>Ga0153944_1000049_pt1 | contig 49797 bp, 55 predicted proteins | sample TSNJ028MetaG_FD_104703 | JGI IMG/M metagenome (GOLD analysis project Ga0153944, IMG submission 104703) | Attine ant fungus gardens microbial communities from New Jersey, USA - TSNJ028 MetaG | ecosystem: Host-associated > Fungi > Mycelium > Unclassified | place: USA: New Jersey, Wharton State... | reverse complement strand
AGGCGAGACCGAACCACCCTCGAGGTTCATCAATGTAACATCAGAATCAACTAACAGTGAATCAGTAAGACATTCAGTCTCTCGGCCACCAAGGCAAGTGATCGACCCATTTTGAACAACAACTCCGAGTTCTGCATCATTTTGAGCTGTATATTCTGGCTGGATCTTATACCCATCAGGTCGATAAACGCTCTTGACTCCTGCAAAAACCACAGTTCCCTGAGTTTTTGTGACTGGCTGCAAGGGCGGAAGCCCTTCGTGTTTGAGTGCCTCGTCGGCCTCCTTATCAAAGTTGGGGACCCTTGGTGTTTGCTGATAATTATCGGGTTTCTTAGTCTTGATAAAGCCAGGAAGTTGTGGAATCCCATCGACGAAGACTTGAATGGGTGTTGCACCTAAAGCAAGAGGGTGACTGTCCCAAACCACAACATCTGGCGAATATGAGCAATTTCTCTCAAAGCGCCTGTTCCCTTACCAGCGTCCCAACCTTGAGGGTTTTGAGCAGATTTCCAAACTCTGAATGGTAATGGTCATACCTTCCCATATGTAACCCAATCTGTGACCCAAACCTAGCGTCTCTGCCGCATTGCTTGTCATGGAGGCAATTGCTAGGTTATCTGGAAGTCCATAGAAGTACGCTTGCTGTGCTTCATACATGAGGTATCGTGAATTGATTGCAGTTGGATGATCACTCTTCTCAAAACATCAATCTTAACCTTTTCAATCTACACTTTCCACTAACTTTCATCAGAACCGTGATCCCATTACGTGCCAGAATTTTGGGAGCGAATTCTGAGGAGCGATAAGCCTCTCGCTTATATCGCGCAGCCGTTGCAAACAACGCAATAGCTGGCGTCTTCCCTATTGAGTTGTCAGCTAACTAATCGGATTACCACCGGGCAAGTCTCGTTACCGTATGCACGTTTGAGGACATCAGGAACAAAGTAAGCTTCACTCGCATGGTGAAAAACAGCAACGGGAAATTTGAACTCGTTTGTGATCTTGAAAACAGTCAACAGATCATTATTTCATAGTTTGGTACCTTACTCACACGAACAAAATCATCTAGATCCACAGATTCATAGCAGTGCGTATTGACCTGGTTTGCAGATGAATGAAGTATATCCAAAAACTGACTTAATTACCTTTGCGCGCCCCCTCAAAACGTCGACGAGTGCCTCCCACTTGAGCTCCTCAGGAAAACGCGAAGAAGCGAGTTGCCAATTACCGTTCAATACATTGTTACAGAACCTGTCCTGTTCCTCTTTGATATTGCGAGCCTGTGCATACCTGCTGAAGAGATTATCCCCTGTTCCGACAACCAAACTGCGAACTCACGCTTCTCTGAGAGCCCAGATAGTGTCCATGCGTGTTCCTTGATATGCCTTACCTGGAAAAAATGTCATTATTGACTTAAGTATCATGAATATCGATGGTCAAATGCGTTCACATACTGGGATTCTCTCCTGGAAAAGGCATGTAAAAATCAGAAGATACACAATAACCATTCGTCGGCATACATACCCAAAGCATGCCTGACCATTTCAGCGTCGAAGCAAGTAACACGAGAGATGACACTCACTCGATGTATCGCCAGCGAAATGGTGAATGAGGATCAGGATGTGTGCTATTTATTTGATACGGAGGCTCGACTAGCATAGATGACGGAGACTTTTCTGATGTCTCTCGTAATTTAATTACAAATGCTTGTCCTCCTGGATACGACCTCAGGATGCTTTCTGTATCAAACAACTGGATACACACCTATAGCATCGGCAGAACCAGGCAAGATGAGCGAAGTTGTGACACCCCCCGCTAATACCAAGGGGTAGGTCTCATCATGAGTGTTCAGCCCATCCAAAGTCCGTAACCAGGGTTGAACAATACCATGCAAAGAAGTTGCGTCATCTGAGCCCTTGAGATTCGGGAGAGAAATGTCTCCGATATGCGAGTGAATGTCGACTAGGCCAGGTGTAACCCACGCACCCTTCACATCTATGACTTGCAGATCACTCCTCGAGCTCATCCAGCCTAGCTTTCCAATGCGCTTGATGATTCCTTTATCCATCAGAATATCTCCGTAAATGACCTGTGTTCCGTTGTTCCTTCCTGTCCATATTCTCCCTCCTTTGATGAGCACTGGCCGGGTACCCGACTCGTATCGATCTGAGTGAGGGCGTCCCAAGAAATCTACTGGTGGACCCGGTTCCTGCTGCAAGGATAGACATTTATCTATGACAGCTTGAACATGAGGAGGTGCCTGAGAATAACTCTTCCCGAAAAACAAAAATGGCAAAAGTCTGCTCAAGACTGGGTACAAACAAACCAAGAGCGGTAGGAATAGAAGAAAGCGTTTGGAGAATATCATGGATAGAACTGGAGAGTAGCATGCATTGCTGCGTACTATCATGGGGGAATAAATTAAAACAATGCTGATGCAACGTTGCACCAGGCTGAGAAGAGAGGCCGCCTGCTGAGCACATAATAAAGTTTGTGTACAGATATTTGATTGGACCAATACTTTGCTTTGTCTTCTTCGGTCTGCAAATAAGCTCCTAACGCCGTCCAAAATGGCCCCAAGAAGAGAAATGAATCTAGTCATCGATGCTGCTGACTCGGACTCGGATATTTCACTTCCGGATGATGATTATGACGACTCTCGGGACAAAAGTAAGGGTAAGGGCAAAGGCCGGGCAGACAAGAAGAAAGCAGACAAGGGCAAAGGAAAAGCAAAGGATACAGTGAGGCGCACAGGAGAACCTGCTCAAAACTATGGCTCAATTTTTCTCAGCAAGCGTATACCTGGGAAGCTTCCTATACGCGCTCATGGGAGACTGTGCAGGAGGATGAGGCCGGTAGTCTCCAAACGTCCGTTGAGGAGCTTATGGCCAGAGGTCGTCGGAAAAGGTATCTTCGCCCCAATATAATCTCTAGATTTCTTACATGCATGCATAGACTCCTTGCTCCTGCGGCAGCTGTTCGAAGAGCTATAATCCGTCATGTTATTTTGCTCATAGACCTTTCAGCTGCCATGATGGACCGTGACATGCGACCAACGCGCTTTGATCTCACACTTCAATATGCTCGCGAATTTATCCTGGAGTGGTTCGACCAAAATCCGCTTGGACAGATTGGTATAATTGGGATGCGAGCAGGACTAGGTGAACATATTGGGGATCTTGCAGGTGAGGTACAGCTCTCAGGTTGTTGGATGCCTGTACTCACTTTATTAAGGCAACCCACAAGAGGTACTAGGATATATAAAGGAGCGACACAAGCTGGAACCTACAGGGGAACCAAGTTTACAAAATGCTATAGAAATGGCCAAAGCAGGCATGAGGTGAGACTTCAACCCCGAGGGAGTTTGCATTATTCAAAATCCTAGCCATCTCCCAACTCATTCTTCACGTGAAATTATTGTCATATTTGGCTCTCTGACGACTTGCGATCCTGGTAACATCCACGAAACACTCGAAACATGTGTCAAAAACAAAATCCGTATTTCTGTAGTCGCACTGACGGCAGAAATGAAGATCTGCCGTGAGTTGTGCGACAAAACAGGCGGTATGAGGTTTTTGTTTAACCCATTCCACGAACTTAGTAAAGCATCCCCAAGGTCAGGCCAATTCGGTGTCGCAATGAATGAAGGGCATTTCAAAGACCTTCTCTTCGAACTAGTCCCGCCACCCGCTCAAAAGGTATTGGCGCGTGTGGCAGGCGGAGCTGCGACCAATCTTTCTGCCGACTTGATGATGATGGGCTTTCCAACAAGACTCCCAGAAACATCCGCGCCAACTCTATGCGTATGTCATGCAGAGCTCAAAAGCCAGGGGTTCTTGTGCCCTCGTTGCCTCGCGAAAGTCTGTGATGTACCAACAGACTGTGATATTTGCGGCCTTATGATTGTGAGCTCGCCCCATTTGGCAAGAAGTTATCACCACCTTTTCCCTGTAAACCCCTACAAAGCTGTGTACGTTTGATAACTTCTTTCCGTAATGAAGTTGGTATAGGTTCTCAATGATATAGGCCGGACCTGAACAATCTACCCTGGCCCTCGGACACGTGCCATGGTTGTGCAAAACCACTGGCGGTTACAGCGTCCAATACAGTTGGGGAAGGGATGAGTGCAGTGGGTCGATATAGATGTCCTGGTTGCCAACATGACTTCTGTTCGGACTGCGATGTCTTCGTTCATGAAGTCATACATTGCTGTCCGGGATGTGGTAAATAACTTTCTGCATTAGCAAATCTCTATAATCATGTCCTGTGGTCGTATTGGCAAATACATTTCACCCCCATTTGCCAAGGTCTATTGATACATAGTTCCAGAGCAATCCTCACATTAACCCTGCAAAACAGCTTCTCCGTTTCAAAGGACCGTGAATTTGCTGGTGGTCTCAAAAATGTAAACTTGCCATGCTAGCGATTCCAAGGCCTATTCCAATTGCAGGAATAAGCTTAGCCTAGCACTGGAATGTTGCTGCAAATCCAAAGGCTAATCGACCACGGAGATCTCTTCCGTTTGCAGCATAGAAACACAGAAAAGGAGAAATATCAATCCAGGAGGAGCATAAGCCTGCATTCACCCCGACAGCGAGGCAGTCCACGATCCGAAAGTGTCGGTGAGATGGGGAAGATGAGGACAAAGTTTGGTCTTGCCGGGAATATCTAATTTGATCAAGAGTATGACATAATGAGGCCATACTCCCGACAGCTATAGCTCCTAATTGCTCTCCATCTTTTTCCTCCGCCCCTGTGTTCTGCATGGGAAATTCCACTGCCGCAGAAATTCTTCCGGACGAAATCCCAGTCGATGCACGCACCGCTAGTCCAGTTGTCGCATTCATCATCGGTCTCGCCATCATCTTACTTGCTTCGATACTGAACGCTGCCGGCCTCAACCTGACAAAACTTGATCATGCATGTATCTATTACCTTGTTTTGCTTCAATGCTCACGTATCTTTCGCAGGTTCGGACAAGTACAATACCAAAAGCTGAACGTCGTAGAGACTGGCTACGACCACTCTGGCTTCTCGGAATGTTGCTATACATGTATGTTCAGCGTATCGTAGTGTGTTCTCTGCATTTTGTAACTCATATTATGAGCCAGACTCTCACAACTAATCGGAAGCACCCTTGCGTTAGAGTATATGCGAGCAGGTATGCATCTCAAACTTCATGCCATGACGAATACATGATCTTTGGGCCTCAAATAGAATACGTCGCACCGTTGGGCTCCAGCTCGCTAATCTTCAATTTCCTCTTCGCTCGCTTCCTTGTGGGGACACCTGTGACTAGCAACGATATTTATGTGAGCTCACTACCTGCATCTGCCGGATTTCTGCTCAAAGTCCTTATTAGGGAACCATCGTCGTTATTCTTGGTGTCATTGGGATAGTTGCCTTTGGATCTATCAACAGTGGCTTGGCTGCAGAAACCGATGTCGTGCATATGACTTACCTGTGGCAACGAAGTGGTTGGCTTGGTTATTTCTTCGTGATGAGTTTTGCCCTAGGACTTCTTCTCATATTCACAAGTTGCCTCGACGCAATCCTCGTAGCTCGGGCTGATATCCAGGCTTTACCATTCTCTGGTATCAATTCCCGTCAAAATACCGTAGAAAGTGGTGATTGGCTCAAGAAGTTAGGGAAGGTTGGACAGGGCTTGCTATGGTTGCGAATTACATGGGACAATCTCATTGGGAAGGTTATGGAATTCCTTGAAACATGGACTGCACCCAAGGATGACAAACAAGTCGCTTGGACTTTGGGTATTGGTTGGGCCTGCTGTGGAGGAGGGCTCGCAGGCGGTACTCTGGTCTTCGCAAAGGCCATGTGCGTCGCCCACCTTACTCCTTTTATTCCCCTAATGTGCAGTGTAGTGTGAAACTCCTCACAGGATCGTTGTCGCATCAGAATCCTGGCAATCAATTTGGACATGCTGCTCCTATTTTTACAGTTATTCTACTCGCCATAACGGCTATCTTGCAAATAATCTGTCTGAATAAAGGTCTCAAAGTCTACGATTCAACCTTGGTTGTGCCCGTGTTTTATGGCGTGTATACAGCTACTGGGTGAGTGATCCACAAAGAAAGTATTTTGGTTCGCCAAAGTTACACCTTGTTCTTCCATGCAGCTTTTTAAATGCTCTTGTAAGTCTTCATCCTTCTAATCTCCTTCTGAAGCTGATATTCCTTGAAGATATTCAATGACGAAGTTGACGCATATCAATCATGGACTCTCTTTCTAATTTGTGTTTCCATTCTGGTGCTTATCTGTGGGGTCGTATTGCTCACGCATAAAAAACCTGAATCTACAACTGGCAAGAAAAAATCATCAGCAAGGCTACCCAGACGCAAAACAAAGACTAGCGGCAGTAAAGCGAAGCATGCTGAAGCTGCAGGTGAGGAAGAGGAGCAAGAAGGCGAGACTCAGGTTCTTTGGGCTCTAGGCGAAGCCAGCGATGATGATATAGAAGGCGGAGACGACGATGTGGATCATCACCAGCACCTATCTCATCAGCAAGAGCAACTGGAACACAGAGGCACAACTGCTAAACAAACTGATGAGGAGAACCGACAAAGTGAAGGTGCTGACTTCGTGAGTTCGGCTCGGCGATCTATGGACCCACTTAGGGTCAACCAAGAAGTAGAGCTGGAACGTCTGTGATAGAGGTTGGGAGGCAGATCTGAATACATCTCATCAACGTCAACTAATTAGCATGACTTCATGTCCTATAATGATATCAATGGATTAATTATTCTCCGTACTCAGGCTAAAGATGTCTAATTGTCCAATAATCTCGTTCGCCTAGATTCCCAGCATTACCAATCAAACGATGATAATCCAATTTATGTTGGCAAGAGGTACTGTTTTTGACCTCTGTTGCAGAGGTATATCTCCGAATTTGAACGGAAAATAGTCCATTTAATGTTCGCTATAACTTGTTCGCACAAGACTGTCTTGAGGAACCGGCATACCTCGTACCTGTTTATAACATTGACTCAATACTTATTGAGCCTCTTCGCATAACTCAATCCTCTCTTGTGATATTTGGTGACCCTTTCCCCTTTGTTGCTCATCTCTCGTGATCACTTGGGTTCGTTCAAAACTCCATCCATTCCGTGGTGTGGAGATTCCCGTATCGACCAGCACAATGGTAAGTCAAAGACATGGCAGCAATACTCTCACAACTGAAAGATCCTGAGATGTCAATGGCTGAAGCTGGTATGATTGAATTGGTGTACGCGAGATCCGAGTTTATACGCAAATATACGGCCGACTGTAGACGCAGACAGAGCCCCGAGATGAACCTTAGCAAACGGTTGGCCAAGAACAAGTCGTTCATCTCCCTCGCAATTGAATAGTCCGATGCAAAAATTGACACATATCATCAAGCTCTTCAAGGTATTCACTGGGGTCAGATGAGAGGGGTGTGTAGTTGAAGGTAAGGATTAGACGCGAGCCAACCTTGTATATCATTGTTTGTCTCTTTCAACCTTCCTAGCGACAGGAACTCACCTTAGGAAGACATACTCAAGCACAGAATCTCATGGACGATCCTCAGAAACCCGTCCTTATTCGCCTAGATTCAGGAATGAAGCTTTCCCTGGAACTAATTCAAGCAGTGAACCGGACATATCTATTGCACCTCCTCACTCTGGACCCTGACAAAGTTTTACCCCCTGGGAAATCCCTGATTGCCGTCATCACCCAGGAAAAGCTTGGTCAATCTGAAGATAGCGAGAAGACCGAGGCCACATCTCTTCGGAAACAAGTCAAAAAGGTGGTGCAAAGGGCCTTCTGGGACGTGGTAAGACTTTTCTCCAGCAAATGCGCCGACATTTTGCTGAATTTATGTTTCTAGACTACTGAAAAGCTTGGTTCGCCTAGTCCATCGGAACAAAATGTCTGCCTTCACCGACTTCTTGCCGACCTCCATCAAGCCGTTTCTCCTTTATTATCCTCTCAAGACCCTCTTCTTTACAGTCTCTCCCTCCCACCCCCTCCTTCTACTGCTCCCTTATATAGCTTTGTCTATACCATGAAGGATGTATTGGTCGCCCTTCGCAAGCGTTGCGCCCCTTTCCGAGATGGGGAAATTGATCGGCAACTAGAAAAGCTCGAAACTCTCCCACCGAGGCTCTCTCATGTTGGTGGGAGAGTTTCGGCAATTGCCACTCTTATCACCCATTCTCTCGAAGCTCTGATGACTATTATTGATTACATGAAATCCGATCTCCATGACTTCGTATTGGGGTCTATGAATGAAGAGCAATTAGGAGTTCTGGTGATGCGAGAAGCCAAGTTACGTGAACGAGCTGTTGTAATTGAACTTTGGTTCCCTTCAAACCAACTTGAAGACAGCAGGAGAGGAATGGATACTATTCAGGATGCCTGGCGTTCCTGGTGCGAACAAGCTGGAGGGGACGTTCCTGAGGAACACAGATGGAAATCGAGGCTGCTTCAAGCTCTCTTTGCAACCCATCCTGTATCTTGCACGCCCCCCCTTCAAGTCATGCACAATGGTGATGATACGACTTTAATTGCAAAGAATGAGTTACCTCCGCAGTTGTTTTTTTCTTCTGCTTCGCTATATAGACTGCAAGACTATCTACAAGCCGTGATTATCGCTGCGACTCTACGTTCACTCATCCGATTACTTTTACCCGCACCATCTTCTTCCACGCAGGCTTCTGTTCATGACTTTATGCAGCGTGTCTGGGCTTTATTAGAAGCCGAGTTTGTACCAGTTCCCCGAGCCGCCGATGATAATCCCCTGAAACTAATCAACCTAGAAGACGAACTCGTCCGTACTAGCAAGCTCGTAGTGGGGACATTGGATTCTACAGAAGAACAGAGATTACGTCGAACTGTTAGGAGAACTTTAAAACCAAGCGATCCTGTATTTTCCCTATTGCAGAAGCGGTTGATGGATGCTCTGCTGAATCTTGTGGTAGAGTCGCCGTCAAAGAGAGCAGCAGAAACACCTGGGCTTCTGAAAGCAGGCCGAGGGCTTCACAGTCACTCGAGAAAAAGATTGAGATTAATGATCAGTGATAAGGAGATAGCGGACAGGCGAGAGGTCATGTTTCCGAACATCGTGGGCTTCATATGTCCGATCAAAGGCTTCGAAGATCCTACATTATCGAAGGTCATTGGAGAGGCTGTCACGCAGCTGTCCAAAATAATTGGGTGGACGGAGAGTGTCTGGGGTGACCTGGTCTGAAGGCTCTGTGTTGTTTGAAAAATGTTGATGATGAATACCCTCCTTGGGGGTCTCAGGTATGTTTTTTGGCAGCATGACTTGGGCAGCATTTTGACTGACCTATTAAGCCATCAAGCCATTCGTTAGCCTCGTTTTTAATGCTGAGGCCTTCTTGGATGGTAAGCGCTAGGCTGTTCTGAAATTCACATCTCGTACCGCTCGAAGTTCGTTGGCCCACGCCATATTCTGCCTATCACTAGGCAGAGGACCGTCATATTCCTATTGGGTTAATTTTGGTAACCGGGTGAACAACTAATTCTTGCGTCACTGCATACACGTATCATCATCTGGAGGCAGCAGGAAGAAAGTAATTGCGCAACGGCAGATAAGGACCCTAATTCCGTTCAAATCAGAAGAGAGAATACACAAAGCATGAATTCTAGTGGATGATATGCTGCGAAATTCGTTTGATGTTCGGATGGACCTTGCAAGATCCATCCGGATGTGTGAACCAGCACAACCTGTAATTTTTGACATGTGGAAACCCGACCATAGATGCTGTAATGTGTGATATACCGTACAGAGAGGCGTTTTGAAGTCTGTGATGAGCTCTAGTGATTGGAACGCCTATTTCAACGAGACTACTTGTCTACTTGTCCTACCTCGAACATAGGATCAAAGTCGATTGCCGGTATATCTATAAATACCCAAGTTTCCATAAAAAGAATTACAAAAATGATTGCTGATACGCAGAATTATATTTGTTCGATATCCAACTGAGAAGTTTCAGCGACCATTTACACACATCTATTTCTGCCCATTACGGGACAAAGTATGTCATTCATCTTCGCTATTCACCGATGACCAATAATCGTATGGCGGATCTCATCCGGATTTGTTTATAAGTGACATGAATTTGCCGATCACTCCACCCTCACTAAAAACCACTAGCTGTACCTAAACAATGACACTAAACAGCAATGGTGTGCTGCTGAACGGATCCTCTCCCCGCCAAGGAACATCTTCAAAGATCGACAACACCGTCCATGAGAGCGGCCAAGCAGTCCCTTCTCTTTTGTCACAATTCCTCAAGTCCCAACAAGAACTTGAAAGTTACAGGTATGAATTAACGTCTTCCCCGTCGGCATTGAAGATGAAAACATCTTGAATTTCAGACACGGGGTTCCAGTATGCGTTGACGGTCAGACCCTCAGCTTGGCAGGCGTAGTCGCCGTAGCTCGTTACAATGCTTCCGCAGTATTGGACGAGTCCCCCGCCATCAAATCGGCGATTGCAAAGAGTCGTCATGTGACTGAGAATAAGGTTGACAGCGGTACGAGCGTATATGGCTTATCTACTGGATTTGGTGGTAGCGGTGAGGTTGTTCATCGAGTCAACGAGCCAAATCTCACGAGAATGTTTTTTTAGCGGACACTAGAACTGACAAGCCTCTCTTGTTGGGACATGCCTTATTGCAGCATCAATTTATTGGCCTCCTGCCAACTTCAGAAGAGCCACCCCTAACTTTGCCACTTCTTGACCCGAGCACGGCGACCACTATGCCGGAGTCTTGGGTTCGGTAAGTCTAGTTGTTTGTTCGAAATCTCGATCCTTTGACAGGTCGATTTAGTGGTGCAATTCTTGTCCGCATGAACTCTCTGATCCGTGGGCACTCAGGCGTTCGGTCAGTCGCACAAAATTCGTTTTGAATTCTCTTTATGGACCAATCCCCTATTTCAGCTGGGATATTATCGACAAGATGCATCAGCTTCTGAAAGCCGATCTCGTTCCCCGCGTGCCGCTTCGTGGAAGCATCTCAGCTTCTGGCGGTGAGGACGATCATGTTCTCTGTTCATTTCTCTTACTGACATCGCCCAGATCTGTCTCCTTTGTCCTATGTTGCTGGGGCCATCTGTATGTTTTATTTGTTAACTATTATGGTCACAAATCAATGACTATCAACTTTGACAGCTGGAAACCCTGCTATCCGAGTATTTCACGGTTCACACAAGTTGGGTGTGCGCCAAATATCTCGCGCTTCTGATGTTCTTTCCGAACATGGGATCGAGCCTGTGGCACTCGCTTCCAAGGAGCATCTCGGAATTTTGAACGGTACTGCTTTCTCGGCTTCGGTTGGCGCTCTTGCAGTCCATGAAGCAATTCACCTCTCATTGTTGGCTCAAGTATGCACAGCAATGGGCACTGAAGCTATTCTTGGTTCTAGAGGTTCCTTTGATTCGTTCATTCATGCCGTTGCCCGTCCACACCCCGGTCAGGTTAGTTGTTTCTCTTTTCTCAAGTAATCATTCTCATTCCGGAAAAATTAGGTTGAATGTGCGAAAAATATTTGGGATCTTTTGGACGGCAGTAAATTTGCACACATACATGAACAAGAAGTCACTCTCCAGGACGACCAGTATACACTTCGACAAGACAGATACCCCTTACGAACTGCCCCCCAGTTTCTCGGACCTCAGATTGAAGACCTTTTCGCCGCCTTGACATCTCTATCTCAAGAATGTAATTCTAGTAAGTACAGTGATCTCAATACCCTTGTGCTAGTCATTCATGACATCGTCCAGCAACCGACAATCCTCTCATTGATGGGAATACTGGCAAAATCCACCACGGCGGTAATTTCCAAGCTATGGCTGTGACAAATGCTATGGAAAAGACACGTCTCGCGCTTCACCATATAGGAAAAATCATGTTTGCTCAAAGCACTGAGCTTGTCAACCCAATGATGAATAACGGCCTCCCTCCTTCTCTCGCTGCATCTGATCCATCGTTGAACTATCATGTCAAGGGCGCTGATATCGCCACTGCAGCATATACAGCAGAATTGGGCTATCTTGCTAGTCCCGTATCCACCCACATTCAATCCGCTGAGATGCATAATCAAGCTGTTAAGTAAGCCACGGCCTACTTTTCTACGATTATTTTTCTCATACATTGATGACCTAGCTCGATGGCTCTTGTAGCTGCACGTGCGACCATCAATGCGATTGATGTCTTGTCTATGCTCATGGCTACTTATCTTTACAACTTGTGTCAGGGTACGTTAATGATAAATCCCACCACATAGGTCAAAGGCTAACAGACCTTCTCAGCTCTGGATCTACGCGCTTTGCAGGCTGATTTTATGGCGCAGGTGCCGGGTCTCCTTCAAAACGCTCTTCAAATACATTTCGGACCTTGTATCGCTCCCACAAAAGAGGCTGTCCTCGTTAATTCTCTAGTTCGAGCTATGCAGGAAAGTCTTGACAGGTCAACTAATATGGACAACGAAGATAGGATGCGCGTGGTAGCAAACTCTACAACCTCTCCTCTTGTGAACTTCTTTGCGGAGTCCACTGAATGTGATATCAAATCGATCAACGAATTTTGCTCCCAGGTTGCAACTCATACTGCGGGACTTCATGATGAACTCACAAAGGATTACCTAACTGGTGTAAAAGGTGCTGCCCCTGCTTCACCATACCTCAACAAGACAAAAGGGATGTATGAGTACATTCGCAAGACATTAGGCGTCAAAATGCACGGCTATGAGAATTACACTGGCTTTGTCGGTGGATTGTGTGCCGATGAACTATCAATTGGAGAAAACATTTCGATCATATATGAGGTTAGTTGTTCATTGCCTTTCATGGATGATCATTTGCAGACTTTTTTTCAGGCCATCCGAGATGGAAAGATGCAAAATGTCGTAGTTTCTTTGTTTACTACCTAAATCCCATTTGGACATTATTATCCTCTGTAAATGTAGGCGATAGCTCAATAAGATGGCATTTCTTCCGGAAACTACCTAGATCTCATTTGTAGTGAGTTTCATGGCACATGACGAGGAAAAGGAGAGTTGTCTTGAATTTAAGCCATTTCCAGTATTGAGTTGGTGACATAAAAAGTATGCACTTGACTTCTGAGAAACGTAGGAAATGATATAAGACATTGCAAAGGGACCGCTAGATCCAGAAACCCCTACGACATTGAGACATGAGAAGTGGGATGATCGCTTCACGAAGAGAACGCAATAATCAAGAATCGAGTTCAGATACACCAAGAACAAGCATCATGGTTCAGATACCGGTTCAAATCTCACTCTCACCTCGGCTACCTCTCTCTTTGCCTGCTGCATCGTCTGGGTGATTTGTCGCTCTAATTTCCTAGTCTGTACCACCGACAGGTTTGCATCGACCTTGGCTGTCAGATCGACAAAGAGCATAGATCCTGCCCTTCGTGCTCTTAAATCATCCACTCGAATCAAATTTCGGGTTTCATCTGATACGCCGGTCCTGATCAAAGGCATCAGCGTCTGCTTCAATGCCTCCTGTCTACGCTTGGAAATGCCTGCATCTGTCAGGTCACCCCATGCGCTTCTTAATAGGTCGAATCCCTGTTTGAGGATAACCAAGGACACAACAAGACCTTATGACGACGTCAAAAAAACACTTTTGAAATGGGCATATAGGTGCCCTTACCTCCAATCGGGTCCAAAGGCACGGCAGGGAAATACCAAGTCCCAAGGATGGCGAATAACGCAACTAGACTCGAGTATGCGTCACTGCGATGGTGAATAGCATTGGCAAATAGGACGGGACTGTTTTCCTGATCAGCGACACGCTTTGTTATCCAGTATAACCACTCTTTTGCCACAGCCCCAATGCCCGCAAACCAAGCTGCGTTGACGTCTACTGAATGTACGTGTGAGTGCTCGTGAACGAAGAGTTCGGGTGCGATCAATGTCACGTTCTCCACGAGATTGTGTAGTGCTCCCGGAGGGATGTTGGGCAATGTCTCCGATAGCGTTGCCAGGAGTAGGTGATATGAGTGTACGCCAATTCCAAGTGCACCGCCGATCAAAAGGAGTGAAATAGTCGTCGTCCCTAGAGTCTCGAACTTGGCGAACCCGTATGGGTATCGTTCAGTTGGTGGTTTGCGTGAAAGGTTCCAGCAGAAGAGGACGACAAAGTCTCCGAGGAGATCTGGACGTGAAAAAGAACGATCGTTCGATGAGTCTGAATTTTGTCCGGTTGAGGAGAAATCGACTATCATACCACTAAGTGAGTGTCCAGCATCTGCGAGGAGCGATGCAGAATGGAGGAACCAGCCAGCAGCACCCTTCGTCGCTGTTAGAATTATATTCGCAAACAGTCCAACCAATGTGATATAATTGCCCCGATCACCTATGCCGGATGTTGGGGGCAAATGATGTTGAAGTCAGAGGCAGTAAACGCACGTTTGTCTCCTCGCAAGGCTGCTACAATGTGCTCTGTACCATGTGAATGCCCAGCATCTCCGTTGTGTGAATGTGAATGGCCGAATATCGAGTGTGAGTGATCTCTATGAGAGTGGTTGTCTTGGGTGGGCGCGATTTGGTTTTCTTTCTCCTTTGGTGCTTCTGATTGTGAATTGTGCATGCGGCGCTGCGTCATTGGAATTACAGGATAAAACGACAACCGAAGAGATGTTGCAGGGTCGAGCGAACGCCGGCGTGGAGGATTGCTGATTTTGTTGGGAAACCGGGCTAAGTAGTTATAGTCGGAGCTGTCTACAGTTCTCAGGGCCGCAAAACTAGACAAGTTGGAGACGCGACAGAATCGCGCGGGGCAGTAGGGCCTCATATGGACAGAGAACAATGGGATATGGGGGGCGGTATGTCGCTTCATATGTTTTTTTCTAAGGATAGTCCTAGGCGCAGTGGTATATATATTCTTTTGGCTCCGTCAGAATGACGTATCTCCTCGCCATGCCATCCAACCTTCCATTGTCGCAAAACAAATTTACTAGTACATGTCTTCCAATATATGAACTACACTTTCTAGCCAAGGGTGATCCACTTGCCCCAGAGATTGGGCTGCTATTTCACGTAAGTCACCTCGTGGGACATCGTAATCAGACAGCTTCGAAGATAACCCCAGTTCTTGGATTAGCCTGATTGGTGATTATTAAAACCAGTGACACGCCGACTTTTGGGGAAACTCACTGCTTGACACGATTCGAAAAATTCAAAATGTCACCATCCACTGTGTCTGTGGAAGGCTCTCCAATGTGTTTCAGCGCTGCAGCCACGAATTCCTTGTTTTCCTGTGTGCCAACTTGGGCTTGGAGAGCGATTGCAGAGGACAGAGTCAAACACTGACAAACACTATCATTTAGCCGGATTGTCGGTCATTTTTCAGGAATAGACATGCAGAAGTGATTCCATGTGGGATGCCGTATCTCGAGCCTATCTTGTGCCCAACACTATGGGAGATTCCCAGAGCACTGTTTCAGGATGATCAGACAGGAAGGGTATACGTATACGCGGATCGGAGATAGAGATGGGTCTACCTGTATTTCAGTTTCATTGGCCATAAACTCATCCAGGATGCCAGCTGAAGCTTTTGCCTGATTTCGACAGAGTCTGGATTGTCCTTTGACAATGGGAGGTATCTGAAAAGATCAGCAATAGCTTGATATCCGAGAACTTTGACCGGAGGGGTGACTTGATCTCGAGTGAGGTTCTCTTTTTATTGGAATGGAATGAACAATCGTTGTTTGAGACCGACCATGTTCCTGGCCACTCACCTACTGCGTGATCTAAGGACTTAATCCCGGTAGATAACCTTCTCACATGTTCTTCATGAGTCCCATGATTCTTAACCCAGCTTGGAAGGAGCGCACCATAGGCGTTCAGGTGTAGCCAGGGTCAGTTCTGCATCAAGGATGATTCCTGCAGGAATTATCTCGTGAGAATTGACAGCAACCTTAATGCTCTGGTCGTTTGTATAGCCTGCACCGATCTGGAGACATGAGATAAACGATAGATATTAGAAGCGTAGATAGATTTACTTGGTATTCTGCAGCACTGAGTGTGGTAGGGATAGCAATCTGATATGGAGTACGACCCCCCTTATCTTGCTGGTAGAAATATAGGAGCGTCTTGGCAGCATCGATACATGAACCTCCACCAACAGACACGATACCATCACACCCATTGCTTTCAAAGGCATTGATAGCAGCTCTGATCCCGGCGATCGGAGAGTGTTGTTCAATCTGATGGAATGTTGTACCAAGGGCATCGCGTTCCTGAAGTATATCCCCCACTTTCTTTGCTGAATCGGTCTAAGTCCGGTCCGTTATCATTTAGCTGGTGGGGAAAGAGTCCAGGAAGAAAGACACCTTATTGAGCACACTTTTACTCGTCAAGAGCATCGCCCTTTTGATCCCAAGATCGTCCAACAGTTGCGGTAAGGCTGTTTTGATGCATCCAGGACCATAGAATATACCCTGTAGGTTCAGGTGCCAACTGTAGTGACCTTGGTAGGTCGTCGAGGGATGTGTGTCGCGACTGATGATAGACATTGGTCCTTGCCCTGGACCTGGAATAACTTAGATATACTCTACGATATCAATCCGAATCGAGCTTTATCAGGACATGATGAGAATTATGTCAGAGATAAGACCATTTTCAGCTTGCATCATGACGCAGACTGTCAATTTGTGCTCTGTCATAAGCGCTAGATACACTACTGCGATACCGTCTACTGGAGTGATAACAGTCGACGTGGGATGCATATCCGGGTCGCAGACGCACCTGAGATCACATATTTGAACCCACGAGACGTCTGAGAGAACCAGCTGTTGATCTTGGTCATCGTTTGGGGACCTCCAGCACTTCACTTGCTCTCCGGCTTGTGCCTCACAAGTGAGTTGGGCATAAAATAGCTCCATAGCCTACCTCCGTCATCGGGTTTGTTCCTACTGAGACTCGGAAGTTGCTCGGATAAATATTCTACAGAGTTGAGAGGGAACATTGTCAGTGAAACATTTATTGGAGCCGTGACTTCGATTTCGGTGGAATCACCAGCTAAAATGAAGCTATTTGGATAAAACCGTCATTGCACCTAAAACTCGGGTTGTTCTAAACATAGATCGCTTATCTCCGAATAGATTTATTGTAGGTCCTCGTCACCGATCGTAGAAGTGGATACTGAATGTGAGGTAAGAACATTCAAATCAACGATAGCAAGGGCCATGATCTGTTGTCCTCGTACCAAAATACACCGGATTCGCCTTGTTTGTCCTGGGATTGATTAAGTAGGTCCACGTTCGTGAAGCATGTCTCAGAAAGAACTGTTAACGCTGGACTTGTGGAAGCTGAGACCAATTGCATAGTTTGGAAGTCTGAATTATGGATGGCCGGCGGAAGGTCTCGATCTCCGAGAACGCATCATGGAAAGTGACCAAGGGGATTTGTGTGGATATAGAAAAAAAAAGCAGCCACAATTCGTCAATGGTCTCAGATAAGCTCGGGACGATAGCTACTAGGAAAATAGGCTAGATGCAAAATGGCCTTCATTTCCCATTTGGGAGAGAGAGTTGGGTTTGACATCATATACGCGCGGCCACCGCTGATTGAAATCTAATGAATCATCACAACAGGATGTTCTGGGCACGTAGAGCGTGTTTTCCACATGTCTACGGGGAAAGCAAGGATTTGCCAACCAGAGAACGATTATCGATTCAAGGAACGAGGTATTTCCGTAAGAGGAAGAGACACAGCCACGTATTTGGTTCTACCCTTTGTTCTATGTCCTGCCTTTGAAACATCTTCCTTTATTCCTTGTAACAACCATTGTTTGTGTTCATAAACTGCTGGGGACTTTGACTGACTTTGACTCAGCAGCTCTGAGCTACCACTCTTTTCATCTACCACATCATGGCCGAGCATGACACTCAGCCTTCCAAGGCTGAGCAGCGGCAGCTCGCGGTTGAAAAGCTCAGACGAGCGGCCTCCTTACCGCGAATGAAGGACGGGCGGCGGCCACCAATGCACGTAGAAGCTGTTAGCGAAGGGGAGAAGCCTTCCCCAGATATTCCGGATGAAAAGAAGTCGCCTCCTCAATCACCCCCTCAAGAGCCTGTTCTTGAGCCAGAACAAGAGCAAGGTCCTGCAGATACAGAGCTTGACCAGGATATTGACGACCGCACCGTTTCTCCAAGCCCGGCTGGTCGGTCAAGACGCCGCTCACGGTCCCGGTCTCGCTCTAGAGGCTCTAGAGACTTCAAGAACAAAGCTCGTAACGTCCAGTCTCCCTTGCCTCTAGCAGGTGACTCCTCCCAGGACGACGAAGAACTCCGACTACCGCTTCCATCTATAAACCTTGCCTCCCCCGTTCCCTCTTCCATGTCCGATCCTCTCTCGCCCTTTCCGGACTTCTTACGCTCCCCTACCCCGGATCCATCCATGTTCTATCCCGGTATACCTCCTTCTACACCAGTACCTCTTCCGACCCTCGAGGCTCTGCGACGGGGTCTATTTCGCTCCAACAGCGCAAGCAGTGCGGCTGCGGGCCGGAGACAAGCTTTAGCCAAACTCACAGGCGGCGTTGACGTTTATGAACCCTCCCCTTTGGCGTCACCGACCCCCTCATTTGGAAATGGTGGCCTTTCACGCAATAACACTGTGGCAGGGGGTGAGAGAATAGCTGCTCGTCAACTGATGCTTAGCCGCTTGAATGGCCGTCTTGCGAAAGAGGCAGAAACAGAAGCGAGTGGCTCTGAGGACAGGGGTACACCGTCACCAATGCCCAAAAAGCGCAGGCGGCGGTCGAGAGGTAACTCAATCCGTGTTCTTAATGCTACTGGGACGCCAGACGCCGAGGATGGCGCCCAGCTTGTGGACGCACCTATACCCCCTCAGCCGTCGAATACCTATCCTTCTAATCATATCCTAGAGCTGCGTGCTCAGTCATCAACACCTATGCAAACATCTACAAGTCAAGATCTCAATTCCGATTTTATGGCAGAATCGCTCCCCGCTACAATTGAGGGCGTTGCTTTAAGTCCGGTAGGGCAAACGCGACGGCGCAGTATCTTGGTAGAGGAGGATGAGGATGAACACATTGGAGAAACTTTGAACGGAGAAGTGAGGGAGGAAGAGGAACCATCACCATCACCACCTCCACCTCCACCCCTGTTTAGATACCCAATGTCACCAACGACACCTCCCCGTATGTCACCACGTCCGTCCCTTCCTCGCGAGCTGCTTTCGTCGGACTCACCCTCTCGAGGTTCGGTTGAGTCGGTGCCACTTATCTACAATCAACGCAGCTCCTCTCGAAATGACGTGTTTCCTAGGAGCCCATTTAATTCCCCATTGAAAGAAAGACCCTCAGAAGAAGAGGAGGAGCGAGTTTTGTACTATCACAGTACTTTTCGTCCAAGAACATCCTTCGCTGATATACATACCGATGGACATGGCAGAGAAATCAGCTGGGTAGGGGATCCTGGTATGTGCTTCGACTTCCTTGTTTTGATGTGTCCTTCACGTTCGTCTAGTTCCCATTATGGTTGAGGATGACTCAGACGAGGATGACCAAGATGATGAAGATAAAAATGCGGAGGACGATGATATGCCACCACCCTCCACTGAAGAGCTTGTGGAGGAAGACGGGGCCTTCGAAGAGCCCTTATCACCGACTTCATCCGACGCGCCTCAGAAGGATGGGTCGTTCTCCCCTCAACCTTCTTCCCAAAGTGCTCATGCTGAGTCGGATCGTCCTCCAGAAGTCTCAACTCTGCCTTCCTCCCTTTCTCCCGTTTCTGCTTCACATTCCACTGACGGGTCGAGGATTTCACCACAGCCATTCCTGGCGCGCCTGTCAATCCATCCAAGGACGCCAGCAGGTAGTGACAAGTCACCTTTACCAGGGGACGAATGGGACGAGCAGTCGACATTCATCAAGCGCAATGGTGAACACGCTTCACCGAGCACCTGGAATAAGCTCAAGGGCGCCTTCACGAGGGGATCTACTGGACGCCGTTCACGTTCAAATAGCTTTGCGACAAGGGAACGACGAGACAATGTTGATTCGAGCATCAGCCGAGAAAGTGGTGCGAGCCTGACAAGCGCGAAGAACGATAAAGCCAGTGAAAGCGGTGGACAACAACTGCAGGCACTTCCGGTGATGCAGACACCCTCAGCTTCTGCCTCGATTCTTTCACTCTCACCTCAAGCACATGTCGTTACACGCGGTGGTACCTCACCGATTCCACCTGCAACTACTGCTGATTTTGCCAAGTACCAACACGCAAAACTATTTCCATTTCCGGGTATTCAAAAGTTGGAAGAACAGAGGAACAGGGTGAGAGCTGCCGGACAAGCATCACACTCATCGCCTGATGTTTCAACTACTGTTGTTGATGAGGACCAGCCTCCACTTTCAGCGCAACCCTATTTTTACACTCCTGTGTTAACACCTGAATCTTCGAGAGAGAGGAAATTGTCGCATCCCGTATCTGATTCCCGATTGACTGCAAAGTCAAATGGCATTCTGCACGATATTCCTAGTCCATCGCTCTTGACGCCTTCAAATTCCCAGGGAGAGTACATTGATGTTGCAGCTTCTCCTGCGTCTTCGCACAACGGGAAGATATCCAAGTTGCCTATGACTTTGCCAGGAGTGAAGCAATGGTTGCATAATAAGAAGCTTTTTTCGTCGTCATCATCGAACGCACAGGTTTCTCAACCAACGACAATCAGCAGTGTTGGATCAGAACCAGTGGGCAGTAAGAATGGGAATAAGAAGACCTCGTTGTCAGATCTATTGAGAAAACGAGGGAGCGCTGATGTCACTGGAGATTGGGAAGAGGTTAGTTCAACACACGTCATGGATAACAATTTCTCTCTTCCATCTTCGTCTCCTCAACCGAGTATTCCAGCGAAAGCGGTCCCATCATCCTCTTCGTCAGACTCTAATGAAAAAGTACTTCCAAATGAGCAATTGACTAGATCACCGTCAATTTTGCATACGGATACAGAGAAAACACCAAAGGCGCACAAAATCACTTCTCTCGACTTCCATAAACCAGCATACCCTCACATAGATGACTCCTCTTCTTTGTCGACGTTGTCTCATCTTCTCTCACGCTCCAATCCTCTACTTTCCCCAACACCCGACCCTACATCTTCGCTCAGCGATTACCCCCCGCGATCGACGTCACAATCATCTTCTGATTATTCGCGATATTCGGTTGCACTAGGGAGCTCCACGATCTTTGATCGGATAGATGAGAATCTTGTTAGAGGTTCCAAGGGTCCGCCTTTCTTGGCTTCAATTGTAGATGAACCTCCACGGAAATCGGTGTTCACATGGCCAGTTTACCAAGTCGTCAACCAGAAAACCGTGAAAGACCGCTTTTTGTTTCTGTTCAATGATTTACTGGTCGTCGCTAAACCAAAACTTTCACCTGACGAGAACCTTGTCGAATTCAAGGCTACTCCTGCCGATCGACGGTTTACTGTCAAGAATGTGGTGTTGCTTAAAGATATTCGTTTTACACCTGGACGGACGGATCCCATTTCCAAAAGTCCTTCTCAAAGGGACCAATTACCCTCCAGAAACATGGCAATCAAGGGGTTTATCACCCAGTTCGCGATCGATCCAGAGGGCGCGGTGAGAGCTCTAATGATAAAGCATCCAGTGCTAGAAGATTCTAGAAAGCTTGGGCAGCTCATATTTCAGACTAGTGAGTTAGATAGGGCGCGGGTTGGAGAGTTTTTGGCGAAGAAGACGCATAAGCCGGAATTAGATGCTTACTTGAATTGCTTTGGTTTTGTGGGTGTGCGGATGGACAAGGCGTTGCGGGCGTTTTTGCTGTCGGTGAATGTTCCGATACAGAATTCTTCGGCGCTTGATACATTACTCGATGCATTTGCGGGTAGATGGTATGATGCCAACGCGAGGTTTATTGCCTTTGACAAGAATACTGCACTGCGGCTTGCGCGTGCGCTTGTTAGACTGAATTTGTGGCTGCATGGCGACCTTGCAGAGAAACCTGGACCGACGGGATATCCAAAGGAGGATTTTTCTGTCCGGGACTGGATTGAGCTCATACGACGTGCTGATCCTCGGCAACCATTATCCCCTGAGCTCTTGGAGGATCTTTATGACTCGATCCGTCAAGAGAAATTATGTCAAGCACGTTGCCCAAGCACTGGAGGTCCACCTGTCCAACTTATTACCATCCGTAAACCGGTTCCATTGCGGTTGACGTACAAATCCCAATCTGACCCCATCATCCTCCGAATTCCTGCCCCCGATCCTGATCTTTCAATCCACTTAGATGGTCAAGATCTCCAGTTCGACCCGCCTGTTCTCAATTTCGTCAGGTCATCAGAAGCTTCCTTCCGTATCGTCGGTAATGAACTGGGACTAAAGACTATGATCATGTGCCGCTCGGGACCTAATGCACTCAAATATACGGGCCTTCCTCTGAGTAACACATTGGTGGTGGAGCGTGCCTTCATGCGCAATACATTCCAAATCGCGTTTACTGATCATCGGGATGTGAAGCGGCGGTATATGTTTAGTGTTGCGGATTCTGTATGGGCATTACACGTGCGCACCTCCATCGAACAAGCCTCTTCTGTGCCTAGTTCGACTCCTGTATCTGGTGAGAACTCGAAGTTCTTCAAAGTCGCGGAACAAGTGGCGTTCAGCGTACTACAGCGGACACTGATTGATGGTCCCGAATTTGCCCGAAGCCCGCCCGTCCAAGATGGCCAAACGTCGCCTGTTAAATCAATGAATGGCAAATCGAACTTGCGCTGCACCAAGCATGTTCGGTCGAAATCTCGAAGTCAGCTTTATCGCCATAATGCTGGTCAGAAGGAGTTTGATCTCAGTTATGATTCGTCGAGTTATAATGAGTTCAGGGACAGCGATTTGAGTGATGTAAATGACGAGGGGAGTGAGGAGCAGTCTGGACCGGTGTGGTCAGGTGAAGAGCTTGTGAATCTGTGCCAGCAGAACAGTGCGATACCTTTTGTGCTGTCTCTTCTTAAAGTGGGGGTTTTGGGCAAGGAAGCCGACAACTCTTCGTAGTTTTTGGGCCCTCGAAGCATCTCGGTGCGTTTAATGCCTTTGACCTACAAGGACGCTGGCTGACCTGCTCTCCAGTAATTGCATCTCTTGTTTTTTCAATCGTCTCTCGATCTTTTTTCTCAAGCAATTATTCGCATCTCATCATCTCAGTCGCTATACATATGCTATCTCAAGGATTCTCTCTATATAAGTTTAGTTGACTCTAGTTTTTTTATCCATGTTCTTAATATGTATTACAATGATTTGTTTTAGTCGTTTTGTTATGGCGTACCAGGTTACTTCATCTCACGTTTTATGGTTTTTATGTTAATGAATGCTTTGCATCAAAGTATAATGAATCAGGTCATAGGATGGATGCCCTGGTTATCAACTCGTAGTAAGATCTTCATTGACAGTGTTCGAAGGTGAAGAGATATAAGGGACAGAGATGGTCAGGGATTTGGATCTAGGGATTCCTGGAACTATGTAGTGAGCACAGATGTCTGGTTGTCTGTGATGAACCAGGATGTCCTCTGGGAAGGGTTGACTGGTGCTGAGCCCCATTGACGCCGGGCTGCCTGCGCCTGCATCCGCGATACTATCATTCGATGTCAAACAAACTTGGCGCCTCAGAGAAGGACAATGGGAGATGTTAGTGCGACGCAGGGCTTGATCATGACGGCTGCAGGGCAATGAAGCAAAACAGGAGGCAGATAAGCCCTAAAGTTCTTCTTTGACTGATCCTTCACGTTGCTTTTGTATTGAATGAAACCATGCATAGACAAACTGTAGTTGGAGTGTTGGAGTGTGCCGTTATCCGATAATCAATCTTTCCCTTGACCAACATCATGGAAACATGAGCTTAAGTAAAATATATCTACGATGTAGCTAACGATATGCCTGATACGACTATCAAACTGTTACATCGTTGCCTTACCGATCAAAAATTCGACCATCGATAGATGAAGTTGGAAGTCGAGAGGGTCTGGGCTTTTTAATGTTGCGGAATGGCAGACATAAATAGTATGAAAGACTGATAATGCATGGTGGAACGGCTCTGGCAATAGCTGTTATTCATCCTGAGCAGACTTCAGGGTCGTTCTAATATGTACGTGCCGCGGGCGCGTGTCAAAAACACGTTGCCACAATGCGGTTAACCCGGCTTCACATGGACAAGAGAACGAATACATATACTTCTAACCCCTTTAGCACTGGGGCATCATCCACAAAACGCCCTGGCGATAAACTGACTATATTTTCCTCCCCTTGCATTATCTTTGCTGAGCTTAGGCTTTTCTGCATTTTTCTGAGCATTTCAAATCACCATGACCTCTCACGCTTCATACATGCCAACTACATCCACGGGCCAATACCGAACATATCATTATCGTGCTTCAGCCCCAGCGCCAGATCGTTATGAACATGAAGCGCAGCAGCGTTCACCTTTCCCTCGCGCTGGAACACCTGCTCCAACGGTCCGAGGAAAATCAGGGATTTCCTCGTATATCCATAGCCAGCGGTTTGGTCTGGCTGATGGACCACGACCGCATTGTGAGATGTCGAGCACTCATTCCTGGGTTCTTGAGCAAGACTGTTTACGCAGAGAAAGGATGAAACAAACTAAAAAGACTCAGCAGTGGGTCTTTGAACAAAGGACGCTCTTTCCTGGAGAGACGTTGCATAACAAGGACGATCTACCACCGGCATGGGAAGAAAAGACGCGGGATCATATGTGGGCAGAGCTGGTGTATTCATATGAATTAGAAGCCGACAGATGGCGGAGGCAGGAGGAAGAGGTGAGACGCATTGCCGCTGAAAGAGAAAGAACAAAAGCGCGGTATGTTCAGAAAGAGTTGAAGCGGCTGGAAGATCAGATACGAGCCAGGCGAGAGATAGAAAGGCAGAAGATGATTGATGAGAAACTTCGAATGCAGCTGGAAGCTCGCGAAAGGGATCTCAAGGAACGGGAAAATGCGCAAAAGACGGTCACAGACGCATGGAGCAGATACGAGAACGGCTGGGAAGCAATTGCGAGATCTGCTGCCCCTCTGGGATTTGAAGACATCCCCTGGCCGACCAAGTCGATTCCCACTACGATTTCCGATATCACACCCAGCACCATTATTACACTCCTTCTTTCGCCTTTTCACTCTCAGAAACAGACGCGCAAGGAGCGACTTCGTAGTGCACAACTGCGGTGGCATCCAGATCGATTCCGCAAGCTCATGGGCAGGATAAGAGATGAAGACAAAAAGGCTGTGGAGGAGGGCGTTGGAATTATTTCTCGTTGCCTGAATGACTTGATGTCAAAGGAGAAGACACTGGTAAGTGAATGTCTCCAACAAACAATCGAGCTGTATTGAATGTCGATACTGGCAGTCGTGAAGACCGTTTCAGCGTTACGGTCGATATCCAATCCGTTTCCAGAAATCACCGGAATATGACATTGGCGATCTACTTACAGTGTTGCTGTCTAGACATTTAATGTTAGGTTGAAGTCTAGACAGAAGTACTTACAAAAATTGTATTACTAGGAAGATTTTGTGACGTATACCCTTAGTCATGACACAGGTTGTTCATGTTATTTCCTGACGCCTTTGGCCTTAGAATTTTGTTGCAGGTCATTCTGACTTGAACTACAAAACACAGGATGCTCGCTCGTTTCATGCGCCTTCCTCTCCGTAGATGCCTTTACACCAAGATACCTCACCCCAAAACCTTCAGGTTCATCCCAATAGCTCTTGGAGTATCGGGAGTCACTGCTACTTACATCACCTGGCGTCTACTTTCAGCACCCATTGCCTTGGACAGTCATACAACCATGTCGTGTGTGTTTCAACCTAGACCATACACATATCTCATTGGACTTTAACTTTCCACTTTTAGCTTTCCGAGAACCGACGATATCATCTAAACCTCCCTCGAAGGCTACTGTGACATCATCATCAGGCCCTGCACCAGAAAATTTGCCTCTTCCCGATCCTCAGTCACCGCCAGAAAGCTCTGTATCATCTCAATCTCCTGAGCAAGAAACTAGTGACAAATCAGAGGAGGAAACCAGCGAACAACCAGAAGAGGAGGGAGAGGACTCAAAATCTGCGTCAGGCGGAGCGTTTAATCCTGAGACCGGTGAAATCAACTGGGATTGCCCTTGCCTTGGGGGTATGGCTTATGGTCCGTGTGGCCCCGAGTTTCGGGAGGCATTTTCCTGCTTCGTCTTTTCTGAGCAGGAACCCAAGGGTATTGACTGCGTTGAGAAATTTCAGGCAATGCAGGAGTGCTTCAGGCAACACCCAGAAGTGTATCGTGACGGTAAGATAGATGATTCTGATGAGGTTAGATTTTACTCAGCCAATATCAGAGATTGACGATGAAGAGGAAGCAGCTAAAGCCGTAGACGAAGCTGACGCAGAAAGTACTTCATCTCCAACAACAGGGCCATCAACACCTCAAGACACACCTACAACATCAACAGAACCTAATACCTCATACTAGTCATACTTGAAGCTTCGCCATAGGCGACTTATCAGGTCCTCCATGCATCATAGACTGTAATCTATCCACTGCTGTCATATCTTTATTGCCATACCTCATAGAAATCACTAACAATGGCTAATTCTTTATGTGAGCAGTAACATTACATGCAGATTCCGGACTACATTGGTTATGGTTTGAGGAAATTACAAAACAGAAACAAAGGGAATAGACAAGTCAACTTTCAAGCTGTCTCGGGGTTGACCAGGAAGCGCTTTTCAATGGCACCGTCTCTGACTTTGTAACCATTGTTGGTGAAGACCTTGGAACGTGTAAACGGAGCAACATCGTAGATATCATGCTCTTTGGCCTGCATCCCACGGTTAGATGATATTCACGGAGCCAACATGTGTCACGTACTCTTTCCTCTAGTTCAGATATTTTAATGGTGACAAGCTCTGGTTGCGTGTGTCTAGAGAGTTGGAGGTATCTTGCCCTATCTTTGATGATATTGCCAAGTAGGAACGCCAACAGCTCATCGTGGTCTTTTGATTGTGTGAGGTATTTGCGGAAGCCCTGCATCAAATGTCATTATCTGCAATCAGGCGACATACTAAAAGGAATGCACCCTCTGGAGTGTCTTCTTGATGCTCATCTTTTGAGCACTTACAAAGCTACCAACAGCAACTTCGATAGCAAGGTCAATATCGTCGGATCGAACGTATTCACGCAATGCCATCTTCGCACTTGCTTCTGCCATACGAATCATACTCTCCAGGTGACGAACAGTAATGGGATATGAGCCTGTGACCATGGATTCACGGCGGAGATCAGCAAAGAGCTTTGATAGCTTCTCCTGATCCATGTCATAGAGCTTCGGCTTGACCTTTTCTCGCGCATACATGATGTATTTGCGCAAGAGGTCCTGAGGAATGGCCTGAAGCATGGTCAAGTCGTTATTCATGAAGGGAGAAGATGGACATACTTACATCTATGTCCAAGGTTGTTCCGACATCTATTTCTTCCGTGTCCGGATCGAATTTGGGATGACTCCTCAGATGACTTCCAACAACAAATCGGGCAAGCAATTCGTCCATAACAGGATCCACTGTATCCTTCACTACACAGAGGACATCGAATCGAGATAGAATAGGTTCTGTTAATTCAACATTCTGCTGGAATGGAATAGTCGGATTATATCGTCCATGGATCGGGTTGGCTGCAGCAATGATGGCGCAACGAGCCTGTAAGGTGGTGATTATACCAGCTTTAGATATTGAGATGGATTGTTGTTCCATAGCTTCATGTATAGATGTCCGGTCTGCATCATTCATCTTGTCAAACTCGTCGATCATGCAAGTTCCTTTATCGGCCAGCACCAAGGCGCCACCCTCCAGTGTCCATTCGCGTGTCACTGGGTCCTTGCGAACACTAGCTGTCAGACCAACAGCAGAGGCACCTTGACCAGTAGCGAAAACAGAACGATGGGCAGTTTTCTCTACGTACTTGAGGAACTGCGACTTGGCGGTACCGGGATCTCCAAGTAAAAGAACGTTGATATCCCCACGGATACGATGCTTGTGGTTAATGTCTTTGGGTACGCCACCAAATAGCGACAAAGCAATGGCGGTTTTAATGTCCTCATGTCCATAGATTGAGGGAGCGATCGACTTGATGATGCGTTTCCGAATCCTCTCGTCACGAGCGAGATTACGTATCTCCCGTTCGTCCTCCTCAGTTAATCTGAATGCAGCGAAAAGGTCTTCTTTCTTGTTGATATGATTGGCTTCAATAACAGTCGAGAAAACCGGGAAACCATTCTTTGCGTTGAGAGCTGCATCGAAGTTATTACGGTAAACACCCGTCACTTCCTCGTGAGGAATTCAGAATCAAATGAGTTTGAGTGAAAAGGGAGGCGCACAATTTCTTCGCCGGGTTTAGCATTGTCAATAAGATCCCACAACAGGATAACTTCTCGGTGGCGAGGGAGGCGTCCAGCTGGTACAGAGCCTGGAGATTCCTGAAGAGTCATTTTCTGATAGTTGCGACACACAGTCTGTTGCTTTCTTGTGAGCTCATATTCGCTCATATAACACCCATTTTCACCTGTTCAGAATTCAATGGAAATGGCCCTTTGCTCTCGCAATTAGGACAATAGCTAATCTTGAGTTCTCTGGTCGCATCCTGATAGAATGGGCCGAGCGTAGCATTACATTTTGCACAATCAAATTTCACATATTTCAGTTGCGGAAAGACGCCACTTCGACGTGTCACAACACCAGAAACACGAACAAGGTTGTTGAGATGGGAGCGTCGAAGGTCACGAAGAGTAGACGTGAGAGGAAGATCAGAGATGCGAACGTGGATCTCGGAGTGAATGCGGGTATATCCAGGGAAGTAAACAAGAATGGCACTTAGAGCAACTTCGTCAAAGATTTCGAGCATGGCAGCAGGAGAGTTGGTGAGGAAATAGGCCAAGATTGGTTTAGATGAGGCAAGATGTGCATATGATACTTCAAGAGACTCAGAGTTGGCTTTGAAGTGTCGTCATTACCTTTGAGTATGTCGAGCATCAAGATCATTGCACTTACTTTCACCTAGATTACGAATGCGTTGTCCATAAACTGATGAACCATTATCATCAATATAAGTCATCAAAAATTGGCGGAAGTGCCGCACAATCGACCGACGAACACGATCGACAGCAATCCATTCAACAATAGACTTGGCCTTGATGTCGCTCAGCTGTTCTAGGGGCAGCTCCTATAGAGCTCATGAAAACCGATCAAGCTATGCAACGGTTGTAATCTACTCACGTCTTCGATTCCGTCCATATCATCAACATCCCGTCTCTCGTCATACTGCCTTCTCGTTCGTCTTCTCATTCGTGCAAGTTCAACATCGTCCAAATCCTCAACAGCGGCATCATCACTATCCAAAAAGGCTGGGGCACGACTTCGCCGGGCTGCTCGTCTGCCTCCACCAGTACGCTCTAGACGATCCCGACGCGCCATCTCAGCTTCAGCAGCCCATCGCCCCGCAGTGGAAAGTTCTGCCACATTTTCATCATCATCGATGTCTGCGTCAGAATAACGATCTAAAAGCTCGTTTGGAGCGTAATCACTTGAATAATTGGAAACTTGAAGTTTTGCAATAAAAAGATTTGACGCTTACCGCCCCAGATTTTCGTTGAAGAGGTCTTCTCCCTCTGCATCTTCATCACCTTCTTCGATATCTCTTACAGGATCGCGATCATCCACAGAGTCATCCGTGTCTGAGAAAAGTTGAGGTGGAGATGAAGGTGGAAGAACACCATCGGAGTCGCGTCGTGCCTGCGCTGGTCTTTGAGGTGAAGACTGAGGTACTGGGGAGGTAGGGCGAGGACGCTTTGGAGGCTATAGTCCCTCTAAATATCACTTTCGAAAACATGGAGCCAAACTTCTCACCATCAGATATGGTCAAAGTGTAGTAGATCAGTCACGACTTCAGAGACGCGACGCGTTACTCTCATTTTACTTGAAACTCCGAAGATTACATACATTCAACTGAAAATTGAAACTTAAGAGAATAGATTTAGACATCATTACAGAGTTTGACAAGAAACACGAGGAGAGGAGGTAGAGACCCCGTTGCTGAGTATCTGACGCGAAGGAGTAACACCAGCAGCGTACAGATACTTCCCGATCGTGTATTGCAAACCCAGAACGATTCAAAACATTCAACTGTGGTACAGACCATTCTACTCCATGGAAAAAAGCACACATTGACGGATTAATCAACCTGGTTCATGGTCTTCAACATCTCTTCTGTAATAGGCTGAGGGAAATTTTGTAAATGCTCCCTGCAACTGTAAACATCATGGTCTAGTTCCAAGTGGCAAAGTTCCTTACTCTCTGATATCCCATACATCTTCACTACTCTTGTTGCGACGTCTATGTGTCCACCATTCTGCACGTCGATTAATCCAGGCTTCGCGGCGCTCCTCAGGATGCATTGACTTCAGAGTCACACAGAACTTGAAGTCTTCAAATTTGGGTGAGCATTTGGGCCGTTCGCCATATCTATAGATTGCTTTGATCTGCGAGCGAATGACTAGGTCTGTGAGTGCGCACATAGGATCGGGGATAAAAATTCAAGAACATACCACCACAGGAGACATAGTCATTGAAAAGGCTGAAACAACCAGGAATATCACTGGGGCCTGGGTGAAGACGGCATAGACGTTCTTGTTCCTGTTTGAAGACCGTCTGATAGTCCAGGTTGGACATTACAATACTGTCCCTTTGTTGCCGCAATGCACGTGATGGATATATTTGCGGATTATTCGGCTAATAACCTCTGTCACATGAATAAGCCAACATTTAAAGCATATGATTTTTCAACCAAAGTGATCCCCCATCTTTCATGGCAAACCAGTATACAAAACAGCCTTTGAAAACGCTATTCATCGTCTACCAGCTTTTGTCTACCTTATTCGTCCGCTTCCCTCTCTGGGTGTTTCTTGGCATCCCGAGGCAGGTTCCATCTGCCCGATTACGTCCTTATACGTTCTTATTAAATTGTTCTAATACAGGTCTCTCCGGCCCAGGAAATCTTGGGATCTGAAGCGGACGGTGATGGTCAATGTAATCCGCTACGGTTTTGGGTTAATAGGCCAGTAAGCAAACTGAATGAAACGACGCTGTGATATATGACCGACTACCACTTCCAGGTCAGGACCTTTAGTTGCATCCCCCGACCACAGGGCTATAAAGTCAGGTCCTGATGTTAACGGGATCTGGATTCCACCGGCGCCCAATGACCTCGTCGTCGGAAAACTTGCTCAATGGGCAGAATATGCCGGTGTTTCCCCTGTCCGCATTCCGGGGTACTGGATGAACAAGAAAGGGATGGATCTGGCAACGGGTGCTGCACCTCAACCCGGAGAGAAAGTAATCCTTGTTCTTCATGGCGGTGCTTATATCCGTCTTTCGGCCCACCCAAGTGACCCAACTGCCGAAATTGCGCGCGGCCTGCTCAAAAGTGTGGACAGCGTTCGACGTGTGCTTTCAGTCGAGTACCGTCTTTCTTCCCACAAACCGTTTCAGGTGGCAAACCCCTTCCCTGCCGCCTTGCTAGACGCATTGGCTGGTTACATATACCTAGTTCATGAAGTCGGCTTTGCCCCCTCTGATATCATTATTGACGGCGATTCAGCCGGCGGCAACCTCGCCCTTGCTCTTACTCGCTACCTCACCGAATACCATGACACACCTCGGTTACCCGATGCTCCTGGTGCTCTTCTCCTCCTCTCTCCTTGGGTCGATCTTGGAAGAAGCCACTCTAAATTACCCAATGGATCCGCCGTAACCTGCAGGTCATCTGATTACCTTCCCAGTGAATCAGGTTTCGCATACCCTGTGGTCGCTTTCATCGGTCCACACGGCCCCGAGGCCGCTGAAACCAACCCATATATCTCCCCTGCTTCTCTCAACCCCGGTCTCGTCATAGACTTCAAGAACTTTCCAAGAACGTTCATCGTTTCGGCGGATGCAGAAATGCTTCTTGACCAGATTCGCACTCTGAGGGACAAGATGTTCAAGGACCTGGGTGAAGGGAATGGTTTGTCCAATGGTGAAGGGAAAGTCCGCTATTTCGAAGCACCAGATGCCATCCATGATTTCCTTATATTTCCCTGGCACCAGCCGGAAGCGAAGAATACCCTTCTTGCCATTTCAGAATGGATTGATGCTGATGAGTAACGCTAAAAATGGACGTTGTATCTGGTCACATCTGTTGATCACTATATATCATAACATTGTTGAAGAGAATTTGCTATAAAAAAGCTAGTGGGTTTTTGCAGGTTCATCGCTTCTCGTCTCTGAAACACAGCCGCTCGAACCAGCTTCCCCATTTTCCGCTTTCCCGTATCCCCCAGCACCAAAGTCACTGAGGTACATGTATGTCGCAGGCAAAGCGACGAACAAAGCTCCGACGATATTCCCAAAAAAAGAAGCAAGAAGAGACCTAATACTCGAATCAGTCTCTCGCAAGTCACGAGGGGAAAAAAGGGGTTGTTCACTTGCGAATATATTGTGCCGGTGTAAGCTGTAAACAGGATATACCAGCACGTCAAGCTGAGATGATAAGAATAAAGTAACTCACGTCAGCTCCAAACATGATACCCAAGGGTACGGAATACATATTGGCAATGACTAATGAATAAATTTAGTTCTCCGAAAAACAAGGTGTGGGGTATCGTAGGAGTCACTCACCATGGTCGTAACTGCATGCCACGAAAATCTATACGGATCAATCATTTCAGTCCATGAGTTTTTGAGTGAAGGAAATTTCCCCCGACGTCAACGCACCATGATTGGGAACCATACAGCAACGATCTATATGACGGTTTTCTCAGGAGGTGAAAGGCCATTGCGTTATTTTTGAAGTACACACCTTCGAAAGTGTATCTTTAGCTGCAGTACCTTGCTGCCAAGATGATGTTTGTGATTAGAAGATCGCTCTCTGTACAAAAAAAAAACAGAAAACAGGACTAAAAACGTACCCAAACAGCGACGCAAACGAGCCAATTACAACCGATTCCCCTGAGGAAGATCTGATGCCATTGTGGGTCCGCCGCTTTATGTCTGAAAAAATAAAATGCGACTTGAATTGACCTTCTCCTTGCAACCCCAACAAATGGCTCACATGGCAAAAACTTGTATATAATCGTGGTAAGGGGGACCGGAAACGATGCCACTGTCTGATAGACGTGTCAGATGACCTATGAGAGAAACAAGTGTGAAAAAGAATGACCCACATCGAACAAGGATTGCAGCGAAAAATAGACTGCCAGTGAGGTTTCCAAAAAAGACTAAAAGTGAGAGGGGAGAGAGCAAGGAAGAATTCTCAACTCTCAATGCTCCCAAAAGCAAATTAAGACAACAAACCAATGAGCCAATTCAAACATAAACCCCAAAGTGGCACAGATCGCGTAAGGACAGCCATAGGGAAGTACTAAAGGAATTCAAAAGCAAGTCATTTCGCGGTGTGTAAGAGAGACGCAAAAGCAAGGGGGAAATAAAACACCTCACCAGCATATTACTCGTGAGGAGTTCCTGGTTTTGGAGTGTGATCCTGGATGATGGCACTATTTTAGAAAAAGGATGATGGGTACCACTCGAGACCTACATAATTAAACCAACTGGGAATACGGCGCCTCCGAGGAGCTTTACTAAGCCGGGGTTGGATTCGTTCAGGCTTGTTGCACCTCCCGAAACAATGGACGACAGCAAGTTTCCAAAAGACAACATCGCTCCTGCGGCGAACTTGAGAGGGAGAGTAGTATGGTTTATGATTATTATCATAAACGACTTCTTTGAGTAGCTGTGCCTACCGCTTTCCAGAAACAAGACTCGTATCTGTCACGATGCTTCTGAACAGCGTGCTCGACCATGCGTTGCGCAGTTTGGTGGGGCTTCAAGGTTGAGGGCTCGGAAACCATCGCGTTTGTCAAGTTGTGGAAAAATGGATGAGGTAATTAAAGTCAGGGAGAAGCGGGTAGAGGAGGGAGGAGGTGGGATTCTGCACCTTAACAAGTGAAATTTGAGCACCACGCCTTCATTATATACTGACCGGCTAAGCCCATTCATTCTCCAAGGTGTCACATGTTGGATCCTGTCGCGGAGAGGAAGGAGCAAGCTAACTGAATACGGAAAAAACTCGAATCATCAGACCAATCAACTCACGAGTATTTTTAAGGAACCTGAATGGGGGTAAAGTTTTGCGGAGAGAGAGTATGTGTGCGTGGACATCCCCAGAAACCATGTCCTGTTTTTTTTTTGAAAGAATAAGAAGAAATCATGCACATCTAAGGGCTGCCGAAAAGAAAAGTGAAAGAGTCAGAATCATGGCTTCATAAAAATCAAACAACAACACAAAAAATCTCGAGTCGAACGTGTTAAATATCAATATACACATACAAGACACCGGCAACCCCAGACTTGATGAATGAACACCTAAAAATAGGAGGACATTGATCATTCAAAAAGCACGCATGCTCCAACTTGACTTGTGGACATGAGAGAATGATCTATGCCGAAATGCCGGACATGAATTACTAAGGGTCTTACCATATGCTCTGCGATGTGGTGTATATATCTCCGTTTCAAGCTACAGACATCATATTTGTGGAGATGGTTTCCCTTCCCATTATGAAAGAGGGGGGCTCTCCGAAGAGCTTTTTTTTCTCCTCCTTCTTAAATTGATAACCCGGTACTCACGGTAGACAGAGATCAGAAAAAGCTATGTAACCGAGCAAATAGATGTAAGAAGGCACATCCAAAAACAAACAACAAACGGGAATCTGGATATGGAAGAAAAAAAGAGTGAATGGCCCCATACGGATTGAGTTTTCATACATATAAATAAACTTGATGATGAAATGATTGGCGAACGGGAAGGGGTTATTAATTCCGCAACAACTCACAAATCCAGGAACCCAACTCTACAGCTTAAACATCCACTACAATCCTCCCAAATTTTATATATTGCACGCAGAGGGAAGTAAGGTAAGGTAAGGTAAGTAAATTGAAAGAAAAAAAAAAGTATATACAGAGCATTTTTTTTCAATAATAAAATCATATGCAGCAACACGAAAGCAACACAGCAAGCTACACAAATTTTGATAAACGAATGATGATATACATGCGCCTCTCTCTCTCTCTGAAGGAAAAAAAAGTCATATGAATGATAGAAGAAGAAAAAAGGAATGATAGTTCCCTGAGAGAGTAAGAGAAAAAAAAAAAGAACGATTTTTTCGGACACAGATAGAGGATTTTTCAATGAAACATTCCGGCTTCGGCCTCGGCTTCGGTCTCCAAACCCGGCATCTCAAAAAAATTTTGGATCGCCAGATGTAGATATCCGTGGGATCATTCACCTATCCACACTTCTAGTCCGATGTTCAAGGTACCTACCAGACCCCGACGAAGCAGCATAAAAATCTTGCCGACGCAAAGAACCATGATGACCCAAATACCCATTGCTCACACCACCCGCAGCAGCAGCAGCAGAACATCCGACATGCGTGGGCGTACCCGGAACGTAAAGCGCTCCCCTATTATGCGAACTCCGCTCCTTTCTCCTCAAATGCGTAGGCGCCGGAAATGGCTCGGGTAGACCTTGTTCCGGCCCGCTCGAATAAAAGATTTTGGGCCGCCATTCTTCTCGTTCATCCATAATGCACGAATTTTTGAATTTTTCGACCAACGCCTCCTTGCCTCTGACACCAAATTGAGATATATATATATATATATATAGAAAAAATCAGAAACTCACTGATAATTCGCATAACTCATCTGCAAAACTTTCTCACTCGAAAACAAATTCCTGAAATAGATGAGAGCGTGCTCATAAGTAGATTCAAAAAAGACCACATTACCATTTGATCCCAAGGCGCTTTTTGGCAAACCTCAACATATCTTGAACACGAATAAAATTAACAAACGCATAACCAACATTACACCCTGATCATACGCATCGTACGTGAGCAAAAAGAGCAGAACAAGTCAAACTCCCACACATACCGTTTTTGAAATCCATCCGGAGGTATAAAAAGTCAATCTTGCGCGGACAGACGTCATTGATATACTGAATCAGATCTTTCGCCGTCATCTTATTAGGTATATTCTTAATCATCACCGTCGTACGCGTATCGAGACCTTCTTCAATACGAGCCGTATTCAAGAAATTGCGGTCATGGACATTCGAAGCGGTCGAGGTGGCAAGTTTGAGATCGACATCAGCTGGTTGCGAGATCGGTTCGTGCGTGACGAAAATGGTATGACGAGCGTTCAAGGACGAGGGCGATTCACAGACAAAAGGAGGAGGAGCAGGAACAGGAGCAGGAACAGGAGGGACGACGTGAAGGGCAGAGCTGATAGTCGGAAAGACAAGCCTGTTATTCTGGATAAAGGCAGAGTTGGGGCTTGATTCGGGAGGGAACCGATGCTCGATCGGGACGACGGGGATAGTGGGGATAAACGCCGGAGTGAACATGTCAACGTTGCTTGCAGGGGCTGGTGCGATCATGTGAGGATCAAAAGACCAGCCCGTAGGCTGAGGGAATGCTCGAAGGCCCTCATACTCTGGAGCAACAAAAACGTGAGGGGGCGATTGTGCAGGAAATGAAAGTGGATGAATAAATGGAGCATTTATCTGATGATGATTGAAGGGCTGCGCAGTGACGTTGTTGGAGTCATGTCCCCTAGATGGGCAGTAGCGGCATTCGGGACTAGAACAAGCCTGTTGTAGTAGCATCTGTTGTTCGGATACTGAATCGGCCTCGGGATAATGGTCATCCTGTTGAATAGTTTGCTCCTCCAGCTTTTCTTCAGCAGAACGAGGAACAGCAGGGAAAGAATCATTGAGCCCAAAGGAAGTGTAGAAGATGGTGGGCGAGGATGCCTTGGGTTGGTGTTCGGAAGGTCGAGGAGGCGAGTTTGGAGACGTGTCATTGTTGCCAACGCTTGCAGCGCGGGGTCGAGATCGGGTAGTGTCACTGATGAATCTACCTCTCATATGGGAAGCCTCGCCTGGAGGGCCAATCAAAGGTCTCAACTTTGGAACGTGGGATTCACTTGCAGATGGTTGGTGGCTAGACAGTGGGGTATCAGGTCTATCATGGTCCTGATTATGGGGAGATTCAAGTGCGCCGTTTGCTTCCGACGGGTCCGATGGCACGCGCCCAGAAGTAGAAAACTTCATGCCAAACATAGACAGGTCATTGAGGGCAGCATAGGCCTCGCTGGCATCTCGCACATCAAAGAATTCAACCAGGTAATTCTAGCAATCGTCAGTAGAATTTTAGGCGCAGTGAACGAGGAGAACCAACTTGAGTTTCGCCGGTCTCAAGTTGGGGCTTGAAAAGGCGAAGATTGCCATAGGACTCCAACAACTTGACCAGGGTGTGTACATCGCGAGGACAATTTGATTCGGCCACTTGACCGTCCGCGCCTGTGTGGGCAGCGACCCCAACCGAAAGTAGGAACGCTCCATCAGTTGTAGCAAGAAAGTTGGAGTTCCCAATAGTCTATCACATAGATAAACGGGTTTAATTGACATGTAGGAAAAGTGTAGTTACCGTGACCAATTCCTCCGCGGCGATGAAGCGGCACCGGAACCATGGCTGGGCTCCATCTATCAAGTTGTCTTGGCCGAGACATTCAGCCAATGCACCGTCCGTTCTCTGGGATAAGATGGCGTGGGCAGCAATGGCATCTCGAACATCATAAAAAGCCAGAAAAAGGGAACCTGTAGTTTTGGTGTGCCTCATAAAAAAGCCTTTGATGCAGCTGCTGTCGGTGACAGAAACTTGGGATTGATCAGCCGGTGGCAGGACATTGGGCGCTCGACGGTGGGTGAGGTGGTCGAGGACGGCTGTTATAGCTGATTGCAAAGTGTTGGGGGCGACTGTGCGGGATACATTTTCCACCTGTGGAAATAAAGTCAAAATGGGTTCTTGAAGAAGGAATAATTAGGGTAATCACGTAGAGAAAGCGTGTGGCCTGAGGTTCTTGTAATTCGTGTAAAGCTTGAACCTTATCGTCGGGTTTTGGATCGGCCGAATCGGTGCTTGCGGATGTCCTGATGCTGGATGATGGGGTGAGGGGGGGCGTGAGGAGATGCTGGGATGTATCACGATCCCTGCGCTGACGTCTACGCGTGTAGGAGTGGGATGTTATCATGTGAGTGTGGCGGGGCTCGCTGGCTTTGAAAGAAAGCTTGTCCAGGGTGGAGGCCATGTCATTGAGAGTATATTTTTCATGGGGGATTTTGGGTGGCGGTTGAGGGGTGTCAGGGGACTGGGTGCTGTCTGGAGGCAAGGCAGACATGGATTGACGTGAATGTGGAGGAAAGCTGGTGAGGAAAAGTGAGAGAGGTAGAGTAGAGTGTGGCAAAGACGTACCGGATGTTGGGTAGTGATGGAGAGTGATGGAGACGTGGTGCAGATAGTTCGGTGCGCTTTGAGAAACGTGATGAGTGGGGGATGGAGAGAGGTAGATCGAAGCTGGATCGCGATTGAAGAGGGGGAGAGTGCATTGTGAAAAAGGAGAAGATGGGATAGGTGACAGACTTATAGGAATAAAGAGGAGGACAGAGCAGAAACGAGGATAGAATGGCTCTGCTTAATTGACTCTTCAATTGACGTCAATCCCAGGGAATCAAAAAGGAAAGTCCCCGGATGCCCGACGACATGCGCGGATCTCTCCTCAGTCTTCTCCTCCTCTGCGTTGCCAACCCACAAAGACAGCCGCTCAAGTTGTTGCATCTTTGCCCCAACACAAGTCCGTTGCCAGATGTTTCTTGTTTCCGACGCCACACGCAGCCTGCAGAGTAGCATCGTCTCCAGTCTCGTCTGCTGTCCTGTAATTCGCACACCGTCCCGAGATTGCTACCCTGGAATTAGCCTAGTGGCACACCCGTCTCGAGTCTTGATAGCCTTCAAAATGCCATCACCTTCTGTCCAAATTATCTCTCTGTCCGAGGCCTTGCCATTTCCCACGTCCAACACCGCGTCAACCACGTGACCCTCCCCTTCTCCAACATGCCCCTCTATCAGATGGTCTGCATAGCCGTCCACTTCCCCGAATTTGTACGTCCTCCCTCCAGCTCACCCTCCCTCCGTCCCCCACATCTCCCCAGGAACACATAAAAACCCTCGTCAGCCAGTCAGCAAAGCTCATCATGAACAATGGCGGCGTCGTCCGCAGAATAGAGTCCTGGGGAACGATGCAACTCCCCCAGCGCATGAAGAAGAAGCGCACAAACGCATACGAATATGTCGGAGAGTGAGCTGTTCCCCTTCCATCGGTTCTGGCACTCCTTCATGCCTGATCCAGTTACTGGACACTTCATTGTGACGCCAGTCCTCAATCGCTTCGTTCTCTCAACAACTATATGCGCCGGGACCCTCGCATGCTGCGCTGCACTACTCTGAAGCTCGCAGAAAAAGTTGAAGACGTTGCACGGCAAGCTCACAACGCTATGCTTTCGCCAAACCTTGTAGACATCGACTTACACAAGTACACCAAATGATTGGTGTCCTATTATTACACCGTCTAATTAACTATCACTATTGCTGGCCTTGATTCGTTCTCAATAGGACTCGTCAAGTCCTTCGTCTGCCTGTTCCCTCCCCTGCCTTGCACCTTTCTGCCGCAAAAGAGCCCGCTTCTGAAGCCCCGCGGAAATCACTGAGCGTGTAAACATAATCCAACTCACCCGGTTCCTCTATTAGAATAATTTATCCCTTCCACCCATTGAGGGATAACTCCACTTGTGTCATGCAAAGTCGTTCAAACTAACATCAACTCGTTTGCGTCCATGAGTCCCTCCCGAATGGCCATTTTTGCGCAATGGTTGACCGAAAGTGTTGTGATTGCCGAATTCTATATTAAAAAAACGGTTTCTGGAAGTCAAACTCAATTTGGCAGTATATATATATATATATCAACGTGCCACACGATCTCCAACCGTTCAAGGCTTTAGATTACCAATGTAATAACTCGAACTCTCTCATTGTCTGCGTATCAGACTCCATAGATATTTCTTTTTTGGGCCTCATCATCTACACACACACACACACGCACTGGCACCCTACTTCCCAACTTCCTTCCCTTCTTTTTAACTCAAGTCGACGTTCGACATCATTAACCTACAAGACATCTCACGAAGCTTGGTTTGGCGATTCCCAAACCAAACAGGTGTCATTCTCACAGCGTAGACGGTATGTCAAACGTTCCTCCCAAGGGCAGGCGTTAAAATCTATTCTACTCATCATCCTCTTCAACATCTCCCAACTCAAACATACCAGCCCGATCCCGCTTCGCCTCTGCAACAGCTTCCTTGAGCTCATCAACCACGGACGGGTACGACCGGATATAGTTATGGCACCCTTTACGATCAACAGACGCCAGACCTTCCCGAACCAAAGTGACGTTGATACACGACAAGGATGCGTTTCCTGTCGCTGCTGCCTCAGAGGGATCTATCAACCGAAGATGGAGCAAGGGTCCTTCTTTATGATCGATGTTGGCAATGAGCTTGCGTCCTTCACATAATGATCTAAAACGATCAATAGCTTCGGCACGGTATTCACTCTCCTCGCCCACGAGTTTAACAAAACTTTTTTTTTGCAATTTAAAAAAAAGGAAATCAATCCTTGAAAGAAAAAAAAAACGTACCTCAAACGAGCATCCTGCGCTTGTCCCGGTAACGCACGAAATCGAGGGTCCAACGGTCGAATATTCGAAAACGACACCACATCCTGATTCCCATAATCAATAAACGTCACCTCAGCCTCCTTTTTCACTGGAGAAGCTCGCCGAATCTTGGCTCGGTACCACGCCCCATCCGAAAATTTCGCAGATACAAAATCACCTCCTTTCGGTACGAACCCAGCTGGAACCGTCACAGGATCTTGATGATGGCAGCTAAATTCTTTCATTAGCTTTTCCAGAGAAGCGATGCCTATCAGCGTTGAAAAAAAAAGAAAAAAAAAGAGTGTCAACGTCACAGATCTGAAGGGTCTTGTGTATAACAAAAAAATTATACGAACGACGAAAACTCACCTTCGGTATTGAGGATCTGGACAGAGAAATTGAGCCCGTTTTTAGTCCGTACATCGCTGATGATGATATCCAGATATTCTGATTTGAGCGGCGCATCGTCATTCTCTCGTCGAGCTTCTGCCTCGATTTCCGCCCCTTCGTCGTAATCAGTCCAGATCTAGTATATTATACGTGTGAGTCGAGAGAGAGGAGGAACATGCGTCTATGGAGGAGTGTCTTACCTGGCGCTTTTCCTTCTTGGCTTCGACCTATGTGATACACAAAAAAAAAGTTACTCATGGCGTTTTCCGTAGCTTGTAGCAGTGTACAAATGCTAACCTCAGCATCATACAACTGACGCGCCCAAGAAAGATTATCTGCAGAGAAGGCATGTACAGTAGCCAATCCTGCACGGACCAACTCCACAGCGACATTCTCCGTTTTATTCAGGTACAGGACACCAATAAACCCACCAGACTTGTCAGTCGTCTCCACCTCAAACTCGACCTCTCGCTGCATGTATCGCCGTGATGCAAACTCTAGCGATTCGACTCCGTAAGGTTCAGATTTTTCGGATGGATTTCGGGCAGTTCGAGGAGCGCGGATGCCTTTTTATGGATATGTCCTTTTCAAGATGGATATTTCGAGATAATCACTCACCCCCAAGCACTAACGTCAGAACTTGGTTGTCCTTTGGAAGGAATAACCTGTATACGATTAATATTCCAAAAGAAAACATTCTTTGGTGAGTAACGTACTTGAAGCGCGATCCCGCCGCAACATGATCCACGATGGCTGGTGTACGGCCGAGACGTTTGAATCCATTTACAAAAGTGGTAGCCCGATTACTTGTCTGAGAGCCCTCGTGTACAGTGACAGAAGACGCCCCAGATAAACAATACATACCTCGGAGATATTTAAGGGTGGTTTAGGGGCAGGAATATCCTTTCCCGAGTGGATTCCACGGGCATGATTCATTGCGCTGCAAGTTTATGAACACCAGGCAGACATGTTTTTTGGGCAAGAAGATGAGTCTTCTTACGCTTGTTCAGCAGCCATCAGCTTGTCGTATTCCAATGACCTATCTTCATCATCACGCTTATGGCGAACCACCCCAGCTAGCCCCTTCTCGATCAGTTGCTCAGCAACGTTCCTTAACCAGTTATCTCCGACTCAATAGTTGTCATATAGGGTCCATAATACGTACTTACGCGTTATGCCCCCCATAGCGAATAGTAGCACATTGACGTTCATCAAAATCACCTTCACGCGGACGGATGAAGTCAACAGTAACCTTCACATTCTTTCCAATCAACTTCTTCCGAAGAAATTCCCTAGCTTCTTTTGCATAGAAGGCTTGCCGTGTGTCCGAAAGTCTAGTAGAGTCCAGTTTGTCAGTGAATGATTTGACCAGCGACTGTTTGATCATCTTCACTTTGGCCCACGGGTGGAACTCAGCTGTAAACGATGTTCCTTTCCATCCTTGTCCACAACAGAGATTTGATCCCCACTCCAAACACGTATGACTGTGGCATCAAAAGCTTTCCTAGAACCACCTGCTGCCGATCCGGTCCTTGATACTGCAAGGTCAGAGACATTGGCGTAAAGATAGGCACGTCTCTCCTTTGCTGTTTTCTCCGCTTCTCTAAGTCGTTGCATGCCCCCACTGGCAGCGAGGATACCAGCATGCCAGTCAACAATGCGTGCTAGGCCTGTCAAAACCAGATGTTCTGAGATGTTACCAGCCGGGTGAAGGACTAGAAAAGATCACAGTTAGTGGATGTCGCATGTTGATGAGCTTAGCTTTGCAAGACGAACCGTTTCCGATAAAGAGAGTTGCGGGGGCAGTAAGATTGGTACTGGCTTGGAAAGGGGCAGGGCTGGGTGTGAGGACAGACAGAATCTGTACATGAACTGCCCTTTGGAGGAGACGAGATTCAGTGAAGAATTTTGCCTAGAGACGGGACAGTCAATATGGGAGGACCTCGGCTAATTGGCCGTCCGCGTGACAAGACATACCTCTTCACCATATTGCTCAGACGACTCCCCTTGTTTCGTCGATGCACGAGGACACCGAACACCCGCTAAGCAGATGTTGATAAACTGGTGAGTATTATTGGGTAATAGAAGTCGGACTCGGAGGTTGTTTCCATCTCGGACCTGCTCAACGATGGCTAAGGTTTTTCGCGTGAGGAACCGAAGAAAGGTGCAGATCAAGAACAAATCCCACCTTCAATTGACTTGCCCTTCCATTCCGATAAGAAGGTCTGAGGGTCCTCTGGCATTGTGTGGTGGACTTGATAGATCTGGCAGTACAGATAAGTACATTTCATGGATGTCTAAGCTGTCAAAACTGACAACGGGAGCATCTGTTTTCCAAATGCCCTTCCCCGCTTCTCTGGCTTCGTCCTCAAGCTTTTTGCGCCTCAGGTCTTCTGGAGTCGGCTCCCTTTTATTTTCCTTTGACTTGCCCCATCCATTTTTCAAAATTTCTGAGACGAGGTCAATGCCATTAGACTCAGCGGTACCAATGTCACGAGGCACATCATCGTTAGATGGAAGAGAGTGGATTGAGGCAAAGCTAATTTCTTTGCCAACAACAAAGGCTCTCAGGAACTCGCGTGACTGGAATGCCCAGAGCTATCCCGAGGATTAGTATAACATGTGTCGAGACTACAATCACGACTTACCTCATCCTCTCGGGATTGAGTCCCAAGCCGGGGAGCGTTCAGATCTGCCAAGTGCAGGATGCTCAAGTAACCTCAGTTATCGCGATGGTCTAGACTCTCCGAGAATGGTGCTCACCGCTCTTTAGGTGGTTGTCCTTGTGGACCAGGACGACTTCTGAGAACTAAGGTGTCGCCGGAAATAACAGCTGAGAATAAGAAATCAGGATGTGATTACCAGCAACTACAAACTAGATATCTACACTTGACGGTCTGTGAAGAAAATTATTTCAATGATTCTGTATGGTAGGCAGGAATTTCTTACCGCCTTCAGAGTCATATTACCAAGAAGATGTGAAATTCAGAAATCGCTAATAACAGATGAGAATGAGAAATGCAATCGTGTCGTGAACGTCATGTGATTTAGAAGGAACTTTTGAGATTCCCACAGTAACAAGTAGCATGACTGTGGGATCCAGCATCGACCCATCGACCGGTGCTACACTAAAAACAAGTTGGGTTTCTCCTGATGATCAAATGTTTTATTTAATGATGGTGTGGATAGAGATAAATACAACTCGTTGCGCGTTCGCAGCGAATCCTCACTCGTCCCCTCTTTTCTATCTCAACAGAGTCTGCATACCCGCACGACTGCACACGACATAGATATATCTAACGCAACTTCGGCTACGGTCATGACAAGGTGGTATATATTTAGATTTAAACAATCCCGAAACCTTAGATTCCGTGCTCGAAAACAGAGTATTTTCCAAGGCTCACCGTTAGTGTGTTGAAGAGAATGAGTGCTCTCAAGCGCCTGTGATGAGACAGTAGGGTTTGGACATATCGGGAAGTCGAATCCTGGAGGTCAATGCAGCAGAGTCGATCACTCTTGAGAACAGGAACAACTCGTGATAGGAGGATTCCGTTCCTTGTTAATAGACTACACTGTAACAAACCCAAGGCATATTGCTCTAAATTATCGCGTGACGTAGGCAATGCTGAAAATCTCAGATCCTTACTAGACCACTCTAAACACATCCATAATTCTGTCGACCTTTTAACATCACCACAAGCAGTAATCAAGTGTGAAGTCGTCTGGTAGGTCAAGGACAAAAACATATGGATTCTGGGAGATTATCGTTCAGAGGCAGAGCGAGTGCAGGCATAATTATCCAAGGTCAGCATAGTATCACTACATGGGTAGCAGTGAGATATTCACCTTGTGTGAACCGAACCAAACGCGGAGAGGATTAGAAGACAGAATAGCGATCAAGAATGTCCATATTCCAGATTTCGATGGCACTTAGATTCGCGTCTCCGCAGGTGTCATACAACCGGAGTAGAAAAGAAATCACTGATGCAGAATTCGTGACAGCCTTCGACTGAGAAAACGTAGCCAACGAGATGTTGGTAGGACTGGTTGAAGGTTAGGAAAAGGCGATGTCATTTGCAACCACTCCTGGGGGTTAATGATGTGAGTCAGGATCCAAGGGTGACGCTATAGAGGGATCAGGTACGCGACAGCTACGAGAATGATTATCCCTCGCACCTTGAGATTACTTGCCGTCACTCGCGTCAAGGGATCCTTGTGTAACATCGAGTCCAGCAGCGAAACAACAGCATAACCATCACTAGTCGGATTTCGAGGTTGGCGGCCTCCTGTAGGGATTCTTTCGACTGTCATTACTTTGTCTACTTCCCAATCTTGTGTGCAGATTTGATTATACAACAACCATTCACCATGATGCACGTTATCACTGGATGAAGGTGCATTGAACGGTGTGCGTCCAAACAACAAGCAGTAGAAAGTTATGCCGAGTGCCCAAATATCCAGAGCTTCCGTAATCGGTGGACGGATCTTCATAAATTTCTTCCCGCGGGCATATGAAGGATTTGACACAGGTTTAGATGGATCCTCATGAATATCGTCAAACCAAACTACTTCAGGCGCTAGAAAGTTTGGGGTTCCTAGCGTCTTTTGGAGGTCAGAACCAGGGAATAAGGAGACGTCTTCAGGGTCGGATCGAGATGCCAAGTGAGGCACGGAGCGTTGGGAGTTGTAGTGGGAAACGCCGAAATCAATGATTTTGACCATTGTTCTATCTCGAGAGTAAAGTAAGTTGTGTGGCTTGATATCGCGATGGACAATCCCCAGGAAGTGTACTGTCCAAGGATAAGTCCACATCAGGATCATTCTCCAATTAAGGAAGCGCACAATACTCTAAACCGACTATCACATCCCGCATAATCCGCCGTATCTGCTCAAGACAAAGTATCGGTTCTTTACTCTCGGTGGCCCACTGTATCGGTCCTCCTGCACAATATTCCATGACTAGGGTATGTCTTGATCATCTCAACCCTTGGAAGAGGGATGAAGTTACCCACTTAGATAAATTTTGTCTTGTTGAGGATCATCTATGACTTCAAACAGCTGAACAACATTTGGATGTTGGCATTTCTTCATGATTGCTATTTCCTTCCTGATGCTATTTTCTGTGCTACTCATTGGACATATGCGCTCAGTCCCGAGTGCCGTCTCGCTCTGCTGATGCCTTTTTCTCAACAGTCTGATTTTATCCCCTGGATTATTACGTTTCACAGTCTTGATGGCCTGAGTGCCGCACGTCAGGATGGATCAGAACCAGGGGGGGTGTACTTACCACCTTTCTGTCTAGTTCTTCTTGATAGTGACACAAAAAGACCTCGCCATGTCTTCCTTTGCCGATTCGAGCGTCCTTCCGATATTGATTAATTTTAGATGCACGATTTTTCGATGTCCCAAGCTCAATAGTGGCACGAAGTGGTTCGGAGGAGTTGTAGGTAGTACCCCTTTGGGATCTGTTCTCCTGGATTTTAGTGGATTGTGGCATAGTGATATAGGCTGAACAAGGTGAAGAAGGTGATCGACAAGTAGAGTATAGTATAGTGAGAATCTATCCGTGTCCTCAGAGACAGTGTTCGGTGCCTGCCTGATTAGGTCATAATATCCGATTTTGTCACAACCAAGGCGGACTGCACATTAGCGCTCACATTACAGCTTACACTGCGAACCCGTTGATCCCCTCTTCGGTGAATTATCTATTCCGAAATGATGATTGCCAACAAATAAGCAGCTAATTCAGACACGGTCGACATTGCCACTTAAACGAATAGTCCTTGTCCGACCATCATCCTCAACGCTGCCATCTACACAGCAACAAATCCAGGGCTCAGGGTTGAGTACAGGACCCCAGAGGCATCAAGTACGCGGAGGTGCGAGCAGGTCGTCAGTGCAATTAGAGGAACTGCCTGATAACGCCGAATTGGTCAAAATGCAGCTGGAATCAGCTCTGATATGTGCTTCTAGTCTGTCATCCATTGTATCGTATCTTGATAGCACCAGCCTTGTGGCGTGTTTCTAGAGCTGGGGGATGTATTAGCCAATGGTGCTACTGTGTCTCAAAGATCGACATATACTACCTTTGAGCTCTTCAGCCTCTTCACGTTGTTCGTAGTCGAGCACCAGCCGCTTCAGGTGTTGCTGTTCAACTTTATCTTGAAGCTGAGCACTCCTTGTATGAACGGCCAGAGCAGATGCAGAGGGGATGGCAAGCTGTCGCGCCTGCGGCTAGTGAATTTCTTCTCTTAAACGAAGAAAAAAGGTACTAACAAGCTGTTTATTGCCACGCTTCGTGATGACGGTGAAGTTCATAATATTCCGAGACTCGTCATCTTTAAGGGTCTGATCTTCATCACCATCATCAGCCCCCCTCCTTTTTCGAGACGCGGGAGGCAGGATGGCAGAATCCCAGAGAGCCAATGCCGTTTTTTTGTCCACCTTTCTGGACTCCGCAGAAGTATCGGTAACTAGTTTAGCCAGTTCCCTGGCAAATTCGACATCAGCTTCTTCGGATGGTCCAAGATTCTCCTGCTTGCTGCTGCTTGCTGAAAGGATTATCTTTTCATCTGGAGAAGGCGCGCGATCGTCAACCTACCGATATTGAACTTGGGGTCAACAATAGATATTCTAAGTAGGTGCACGTACCGAAGATTCTTGCAAATCCTCGTCTTCGTCTGCACCCTCGTCCTCATCGCGATCAGCATTAAAGTGTTTGTCGTCGTCATCATCGTCCCCACTATCTTCACTCTCATCAGTAAGACCTATAGATGATATCAGTACAAACACAATTGACAAACAAAATGAGCGTCACAACCGGCAGCCTGATAGGCAGAGTTGTACATCTCATCAACAGCCAGGGCAGCCTCCTCAAGATTCTTCAGAACTTGCATTTTGGGCCGCACAGCCTATTTCTCAGAGTGAGCCAAAATTACGAACAATGTGCGTGTTTGGATCTGACCTCCATCGAGTCAGAGAACATAAAATCGACGTCCATAGGCAAACTCTGCTTGCAGTAAACATAGTACTAGAACCACATCAGGTGAAGTTGTGCATAGACTGTAGATGTAATGGCAAACCTGAAAGAAGATCAAGAAATTATCAAGTCTCTTCCTCTGTGTGCCTCGATCGAAGCACATTCCACATGTGTCCAAAAGAGCACAGACAAGCCTGACGCGGAAGAAATCATCAGGCATATCAAGTGGGACAGTCGCATTGGGTAGAGGACGGCCTTCGGCTGCGATAAAGATGATAAGAAGACCAGTCACAGTATAAAAAGCAACAAGCTCACGATGTCCAAAAGTGACAAGGGACCAAAGAGTATCAAAAATGATACTAGAGCTGAACATGCGATATATATACAGTTCTCCAAGAAACTTGATCGTTGCCAACCTTTTCTGATTGGCATTATAGACATTTTGTTCGAGGCCTCGACGGATATCTTCTAGGGTCTGGTCAACAACAGAGATAGAAAAGGCGGGGCGATAACGTTGCAAGTCGTATGTTAACATCGCCAATAAGGAGATGTTACTATATTTAATCTTCCAAGGCTTCGTGAAGATTTTGTACAGAACAAGTTTCACCTCTTCGTTTTCCCAGTCAAGCTTCCGTAGTGATTTGAGGACCTTGTCGATAGTCTTCTTAGCAAGAACATCATAAATAAGATGCCGGATAAACAATTCGATTTGGCTTCGTTCCTTTTCTTGCCTCGGTGCACGCTCCGGGGGATTGCACTGATGACAGAAAAAAAGATGAGGAAACTGAGCAGACTTCAAATTATCTACATACTTGATAGTAAGCATTTTCTAACATCAAAATTTGACGCTGATCAAAGTGTTGCATGCCTTGTTTGCGTCGCATGAGTTCAAGCTGAAATTACGAGTTAGGAACGGTATCGGGCGCGGATGGGAAGAGAGACGAACCATGGTACCGAACCTCTCGGCAGTGTCCTCACTTCTTAACAGAAAACGACCACACCCTTCCAGTAACATGGCTATGTTGTCGACGTTGGTTCCAGTGAAATCATCCAAACAAACTTTGAATACGTGTAGGATGACATGAAATGGGACGATTTTGAATTTTGTCAAATGACAAAGGAATGCGATGTTCTGAAATTCAATGCTCAGCTGTGACTGATTTCGCTTGAACATGAACCTACCCTCGCCCTAATTTCTGCTAGTTCTTTGACTACATTTTTCTTACGCTGCAGATATCGAAATTCATCTTCTAGCTATGAAGGTGATTAGTGTAGTTAAGCCGGAATGCTATGACTTACGTGAGCGACAAGTTCTGTCCCAATATCAGGCATGTATTTATTGAGAGTCGCCACAAGCCGCGAATAGTGTGGCAATAAATCAATTCGATTCTTGGGAACTTGGCTCAAAGCCTGACACCGGTTAGAGAAAGAAACATCTAAATGGTAGGAATCCTGACTTTGATCAAACGTTTTCTAGCCGCCTTCGAGTTGAGGAAGGCGAAATCAATTGCCATTTGGTCGATTAGACCCCTGTTGGTAGCATCCTGGAGTCGTACGAGCAAAGCTGTCAGAAGCTGAGAAGGACCTTGAGGCGCAATTCGAGGTGAAGACGAAGTTGATATGATTTTTGGGGACCCAGGAATAGGTGTGCGT
>Ga0153944_1000044_pt1 | contig 51605 bp, 62 predicted proteins | sample TSNJ028MetaG_FD_104703 | JGI IMG/M metagenome (GOLD analysis project Ga0153944, IMG submission 104703) | Attine ant fungus gardens microbial communities from New Jersey, USA - TSNJ028 MetaG | ecosystem: Host-associated > Fungi > Mycelium > Unclassified | place: USA: New Jersey, Wharton State... | reverse complement strand
CGAGGAAACCAATGATTGGATACAGGAGTGTGACTCTATGAAGCGCGTCAAGGTGTGCAACCTTCACTCTATGCTCCGCATTTCTTCTAATCACTTATGGACAAGGTGTACGAGCTTGTAGGTTCACGCTGGGCAGATCAGGGGACCGCGTTCTGCTTGGGGCAGTTCCAGGAGGAAACAGGAGAAGCATTGCTCATTGCTCGCTCGGAACGAGATTTCAACGATGTCATTCTCCGTACCGTAATTCACTCGAACGACGTTTACCAGCGTCAGCAGGGTGTGTCCTTTTCATATCGCCGTAAATTGCTCCCTCTCAGCAATTCATCCACGTGTGCACCCTTGCAGAGACCCTTATCGTATGGACAGAGCCAGATGGAATTGACTATGCACTCAGTTTTCAAGATCCTGAAGGATGTTCTGAAGTTTGGAATTTCATTGCTGAAGTTCAACAACATATGAACAGTGTTGGTGCGTCCCTTTTAACTATATGCGTCTATCTGCGCCTCTTACCATAGTATTCAGAAGAGTCGAATGCTCTATCGTCATCTCCTCTACTCGGAGCCAATGCTTCCATCACGACAACAAATATCATCCGCTCGGGCCATCTTCCTCCACCACAGCTTGGCATAATTTGTGAAATAGAACGAGCAATCAAAGCGCTTGCGCGCACACAGCAGGTTAAAGAACGGATATGTGCATACATCCAGCACGAGGTGAGTCACACTACCCAGAATCCACCATCAATTTTATTCTATGTCTGTGCAACGCCTGTCATTCATGTACCACCTGTCGTCAATACACTCCTTTCTTTCAAGATGCATGTTTGACTTTTATCACCGACGGCTGATGCTGATTCGACTTTCATGTTTGTTTTCTTGTGCTTGCGTTGGGTAACAATAGGAATATATCAAATCATTGACTGAAGTCCTCAATACCGCCGAAGACCTTGAAAGCTTGGAGAATCTCCATGCTCTATGTAGCCTAATGCAGACTATTTGTATGTCCTCCTAGTTTGTTTCTGTACCTACTGAGCTCATATGACGTTATAGTAATGCTTAGTGATCACAATCTGTATCAACACATCCTAGACGATGGTCTATTTTTTGGCGTCCTTGGCATGCTAGAATGTGTGTCTCCATCAACTGTACCTGAATATTGCTGACATTTTCGGCTTTAGACGATCCTGATTTTCCCTCTCACAAAGCTAACTATCGTGAATTCCTGAAACAAGCCACAAAATTCCACCAACCCATCCCTATAGAGGACCCTATTATCCAACGCAAAATTCACCACACCTATCGCCTTCAGTTTCTCAAAGACGTTGTCCTCGCTCGGGCTCTGGATGACTCGACCTTCAATGTTCTCAATTCATGTATTATCTTTAACCAAATCGACATCATTGCACACATCCAGCAAGACCAGTCATTCCTGAAGGAGATTGTACGATTATTTGTAGATGAAGAGGTTTTGACGAGCGGTGCACATCGGTATCAATTACAGTTACAACTGGTTCAGCAACAACAGATGCAACAGAGGCTACAAGGACCTATGGTCATAAACTTACCCCCGGCAGAACAAGAATGCGCAGATACCGATTTGTCTGCCGACTCTGAACCTGGAGTTGTGAATGGTGATCACGCGAAAGCGAAGAACGAGGACGATGGCATGGACGTGGACAACGGTCTCGGGCCCGCCACTCCTTCTGCAACAGAGTCTTCATCTATACCGACGCAATCGGTGGCGGCACAGGCGACGACTACTACCCCATTCTCACTCCTAGTGAACCCACCTCGACCACCCATGAATGAAGTTTTTGCTGTCAATGGTCAAACGCCGCACATTACCATCTCATCCAACTCTCGCTCGGGTGCATACAGTTTTGCTCCTCCCGACAACCTCACGGAAGCCGAAATCAACCGGCGCCGTGAAGTCGTTCTTCTCATTCAGCAACTGTGCATCATGGGTAAAAATGTTCAATTACCCGCACGAATGGCGCTCTTTCGTATCGTCGTTGACAGAGGTATCCTTTTCGCCGTTCAGTGGGCGATGAATCTTTCGGAATCGGTGGAGGTGAACAAACAAATGATATCTGCCGGAGGAGAGATTTTTTCTGCATTACTGGACCATGATCTGAATGGTGTGAGGGCACATGTCTTAAAACAGGTCCTAGCAATCGAGAAGGAGAGAGCTGCAGGAAAGAGGGGAGCGGATAAGGCTGAGACGTTGCTGGAAATGGTTTGTAAGATTATGACCAGGAGTCGGGATCTGGCGGTGCAGAGTCTTGTAGGGGATTCGCTAAAATCATGGATGGATACACCGGTAGGGGATCCACCTGGAATAACTGGCGAAGCTGCACATGTGAGTTAATACGCTCTTGAAATGTCAACATACTCAGGTTTTTCCTCTAGGCTGTCGCGGGGACAAAACTTCCTGCAAGAAAAGATGATACCGGCACTGAACGGTTTTTGGAATATTTTTACAAGGACTGTGTGCATACTCTGTTTAAACCGCTTTTGGAGCTACAGGAATGGAAAAATTGCAGAGGTATGTGCTTTTCATACTTCAATTGCCCTTTGTGACTTTGTTCATCTCCTCTTTACAGAAAATGTCTTGGCCTTAACCCGAGAACAAACAAACCGCTATGTCTACTTGTGTGACCTTTTGTACAACATCATCCTGCAACATCATTTCCGAAGTAACTTCTATGTCCTATCGTCAAACAACATCTTATCTCGAATAGCTACGCTTCTCAGAGCTAAGGATAAACATCTTCGGCATGGTGCGTCTATATCAGACTCCCGCGATACTAGTCCGTTTTCGACAGCCAAACACTAATTCATTCCTTTGTGGTTCTTTTTGGTGCCTTTCCTATATAGCTTCATTTCGGATATTCCGGCTATTACTCAAACAGAACAATACTCATATACTCGGGTTGATGATGAAACATGATGTGTTGAAGCCTATCCTGGATTTGACTCTGCAAGAGTCGAGGAGGGACAATTTGTTGAGTTGTTCATGTCAGGAATATTTTGAGAGTATGCGTCGGGTGAGTTGTGGGATTTTTGATGGAGTTTAACCATGTCTCACGTGTTGAATCAGGATAATATGAAAGAACTGATTAAATTTTGTATGTTGAAGCACGAGGTAGACATCAGAAAGCTCGCAGAGACATCCTTAGGTAGCCAGCGGTTTGAGTTATTCATACGGCGTTATGAGATGAATAACGAACCACCACCGAAAGAGACCGAACCCGAAAAGTACGTCCGTTTCCTCTACGTTTATCCGCCAATTAACCTTTCACTCGCATTGCTTTTACCCTCATCGATTCAGGCCCGTTGATACCCGTCTTCGTCCAGGCCAAAATCGCTTCCTCGAAGCTGAGGAAGAGGAATATTTCAATGCCGAAGACGACGAAGACGATTCCGTACTTCCTTCCATATCTCAACAATCCCGCATTCCCACTTTCACTAGTGCTCCTGCCAACACCCCGACAAGTGTTTTATCGCCGGACAAGATGATCAACAGCAATCCCAATATCAACCTATTGAAACGGAAGCGGCGAGAAGTTGGTGGTAGTGTTGGTCGTACACATCGACCACCTCTAAGGCCCCCTGTGATGAGACCTCTGGTAGATTATGGTGAGGACGAGGATGAAGACGTTGGTTTCCCTTCGGATGCGACGATCAAGATGGAATCGGATAGACCGGGAAGCACGGGACTAACAGGCTCAGGTCCAAAACTTGCGCCCAGTCCGATTCCGAGTACCGCTGGTTTGACTTTAGGTGGCGGCCCACCAAGACGAGTACCGAAAAAGGAAGATGAGGACGATGAAGATGCTATACTTGAATCTCTCGTGCGCGGGCAAACCCCTGCTCCACCTGGTTGGAGACCTGCCCCCGTGCCACGAATGGCATCTCCACCTCGGTTAGGCGAGAAGAGGAGAAGGGGAAATGGAGGTGGTGACGATGACGACGACGACGAACTGTTTTCGCGACTGACCAGAAACAAAAAACAACAGGTCTTTGTGCCTGTTACCGCTTCTCGACAACAACAACAACAACAGAGCAAGACTGGCTTCATGGCCATTGATTCTGCTGCAAGTCGGCAGAAAAATGGCAGCGATCCACTGAAGAAGTTTAAAGTAAAAATTGGGGGGTTTGTGACTGCACGGACTGCACAGACATATAGTGGATCGACGGCAGCTGCAAGTGAGAATGTATTGACACCATCCTCACCATCTCCTGCGCCGTCGGTATCAGCCTCTCCATCGCCTGCACCTTCAGATAGTAACACTAAGGATGGAGATACAGGTTGACATCTCTCTGATTTGTGATTCAATTGTTGTTTAATTGTTGTTTTTGCGCTTTGGTTGTTTGTGCTTTTTTTTTCCCTTGCTACTTACTCGACCATGGATATGGTAGGTTAAAGCACAGTCCTTTGTATGTGTGCCACTCATTTGTGTATCGTTTATTGGATAGCTCTTTGTTTTCGGTTGGATTCAATTTTTGACTTTGCTTAATTACTCTCTCTCATTCACCACTTTCACTGACTCTGCTGCAATATCTCTCCCATCAATAGACCCACTGAATGTCAACAACATTGTCTCCAAAAAAATCTCTTTTGAAGCCTAAGTCTGAGCTCACGAATAACGAAGTCAAATGGGTATCAAGTTACGCATCAATAGTATTTAAACAGGAGCATATAGTAGTGTACACAACAGAATTGTGGCAACAGAATTGAAGGAAATATAGACAAAGGATGGCCAACTAACATTCCACCAGAAACAAGTTGCTAGATGAGTCACAAAAAGCGTGAAAAGTGGCTGACAAGGTAATAGTGCAGTATAGAGCAGTATAGAGCAAACGAGACACAACGATGGAGCAATGCGTATATACGGAGAGGGTGTATTACGGCAAGACAATAACAGAGGCAAGAACAATACATGTACAAAAATCAAACCATGATAGTGACAAGCGACTAAAGAACCGGGGGAAGGGGAAGTTAGAAGTCAGAGAACAACCACGTATGATGACGTTATCGGTAGATGAACGAACAATCCATACAAAGGAAGAAAAACTCGAGAATTCAATGTGAGACAGAGAAAGAGAGATCTGAAGAGTCAGCGAAAACCGGAAAGTGGGTGCATAGATAAGTTTATTGCTCGAAACATGTTCTGGATCGGAATGTTATCGGAATGTTGTGCGAATTATTGAGTGTTGTGATGTGATGTGTTATGTTATTGCAATGTTATGCATGTAATGGACTGAAGTGAGACGATGGAAAGAGATGTGATGAGGACAGGCGCCCTCTGTAATAGATAGGAGGCAGGTAGAGGAGAGCACTAATAAGTTGTTGTGATGCTGCGATAAAAATAATGAGTTTACTGCTAATGCAATGTTTCATCAGAGACTAAGCTCTGATCGGGTATCGTGTCATGCTGATCCTTCAATCCGAAAGGCAAAAACCCATTTGGCGAAACAGAAGCTCCACCAATGTCACTAGGAATGGTTGTCAGACCATAGGTGAAGGCATTCATGCTGCCAGTCGGGCGCATGAAATTATTGACGGAGGAAGACGATGGAGGACTGGACGGCCCAAGAAAACCAGCTCCACCGACGTGTTGGGATGTGAGGAAGCGAGGAGGGGGTGACGCGAGGAAATTGTTATAAGTATTCCCAGGAGAATTGGGATCCTCTCGGCGAAGAATCATACGATGATGATGAGGTGGTACATTCTCAACATTGTGGACAGCTTGCATATTCTGCAGCTGTTGCTGTTGCAACGCAGGTCCAGTACTGGAAGCACTAGTCGGGGTACGCACACCAAGGGGATTCTTACTGTAAGAGAGACGTATTCCACCTCCTTTGACTAGCCCCTTAAGAGTATTGCCATGGAGGTCAGACATGGCACGGGTGGCAGCATTGACATCCTCGAACTACAAAAATAAGCGTCTAGGCAAATCACAGAACACAAGATTGACACACCTCGACAAAGCACATTGGACCGTTGTGTTTCTGACGGAAACACAGACGGCGATAACCGGGCTGATTTCGGAAAAGTTCCCGAAGGGAGTCCTCCAGATAATCCTGAGGCATGCCAATGGGCGGTGGTGATGTTGGTAAGTTACCAACGTACAAGGTATTGATCTAAACAGCAGGTACGTCAGAATTGCCACTTAACTTTGAATCGGATATCAAGTACATACAGGTGGGTTCTGATCAACGGCATTCTTTGTACTACCTGAACTGGCACCGGATGAGGGAGAGGGTAATTGTGGGGAAACATGGCCATTAACAGCGTTCAAAGCAAGACTATCAACCTTCTGAGAAAGGTCACTCTCAAAACTCTGGCTAACGCTTCCAACAGAACTACAAGTGTCCTCGGAGGGGACCTGACGTGTTGAAGTATCGTCATTCTTGGGCGTCGGTCCATTAGAGTGGTGAACGTCGGAATGCGAGATACTGGAAGGAGGTAGGGATGGAGAAGACGAACGCTGGGAGCCTTCGTGCAACTGCGTAGGAAGCGTTTTGTTGATACTATCCCAAGAGCCAGAAGCATCATCAAAAATTACAGTCTGAGGTGCCTGAGACGAGAAAGCAGCATAACCGAAAGATGGACTGGAGCCTATACTAGAAACAGGACCATTCTCAGTTTCGGGAGGAAGTAGCGAACTGGCGTAACCATTCAACCCCGAGGACTGGCGAGAAGAGCCCATCGCACGAGTGGTATGTAAAGCATCGTAGACAACAGCGTTGGAAGCTCGGGGACGAAGCTTTTTTTCCTCTTCCGCAGCACGTTCACGAGGTCCTCTTGTGATTCCCTTAAAATTCATCACGTTCAACGCGACCTCACGACGTCTCATTTCTTCATCTTGATCTCGAGAGGCAAGATGACTGAGACCGACGTTGGAGGTACCAGAAACCTCTTGTTGAGGTTCCCTCCACAAACGGCCCACAGAAGCCAGGGATTCCCTTTCACGGAGGAAAACGGGATCGCCGGAAGGGGCACCAAAAGGCTCTGCTTGAATCGAATTGGGAGGCCCACCATATAGGCCGTAGTTAACCCCAGGGCTCACTGAAAGGGGTGTAGAATGGTTCATTGGCGGGGCGCTGCTGACTGGAATACTGTGATTATTTGTAGTCATGCCGTTGTTTGGAAGAGGACCAACACCACGCTTAGTGTGTAAGTTCTTCTTCGCCATCTCAGCCTTTAGGACAGCCCCCTTTTCGATGTCAATTCTACGGCCTTGAAGCACATCGCGGGCCTCCAGTGCAGCTTCGCGATTTCTGAATTTTGCAAAACCAATTATTTGTTTCCTCGGCGGCGCGTTGGCACCAGGCATATGATAACTCCCTTCGTCTCCGCTCATCGATGCAGACCAGGAAGCCATGGTCCCCTCACGGCCGTCAACAAGAACACCACCCGAATTAACGGTCATCAGATTGTATGGATCACCATGGCCGTTATAATTTGGGAAACTGCGATTGGTAGTTATACCATTATAGGCTGTGTATTCCTTGTTGGGGATCTTCAAAGTGGCTGCCTCGAAACCAGGAGAGAAAGTGAACATATTCTGAAACTCACGCTCCTGGATGCCAAACAATCAGATCTTGTATATCTTATGATATTGCCTTACTGACCTGCATGTCCTCTGGAAACCCAACAACAAAAATTGTTGAAATCTCTTCTTGATTGTTTGCATTGTCTTTGGAGAAAGCATAATTAGCCGACGTGGATGGATTTCCAGCTGGAGCGGTTGTGGGCTGAGTTACATTAGTAGGAATGTGAGGTCCATAAGGAGTTTGTGAATGCATTCCGTTAATAAAAGGAGCACTCTGAGTGAAGGCCGAATGACCTTGTGGGGGTTGAGAGAAGCCTTGTTTCCCGGCACCCTGGTGCGATGGCATCACTCCAGCTGAACCAGTGAAGGTGTCCTGGAAGTTTTTATGCCCTGGACCCAAACCTGAGGCCCGACTCAAATCAAAATTGACCCTGGGATCATGGGAAGAGGGAGACATCAGAGGATTGGAATAACTATCGCTGTTAGGAGGAAAGAATGTGCCGGGCTCGCGGAAAGGGGGTGCTGTAGAGTTAAGTAAAGACTGAGAATTCTGATGGCGAGGTCGGTTGGTATTCGGAAAATTTGTGAACTGTTCTCTCGATAAGTTCAAATTGTTGGGGCAATTGGACTTTGCCCCTGAAAACTGGGAGTGTTTCTTGGAATCAAATTCGCCAGAGAACTCTGAGAAGTGCATGCTAGTATTAGTGCTGTTGTTGAAGAGACTGGAAGCTGAGGAAGAATGCATGTTGTACATATTATCCTGTGCCGTCTTGTTGGAATCAGAATGGTTAGCTTTGTCGGAGGCGGATTCAGGACGTGTAAGGTGGAAATAGGAGGAATATTTAGAAAGATGGAAAGGGACTGATGGGGAACCAGATGAGGAATTCGAAGATGATCCGCACGATGCGGCTACGGGACGGTCTGAGTCAGAAGAGTATGGGATATCGTAGCCTGCGTGCAGGGAAACCAGGAGGGACCTATTGATAAAGTCCTCGTCGGGCTGCAGGGAAGAGATGTGGGCGCTCGTGGGGGTAGCCAGCGTGGACGAAATTGCAGAGGAAAGACTAGATGATATTCTGGCTCCCAAGGAAAGCCGTGAGCATATATGAGGGTTGAGGGCGAGCGACTGAAAGCAGGTGAGAGACTGCGTGCAGTAGAGTCGCTGTGCGTCTAGTAGACTGAATGTGGGAGTTCAACACGCGCAAGAGGAGCTGAGTGAGGGCTAATAACGGCTTGGGCACTGTGTGAGACGACGAGCAAAGAAGGCAAGTCGGCGTGCAGCGTGGCGGCGGCGGTGTGGTGGTCGGAGGATGTGCGATCGAGAGGGTATATGATGAAGGAAGTCGGACGGTCCCGAGTTTGGAGTGTCACATCTAAATCTCATCACACTCAAATTCCAACCCATCCCAAATTCCCACGCACGAGCCATTCAGCAACAAACCCAACTAAAATCACGTGCGCGGCATCTCGGCAGGCCCCCAATTGGTTCTTTCACCTCGCACAGACCACCTGGTGCATCCACTCCACTGTTCGATGGGATCCTACGTTGAACTCGTCCTGCAAGGCCAGCACCTTCTGAAAGATGGTGTTTGCTTCATCCATTGTAGCTCCAAGCAAGGATGATGGGTAGCAGCCAGGCATGTGAGTGGGATGGCCAGAGGTAGAGCAGCATGGTTGAGGTCGGAGGGCAAGCAGTCAACATGGGGTAGGAAGCAAAGCGTGACCTGAGTAGAGCCACTGGCTCGTGGTGCAAAATATAAATATAAAATATATTTCTTTGTGACGACGAGTTTGGTCCGCTCACCCTGGCAATTCCCTTATATCCGAGTCTCCGGCCGGATACCGTGGCATCTTTCATTGTATTCCCCGATGCCTGCCAGCTTATCTACCGATATCCAACCATCAATTTATGAAAAAAGTTGGTAATGATCATGACGTCAGTTGCAACATACAATCAAAACAAGTAAAGTAGCCAGAAAACATAACAACATATAATCAGTCGGTCCAGAGCAGATTATTAATTTAGAACAAATCTACTTGGAGTCCAATCAGCAAGGTCGGCTTACGCCTGAGAACCGAAAAATCAAACACCACACTTACCAGAACACAAGATCAAAATCTTGCTCGAATTTCAATCACGCGACAGCAAATTCGGCCCCATTATTCGAAATCCTCGTCCATAACCAATACCTTACATTTCCGTCCAAAACCCAAAACCTCCCGACCCAATCATCCCAAACCCATCCTTCCTCACCCGCGACCTCCACACCCATTGCAAACGCCACAAGCAACCATAATCCAAATGCACATAAGATCGCCCCAATAAACCTCGACCTCGCACGGGCATCTGCTGACCCTCTTGCTTCATAATATGCATAGGGCAACAATGGCTGGTTGCTCGTGAGCGGCGTTGGTCCATATCCTGCATGATGCACTTGAATAACTGAATGTCCTGGAGAACGTGGCCTGTTAGGCATCGACGAAGGTTGCAAACGAGGTGGTGGAGTCCTGATTGCTTGACTACTAGAAATTGATGAGGGCCCTGCCGCGAACTCCGTATATGGAGGTGGGGATACTACGGGTGCTGTAGATAGCGTTACACAACCATGACATTGCGACATAGTCCTCGTGTAGGAAAGATAATATGAGGGAACTCTCGGTGATACAAAAGCCACGTGCGGAAGAGTTCAAACACGAGGCTGAACCTACTCTAGGTCTTCTGGACCTAGCGGTCTGAGATCACACTACCTCGTTAGTGCTGTGTGGTTGCACCGAGTACCGAAAAACAAGCGAAAACCGGTCGTGTAGGTTGAACGTCAGGCGTTGCGAAACCCTGAGCCTTTCCGATCAATGTTTGGAATAGAGACTGGTGCTGTAAAAAAGGTAGAAAACTCGGAGTGGGACAAAATATCTGGAGAATGGGAGGCTGATGAGAGGACCAAATGAGCGTCTGATCTTAGATGTCTATCCCCAAGGACGCTATTTGGTCTCATGTGACTAGTTCCGCTAAATCTATCCATGACACTGACACAGAATTCTTGGATGTATGCTCTGAAACATGAACTCATATTATAACGCCTATCTAAAGGTCATCTTCCACACTATATTTAATGAGATCAATCACCTAAAAATACCTTCCTAGATAGCGTTCATTAATACAAGCCATCCTTCATCAATGAAGTTACTCCTGTGCACATACCAGAATAAGAGCGCTCTCTCCTAGACTATAGCAAACTCAGCCATAGTCAATTCATAGCAAGACTAACGCTGAAGTTGAGATATTATTAACCCCTAGATTTACACTGCATGGGAAATTTCACTCTCGAGGTTTTAGAGTTTGCATATCCAGTCCAATAGTGCATTTACAGGTTACAGTATCCATAAATACAAGTCTCGATGGCCTGTGCATATTTTTCAAGGACTCTTGGAAGTAAGAGATACATCATTTCGCCCGGATACATTTGTCTCATTTCTCAAAGTATTCTCCATCAACAAGTCAAGCACTGATAACATCTCGTGAAAAATGGCAGGTTGGAAAAGTATGAGGATGAAAATACTGCCTCAGATACAATGACTGCATTACTTCTATTATTTCCTCATATTCACCTTTAGTCGTGTTATTACGGCCCTGTTCCATGATTTTGCACGCCCACTGTAACCGCACAAACACACGGGTGTTGCATCGAACCGATCTTCGTTAATTGCCATGGATATGTAAGTGCAAATCTTCTTTGTGAAAAGTAATTTTAGAGGATGATAAGAATATGGCCAACAAAGTCTCAAAAGTTTCTGACATAGGTATCGACAAAGAGATCGGAATCAAGATTGGTCAGCCGAACCGGGCAGGACCATAGTAAAGAGCAAGTCAAATTAACCATCATTCCATGACTGTAGTCCATGCCAGATAATTTGTGGCCAGGGAAAGCACGCGCTGCGCTCTCGGCCAACGAGACGCAGCGTTCATCTTTTAGGTTTCCCCAGGGATACGTTTCTTGATGAAAGCTTGAAGATCCGCCAATTCTTCCCGACTTGTCTCATGGCCTATGCCATCGTAAACCTTGCAAAACAGCCCCGGTTGATCCCTTTCATTGGCTCGTGGAATACCTAGAGACGTCAAGATTTTGACGGACTCCTTTGATACCTCCTCCCTAATAAGAGTGTCATTTTCACCATAACCCCAGAAAATAGAGACCGAGGATGCGTGGGGCGACATCATCTAGCGATATTCTCTCAGGACGATAGATAAGGGAGGATAAGAACGAGAACATACGTGTTCAAAATCGTTCCGTAGAGGAAGCCAGCTACTCAGGATAGCAAGCCCTGCAAGTCGGTGTTCACCAGTGAGGCCTACCAGGAGAGACATAGCACCTCCTTGGCTGAACCCCCCAAGGAATATCCGATGAGGTGGTGTGCCAACTTTGATCTCGTCTTCCACGAGCTGCGATATGAGACGTTTGGATTCCAGTATTCCATCCTTATCCTCTTTTGTATTGAGTCCAAAAGAGTAGATATCGAACCTGCACGATTTAACGTCGTCAAACTATCAAGAATGATAGACTATACCATGATGGCATAGAAATGCCCATATTAGCTGTTACAGGACGAACATGACTAGTTGTCGTTTCGGCGATGAGAGATGCACTTGATTATCGACCACGAGAAGTAACTCACGAATGAGGAAGAATCCACTTGACGTGATTTAGTCCTTTATCTTTGCGGAGCATGTCCGCTACAGGTTTCCAGCCGTTGCCAGTGTCTCCTAGGCCCTGGACAATCACAATCAGTTACTCCAGATGCCACTCAGGAATAGAGCATTGAGTCGATCGCTTAATGACACCCACATGGATGAAGATGACGGTTGCCGTATGCTTTGAGATGGCAGGAAGAAGCAAGTGCTTAAGAGGGTATGAGGTCATCTGTGGTGATCTGATAATATGAGAGTGTAGAAACCACCCTTGATATGATACCGGCATCTACCGAGGAGCCATCCGCCGATCAGGTAGTGGTAATGGACAGGCCAATCACTACTTTCTCTAGTCCTTCCTATGGAACCCCTTCCTCTTTCGAAATCAGCTCAGAAAAAGGCAGCTAAAGTTGCTCGTCTGATAGAACTCAAGCACCTGCGTCGTTCCAGGGAAAAGGAGATGAAGAAAGAGAAAAAGCGTGTCCAGGCTGAGAAACGCGCTGCAGGCGAGCTTGATGATGATGATGACGAAGCTGAGAAAGCCAGGCGGAAAAAAAAAGCCAGAGTTGAGTTCGGTGGGCGGGTCATTGTAGATCTGGGTTTTGATCACCTCATGAGCGAAAAGGTATGTCCTTACCATATATCTAGCATACCGTGATGTAGTCTCGTCTAGGAGGTTGGATCCCTTTGTTCTCAGCTGGCCTACACCTATAGCGCGAATCGTAATGCCTCGTACCCCTTCTCTCTGATATTCACTTCCGTCGGCGGAAGGGCCTTTGATCGCCTTGAGAGCTTGAATGACGCTGGATACAAACGCTGGGTTAAAACAAAATGGTGGTCAGAAGACTATACACATCTCTGGCAGACTGAATCAGATGCGCTACAGACTGAATCAAAAGCATCAGTCACTTGTGCCAAAGAAACTGTTGTTTATCTCACAGCCGATGCCAACGAGGAACTGACGGAGCTCAGGACTGATGAGACGTATATTATTGGTGGTATAGTGGATCGCAACCGATACAAAGTGATCCGAGCTTCCGTCCCGGAAATGCGACTCAATACTCATTGTATGACAGAATCTGTGCGAGAACAAAGCCAAGGAAGCCAACATTCGGACTGCGCGCTTACCGATTCAAACGTATCTCGCTGATTTCCCGACTCGTAAGGTCCTCACGGTCAATCAAGTTTTTGAAATTCTCATCAAGTGGGTTGAGACGAGGGATTGGGAAGTCGCTCTGAATCATGTAATGCCCGAGCGCAAATTCTGCGCAGGAAGAAAGCATGGCAAATTAAAGGTGTCCACCGATGGGGACAAGGAAGAGGAGTCAACAGACCAGAAAAAGCTTGACTGAACCAAGGGAAGGGACAAAGACGATGAATATTTTCAACACTGATCAAAGTACTGAAGCAAAGTCATATTGTTGTTGAGCAACCCATCGATTGGTTTGGAACTTTTGTAGCAGCGTCCCAACTCTCGGGGCTCAGTAGATAATTTATTTCTCGTTCGTGCTTGTTTATTAGGCTCAGAAGCCAGGATCATATAATGGTAGCTTGACCAAAGTCATCGAGACTCGACAATTCGTCCAGTTAACTCCTAGGCTGGATATCTGAACGGATATCCAGTAGTATTATCCCTTGTGGCCTTGAACAGAAAACAGAAAAATCTAAGTGGGTCACATCACCCTGACTTAAACAATTGTTTCCAACGAGGATATGCAATTCCAGACCAACACAATGAATTTTACGGGTTAAGGGGATGCATCCTATAGCACTTCTTTCAGGTTGACCTCTCCGCTGCCCCGATCTAGCGGTTTGGGCTGATTTAATGACGGCTTCCAACCGATCTAGTATAGCTCAGATTCTGTAACAAGAGCAGAGAAATGAACGTTACAAACCATATATATGATCTGGAATGTTGCAGGGATCGTACCATCCTCATTACCGTGTAGTTCTGAAAAGTGTGTCAATGAGGGTTTTGGAATATATTGAAGTGATTCTAGACCTTGATAGATGGCCGATGCAGCGGCCAAAGTATCTCGGTGGATTGAAGGCCGCCTATAGGGATTGTCAATCATTTGAAGACAACATGAAGGTAATTTAATCACCGTCCGATGACAGCATTTCCCTCGCCCATATCTCCCAAATCTTCCATCAGCTCCCACATGCTAGGATAGCCGACCTTGACCTCATCAATATCCACCGTAAGTAATGTGAACCCTGCTCGACCAAGAAGGTTGGATATATCTCGAGTATCTGCACAACACCGCAATTCTGAGTGACATGGTCTATGCGGTCAACGAACTGACTGACCGGCCATGGGCGAGATACGGGGCGAAATGCCTCCTTCTCGCTCAACTTCTCCCAGTTGGAGGGCAGTTCTTTGACAGAGTGAGCGAAAATAGCGATGAGTGATGTTACTGATCACCTTAATTCAAACAATGTGTCCCCTCCAAATATAGCTCCTAAGAAAAGGCCATCTGGTTGAAGTGCTTCTCTGATCTGAACAAGTGTACCTGGTTAACATGAGTTTTGAAGACAGAGCCGCAGGAACTAACCGACCTGGAAGGTCATTTACCCAGTGCAAACTCAAACAAGAGACCACTGCCTCTTGGGAGTTTGGCGAGATGATCTGAAGAAAGTTTTCTTCGTCGCCTTGTCTACGCTCAATTTGGACTACAAACTACAGATAAGGACCTGGCCAAGACGGATGGAAGGTTTCACTGACCCTCAAACTCGTCATCGTCATCGCGATTGAGAGTCACATCTGGGAATCGGATGAGAAAGTAAGAAAAAGAGGTGTGATCCATTCAACGCACTACTATTGTCAATCATAATAGATTTTTTAACTTTCTCTGGTTCAAGTAGTTTGGAGAAATGGCCAGGTCCTGACCCAAGGTCGACAATGGTTTTAAAATTGCGTTTGATATCCTGGATGAAATAAATCAAGCTTCAAGTTTGAAAGCCAAAGACCTACCATAAACCTCTCCATCATGCGATTTGCAACCTCATCCCGCACATAATCTACTACTCGGCTTCGTTCGCCACTCTCCCGGCGAGCAGCTGAGTCGCGCTGCAAACGTTTGACATTGCGGTCAAAAACACGATATGGTACAGCATAGCTCGAACTTTGGAGAGCTGAATGAGAGGCATGACGGTGCAATGGCCATAGAGGTGCAGCTCGAGGAAGAGGCATGACAGCATTGTTCTCACGGCGAGTCACGGGTTTGGTAATTGTGTCTCGAGTTAATTGGTCCTTTGGTCCCTTCCTTACGCGTCGTCGGTGGTGCTGAGGCAGATGAACAACCAGCAGTCACAACCTTTCGTTGCTCCTGATGATTATGAGCGGAATAAGCATCAAATTGCTGAATATCGGGCCTACATTGATCTGTGCGAGCGCATGAACGAACAAGGACTGAAAAACCATGCGGATTTTGAACGCGCTGAGCGTTTGCTGCAGGAGCGAATACGCCAGGGCGAAGAAGCCAGGTAAGCATGTCGTGAGCGTCACTGTCTTCGGTCATTTATCCATCTCTAGGCTCCAGCTTATGTTTCTGAAGCAGGAGGGGTCGTGCGTAGCATTCTTGTTTTCCTCTGTCACTATACTCAGTCAAATTCCGCAGGCGTCGCATCACAGATGGTCGACCAACAATTCCCGAGATGAACGTTCCTACTGAGGTTGCCACTATGCAACCGGAGGCAGGCTCTGCATATATCGAAGAGATTCCAGATCAGAGAGCAAGTGGAAGTTTTTTTTTTTGATGCCGCCATGACTCACTTGTGCACGTTCAGGGACCAATAATGAACGCGAATCAGTCCAGCTACGTTTCACAGTCAGTGCTCAATGTCGCGCAACCTATCTACCAAAATCGACAACCTCAACAGTCCTCGAATGTGTCAGCATACTCTGAGGGCCGTTATGCCCCTACCCTTCCACAGCATGTACCAACCCCATCTCAGCCCACCGTTCAAACTGCATCTAACATTACCCAACATCCACATGGATATCAGATAAGCCCAATGGCGTCCCAACAAGACTATTCCAGACTCTTCCAGGCCCATACCCGCCTACAACAATTGCGTCAGGCGCAATCAGCTCCCTTGCCAGCTCAACCGGCCGTGCATCAACAACAGAAGGAGATTGGGAGACAGACACCAAACACGCAACAGTACATAAAACCTTCTCATTACCTTCCACCTCAGCAAGGGACCAAAACTACTGGCCATGTCTCTGTCCAGAATCAGGTTCCAACTCGTGTTGATGTGCAACAAGGGCAAGGTTTGCAGAACTCATCGAGTGCGAGTAACGGGAAAACTCAGAAACAACCTGTACAAGCAGCAATTCAGACACAAGCACCTTTGACCCGTGATGAGCCCTTCGTTTCTGCAAACAATAGTACGATATCATTGCTCTAATCATGATATATCTCACTTTGTTTTTCAGAGGCGAAATCGACTTCAAATTTGACGGGTGCGTTACAACCTATCCAACGAAAGGGTGGTACTGCGGTTTGTCTTTTCCAACTGATCACAGGTAATATCACTAATAGCCATTCTTTAACCAGCCTGAATCTCTGTCTGTTCAAACCGATATCTCTCTACAGCCAGCTATCGTGAGTAACCGGTGAAGGTCAAATCTAACAATTCTTCTCAAATCTTAGCTCCAGGATACCTCATATGCTCTGACCCCTGATAATGGTAGTGTTACAAAGAGTGGTATGCAGAAGATACATCCACCTTCCGCCTCAGCAAGTATCATTCCACAGTCGACTCCTCCAAGTGGTCTGCCCGCTTCACCTATGAAAACACCGAAGGAAGCAAATAAAAAGTACCTTGCACGCGATATCTTACGAGCTCTGAAACGTCCGAGACCCGAAAGCTTAACAATTCAGGGACCAGAGTCTAAGCGCCATGCGTCAGAGGCTACAGCTGTGAATTTACTCAATGTCATGCGGTCGCCTCCCCAAGTGAACAGCTCTCCATCAATCAAGGCCGTTCAGCCAGGATCCTCAACATCCGCTCTGTCTCACCAGGTCAACTCGGCACCGACAAATCTCGCTGTCGGTCAGTCTACTGCACCCGCTATCCGACAGACGGCAGCAACTCCCATGGTGTCCTCCCACTCGTTCACTCAGGCTCAGTCCTCGACTGAAGGAACCGGGACATTCATTGTGCAAAAATTTATCGCCGGCCAACCTCTCGCAGATCAAACTCATATTAAGGTTAATCAGTTCACATCATTTGGCCAATCATCTGGCCCAACACCTTATCATCATATGGCTCAATCGAGCAATGCTTTCACGAGAACGGCCTCGTCTAAGCTTAAAAATGAGGTAAATCATGTTGCTCGTGCACCGCTTCAGACAGTTCGGGTGTTAGATCAACCTTCGAGCGTGGCCCAGGTTAGACCTCAAACTTCCGTTGCTCCGATCCCTGCAACAGATACTTCGGCCTCTTCTTCGGTTCCTGTATCACACACTTCTCTGGTTCCGACGGAAGAGGGATCAAACAATGTCGGACCCAAGGAACTCCCGATAGGTCCGAGCCCGGATAAGGCCCTAGGGAAGATTGAATTGACGTCTCCTCTCACTAATAAAACACCTTTGTTCCTTCCATCTCCGACCTCATCAGGCGCCTCCGTAGAAGTAATAGAGATGATATCGACAGGTGAGAAGGGCAAAAGGAAAGCCAAGGGTGATGTCCCTTCCTCATTTCTATCACCATCTCTGCAGTCTACTGCAATGACCGCAAAAAAAGTTACCAATCTTGCATTTGTTCTGGTTCCACCATTGCCAGATTATGCAAGGAGATGGAGGAAGCAAGATGCTGGTTCTGGTGTCCCTAAACAAGGTTCAGGTCATCTAGGAATACTGAGTCAGTCACGGTCGCCATCATTGGGTAATCACTCGTGTTTGCGATCCTTTAAGAGCATCCCGCCCGAAGGTGTGAAAGATGACGAGGAGAGTGACATGGTTGAAGGTGTGCATAGATGAATTCACCTTCGATTTAATGGTTTGTTTATATACTTGCTATCGAATTTGTTTTCATTCAGAACTCGACCGGAATTTGCATTTCGCTAGTTATGGTATGTTTTTCAGGAATGGATGTTGGTGGCCCTATTCTGAATCTTCTCCTGTCTGCCCGGCTTTGCGTGTTGCGTCGTAGTCGACAATGCTGAGAAAGAAGTGCTACTCGAGAATAGTGTTGTTCTCAGAGAAACTCCTTGTAGATGGCAAAGTTGTGAGCTTGTACTCAATTCGTCTAGTGCGCTTATTCGGCATCTTAACATCTTGCACGGACCGAGACGAATTGATGCAACGGTGCGTTCTCGGGGTCTCATGCGCCGATGCACATAAATTGATTGAAGGTTATGTTCAGTCTTCTTGGACATGTAGATGGATAGGGTGTGGATATACTTCTGTCTCGAGAAGAGACTATTGTCAACACATTGAAAGGCATGCGATGTACCCGTTGCGGTGTCCTTATACCGGTCCGTCCGTCTATTTTTCCTCATAGTCACATTTTTTGAATTGCGATGCTATTATAGGTTGCACTAAGGTCTTCCGAACAGCGAGACAACTTATTAGGCACAAACACAATGAACACAATAACGATATAACAACTCAACTCACGAGTGAACCTTCAATGATCAACTATCCCTCCCCACCTGGAATTCCTCCAACTGTGTTACAAGCACTCCCAGCATACAACATTGAATATGATCTCATACAACCTGCATCCATAACCCGACAGCGACACGAGATTCTCATGCCATCAGTGAGTTGCGTTAGTCATGCGTGAAAGAAATTCCTTCTGATGTTGGGTGTCCATCACAGGTCCTTCGACGGATATCCGGAAATGTGCCGACACAATTGCATAGTTATAATGCCGCTAGACCCATGCCGGCAACGCCATCTGAAAAACGTATATCCGATGTCCTGCCGCCTACGAACAATCCGTATTCGTTTCTCAACAACCGATCAACGCGGTATTCATCACATCTATCATCGCCTGCCAAGTCCAAGAATTTCCTAGAATTAGATTCGTCGCGTACGACAGACTTGGTCAAGAGGGGACTTGTGTTGTGGCCGGAGAAGGAGGGTGATGCTATTCTAGATGACATGATCGACCGATTAGAGGAAACAGATGAAGATGCGGTTGAGAGAGAGTTGGTTGATGGGGATGGAGATGGGGAGGATGTATTTGGTCCTACTATAAGGATTGAAACACCCAGATCTGGTCTTCACACCGGTGACTGTGTTGGTCATCATGGTGATGTTGGCAGGTCTTCCTCAAACGGATTGACACCTCAAGTGCCAGCTGAGAAGCAAATCTGAGGCACCCCATGGAGATACAAGCAACTAAAGAGAAGGCTACTTGTTGATTTGGAATTTTTCTGGAGCCCAGAAACTGTTTTCCCAAATCAAAAGGCTGCGTTGATGGCTGTATTCCAATTACCGGAAAGACTTTGATGATCTTAATACATTGTATATCTGGATGTCTCCCTCAGAAGTTGGTCATTGGAGCTACTTTTACAGCAGCAAAGTTTGGCTAATGGCCAAATCAGCATCTACTACTTCTTTATCTCTTCATAAGAACACTACAGGAATATTCAACTCACTTGACTTTGTGACAGGACTTTTTCATTGATGCCTTTGTTATGATTAGAACCACCAGGGGTGGGGTGCATTACCATAGTAGGAGTAAGGGTGGGATAAGGGTAGTAAAAGTCTATCCTTGGTTCTACCCTTGGCTCAAAGGTGAGGGTACAACATGCTCTCATACTCAGGTAAAAATGAGTGTGCTTTGCTCTTAGAGTGGGATATGGTCCAAAAAATAGAGTATACTCTTGGAATAACACCTAAGTCCACTTAAGTCTGCATATGCACAATCTAAATATCTGAACTATTTTCTTTTCTTTTCTTAATTAATAGTTGTATTCTGTGGTCATAATACAAACATGACTTCTACTAAGCCATTTTTTGTTGTTTTCATGTAGTCAATGACTATACATCAAGATTACTATCTCTCTTACTGATTGTATCATTTGATGTACTGTAAAAGAAATAGATTCACTGATGACAACTAACAAAAAAATATTGTTTACATTACAAAGTCTAAGTAAATAATATAAAGTCTCAAGTCACCGATGATGGTACACGACTGAAGGGGAAATGTTCCGGTTGCCTGGCTGTTCATACAAAATGCTACAACATCATCTGACACAGCAGAAAGCTCCACTGTGATGATGATACGAGTGTGGGAGTCTAATCTTGATATACGGTCTGAGTAGGCTTTGAAAAGGTACCAAAATGCGTTATACACCATCAAATAGATTTATAACCTTCCTGCATCTCTGCAATAGCGATTATATTCACAGGGGAATACAGCCAGATCTGTGAAACTTTCCCATAGGCATTTTTGGTCAAAAATCAAGGTGATGTAATACAAAAATATCTGACGTGTTAAGATGCTGTCAAACAAAAGCACTTCAAGTCCAAGGCTTGAGTACCATGGCTAGCGTCTACCTTTGAAGCGGGCTGCCACTTATGAACATGAGTCAGAAAAATGGTGAGCCTAGAAAACCGAGGAGGTAAACCGGAAAGAGAACTAAAAATAAGATAACATCACCTTCGAATAGATCGGAATTTGAATTCGGAAGTGACAAAATTTTTATGTGACCCATGGTGTGGTGCGTTTCAAGAGCTAATGAGCCTTGTAAAAAATGTATTCGTTGAAATGGTTTATTGTCTGTGTGCTAAGTTTGAAAGATTACAGGGAACAAAAAAGACAGCAGGTATAGTTGTGGGAGTTGCAGGTGATATCTGATCGCAGTTTTTTGATGGTGACATGGACGACCCTAAGTGGGAAATATCCCCATTTCGTCCACTACTGCCCTTTATACCCTTTGCGTCGCATCTTCTCTCATGCCCGGTATCGTCGACAGCAGCAGTGCGTAACTGGCAACCTTCCATGCTTCATCTTGGTTGACTGTATTTTTCCCTTTCGTTAGCACCTTCATATATCTCTTCGCAGTCAGCGGACGTTATCCTTTCAGATGTCCGACCATTTAAACTCAAACTGGAAGCGCTTCATATTATCAACGTCTTCCTCGATGAATTCCTCTACAGCCTGTTAAACAACTCTGCTTCACTCTGTACAGATAAGCTGCGCGGGAGTCTTCTTAGCTTATTGCCGACGAGTCTGGGAAAAGAGGCACTCTTAGAGGCGGAGGTGGAACTGAGGGCATATTGGGAACGAGCAGCAAACGGGAGAGGTCCTGCAGGCCAGTTAGATGACGACTCACAAACGTTTCATCTTTCATGGGCCTACGAAGTGAGTTTCTGTAAAAGTTCATCTATGAGCAGTTTAATCCTAAACAGCACTAGCTGTTACGTTTGAAATGCGAGGCCTATTCGACGCTTAATGAATCCGACGAGGACCCTTCTGTCGAAGATCGTATCCAGGAGCGATTTTCCCAGACTATTGCTGTTCCTCCAAGCGCCGCCCTCTTGCCCCCAGCAGCATTATATCTAACATCCATCCTCGAGTCAGTATCTTAACCCTTGCTGCTTTTCCACCGTGATTGATCAATTCTAGGGCTATGTGCGAGTGCGTGCTTAAAGGACAAAGTGGCCAAGGATAATGAGTTGATGTCCTGTTTCTCTAGACATATCCTCACGAACGTTGGGCGGGTTGCCGTACGGGACAGTAGCCGGGTGAACGCAAATGTAAATGATTTGTTCACAGCACTCTGCGAGGATGATTCAATCTACGGCTTGTTTCGGTCAATGAAAGGTACATCCTTCTCACATCAACTATTCCGTGAGACAACTAACAACTTCTGGGCCAAAGTATATGAACAGATTGAGATACTATCTAGAGACCTAGCCAAGTCACGTCGAAGTAGATCATTCACACGGAGCGAACTGAGCAACACGTTAACCACATTAACCTCGCGGACTGGGTCAGTCCATCAGGATTCGTCGTTAGGGAAGGATGCTATATCATTTCCGCGTTTGTGCTTATCTTCTGAGGTTTCTTCCTCATCCACTGTTCCCATCATGCCTGGCACCACGACCCCTGTGTCGCGAATATCTATAGAAAAGGCACAATCGTTCAAGCTACTGAACAACTCACCGGACAATGACAATCAGAATGAAGTTGTGCACAAGAAGTCGGGGTCGCTAATGAGCGAGAAGGACGACGGACAGCGATCCCTGGCGTTTACAGAGGTTGGCAACCGAGTTTATTGCCATTATTATGTCTGACATTGTGCACTATAGGACAGCGTTCTGCAGCAAGAGTTTGACGACCTGATGCGATCTTCATCAACAATGAGAGTGTCACTGACCCCTGACCGTCTCAAGACCATGGAGGTATGCATTCCATTCCACTGCTTAGTCAGCACAAAACTAAAAGTGTCAAAGGTGTACAAACAAGAAAAAGACATGGCCAGGAGGCGCCCGGTTCCAATCAAAAATTCCGGATCGTCTTATTCAATACATTCTTCCGTCCGCCACGTCGACTCCATTGTTGAGCACGACGACAAGCCTGACTCTCCTCACCCTTCTGCCCCCACCTTTCCCCGTCCTCGCCAGGGTAGCACAGTTACTCGTGCTGTCATTGCTGCCGTCCGCTCCCGCTCCCGGTCCATCTCCACCTCCGGATCTCGCAGCGTCAGCATTCTGCTGAGAAACAAATCCGCCACTCCTTCTACATATCATCACTCTCTTTCCAACATGGCGCGTCCCGCAAAGCTTGAGCTTAATGGCCTTCCTCCCCGAACGCATAGGCGCCAAGGTAATAGGGAGTCACTCGACTTGGACGATGTCATGGGTGGCTCACAAAGCGTCAAAAGTCCCACACGGCCTTCCTTGTTGTCCAGAGGTTCCACTCCTGTGTCCTCTACAACGCGGGACCTAATGGATTTCCTGGCACAAGGGCCTCCACATGACAGCTACTCTGCTAGCCCGGCTGATGCTAAACCAAAAAAGGACCGTATCAGAAAAATGATGTCCATGTTGAGCATCGGTGACAAGTCCAAGAGTAACGCGACACCTCCAAAGCCCCAATCTCCCCCTGTTATAGTTTACACTATTCCCCGCCCACCTAGACCTGCAGACCTGAACAAGTGCTCGGCCTTAGCCTCCCTTGCGAACAGGCCCATTCCCCCGCAACCTCCTCGCCCTCTTACACCTCTCCCTGACCGCGAAATCTCTCCACCCCCTTCCCCTGTCAAGACTAGTGCCCCTGTTGCTCCCCATTCTTCTGTGATAGACAGTTTAAAGGATTCCAACCGACCGCCTTCCCCCACTCTTGTTTCATCACGGCTGTCTCGAGACCGCAAAACATCTCGCCAAACTAGTACCAATGCAAGTTTGAATACGAGTCCCACTGCCCATACCAATGAGTACTTGAGTGGGCAAATCAATGGGACTACTCACCCAGCACCGAATGATTCGTCGACCAATGGTACCAATCAAGTTGTCCCCTCTTCTTCTTCTCCAGATGCCGGTCTCTCTACAAGCGCCATATCGCATCTCTATCACCTATTCCAACAAGCCACATCTGCCGACGAATGCAGACTTCTATTGCATGCGTCACTTGCGAATCATAAAATCTCCCCACAATTGTTGGACACCCCAGAGCCAACTCCTAGCCAACCAGTGGCTTCACCTGAGGATGTTGCACTAGAAAAATATATTGTTGGCTATTTCCTGGGCGACGAAGATCCTCTGGGAGAAGATTTTCTCCGCGTTACCTCAAATTATTTATCAACCCCTCTTTGTGACGATGGCAGCTATATTGATCTGCCACCGCCCGGACTATCCTCTCTTTCTGTTGATAGCAGCAACAATACTTTAGTTGGCGAAATGAAAGCTTAATAGTTATTTATTCTCGAGTTTTTTTATCTGTGTTTTGGGTATGGTATGTCATTTTACGTTGCGTACGACCTCATTTCCCTATTATCTTACTCCTCTCTACATCATGCATTGTTCAGTTTGCCTTGGTTTCTGTGAACTTTGGCATTGCATTTGATCTGAGAGTGTCATTTGATGTATTCCTTCTACTCCAGAGGTAGTTATTTATTTTGGGTTAGGTAACCTTGTTTATTAATGCGGCGATTAGCTTCGTAATTAGAGCTTGAGCATGTTCATACTCTTGTCATAGTAGAAGCAGCGGTTCCAGTAACGTATTTCTGTCTGGAGCCAGAAGAACGTTTATCAAGTCGTCTGCTAATTCTCACACTCAAGGCAAGTGTGAACTAGGATCAAAGTTGAAACTTTGAGTTGATCGACCAACTCTACATGAAGAGAGGAGATTGTAGATCGCTATTGTTTTGTGAGTTGTTTTTGTATAACGCGTTCAGGAGAATATGTTGTTGCGATCACCCAGACTAGAAGCACTTCTTTACTTTTTTTAACAATATATTACGCGGTGTACGTACAGTCCGCGGTGTCCTTAGTATGGTTAGTATAAGAATTCAATGCCAACCGGCGCCCACGGAAGAAACCCTTCCGAGAAAAGGCCTAGCTGTTATGGTGACTCGGAGGTATGAATTGTTGTTCCGACATAACGACACGATGAAAACTGGGCGTTGTGTAAACGGTCACGGTTATTTGTAAAACACAGCATTGAAATCTGAGAATTCAGCTTAAGACGTATCTTGCAAGATTACATACAACAAAAGGGATGGTAGTGAAAATTTTTGACAGTGTTTTGTATTCACCGTTGACAGGGCTGACTACATGCTGAGACCTGTATCATAATCTGGGGGTGCGTCCAGGTCACATCACCGCACCTCAAGCGACACAGCAATGCCCATTGACGCCAGTTCAGCACACAAGTACCTGAATACATAGGGAACAGCCACTACATCCAGATCGCCTCCTTTACTTGATGTTCTTCCCAGCACGTTTTGAGAAGATATTGCCACATGGATATCAGCTCGGGGCTTCCGTAAATTTTGGCCTGTCTCCAGAGCTTGTCGTTCACGTTCCTCCTCCTCTTCAGCAGCCGCACGACAAATACGACAATGTTCGCCGTTAGGACCAGTAGCTTTGAATGATCCAGAGGTACCAAGTGATACCTCTCCAAGGCTGATATCTTCATAGCCAAGTGAAACAAGGCTACCGCACGTGCGACAAACCCACGCTGTCGAGTAATCCGAACAATTCATCAATCTATCTTGAAGGAGGAATGAAGTTCCATGTGCAATGAGGGCATCACGTTCCATTTCGCCAAATCTAATACCCCCCGCTCTTTTGCGACCCTACCAAATAAGTCAGTTGCTATGGAGCAGACATTTCTGTCTCACCTTGACAGGTTGGCGAGTGATAGGATCCACTGGCCCCGTTGTACGCACTTGAAATTTGTCTAACACCATGTGACGTAGTCTTTGATAATAGACTACGCCAATGTAAATATCCGCTGCAAATTCTTGTCCTGTTATGCCCGAGTACATGGGCTCGTTCCCATAATAGTTATAACCTGCCGCGAGTAGTTGGTCACCAAAGTAATCCATTGCCCTATCCCTCTCTGAAAATCTGTGTGATGAGACAAATGGTAAGTATGGAGATATGATTAGCAAGACAACCTACTTAAATGGGGTCGCATCTTGGGCCAGACCATGCATCGCACCGGCCTTGCCCGCCATACTCTCAACTAACATGCCAATTGTCATCCGACTTGGGAATGCGTGGGGATTGATGATGACGTCCGGTTGCATGCCGCTTTCTGTAAAAGGCATATCCACTGCGGGCCATTTTTGTGAACAAACACCCTTCTGTCCATGTCGAGACGAGAATTTGTCACCAATGACTGGCGCACGAGGGATGCGCAACGTTATATGGATTTTTTGTAGTTCTGTACCTCCAAGATCGCTGCTACCTGTTACAAGGCTGCATCAAAAAGCCGTATTTTGAGTTATTACATCACCATATACTCACCCAGCAATCGAACTTCGTCGACATAAGCCATCTCGTCTCCCTTGTATTGGACAAACTTTGTCCGACCAGCTGTATCATCAATATAAGCTGCAATAGGGTCTCCTGATTTGAGTCGAGTGCCGACACATGGCAAACCATCAAAGTCCAAAAACTCTATGCACCAATGCACTCTGTCACCGCTCATGCGGATATCGGGGCCGAGACCAAAGTGCAAAGAAGGGGCGGTCAAAGATTTATTTGATCCTCGCATGTCTCGAAGATCAACGACTTGAGACTTGTATACGGACCCGTAAGCGAACCCACGCTCGTGAGCTGACTTATTGAGAATCATGGCGTCTTCCATGTCGTAGCCTGTATACGAGATGACGGCAACGATAGCATTAGTTCCATTCGGGTAAGAATCCATAGCATAGGTGTTGTGCAGTGCAGGTCGTACGACAGGACTCTGACCAGTCTGGAGTCGATACAGTTTGTTATCCGTCCGATGTTTGAGAGCTGTTGACGGAGTGCCCATGCTTTGTTTGCCCATCTAAGATTAATACTGTCGATTTCAATCCGCAAGCACGAGACGGTTAATTTACCTGACACTGGTAGATGTTCCGAGGACTCTGTAATGACAGACATGAATTTAGAAAGAATAAATTTTTGAATCTAAAAAACGTACTTGATTAAAGTCAGAAAATGGAGTCAAATTCGCAAGGATTGACAAGAAATTTGTGGGATCATGCTCAACATGCGTTGAACTCTTGTCAATTTCCTCGGGAAGACAGGCGATATTCATATACACCTGTTCAAATGAGCCAATTTGATCATCTCGCCCATTTAATAGATACTTCACGGGTCGCATCATTCGTGAACGGTTCGAAAACAGGAAAAGACCAGGATATTGGCCCCCTTTGGTCTCAAGAACGAGACCAATTTCAAGATCAAGAGGAATGTCATGCTTGCCTTCAGTCTTCCAGATTCGTAGATTCTTGGCAAGCCGTGCTGCTATCGACGGGCGGGCCCAGCCAATGATGCGGCCATCGAGCTGAACACATATATTTTTTCGACCACTTATGGAGGGTGTGAATACTTGCGTCATTCCATGAGCGGCAAGGAGGGCGGGTATATGTTTGACGGCGAGCGGAGCCGTCACAATTCTACATGTTCGAGAAAGGTGATTAAGAAGACCACAAGGGGAACCATCGGGTGTATGAACAGGGCACAAGAAGCCTGGCACTTCATTAGCCTTGCTGTGATAATTATCACTAAGACTTACCCCACGCTTCGGGCAAGAGCTTCCGGACAGTGGTAGTCTTCAATTCAGCAAAGAAAGCACCACGATGTACACAGCGAAAGTGACTTATATATCGTAGCCAGTTTAGTTTCTCAGCTACGATAGTGAAGCCCGACGCTTGTTGGAGGTCAAGACCCGTTGGTGAGACAAGGTTGCCTGTAGCCAGGAAATTTGCTAATTTTGCACCAATGTCGAAATTGACTTTGGATAATATTTTAGTAATATATCGTTCTAAGGAGGATACGTAAGCCACGAAACTCAATCGTGTCAAATGAAGACTCAGTACTGTCATCGAAATCGACTGATACCCCACTACGAACATCGAGGGCGACTGTATTCCGGATGTTGTTTAGGATCTCCTCCATACGTTCTTTGATGATCATGCCGTACAAAGTTCCTGGAAGTAGGATCTCCTGATTTTGGGGAGAATCAGGATTATCAACGCAGCAAGATCCAGAAACGAGGGAAAAGAGCTTGCGCAGCATGAAACTAAGATTTATTAGAATAATTAACGCCGATGTGGGTCCATTAACTCACAGGAGCATACGAAATTTGTCTCTGGCGAAATCCAAATGAACAAGAATCATCTTTTGAACAAGCCACGCCCCCACAGCTGCATTCGTCCAGTCTTCCGGAAGATTGAGTACGATCCTGAATTTGTCACCAAGGTAACTGAGACATTGCTCTCTGGTCTTCATAGTGAACACCTTGAAGCTGCGAAGGAGAAGTTCTACACGGTCGGTCAAGAAAGTGTTATTAAAGTCTTGCATCATCACGCCCTCGAAAATCTCTTTGTCAGAAGCACCGACTAAAGCCTTCAAAACAAGCATTATCGGAATAACATATTCTTGTTTACGCCAACTGAATCGCATCATAGCGCTTCCATTGGAGAGATAATGGAGAGTATTCGTAACGCTGGTTTGATCGGGACGAACGCAACGAATTTGGACAGCATATGGAGTATATGAAGCCCCACGATTAGAGAACGAAGGACGGATGAGAGAGGTAACATGGTTGCGACGCGGAAGAATTAGATATCGAATCAACCGCTCATTACCATTAATGATGAAGTAGCCTCCGAACTCCTCAGGTTCTTCATTCTTTGCAACAAGAGCGGCTGAAGATAGTCCTTTCAAGTTACAACGAGCGGACTGGATTAAGTAGGATGAGTGGATGTTCTTGATGCTAAACTTGGTTTTAAGAACACACGCGGATCATGATTGGCAAAAGACCACAGTCCTTCACCACCTCATTTATTTTGCCATGGGTATCTCTGCAGCAAATTTTGATGGTCATACGACCGCGATAAGATGTCAGTCGCTCGCGAGCCTGATGTTGATTATTCAATAATACGTCTTGTGTATACATAAGGCCATACCTCTGAAGGGAACACCCGTCTTTCAATGGCTTGACTGCGCTCATTCACCTGAGGTTTGCTGACGGTAGCCTGGTCAATCCAAACTGAAATTCAGGTCAGATATGTTTCCAAGCATAGTCCGCGAAAACGCACTGCTAATGCGATTACCACGAGGGTCTGACTCATTGGCATTTCCATCAAAAACGACACGTTCTCCTATATCCTTGATTGCAAGAGATATTATTCCTCCTCCGTCGCCATCCCCAATCGGTAGACCAGAATCATCGAATAGTGCATTGAAAGACTCAATGTGTGGAGTGACAAATTCATTCAGAATGCTGTGTGATGATCCATCTTTTGTTGGATTTCTGAACGACTTTTCTCGTTTGAGCGTGTCGAAAGTAGGCTTTCTGCAGGTGCGCTCAGAGCCATCGGGCATTGTATAAAGTGATACAAAATTGGCTTTTTCGGTGAAAGCGAAGGCACGTGCTATGATCACTCATGTGCTCGTGAGAACAATTTTCATCGCGGGTGTCCAGTGCAACAAAACGCTGCTTCATCTGCTAGGTTCCTGCGCTTTTCAAAATGTTTGGATCCTCCTGGGGAAATCAGAATCAGAATCAGCAGCAGCAGCAACAATCTAGTGCCTTTGGTCAACCTAGCACATTTGGTTCTAACACCAGTACAAGTGGTAAGTCTCTGGTTCTGTGCTTCCGCAAATGGGTGAATTGACTGGTTATTTAGCTTTTGGTTCTACTGGCTTCAATCAGCAGCCCCAGCAGCAGCCCCAGCCACCACAAGTCAATCCTATGTTTGGCAATATCGCACCTACTCCTTCTGGTTTTGGTTTGTCTCCTTTCTTTGTGACCCCATCCCATCTTAACTATTCATGAAGGCGCGTTTGCTAACTCCAGTAGTACAAATGCATTTGGTCAACCCAAATCAACTGGATTTAGCGCGTTTTCTAGCGGCACGGGCGCGTTCGGAAATACAAGCACGCCGAATGCTTTCGGTCAGGCTAACTCCACTCCATCCAGTGGAACAAATGTCCTTGGGCAGCAATCGGGCTCAACCTTTGGGAGTACAAGTGCATTTGGCGCGAACAAACAAACAACCTCCGCTTTTGGTTCCAATCCCAGCACCAGTGAGTAGATCCTTAGTGCTATATTCATATATTCTAAGCCTTTCAACAGTCACTAACGGGACCGGTGGAACACCGTATACTCCCTTCAATGAAAAGGAACCCAATACATCCGTCATGCTGCATTATCAGTCCATAAATTGTTTACCCGTGTATCAGAATTATTCTCTTGAAGTGAGTAGTCACTGACTCTTTCATTCTTTGCTTACCTATTTGCGTCATTTAATCAGGAATTACGCGTGCAAGACTATGCTCAGAACCGTAAGGCCGCTTCTGCTAATGCATTTGGAGCTGCATCTACGTTTGGCAGCACTCAACCTGCAGCAACAGGCGCTTTTGGTTCTACGAACGACCAGTCAGGTGGCGTCTTTGGAGGAGGAACAACAAACACCACCGCTGGCAGTGGGTTCAATGCTTTTGCACAGAACAATCAACAAACTCCTCAGTCGACCTTTGGTGGTTCTGCATTCGGTCAACAGCCACAACCGAGTGGTTTTTCAGCTTTTTCTCAACAAGCTCCACAGCAAGGCAGTATACTTGGCAGTGGTTCTGCTTTCGGAAACATGGCCAATAAACCCGCTTTCGCTAGTACTTCAAGTGCATTCGGAAACAGTAGGTTTATATTCATTGATCTACTTACAGGCATTCACTGCTCTTGTTCCAAGCAGCGCAGAATGCTTTCGGCACCACGAACACAGGAACCAACGCATTTGGTCAAATGAACCAGCCCGCCCAACAACAAGCCAGTGCTTTTGGAGGTCTACAGCCAGGTGGCACGCAGGGCGGTTTTGGGACAGGATCGCTTGGTAAATATCCGGGTCAATCGTTGATTGTGTCCTCTCATTCCGTCGTCTGCAGGAAATACTAACCAGCAAACACCTTCAATTTTTGGCACAACACCTGCCCAGCCGAGTGCAACTGGTTTTTTTGGAAGTCAAACTCAAGCAACCCAGCAGCAGCCTGCTCAGCCGTCCATTTTTGGAAGTAATGCTACAGGTGGCAGTGTATTTGGAATCACTGGGGGGAACAAGTCTACAAATCCGCGTAAGTTCAGATTCAGTAAACTGGTGCTCTTACTGAAGAGGTTCAGTTCTTGGTCCTACTCAACAAGCTACGACTGGTGCAAATGCGTTTGGAGGGGGTACTGGCACCAGTATTTTCGGAAGTACTCTGAACCAACAGCAACAAGGTGGGGCACAAATGCAGACAGGCGGATTTAATCCTTTGGGATCCAAGCCAGCAGGGATGACTCCGCCGCTATTGTCGGGCACGAACCCCACCACACAGACCAACCCCTTTGGCACTATACAGACCACCAATACCCAACCTGGCCTTTTCGGTTCAAAACCTGCCGCATCAATGCCAGGACAATCGATAGCTGGCCAGCCTGGGTTGTTTGGTTCTTTACTCGGGACGACAGCCATTGCCCCTACCTCCCAGCCTTCACTGACGGCTTCAATCGCTGAACCAATTGGCGAAAATCTCCCTATCTTTGCTTTGCTCCCCCCCGGTCCTCGTTCTGTCGTCCTTGATCAACCACAACAGAAGAAGAAGAATTTCTTCGTTGACAGACCGACCCGCTCTGTCCTACCTCGTCCATTGAATTATACTCCGTCGAGGTCGGACTTTTACGGGCCTCGATTTTCGAGGACCGAGTTAGACACTGACCTCTCTTCAAGCTTGTTAACTGGAAAACCAAATGCTCTTTCCCTGAATGATTCTTCGGAGCCTGATGCTCGCATTGACCATCCTGCTCTAGGCAGTGGATCGGGCCCGAGTATCAAGAAAATCATTCTTAACAAGAAGATAGAGCCATGCGACCTTTTCAGCAAGTCTGGGAGCTCGGATTCTCTGCGCTATGGCAGAATCACATTTAGTCCTGCTGCTAGCCTTGCAGCTGTAGGACCACTCTCTCCATCAACCAATCCTTCTCGTTCATCCAACAAGCTCACCGCTGATCCTACCCAGAATACTGACAACACGAAACAACTGCAAAAAGGGGACTATTACATCAAGCCTGACATTGTTACTCTGAAGAACATGGAATACCCTGCTCTCAGTTCCTTTAAGGGCCTCGTTGTTGGGCGTGTGGGCTACGGGGAGATACAGTTCCTTGAAGCAGTCAATCTGACATCTATTCCTTCAGTCGATAACCTTGCGGGAGACATCATCCAGTTCAATGACAAGGAGTGTCTCGTTTACGATGATACAGCCAGTGTCTCCAAAGCGCCTCCAGGTTCTGGGTTGAATGTACGGGCAAGAGTGACTTTAGAGAGGTGTTGGGCTACCGATAAAGCCACCCGAGAACCAATCAAAGACCCCTCTAATCCCGTCGCAATCAAGCACCTGAAGCATCTGAAAGCTATGAAAGGCGCATCATTCGAGAGCTTCGATATGGAAAGTGGGAAATGGACATTTATTATTGCAAACTTTTGAGTTCCAATAGTTGTCGTATCACCAAGTCCATGCATTAATGTTTTCAGTATTTGTGCTCTTCATGTTACGGCTCTTGTAGTTATCCACTAGTACCATCTCATCCGGTAGTTTTTTTGAGTTTGAGAATATATCCATGACTCTAATTGTCAGAATAATGGGTGTTCCATCAACAGACGCATCCGAATGGTAACCGGAGTTTCGGTTTTTAGTTACTAAGCTAATGTGACTCTGTCGTCATAGGTCGTACAACTCCAGCTACTCACAGCGTCCTTATTTGATCGCTATCTCACGTCCCCTTGTTCTTCAAATGAAAGTTCGTCTTTAGCTAGGTTTCTTGACTGCAAGCTCTGACTCTGGAGTAGCTATTGACAGAAAAACAAATCGCTGAGCATGATGCTGCTTCGAGGCGAGGGGCACTCGAGGGAGGTGTTGTCAGTGCAAGTGTGGCACTTGCAGGGTCATACTATCTGAATAGGACATGGTCTGCATACCGCCGTTTTCCACTCTCTCTTAAAGCACTGGGAATTATTATTGTCACTGCGCCCTGTCTTGCGATTCAAGCTGAGCGTCGTGGTTTGGAGTATGACCGTTCTCAGTGGTACGCATGAGTTGCATCTTCCTGTCATTTCTACATCTCTTTATATTTCTGCAGGGAAAGTGAAGCAACTCATATACTTGATGAAAGACGACTTCAAGAAGAGCAGCGATGGAAATCCCTGCCATTGACAGACAAGATTTCCGATTGGGTTTTACGCCATCAATATCCTGTAATACTTGGTGGTTGGGCTTTGAGTCTCGGAGTCGCAGGCGCTGTCATCTCTCGCCAAAGGTAGGTACATCGCTATCTCCTCCAAACCTATTCACAACTATCTCTCTTTGTACTGCAAAGATACCAAACTTTTTCGCAAAAGGTTCTTCACCTTCGTCCAACATGAGATTTTCGTGACTGAGCTTTTTTATAGATTGTACAAGCTCGTATGTGGGCACAAGGCCTTACTATTGGATTATTAATTGTTGCTGGTGCCTTGACACACTCAAAACGAAAAGAGTTTGCCCAGGAAGTACGTTATCTCGGCTGTGGAAAGAGTAGTTGACTCATTGACTTTTGTAGCAACAACACGATCATTCTTGGGCAGATATCGTGAGTAGTTTTCTGAACTTTTACTCCAAATATTGTTGACAACGAGTCCTCGTTACAGATTGAGCAGCAAGAACACGATCGTAAGGATGCCGAGGCTCTCAAGATGTCTGCCGGATCCCATGATAATCGCAGAGCTTTGAGTGCGCATGTTGACCGCACTTGATCACGGTACACATTGCCCCACTTAAATATTGTACACTGAATTAAATTCAGTGCGATGTGCTCATGGACTTAGAAAATTGCCGGTGCTGTTCATTAAAGTACATCTGAAAATGTAATGGTGAATAGAGTATAGGGAATATTAGAAAGAGTGAAATCAAAGTCACGATATTAGAGATGATTCTATCATCAATGGAAGTTGAATTTGTCAGTAATTCAAACACATGGTGCCAAAGGAACACAAGAAGTTACTCGGCAGCTCGAATACTCTTGTATCTGACAACTTGGGTCCCTTCAAATTCTTGTTTTAGCGACATATTTAGAGAGATTAGAGCATGTCCAGCTCAACATGTCGGTGACAAGCATGGAGTGTAACCCTAGTCAGCAGAACAGGAACTGATTCTCAGTCTATCAGATTACTCATGAACCCCTTTCAGAGATGATAACATAATGAATATTGTGTGACTATGATTGTAAGTCATCTGCAAGTGGTCGACATCTCATGGCCACTGTGAGATCACGTGGAGGAGCACACCATCATGTCGAGCTGAGCAGTGGTGTAATATATAAGATGTCGCCGGCCAGTTTGGATTGATAGTCTATCCTAAAGAATGGAGCCACAACTCACTATCCATCAACTCCCAAAACCTCTCAACTTGCCACTCTTGGAAGGTCAGCTAGAGATCATCAATGCATATCTCTTCCCCATGACCCCTGAGGAAGTCCTGCGATGGGCGATAGAATATCTTCCTGGCCTCTATCAGACGACAGCTTTTGGTCTCACTGGACTCGTGGCCATCGATATGTTGTCGAAGATCTCACAGTCTCCGCCTCCTTTGATTTTTCTCGATACCCTCTATCACTTCCCTGAGACCTACGAGCTTGTTGACGAAGTTCAGAGGCGTTATAACTGTTTGATTCATGTTTACAAACCAGCAGGCTGTGAAAGTGTGTCAGACTTCGAAACTAAATATGGCCAAAATTTCTGGGGGAGGAACGAAAGTACCTACGATTTCCTCGTTAAGGTAGAGATATTCAAAGAAACATGATAGATGCGATAACCGATGGCCTTAATTAGGTTGAACCTGCACAACGCGCATATGAGGAGCTTGGGGTAAAGTCAGTAATCACAGGAAGACGTGCTTCCCAGGGTGCGGCCCGTATGAACCTGAAGCCACTTCAAGTCGACTCAACAGGGCTATTGAAGCTTAACCCGTTTCTCACTTGGTCATACTCTCAGGTGCATCAGTACATCATGGAAAACAACGTTCCGAGGAATAGGTTACTCGATCAAGGTTATAAAAGCGTGGGCGACTGGCATAGCACAGTGAAGGTAAGAGAAGGTCAAGATGAAAGGGCTGGGAGATGGGCCGGGAGGGAGAAGACAGAGTGTGGACTCCATCAAGATTACTTCACCATGAAGAAGCAGGCCCAAGTTGCAGCGAGTAAGGTTCTATCAATTATCATCTCTCAGCTTTTGGTAAAACTCAAATTACTCGATAGACATCCAAGAAAACAATACATAATTTCCCCATATCTTCCTTTTGGAACTCCTTACAAAGGAATAGAATTTGTTTGCACAGGCCATTGACTTAACTTTGCTGTCCTGAATCGGAACACTATTTCATTCGGAGATGAAAATGCATCGCGTGATCCAGAAGAACATTGGCATTTGTTCGTGGTGCGGTGACTGCGGTCCCGCCGATTGATAGTTGAGCAGATGGCAGCGTCCCTTCTGGAAAGGCTTAGTTCTCCTTTGATTTGTAACTCTCATCGTCTCCTCAAGTGCATATCTGTTGCATCTGAACAATCGTCACTGACCCTACCTTTAAGTATGACTATCAGGTGAGTTATTATATGACAATTTGCCAATTGACTTTCCCTTTCTGGTCCATTGATATTGATGCCAATTAAGACCTGACTTTGGACCCAATGATGTCAATCTTCCTCCCCTGCCGGAAATCAATGATATGAATATAAGGCAGCAAGTATTCACCCATCGTAGCTATCATGGTCGACCTACACATATCTTTGAAGACCATCCAAATGATCCCAGCCCAGATAATGAAAAGTAAGCGGTTGGTCCATAATCATGTTTATATCCAGGGGCAGACAGGATCTACCTCGATTACCTCCTGTCTGCAGTACGAGAGATCCGGTGGTTTATTTCTGCCCTTAGGTATGAACATCTTGGGGACGCTGTACTCGGATTGTCCGTGACGAGTCTCCTGATGAATATGTATCCTGGTCTTCGGGTCGGACCTTCCACTGTGAGTGCGATCGATTGAATATTCACTCGGTTAATGAAGTCTGCAGAAAATTAGGGCCATGATTGTTGGAAATACAACGTTGGCAGAGATGTAGGTCCGTAGTGGTCTGAGTTGACCCGGATACCTGATGTCCCTTTCCTCATTCTTATAGTTCATTGAAATACCAGCTGCCAAGTCGCTTGCGTCTCCATGTCGCTCAAGCCGTCGCTCTTCGCGCATCAACCGCCATCCGAGGTATTTTCTCTAACATAAGTATGATCCCGACTAATTTGGTGTCCATTATAAGCGGATGTTTTTGAGGTGAATGTCTTAACAACTGGCTGCTTCAATTACTGATTCTCGCCCAGTCTTTTGTTGGTGGACTATACCTCGATCAAGGCCTTGATGCCGTCACGAACTGGCTTGACAAACTCCTCCGCCCTTATACCAAGATTGCCTATGAAATAGTCCGTCAACATCATGCCGTTTCCATCGTCTCACTTTCCTCTCGCAATGACGTTACGGGAATGCATACTGGAGACAATAACAGTGTCTCCCTCGATGAAGTTACACCTTCTGGAGGTTATCTTGCATTATTCAATCAACATATACAGAAAGGAAAGAAAACAGTCGAGTGGAAGTTTTCTGATGGTCACGAACAGGAGGAAGGTGGAGAGGTGATGTCTGCTGCCCAAATTAAGAAGACCACTCCTGTATGGTGCGCGATAGTTTTTGTGGACGACGAGGCATATGGGCGCGGGAAAGGAACCACAAAACAGATGGCGAAAAATGAAGCTGCGAAGGAAGGACTGGACAGGATGGGAGTTACCGTTGTTTGAGGATTAGTGAGTTGGCAAGATATTTAATTCTAGTCGCTTCAGAGTTTCTTGGTTCAGAATACAAATTTTTTCCAAACTGTGGATTGGTGTATCGTCTAAAATCCCATCCAAGGCATCGGAAGAAAGGCTAACATAAGATGGACTGTTTTTTGCGATCAACGTCATCCAATCAATGGGTCTGCATAAAAAACACACAAATCTTAAAATGAACTAAAACTTACTAATGAAACATGTCTGGAAACTTACAATATAACTATATGGTTCATCAAGATATACTCTCTTATAATGCTATCCATGATGATCCAAAACCCAGATCCAAGAGAATGAAGTGTGATAAGAGGTAAGTAACGGGCGGGAGACGACATCAAGCATTATATATCTAACGTTGCAAGCTACATAACGTTCAAGCCGAACCCGAGTAGTAGCGCCAGGCAAAGTAGGCACTCAAGATGGCGAGGGGAACAAAATACATCAGACTAATAGGAGCGGACGTCAGAGAACATTATCAAGGTAGAGCGTGTGACATACTTTGAGCCTTGTTCCACAGCATTGGCAACTCGTTTTGCCTGGGCTTCCGCAGCACCTGACTTGAGTTTGGTGTCCTACACCGATAAAACAAATAATTGAGTGTCGTGGTAATAACCGCTACAGGCGTTGGACAGGACTCACTTTTCCTTGTTCGAAATCACCGACAAGCATACCAGGGAGAAGAGCACGAGCTTCGTCTGAGTGGCCAACATCTTCAAATGCTTCGGTAGCATCCTGGCCTATTGAAAGATTAGCGGACTCGAAGCAGCAAGCATGTTCAAATGATGCCACGTACAAGCTTCAGCTAATATTACTTCATCACCTCCTGGGTGCTACATGATATACGGTTTAGGGCGACAGAACATTTGGCAAGTGGGTTAAGTACCTCGTCAAGGAATTTTGTGACATCGTAGACTGTATCATGAAATGAGCGTTAGGATAATGAGAAACATGTGATTGGCTATTGCCCATGCACACCTTTTCCATGGAGGAGGACATAGAGTCCATCACGAGTCTTGTGGGCGCGGAGCTGGTCTGCAGTAATGATAGCCATTGAACAAGACAAAGGGCGACAATGTGCAAGATAGAAACGGTGAGAACTGTTGAGAGTTTATAACAGGGATAGGGTATTTTCTCACGTTCCAACGATTCTGCAAATTTTCAGATGAAAATACGGACTCCAGCTTCATGCATTCTCAGGAGCAACATACTCATTTGACATCGACAATAACCACAGAAATAAATCTATTGTGTTATCTACTGTTGTATGCTCACAATAGTACTCGAAGTGACCCCGACAACTGAACACTCAAGTGTGGATCGAGCAGCTTTGATATCCCACGCGCCAGTAAGGTGACGAAGGCAATAGTAGCCATGTCTCCAGGCAGTAGCAAGTGGTAAGAAATAGACAAAAACACACTGAATGAAATTATAGTCCAAGAACGGATTGCTAATGCAACAATTGTCAGCAAGTTCTCTCAGGGAAGTCATGTGACTGATATGTTCTCACATTCTGATGGTCACTTGACATCTCAATTCAAGCGGCGACTTGACATCACGCCAAGTATGTCACGGCTTCTGTTACCCTGTCAAAAATTGATACTAGCATTTAAATGACAATTTGAAGAGGTCAGGATGTCGCTGGATCATTTGTTGCAGACTAAGACCAGTATGCTCATGCAGATACCCAATCTATATTTCCCAAAGGACTGTGTCCAACACGCGAACTTGTGTGACAAGATGTTCATGTCAGCTGACTGGAAAGCTCACATGACAGTCGCGTGTATCTATACTCAGATTCAGACTCCGCCAAGTATAAACCTGTCGAACAAAAGGTGACACATCTTGTCTCCTTCGCCATGGATGAATTCTCCGATATTCTTGGTCAACAGACTGAGCCTTCGGTCTCCTGGTCTCGAAGCACTTTCTTCCTCCTATTATCTTTTGCACTCAAACTCTTTCTTATTCTCGTGTTCGCTTTCGCGTCTGTTTCCATATTTTTGTTCGTGAGGCGTACACAAGTTTGGTATTTTGCCGGGAAAGAACGGTCGCGCAAACGGTAGAGTTTCAATGTCTTTCGCGATCTTCTCTCATTTCTGAGTCTCACAGGGGCTTGAGACGAAGATATGGAATTCCTGATGTTGATCGTCGCACGTTTGACACAGCATATGATGATGCTCAGAGGTTTGTTGGACCAGAAGATTCAGCTGAACAGGAGGCCGAGAGAACTCGAAAAGAGGCCGAGATGACTCAAAAATTGGCCGAGAGACTAGAAACTTATAAGTTCAACTTTGGTGCGCTCGTCCTCGATTTTTGTACTGCTATCTCGACTCTAACTCCAACCCAGATGCTCCCAACTATGCAAGGAAGCCCGTTGAGAGGCTCCCCCGCATTCCGAAAGAAGAAAAAGAACTACTTATCCAAGACGCAAAACTATTGAAACGTTTTGCTTATCCCTCGTAGGTCTGATGCACGTGCATGTGATTGTCACCTGACATCTATGTAGCGTGGAAGCTGATAAAGTCATTATAATCGAGGATTGCGACTCACAGCCACAACAACCCTCTCAGCCACTACAATCCTCTCAGCCGCAACAATTCTCTCAGCCACAGCAATCCTCTCAGCTCCAACAACCACAACAATTCTCACAAAAGAGTAAAGAAGATCTCCTTCACCAAACACCTACACAGAACCGTAGACACACCACAAACCCGAGGGAAGAAAAGGAAGCAACTCAAATTGTTCAGGCTACCAGTGGCGAGTCTCCCATGGTCATAGACGATGACGAAGGCGGCAATCGTGACCTAACTCAGCGTGGCAAGAAACGTGACCGCGCAGAAGCTGAATCAACGCTTGGTGATGATGAGGACGATGTCATTGAACTCGATGCAGATGGATCTGTGCCTTCGAGACGTAAACGTCGGACTCTCTCAGAGGGTGAAACTGACACTGCCTCGGCGCCGACTCGTGGCCAGAAACGCAGCCATGATGACAAAAATAATTTGGAGGCTGAAGATGAGAATCCGCATTCTCAGAAACGCATGAAAGTGAGCGAACAATCAACCAGTAAAATATCAACCGAACATGGCGACCGCGCTATTGGCGAAGAATGGTTGCAAAATGATATTAGATGGAAGCTTGGTTCCAATGGCGAGTTGCTGCGTCAAGATATAGCTAGGGAGAAGGTGTTGGCATATCGTATGGTGAGCCTACATATCAACGTCACAGGACGTGTACACTTATCACTCATTTTTAAGCCTGCTGATTCTGTACACCCCGACCGTTTTGCCGAGCAGGAAGTTTATGTCAAGAAATGGTTTACTGAGGAGGAGCATTCTGCCGCACAAAGTCGTGGTGTTCTCATCGAACAAGACACTCTTAGGGAACAAATGATCAGAGCATATCAGCTTGCTTCTGACCTTCGATCGGAAATTACTGTTCGGCAGGTAGGAATATTTTCTTTTTAGTGGATCTCGTCGACTAAAAGCCGGTTTTGGTAGAGGGATAGAGAAGCACATTACCGACCCCTGCTTGAAGCCCTTTGGGCCAAAAATTTCGGCAATCGAGTGCTGGGGCCGCCTCGCGCTCAGCCAAATCAATATGAAATCAACGGCGACATCCTTCCCCCATCTGTCCGTGCTCTCTTAGATGCAGAGAAAAAGAGGAGACTCAGTGGATCTGACAAGGGCAAGCAACCCGATCTGGCTGTCCGAGGACCTAATTTCACTGTTCCAACTATAACAGTCTCTGCTCCTGAGGCAATCTAAATCAGGTTGAATCTGCTTTCCTCTTCAATCTACAATTGACTCTAATAATTGTAATACTACATACTCTTTTATAACCCACAGCCTTTTCCATCTCCCCAGTTGGTTTCCGGGGATTGGGTCCCTGTTTATTCTTACATTATCAAAGCTCACTAGAATAAATCTGCAGATTTACATTGTATTTCTGGTGATGAAAGTGGTTATCAGTGGCATTCTAATTAATCCAAGTGGGCCCTGGCTCTGGGAAGAGCCAGTTTACTCTGAAACGTGATCATCACTCTGAATACCCTTCAAAGGATTGTCTTAATTCCATAGGTGATAAGATCATGAATATGAGAGCATTGAAATGTATTACATTCACATTTGTTATGTCTTTCAAGATGGCCTGATTCGAGGGTTCGGACTGTCCGGCAAGGTTACGACCACGTGAGTGGATGTTACACAAGGCTAAGTCTTAGTCTTGGCTGAACATCGCTGAAGCACAACACGCGTTAAAATTTCACCTGCAGGCTGGAGGACAGTGATATTCTATTTACCCACCGGACATCAAATATCCTACGCAATATCTGTATTATCTACACTCCTAAATGCAAACCGAGACACCGAGGCGACCACGACCTCCTGCCAGGGTCCGGCGGTCATTAGCAAAAGATTCGACTACACCCCCCTCTGGCCACATATCAACACTTGCTTTCCCAATGACTGGGGACGATAGTGCGAGAGATGAGTGGGATGGTAGACTGGCAGCTAGGACCAAGTCAGGAAATCCAGATGATGACCTGGCTTGGTTGAATGAAAAGTCAAGAGATGAACTAGCAGGTCTATTGGTTGAAGCTGACAGTCTCATCAAGGAGAGAGAAAGTGGTATGCGTTTTCCTCAAGGAAGGAGAAAGACGTAGCTGACCTAGGACTGACCTTATTCCGTTGTTTGCTTAACCTCAGAGCTTAGTTTTACTTCCTCAGCATGCAAGTTGTTATACGAGAATAATGTCATGTTAAAAAACAAGCACGATGCACTGTTTCAACGAATTTCACCCATCATTGATACTACTTCACCTCCGAACCAAAGTCCCCTTTCATCAATTTCGCCATTGTGGCCTGCGTTTGCAACCCTCAATCAGTCAAACTCCGAGTTCGGTGTTGACGACATATCGCCGGAGCACACGTTGTCAAAATCTTGCAGGTACAAAACACGTCGTGGGGTTTCCGTTCCAACACTGGATATATCACTCCTCGCAGATCAGAACGCTGAGTTGCTGTCGAAACTGGAGAAATTAGAGTCAGAGGCAACCAGTGCAGATGCAGCTGGTCGGAGAGAGCTACGAAGGCTCGAAAAGGAGATTAGTTTACTGAAGGAGGAAATGGAGAAGACCCAGGCACGAAGTGATGAGCTCGAGGAGAAAGCCAAGTCAGGTTTTGGCCTAGGCGCGGAGAAGATGGTTGAGGAAGCGTGGAAGAGGAAGCAAGAGCGGGAGGCCAGGATAAAGTCCCTCAAAAACCTGAGATCTCATAACCAAGGTTGCGAGGCCCAGAACTTCGCGCCCGATGCACCTTCGCTGTTCCGTCCACAGACGAAAATGGTTTTTCCGATCGTGGAGGAAGTAACATCTCTTGTAGACAATGCCGCAGACGTCCTGGACTCGAAATCATCAATAATGGAGGCACAAGACGGACAACTCGTTGTGAAGTTGTTGCAAAAGATCCAGGAACTGGAGGCAACGAATTCCAAGATTCTTCAGCACCAAACGGAGACAACCTCCCGATTACAGGCCGTTCAGAGGGAAACTGAGTTTATGGCCAAGATTTACGAAAGACTCAATGAACTTAAAGCTCAACACAGCCATGATGAATTTACGGCCAAGGATCAAGTATCCGATGGTTTCGTCCACTGGCCCACTGAGTCACATAACACGCCACAATCCCACCTGACAGCTGGTGTCAAACGTTCACGCAGCTTGCACAAGCACGAAACTCAAAGTCGCAGACGCGCTGTCGGACTAATTGGTGATTCTGTTTCTGAAGTATCTGCATCTCGTAAACCCAGGTTCTCTCTTCCTGTACCATTCAGCGAGGGTTCTTTGAGTCGACGACGACACCACTCCTCTTACTCAATCGGCAGCGGAGGTCTCGCTTCTCCAGCGCTCTCAAGCTTGAGCCTGTCATCACCACCAGCGCGGTCACTGGAGGAATTTTCTGATCTAAATCTTGCAAAAGAATTAGGAGAACAGTGGGATGAACCAGGAGATACAGGACAACCACTACCGAGAAGTTTGTCAGACCTTGGCCTCAATTTCGAGTCTCAGTCTCCATGTCCTCCACCTTCTGTTACCCCTCCACCTGAACTAAGTAATTCCTTGCAACTCGCCATTGAACCTCCGACACCACAAAAAGGCGCTCCAATTGCGCATCCTCATGAATCCCTTTTGATCGGCAACATGTCACCTCGTTTCCAACAATCGCGTTCTCTACGAAATCATAATTACATTTACAGGGAGGGACGTTATACTGAATCGTTGGCACCCAATCTCAATCTACGAAAAAGGTTTGCTGGTGCTGGTTCTCTATCCATCCCTTCTCGAGGCTCAGCAGGTCCACTATTCTTCGAAGGTTTTCAAGTGATAATGGATGAATTCGATGAACGCAATGGATCGACTCAGCAAGAGAGCAGAGATGCCGATGTTTTGCATTCACCGTCATCTGATCCTGAGGACTATGCAGATGCGAAAGAAGAACTAGATGAGGCCACCACTGACGTGGGCTTTGGTCAACAAGCTGGTGGTATAAAAAGAGAAGAAGAGGAGATTTATAACGAAGAAAATCTATCACCGGCCAGGTCTCAGACGAGTGAGATTTCGAAGTCGACAGTGGGAGGAATCATGCTTGAAGTATGGATGTGGTTGCAGTTTGCAATCATCATGCTAGTGTTCTTGTGGGCTATGGCAAGAAAAGGTCCCAAGTCAGTGTTACGGGATGCAGAGAGGAAGAGGACAATGTCAATGAAGAAGAGTATTTGAGCATGAATGGCTTGTAACAGTGGCATTGCCTCTGATTTACTTTCCTTGTCATTATCGCCCCCATTCATTTCTATTTTCAGTCTCATGCACTCCCCCCATGTTCTGGGGCTTCATTTATTTTCATCTCTGACTACTCGTCGTCTTTTCCAACAACTTTCAACATCCTCTCTTAGGTCTGATGGAAGCACATCATTAGTGTCATGTTGTATCTTACAAATCATTTCTATGGATCCATAACGTGCGAATCATCATAAAATGAAGTCACAGGTACCAAACTTCTGAAAAAATGAGTTCCTCATCCTTGTCTAGTTCTCCTGCGCCCACGAGATCCAAACGGAAACGAACGGTCGAGGATCAGGTTGACGCTGACTCCGATACCTTAAGCTCTGGGCTGCAAAATGAGTCGGAACCCCTCGTTGAGGAAGAGGACAATCTACCTGTGTTATCGCATGCAGCCAAACGGAAACAAAAAAGGGCAGAATTGAAATCCCTCGATCGAGGAGATGATTCTAATGTACAGAAGAAGAAGAAGAGAAAGCTAAAGGATGGAACTGCGGGTTCAAATCATGTTATCAAACGACAAAACTCTGTCTGGGTCGGGAACATGTCGTTCAAGACAACAGAAGAAAACATTAGAGTGTTTTTCAAAGAGAAAGGTGCTGTGGAGGTTACGAGGATCAATATGCCGACAAAGGTGGTAAAAGGACCTGGATTGAAAGGAGAAAATCAAGGGTGAGATTCACTTCATGTTTTTTTCTCTGTCTCTCGCTCTTTCGTCTCTCTCATGTTTCTTCTCCTACAGCTTCGCGTACGTTGATTTCGAAACGCCTGAAGCGAAGAAAGTTGCTATTGCACTATCCGAACAACCTCTGCTCGGACGAAAACTGCTGATCAAAAATGGTGAGCTTTGGAATGACATTTGAGTAGTGAAAAAAAAAACGACTGACTGACGTGTAAGGTGATGATTTCACGGGACGACCATCTACTGCTACCGAAATGACCATGACAACATCAACCGGCGTGAAAAAATCACTCTCCAAAAGTGCACAAAAGGTTCTCAAGAATCAAAAACAACCGCCGGCGCCTACGCTCTTCTTTGGAAACCTCAGTTTTGATACGACGGAGGATGCGATACGGGAGTTACTTGAAGCTCACCGCGATGACAAGGAAAAAAAACATAAGGGGAGGAGATCAAAAGAAGAAGAAGAAGAGGAGGAGGAGAAGGAGGAGAAAAACAACAGTAACGACAAGGGAGATGATCTTCCTTGGATACGAAAGGTTCGTTTGAGCACATTTGAGGACTCTGGGAAATGCAAAGGGTATGTAGTTTATGTTCTCAAAAGTATGAAATCAAATAACAATGGTCTCTCGTAGGTTTGCTTTTGTCGACTTTCAAACGACGGAACATGCGACGAGCGCACTCATTAACCTTAAGAACCACCACCTCAATGGACGAGACCTCGTAGTAGAATACGCGAGTGCCGATGCCGTCCGTCGTGGCGCACCCAAAGGTCCACATCAAAAATCTTCTGGAGATACCACCCAACCTACCATTCGAACAAGACACAAAAAACCAAACGCGATCAACAAGGATACTTCATTTCAGAAGAAAACGAGGGTTGACGAGAAGAAAGCCGAGTCGGCGCAAAACCCTTTAGAACAAGAGGGTTCTCACTCAAAATGGAACCCTTCAGCGGCGAGGGATCGTGAAGGAAGGAAACCAAAGGGGAGGCCGAAACCAGGAGCTGCGCTTGCGCTTGCTAAACGCGAGAGTGCCGCCATCGTCCCTAGTCTGGGACAAAAAATCACTTTTTGAAGTATGTTTAGTAGTTAATTCTCTAAAAAGCCCTTTTCGGGGTTATTAAATTTCGCGTGTTGTTGCCTCTGGCATTTCTTCCCTTCCATCGTTTGGGACCACGAATCTCATCACCATCCTCTGACCCTATTTTTTATCCGGGAGGTATCTGAATACCTACATAGTTGAAGACTTGGTTGTCTGGTCATAGATACAAAAGCTGAAAACTTTTGCAACATAGTCGGGTCTCAAAAGAGGGAGAAAGCATCTTCAACGATATTGAACTCCCAATCAAGGTCCTTTCCTTTATCACATTTCAATACCCTCCCGTTCAGATTCTGTATTCGTGAGTTTTTTCCCTGCCTTTGCGCTCTGATTCACCATCTCAGCGAACCAAAATGACGGTTCACATCATATTCAAGCAAAAAAAAAATGACAACAAGATCACCCTCCAAAAAAACAGATCAAAGATCACTTCTTACCACTTTCATCCTCCGTCTGAACCATACCCACCTCATATTCACCACACACATCCCACCTCGATCCCTCCGCGGACGCAGAAACATATTTGACAAATTTCATCACTCTCTCATCTCTCAACACCAACAATAAACGGTTAAAACTAGGCTGGACAGTCAAGAGCGTGTCAGAGTCGTCGTCATCATCGTCTGCACTGGAGTCCCGCATTTCTGTATCGGGATTGAAAGGTAGGTGATGGAATGGACGACGAAAGAGGGGATTTTCATGGTCCATTGGAAATCCTGATGATGAAGCCGTCGTGGTCGTCGTGGAGGTGGTCAAAAAGCTTCTATTGCTGGTCGACGTAGATGGGGGAGATGGTAGAGGCTGTTTGGAGGTCCCAGATCTGTATATAGCGGGATCATCTTCCTCGTCATGTGGAGCCATGTAACACTGAAAAAACGATGGGTACTTTCTTCAAACACGAAAGGCATGACTTACTTCCCAGCCACCCCACTCAGCAGCCTGCCACCCTGTTTGCTTGCCTTCCTCTCCGTTCCCAACATTCATTGCATTGCTCTTCTCATTGGTACTACCATTTGAGCCCCTTGTCTCCGGAGTCAATCCAAGTACGACATCCAGCCTCGCCTCCTTATCATCACTTGTCGCAAGTGTATAATCTAATCCGGGGCGGAATCGTCTGGCCTCACAGAACCACCCTAAAGGCACCAGACTAGCAACAATGGCCAGCCAAGAACGAAAAGCATCAGAGGGGAAAAGTTCATCTTGTAGTGAGCGTAGAATTTCGTCTGATGAAGATTGTGCTGCGCGGGGCTCAACCGCAATAGCAAACTTCGCATTGGCAGGTCTCGGAGTGAGAGTACAGTAGCGCCATTTATGTGGAGGGCCACGGAGTCTCCAATTTGACTGATTGAAAGGTGAAGCTATAGCAGCTGTGTGTGGCGGGATGGGTGATGGTCTGTCGGGACCAAGGCCGTCTTTTGCGTCTAAATCGCGGAGACGATTTTCAAGTGCTTGAGCAAGATCATTGGAAAGAAAATAGTACAACTCGAGAGAAGATTCTTCGGCAAAGCGCACTGCGAGGGCTTTCATTGTTCGAGGCTGAAGGTATACTGGGTTGAGAAATTCGGAGAGAAAGGCAGCGTGGTGTTCTGGAAGAGTCATAGCTGTTGCAAGGGCTCTTTCATCTGTGTAGGCATAGGGTCTAAATTGGACGTGTGACGATTGCTTGGGGGATGGATAATTGGGAAGATTTGATAAAGGGACAGTATACGCACCAGCTGCTCCCGAGAGCTTTTGTAGGGTGAAGTGATTTTTTCGGGGATGTACCCTTCTTCGCACTCTTGTGCTGCATGGAACCATCCACTGATGCTGAGTCGTTCTCGTCCATCTTCATCTCCACTGACGACGACTTCTTGGACGGAATGGAAACTCTGGCCAGGCTGAACCTCAAAAAAGATGAACTGGTTCCAGTTGGGTGGTATGCTCTTTACAGGAATAGGATCTGGCTCGAGAGAGCCATCGGGGGCCATTGAGACGGAGTAGAGCTCGAGGGCGCCGCCCCAGTCGTTCTGCCAGATGTGATAATGTGGGAGGGGCATGTAGAGGATGTAGGAGAGGCGACGGGTGCCAATGACGTCGTCGTGATTGAGGAGATGGCAGCCTTTGGAGTAGGAATTGACGGACATGTCCTGCTTGACGCCAGAGAGAGGACCACAGCCGGTGACTGCACGCAGGAAGCTGCGAAACTGAGGCGAGTAGAGGGCATCTCGGAGGGCAAGGAGGTTTGGGAGAAGGGCTATTTGATCTGAAGACAAAAAGTTGAGGGACGCAAGGTCGCCTGTCTGATTGACCTGTGGAGGCTGTTGTGGACGGGCTGGGAGAGAGAAAAAAAAAGAATACCTTGTAAATGTCCGTCTCTTTCTCGGTGAACGAGAGCTGGGAGATGCACTCGTCCTTGACCCTGACGAGGAGGTTGTCATGGAAGAGCTGCTGGATGAGGGCGTGCTTGAAGGGGGTGTTGGTGCGATAAGAGGAGCTGAGGGCGGCGATGGAGTTGTGATCGAAGAGGAGAGGGGTGAAGAGGGATGCGGGGTCGCTGTTGTGGACGGCGGCGACGGTGTCTGGCAGGATCCGAGGCCGCTTGGAGCCCTGGCTGGGGTCAGGACTCTCTCTGGCGTGGGTGCGGGCCATAGGGGCTGCCACAGAGCACGTGCCGAGCTGCTCATCAAATCACGTGTAAATCACGTGTGATATTACAGACACGTGTACTCATCACGCGACTGTCATGCTCCGTCGTCTTGCAGGCCGCGACTGGCAGGTAGTCATCGGGATTGAATCACATGCACAGATTAAAAGTCGACACAAGCTATTTTCGCAAGGCAAAAATCAAGGAGCCTCTCCCAATTCTGCGGTTGCCGTCCTCGATGCAGCCTTCCCTGGAACTCTCCCAGTATGTTTTCTGTTTGTTTTTATTCTTATGCTCACTTTCTCCAGACACTCAATCCGACATGCGTCGACTTGGCCCTGCGCACTGCAATTGCACTCCAGTGCTCCATCCAACACCGCTCCTCATTTGACCGGAAACACTACTTTTACTCCGATCTCCCTCTTGGCTACCAAATCACCCAGCAATACGGTCAGCTCTCCCATTCACCCCCATTCATCCTCTCACTCTCTTCCCAGCGCCCCTCGCTAAACATGGCTTGCTGTCTATCCCCGGAACATCTCCCCCCATTCGCATAAAACAAATCCAACTCGAACAGGTAAGTCTCTCCCCTTCACCATATCCCTCCCCCCAGCTTAGAATCCAGGACACTGCAAAATCCACCTTTCTCCCTCGATTCCGCTCATCTCATATTGACCTGAACAGAGCAGGAATCGGTTTGATGGAAATAGTCTCTGAACCCGATCTACGGTGCGCCTTCTATTTTCGCCTTGACAGCGCACCAACTTTTCCAGTTCTCCAGAAGATGCTGCCGCCTATGTCCGTTCTCTTCAGTCCCTTCTTCGAGCTGTAGGTTCCAGCGACGCAAACTTGGAAGATGTATGCCTTTCTAAATCTCCATGTCCAAGCATTTATCCGTCCCCCAGGGTTCTCTTCGCTGCGATGTCAACGTTTCTATCAGCCCTATCGGTGCCCCTCCTACCTCTGGCACCCGCTGTGAGATAAAAAATCTCAACAGTATTAAATTTATCACTGCTGCTATCAGTATGTCTACCACCTACTCTGCCCATTCAATCTAATCTTCCCTGTAGCATATGAAATTCACAGACAATCCACCTTGTTCGCGGACTCTCCTACAACACCTCTCCAGCAGGAAACCCGAGGCTTTGACGAAATCACATTCGAAACTTTCAGGCTCAGGTCAAAGGAAGATGCTCCTGACTACCGATACATGCCTGACCCAAACCTCGGTGTTCTTCGTTTGAGCAAGGTATTCTGTCGCTGCCGCCGTCATGCTCGTCTTGTTCAATCTTTCATATCCAGGAACGTATCGACAGCATCCGCTCATCTCTTCCCGAGCTCCCATGGCAGACACGTACACGACTGGAACAGACATATGCTCTCTCAGACAGAAACGTCAACGTCTTGTTAGGCATCGACAGCGGACGCCAAGTAAGATATGACGGTCAAGATCCCGGAGAAACCAGTGCTGTCACGTATTTCGACAAAATCGTCGACGGTTTTGGAGATCCAAAGCGAAAGAAAAGGGACCCAAAGATCGTTGCCAATTGGTACGTCCCTGCGCTCTCTTCTACGGCGAGCCTTGAGAGTTTCCTCCACCCCAGGGTCACACAAGAGCTCCTGGGACAGCTTACCTCCCAGAAAAAAACATTTCAGCAAAACACAATATCCGCTTCCCAGTTGGGTGAGCTCATAGATATGGTTCAATGTAATACTATCACGGGTAGAGTAGATTTTTTTCTTCTTATCAATGCTCGTTGTCTCATGCACACACACAGGCACAACAGGAAAGCAGCTCATTCGACACATGTTGACAAACCCATCCACCGACTCCATCCTGAAAATCGCCTCTGATCTCGACCTTCTCGCCTTGTCATCATCGACAAGCGGTCTGCAGACTCAAGATCCACTGGTAGAGATTTGCGAAAAGGCAGTAGCGGAACTGACTGCGGAAGTCGTGGCGGTCAAAAAAGGAAACAAGAATGTGTTGAATAGGATCGTGGGTTTTGTGATGAAGGAGTCAAGAGGGAGAGCCGATGCGCGGAGAGTCAAGGAGATTGTTGAGAGGCTGGTGTGTAGAGAAATGTAATTCCAATTGTGTTTTCTCCTTGAGGCGAATTTGTTTACGAGGCTATCAAGTGCAAATGCAGAAGTGTCAGAAAAGTGCACTTGAGAGTGGATTGAAACTTTTCGCGTGAGGGACCGGAAGAGGGAGTGGGTCGTTCAAGAGAGGGGTTGGCCGAGAGAAGAGTTGACCAAAAAAAACATAAAACTCAAAACTTACATTCTCAAAACAATTGCACATGGAAGACTGGGAGGTTTCAGCAAGATGTATTGGGCAATAATAGCCCACTGCAGAAGTTGTGGCGGTCAAGAATAAAAATAAAAATGTGTCGAATAGGATCATATGTTTTGTGATGGAGTCAAGAGGGAGAGCCGATGCACGGAGAATCAAGGAGAGGCTGGTGTGTGGAGGAACGTAATTCCAACTGTGTTTTGACAAAAAAAAAACCCCTTGAGGCAAATTCGTTTACGAGGCTGTCGGTTGCAAAAGTGTCAGAAGAATGCACCCGAGAGTGAATTGAAACTTACCTCGTGAGGGGCCGGAAGCGGGTCGAGTGGGTCATTTAATAGGGGACAACAAAAAAACCTAAAACTCAAAACTTGTAATACATTCTTTCTACTCAAAACAGTTGCACATGGAAGGCCGGGAGATTGGCGGTTTCAGCAAGATGTATAAGGCAGTAGCGGAATCTACTTTGAAAGTTACGGCGGTCAAGAAAGGAAATAAGAGTGTGTTGAATAGGATCGTATGTTTTGTGATCAAGAGGGAGAGCCGATGCACGGAGAGTCAATGAGAGGCTGGTGTGTGGAGGAACGTAATTCCACTTGTGTTTTGACAAAAAAACTCAAAACATACATCCTTTCTATTCAAAACACTTGCTCATGGAAGACTAGGAAATGAGTGGTTTCAGCAAGATGTATAAGGCAGTAGCGGAATCCACTCCAAAAGTCGTGGCGGTCAAAAAAGGAAATAAAAATGTGTTGAATAGTGGATCGTGTGTGTGATAAAGAGGGAGGGTCGATGCACGGAGAGTCAAGGAGATTGCTGAGCGGCTGGTGTGTGGAGGAACGTAATTCCACTCATGTTCTGACATATCCAAGTAAAATCAAAATCCTAAAACTCAATCAAAACCTGTGTTCTTTCTACTCAAAGCACTTGCACATGGAAGACGGGGAGATCGGCGGTTTCAGCAAGATGTGTCATTTATGTTTTAGTCCCTGCGGTGACGATAGCTGAGCTGTTTTTGACGTTTGGAATGGAAATGAAACGCAAGTATCCGAAAATAGGCAACTAGTTTGGTAATCAGAATGACGACTTCTTCGTCTTATTTCTGTTTTTTCGAAAGTGGTTTAGTTGGGCACCCTCGTGGTGGCTCCGAGGAGATGGAGAGGGAACCTTACCCATAACCGTATGGGCCACAATGAATGGACACCAACGTTGTTAGTTTTTTTTTAAAGAAATTTGCCGCGAGTCGAGT
>Ga0153944_1000043_pt1 | contig 53723 bp, 49 predicted proteins | sample TSNJ028MetaG_FD_104703 | JGI IMG/M metagenome (GOLD analysis project Ga0153944, IMG submission 104703) | Attine ant fungus gardens microbial communities from New Jersey, USA - TSNJ028 MetaG | ecosystem: Host-associated > Fungi > Mycelium > Unclassified | place: USA: New Jersey, Wharton State... | reverse complement strand
TTGACTGAGGGATCGTCCCCAATACTTCATATTTCTGTGCCCGAACCCGGTAATAGTCAGAAAACCATTTTAATTCTTCCCTGTCATTTGCTTTCGCCCGTATTTTTCCTTCTGTTTCTTCGATTGCCATCATCAATGCAGCAATCTCCTTCTGCAGCTGAGCTCTCTGCTCCGCCGGAATCAGATTGGATGTCTGGGTAGGCCGTGAGAAGCCAAGCGTCCTGAGTGCATCTTCTAGAACCTGTGCATCTTGCTTTAAACAGGTTGCTGCAATACACGTCTGAGCGCTGTTTTCAGAAATGATCTGGATATCCATTGCCTCTAGTTCCCCAACATGGCCGGCAATCTCCGTATAAATTTCCTCCAACGTCACTGCTTTTCCGACACTGCCAATAATTACTGCTGTCTTTCGGGTTCCGCTATAACTGATCGGCACATCCAGATTCAGCCATGGAGTCAGCGTTTCAATCTGAGTTTCCAGTCTCATGATTGCTGCTTTGCTTTCAGCGATTTCCTTGCCAAGAGCCATAACTTCATTTGCTGATTGTAAAAGTGCTTCTTTGTTGTCAACCATTTTCTGATAATCCTGCTTTTCAATCAGGGCTTTACCTTCTAATGATGACAGCATCGAAGTTTTTTCCGGTTCATATTCAGCCAGCACATTCAGCGCCTGATCGGCCAATGCTGAGGTCCGTTCAAAGAGCTGTTTCTGAGAAAGGGTATCCATTTTCTCCAATACTTCACCTTCTATGACAGATGTGTCCACTTCCAGAATTCCTAATGACTGTAATTCTTCCAATATCGCTTTACGGTCTTTTTTCATGGCGCAGATACTAAAACGTTGCATCTGCAATACTGACATATGTTCATTCCTCCTTCCTTTTTTGACGCTTCATCAGTACAAACTTGCAAGAATTGCTTCTACTGCCTGACCTGCTTTTTTGTCTGCACTCTGTTTTAAGGCGTCCACTTCCTCTTGTACCTCTTGATTACAGAGAGACTCTACCTCCTTCATCTCTGATTTTGCGGCTGCTAAAGCCTGATCTGCTCTTTCGCATGCAGATTCTTCATCACGTTTCTTCAAAAGCTTCGCTTCTTCCTCTGCCTTCGCTACAATAGCCCCAGCTTCTTCCCCAGCTTTTTTCATGATTTCGTCAGCTTTTTTCTCGGCTTCTTCCACCGCCCTGATTGTTTCCTTTACCACTCAATCACCACCTTTTTCCTGTTAACAATACAAAAAAATGATAACACAAATAGTACCACAACGCAATTCCTTTTGAACAAATTGTCTCAAAATTTCCTGTTTCTTCTTATTATAGTGTAGCAACTGATTTGCTGTTATTATTTCCATTCCAACCGATGAAGATCGCCAGCCAAATTTAAATTTTGAAAGTTATGCTGCCGCAGGGCTTCATAAAGGACGACTGCTACCGAATTACCCAGATTCAAAGAACGGGTTTCTCCCATCATCGGAATACGGATACTGTCATCTTTATGCTCTGCGAGAATTTCTTCCGGGATACCGGCACTTTCTTTACCGAACATAATATAGCAGTCCTCTTCATAGCTGACATCGGTATATAGATTGGGCGCCTTGGTCGTCGCCATGTAGATCCTTGCCCCCGGATTCCGCTCCAGAAAATCTTCATAGTTGATATAGGAAGCTATGTCCAGATCGGCCCAGTAATCCATCCCGGCTCTCTTTATAGCCTTTTCATTCAACCGGAACCCCAGTGGTTCAATCAGATGCAGCCGGCTGCCCGTGGCCACACATGTCCGGCCAATATTACCGGTATTGGCCGGAATTTCCGGTTCCAGTAAAACAATATTTATCATCTATCACTCCTCCTCTGATCATACAGTCTCAGCAGTTCATCCGGTGCCGGTCGGTCCAGAAAACGCTTTTCTTCTCCCCGGTATATCACCTTGTCCCGGCCATCGGTAATCCGACCCAGAACTGCAGCATTTATCCCACTTCCCTTCAGTATCCCGGCCAGTCGGCCACCATCTTTGGCAAGCATCAGCATACAGCCCGAAGAAGTTAATTGATAAGGATTGATCCTGAAGTGTTCACACAGCTCCACAGTCTCCTGCCGGATCGGCATATGATCCAGCTTTACTTCCAGGCCGGATCCGGTCTCCGCCGCAAGATCCCACAGGGCTGCAAATATACCGCCGCCGGTTACCTGCCTGATCACTTTAACACCACATTCCCGGGCGATTTCAACCTCTTTGCGGGCAATCAGCAGATCCTGCCATCCTTCAATGCCTTGTAAAAACGCCGCCACAAAACGCTCAGATAATGATTCCCGCTCTTTCCTGAGGATTCGCAGCGTTCCTTCCATGCCGATCCACTTTGTTAATACAATATCCCTGCCGGCCGGTTTGTCGTAATTCAACATCAACTTGTCTCTCTCAGCCGCTCCCACCGCTGTAGCCCCGATCATTGTATGATTTACCGCCGGGCTCACTTCCGCCCGGATGCATAAAACAGGAATCCCCCACTGGCTGCTGCATTGGGATATATGTTGAATCAACGCCTGCAAAAAAGTCTCCTCTGTCTCCGGCGGCATCATAATGCTGATACTCACCCCGCATGGCCTGGCTCCCTTTGCAAGAATCTGGTTCACTGCCTGAGCGATAGCAAATATGCCCAGCTGCTCCTCCCCGCCATATAAAGAAACATCCGAAAACACAATATCTTCGGACGTCTCTTTTTTGATCCCTGCACAGGCTTCATAAACCGAAAGCGGGACAGCTCTTTCTGCCCCGCTGGAAGACAGCTGCTTCAATATGCTTCTATTCATAACCGTTTCTGATACTTTTCCAAGTCTCATATCCTATTCACTCTCTTCTTCTGCGGCAGCACCGGCGTTTTCACCCTGCTCTCCATTTTCCGCCGTCCGGGCCGCTTTTTCTTCCTGTTGGATCATTCCCTGGGCCTGTGCGATGGCCTGCCTGATCTTATCGCCGTTCTGGGTCGCTATGGCATTCCGGAGCACTGCAGCAGCATCAGCATTATCCGATGCGGTCCCTACCGTTACGACACCGGCAGACGCATTATAAGTACTCGTATTAAAAACGTCTTCACTGACTACTTTGCCGTTGACTTTAACTGTTTTTAACAGTCTGGCCTCCATACCGCTGCGGCGGCTCTGGGTCTGTTCCATATAACCGATGCTCTTGTCTGAGCTTGCCACATACTTGGGTTCCCCCTCCGGTTCGATAGGTTCAATAGTCTCACTGGTAAAGGTAAGTTCTCTTCCTTCCTCCCGGGTGTCCTTCCCGTAGATAGTCATAGTCAGTACGTTATTCTCATCGATATAACTCTGTATATATATCGGTGTACCATAGTTATTTTTAAATTTTAAATCTTTATAGTCACCTGCGATGGCTGCATCCCGGGACGGCTTCACATAGCTTACCAGCATCGAATGGGGTTCCCGCTGGGTCACTTCCAGTTCGGCATTGATCACTGCATTATAAAGAGTGGTGGATACCTGACATATCCCCCCGGCGATACTGCTCACCACCTGGCCATTTTCATAAGCAGATGCTTCATAATAGCCATTTTCGCTTGAATACGGTGCCGTCATATCATGAGCTGAAACTTCTTTCCCGGGCATCACTATCGTACCATTGATCGCTTCCGCTCCCCTCTTGAGATTCTTGGCCCGGTCACCGCCGCCGGCATCGGTGCCAAAAGTCCCCAGCACATCCTGAATGGTCTTAAGGTCGGCCTCCTTAATATCGGGATCATCAACCTCCTTTGCTACCGTAATCATCCCACCGCTAAACTCCATACCATCCTGATTCAGATAATCTTCGATAAGCTGGATAGTCTGCTCAATATTGACGGTCCATCCTTCCTGCTCTTTCGTATATTCAAACTGTCCGCCGCTTCTGCTGATCCCGGCGTTAACGGCCGGCTCTTGCAGCGGCACCACCTTATCATTCAGCAGCGCTTCGGCCATCCCTTTATCAATTGTATAGGTGACGTCGATTATACTTGCTTCATCTTTCAAATTTCTGATTTTCCAAAAGCAGCTCCATAAACTGCCTTCTCTTCCATATGCCAGCGCTTCTTTGATATATTTGTCAGTATCTTCAAGCTTAAGCCCCATTTCCCGGTATAGCACCTCTGCGACGGTCGAATCCTCAATGGAAAGCGTAAATGTCTCTTCCCCATATTGACCCATCGTGCCGGTCAGCGCTTCTGCCGCTTGTTCTGCCTTCATTCCGGAAACTTCTGTCGCTCCGATATAGATATTATCCAGAATCACATCTGCCGGCGCTTTATGCACGTATTGATACAGCCAGTAATATCCGCTGCCAATTAAGCATAACAATAACAGCAAAACTCCACCGCTGATTAGAATCAGCCGTTTTTTACGTCTTACTTCCCGGCGCCGATTTGCTGTTTTTCTTTTCCCCTTCCCTCTGTCCATACTGCCACCCCTATTTTTATATTAAGTACGGAAGTACCATTGTCGCTACCATAGTAATAATTAATACCAATATTACCAGAGCAATGATTCTTCTGGTTTTCGGATTATTAAAATTCATCTTGTCTCCTTTTTGTATTTTTTCTACCTATTCCATTTTATATTCTTTATAACACTTTTGCAAGATTGTCTTTCATATAAGCTGTGAAATTTCCGTCATTATTTTACGATAGGCGGAATTTTCCCGCTGCTTCAGTCAAAACCCAGCCGAAATACGGTGGCCTGCCCGCTTATAGGATTTCTGTTCCGGTAGTCAAATAGAAGCCAGCATTCCTGCTGCTTCCCGTCCCTGTCCACGGCATATGAAAATCGTTCTATATGGGTCATTTTGCGAAGCTGGCGCTTGTCATATGACTCATATCCCTGAAGATAACGGCGGCAGAGCGTTTCGGTGTTGTAAAATGCCCTGATCCGTTCATCACCTGTAACCGCTTCACCGGCAAAGGGCGGACGGCTTTTAAGATTCTCCCGCAGATACAGATCATAGGTGAGAAGCTCCCGGTACTGTTCTCCGCGTCTGCTGTCCCTGGCGCTGGCAAATTCTAATAATATCTTATATCGGCGTACTCTCGAATGGTTCAGCGTATGCAGATCATTTTCTTCGTAATAGATTGATAATTCCTCGTACAGTTGGAAGGGGTCATCAAATGCCTGCTCCAGAAATGGAATCGTTGCAGTAAACTGCCCGCTGTTATAATAGACTTCCACCATTTCCTCTACCTGTTTCAGCCTCAGGATATCCTGATAGGAAAGCCACCTGGTCGAAAGCACCTCATAATTAGGGCTGCTTTTGTATACCAGTCTGTAGTGATCCTTCTGCTGCTCCATATAAGAACCTTTGAGAACCTTCAGGAAACCCAGCTGCAGCTGTTCGGGCCGGAGCGCATAAACATGGTTAAATGATCGTCTAAAGCTCTGATAATCCTCATAAGGCAGTCCTGCAATCAAATCCAGATGCTGATGTACGTTACCGCTGCGGCCAATCTCTTTTACCACCGCTGACACCTGACCAAAATCCATGACCCGCCGGATTTCTGCAATGGTCTTTTCATTAGTCGACTGTACGCCGATCTCCAGCTGGATCTGCCCGGGCCGCATGGTTTTAATCAGTTCTATCTCTTCCGGACAAAAAAGATCTGCCGCCACCTCAAAATGAAAGTTGGTAATACCATTGTCATGTTCTTTGATGTAAGTCCATATTTCCATCGCGTGCTTATGACTGCAGTTAAATGTGCGGTCTACAAACTTTACCTGCGGCACATTATGATCCAGAAAATGACCCAGTTCTTTTTTCACCAGCTCTATATTACGGAAACGAAGTGTTTTATCGATGGAAGACAAACAATAACTGCAGGAAAAGGGACAGCCTCTGCTTGTCTCATAATAAATAATCTTATGTTCAAATTGCCCCAGATGTTCATATACAAATGGAATAGTGCTTAAATCTACGGTCTCCCGCCGGCCGCAATCGAAGATCTCTCCGCTCCGGCTCCGGAATACGATGCCTTTAATTTCTTTTAACACCTTTTCATCATAACCTGTGTTATGCATACAGGACACCAGTTCAAAGAAGGTTGCTTCTCCCTCACCGGTCATTACGATGTCCACTTCCGGATACCGTTTCAGAACATCCTGCGCATCACAGGTCACTTCCGGACCGCCCAGCCATATCATAGTATCAGGCAGGATCTTATTGATATCGCTGATAAGCTCTTCCACACATGTGAGATTCCATAAATAACATGAAAAGCATAAAATGTCCGGTTTCCTTTTATACAAATCCATTAAAATCTCATCGGTCCGCTGATTAATGGTATATTCCGCAATTGATATGGTTCCGCCAAATTCATCTGCATATGCTTTCAAGCTGTATACGGCCAGATTGGAATGTATATATTTGGCATTAATCGCCGTCAGCAAAATGTTCATGATATACCTCCCTTTCTTTATTCCTCATTGTACTATAAGTGAAGTAACGAGTAAAATAAAATTTTTATATCTGCAGACGTTGACTTTTTTCACATAACAATGTAAAATTAAGACTCGTGCAGCCGGGGTGTTAGCGGTACCTTGTACCTACAATCCGCTATAGTAGGGGTGATATTGCGCAGAGGGCTCATTCTTGTGGAGCTGCCCTTGTTAAGCGGCGTTGAGACCTGGGTCTTACGCGGCGGAAATCTGTGAACTGTGTCAGGTCGGGAACGAAGCAGCACTAAGCAGAACCTTCCGGGTGCCGTAAGGTCGCCTGGGTTGAGTTGGCTGGCAAGGTAACGTCTGGGAGATGTGTTCGAAGCGCAATGCACGTAAAAAGTAATTTTAAGGGAGAAGCCTTTTTTAGACTTCTCCCTTTTTTGGGTTTCTAAGCTCTTTAAAAAAATCTTTCAGCATCTGACTGCATTCCTGCTCCATGACGCCGGTTTCCAGTTCTGCCTGATGATTAAATTCATCCATCTGCAGCAGATTCAAAATCGAACCTGCGCACCCCGCCTTGGGATTCATACACCCTACCACGACCCGCTTGATCCGCGATTGCACGATTGCACCGGCGCACATCTGGCAGGGTTCCAGGGTGACATACATGATGCAGCCGGAAAGCCGCCAGTCATCCATTCTCTTACTGGCCTTTTTAATAGCCTGCAGCTCCGCATGAGCCAGTGTATTTTTATCGGTCGTCCGTCGGTTATATCCCCGGCCGATAATTTTGTCCTCATACACGATCACACAACCGATCGGTACTTCATTTATAGCATATGCTTTTTGAGCCTGCCTGATGGCTTCACGCATATATTTTTCATCTTGTGTCATAACAAAAAACCTTTCCAAACAACTTATTCTAGTCTTGATGACCTGATATCTGCCGATACCAGTACCCAAAATTCCTGCTGTCACACTCCTCACTCCTGAGCTCCAGCTGATCCCTCGGCCATTTTACAAAATTACCAAATCCAAAAGCTTCCGCTGCAGCCTTCTCCTGGTCATGATAAATTCCCGGAACTCCGATAAACTGATTTCCATCCTCATCCATCAGAACCAGGTGATGATAATTATAATATCCATGCAGCAGAAAACTGTTATTAGCCAGACGCCATTCTCTTCTTGGTAATTCGGCGATCTGTTCCCTGGTTATTTTTCGATATTGAACGCCCGTATCAGTGCTGCTTTTCTTAAGCTTGGCTTTGTAGCCTTCCAGCACTTTCACCGGATTCGCTTCTTCAGCTTCAACCACTGCGTTTTCCTCTGCCATTTCCACTTCTGTTACGCGCTCTTCTATATCTGCTGACTGTTCATTTCCCAACCCTTCCGCAATCATCTCATTAGGCCATGGTTCGCCTATTCCACTCTCCGGCTGTGGCTGTTCCATCCTTTTTTCTGATGCTTCTTCAGCCGCCATCCATTGAGGTGATCCAGCACGCTCCGGCTGCTGCTCCATTCCGCTGCGGTCTGACATCTCCTGCTGTATCGGTGCTGCCATCCTCCGGTCCCTTCCGCTTCCTTCCGGCATAACCAGCCGCTGGCCCATATCCTCGTGTTCCTGCATTTCCGGTTGCTCTGCTTCTTCCGGCCGCATCATTTCTTCAAGTACTGGCTGAGCATTATGCTCAGACATTAGTTCCGGTATATTAGACCTCTCTGAAAGAATTTCTGGCTCAGACATTTCTACCATCTGCTCAGCTCCTCTTTCTTCGCTGGTAGTAGTATCGGAAGCGGCAGAAGCCAAATTGTTTTCCACTGATTCCTCCGGCGCTGAGGCTTCGGAAAAATTTTCCTCTTTCTCCACAATGACCATATTTTCAATGTCTGCCGCCATATCATTCCAAATTGATGCGTACCGCGGCCGTGAAAAGTTAGTCAGGATAATCCCTTCTATGGTGTTAAACCGCTTGGCACCACCAACATCTTCAGGACCGAACTCTAACCGATAATTGATAGTCGGGTTCACATTCTTGATCTCACCCTGCCAGATCCCCTTGCAGGTACCCCCATCCTTGAAAAAAGCATATACATCCATATCGGTCTGTGATTTTAAACGCAGCCCTTTACCATGAATATGTATGATACAGCTGTCGTCATTTTCTTCTACCTTAACAAACCCAACATTTCGGATTTTTTTTCCATTTTCGTATTCATATAGATAGCGAATATATCGTTTCAACCTTTCACTCCTATTCTACAGAAATATTGTTATGACAGTTTATTCTGTTATCTGTAGAAAAAGAACAAAAAGCTCTAATCAGTTATGGCATTTAGCTCCTGATACAAGCGCTTGGCGTAGCTGTCGGTCATACCACAGATATAATCGGTTATCAGCAACAGCCGCAGATATAATTTCTCCGCTTCGCTTTTCCCCTTTGCATGAAAATGATAAGCGTTTTTATAGTTACTGGAAATAAACGATATCATCCGCAGATCAATGGAATTTTGCTTTTCTGTCTCAACATCATATTTTATAATGGCTTTGACGAAATTATCCATCAGGAAATTCATCATTACCGATTCCGACACCTCCAATTTGTAGATCGTGTCGGTAGTAAATACCAGTCTATAAGCCATTTCCCCGAGTAAACTCATCAATTTTTCACCAAATGTTCCGTGGAACAGGTCGTACTTATAAGTCCCCTTCATAATGGCTTCATAGTTGTTGGTAAATCCAAAAGTTGCGCAATAGATCAAAAAGCCCTGCGTCTGCACGATCCAGTTCTTGACCGCATATTCTTCCGGGTCTTCAACACCGCGCTCCCGGCCGCGCTGATAAAGCTTTTCCAGATTCTTTGCAGCATCAAAGCGGCTGCTGTCTTCTCCGGCCGGAAGTTTCTTAAGTTCTGTCATAAGCCGGTGAAAAGAGATAAATCCTTTAATAAACGCATCCTCGATGTCGGCCGTTTTATATGCAATATCATCCGATGCTTCGAGAATATAAGTCAGAGGATGACGCATCCCTTCCGTCCCGGTTTCTCTGGTCACTTCATCAAACAGTTCACGGTCAGCATAATAATACCCCATTTTTTTATCTTTTATATTACCGGTTGACGAATCGATCGCAGTTGACGCAACCGGATATTTGATGATCGTATTAAGCAGACCATAAGTTAGATTCATACCCTGTTCATCAACCAGATAATGCAGTTTCGTAATCAGCCGGAAGGCCTGCGCATTACCTTCAAAATGATAAAAGTCTGTCCGCATCTGCGGTGTCAGTATCTCAGCCAGAGGCTGCCCCTGAAATGTTAATTTAGACAGATTGTTTTCAAACCATTCCCGGATAGCGGTCTCCCCAAAATGTCCAAAAGGTGGATTTCCGATATCGTGAATTAACCCCGCACATTGAAGAATATTACAAATATCCTCCTTCATCTGCCAAGTAAATGACGGATCCCTTTTATAAACCAGGATGTTTTCCCCAATATTCTGGCCCAGTGACTTGCCAAAGGACGAAACTTCCAGCGAATGGGTCAGTCTGGTCCGGATGAAGTCACTCTTATCCAGAGGAAAAACTTGCGTCTTATCCTGCAGCCGCCGGAAAGACGCACTTCCTATAATTCTATGGTAATCTTTTTCGAATTCACTCCGAAGATCCGTTGAACTTTTCTCCTTCGTCCTGCTTATCTTCAGACGGCTTCTTTTGGTTGATAATAATTGTTCCCAGTTCATACCTTGTCCTCTATTAGTCTAAGTAAATCGGTGGCTCATAATCATCCCCAAGCAAAGCTTTTTTACGTTCCTGATAGCCGAGGAATGCCCACTCGGTCATATCGGTCCATTTATGCTCTGAACGGTCGTATACCTGAACATAGCCAATCCGCTTAGGATGAATTCTGACACTGTTGCTCTCATATTCACGGCCGGTATACGGATTCTCTTCGCCAAGCTGCAGCTTCTCTTCTTCCGATACTTCTTGCATCACTGGCGGCGCTTCCTCCTCCTGTGTCTGGTGATGTATACCGGGTCTGACAACTGATAGGTTTGGTTTGGCGAAACGAAGTGTTTTCTTTGTCTCCCTTTCATTATCGAAAGCGGACTCCGGTTCCTGATCCTGCGGTTCTTGAGGCGGCATCTGCGGTGTTTCTACCGCCGACTCTTCCATCTGTACTTCAGCCTGAAGTTGTTTGTGATCCGCTTCGTCTTTAATCACAGTTTTGATCACGCTTTCAGGCATTATTCTTTCTTCTTGCTCCGACTCCCTGCTCTCCGGCATATCTTCTACCAGACGCTCTATTTCAGCCTCTGTTACACTCATCATATCTACCAGTTCACCCATGGTAATATCGCGTTCAAGTTCTTCTTCCCCAATCTCTTTCTTGCCCATGGCCTGATTTCTTCTTTTATTGACCTTCCCCAGCTCTTCCTGGGTCGGTATGATTGTGCCGTTCTGGATAGGCATACTGTTATCCAATATATTTAATTGAAAAGAACAGCCTAAGATATCCGCAACCATGCGCATATCCTGTTCTTGAAAATTATCACGATTCAAACGCTGGGTCAGATTCTGCCGCGACATCTTTTTACCGGTTTTTTCTTCAATAATTTCTGCCAATTCTTTAATCGTCATGCGGCGGCGGCTCAAAATTATCTTTACCTGTTCTGAGAATGTTAAACTTACCATGTGTTCTTCCTCCTTATATGTGCTATTTATACCGTCCCTTTTCATCTGTAAAACATATCTGTTAATACATTCTTTCCCTTTTATCATTTTAGCAAAACACTTTTCAATAGTCAATGTAAGGATACAGGTTTTAGTGATGGGAATCGGTGTTTAGGTAATTTGTTCTTTACAATTGTACTTAAAGTATGTAAAATAGCAATGACGGGGTATGGCTCAGTTTGGTTAGAGCGCACGGCTGGGGGCCGTGAGGTCGCAGGTTCGAATCCTGTTACCCCGACTTTTAACACAAAAAGTGGCTATTTCTAGCCACTTTTTATTATATTTCTTGATGACACCTTGATGGCAAAATAATGATAGAAAGGAGAAGCCGCCTTTGAAACATTACAAAACATTTCGGCTGACCGCTACCGTTATGGCAACACCTGGATACATTTTAACAAATAGACTATAAAAGAGCAATTCGTTTTTACTGTTTTATGCTTCCAAATTTCTGTGTCTAAACAAAAAATCCTTAAATCTTGGATTCCCAGGGATTATGGATAATCTTTAAAATCGGAGCGGTAAGATTTGAATTTACGGTCGTTACGTCCCGAACTCTTTTCGGGGAAGGGAATGAAAGGATCTTTAGTGGACGTACTGTTCTACTCCTCCGTAATAAAAAGATAAAGGATGGTCCCCCCCTCTATAGCCATGGGGATGAGAACCTTATGCTCCTTGCCCACCAGCAATCTTCTGATATACGGTACAATCAGCCCCAAAAACCCGATTAAGCCGGTAACGGCCGTGCAGATACAAACCAGCAGATCCGCAATGCCGATCAGAATAATCCGAACCGGGCTTAAGCCGTCTTTCCAAGATATGCTGTAGACGATCAAAAATGTAATACAACCGCTCACAAAGGCGAGGACCGGTGTCAGCAGATATAATGACGGCACCAGAACAGCAGCAATTGCGGTAAAGAATCCCGCTCCTCCGGAGATTCCGATAATCCCCGAATCGGCCAGTGAATTCTGAAGGATAGAGTGGTGTTTGTACGATAAAAGAAGTTGCGCTTACGCAACTTCTTTTATCAGGTTCACTTAGATTATTCTAAATCTGCAGCAATATAACCTATAATCGCAGACAGCTGATTCTTTCTCTTTACATTTTCGCTTTCGCTACCCATGTCTGGATGGTGGAAAAGTTCCGCAACTTATATTTCCTGCACAACTCAAATAAAGAATAGTTCTTTGTCTGGTAAGCCCGTACCACCTCTTCCTTGAACTCCTCCGGATAACTTCTATTTTTCTTTGGTCTCTCCAGCCCTTCCCGCCCCCATGTCTGATAAAGCAGGACCCACTTGCTGATATTAGAATGATGCACCTTATATTGTTCTCCTATTTGCCGCATAGTGTATTTCCCTTCCAGATAATCAGTTACTGCCCGTTCCTTTTGGGCGCCTGTTACTTTCTTTCGCTTCTCCATAATTACCCTTTCTCAGAATTCTATCACTATCGTTTTTAGTTCTCTTCAAACTATTATGCATTGGAATACCTGTTTCCTACATACTCCGCATCAGGCTCTTGATGGCTTCTATCAACGCTTCTTCTTGTTTCTGTTTTCTTCGGATCAGCACAAAGGCAGCTGCAGCGGTCAGGATGACTCCGGCGGCTATTAGATATCCTCCCCACCGTCCTCCTGTATCCCCTATGGTAAAGTGTTCCTCCCACTCCCAGCTCCCCTCTTCTGACGTGAGTTCCAATTGAAGTGTATATTCTCCTTCCTCCAGCTGCTCTCCCGGAGCCGTGATCCGGTAATCAAAATTAGAGTTAGGGGCGATCTGCAGCTCCCGGCCATGTTTCTCATACAAAACCTTACTGCTTCCTTTCTTGCTCACATAAGCATCTATGGAAACGTGACTGGCATATCCGGCCGCTTCATTCTGGATATTGGCCTTAATGCTGCTATCGCCTTTTGATTCATCCATGAATACCCTGGTCAGGTTCAGCTGCGGATTCACAGCAGCTTCACTTTCTCTTAGGATTACCGCGATCACATAGGTATATGTCTGTTCTGACCCAGCGGCCTGTGCGGCTTCTGAAGCAATGCTCGTCTGTACGGTTTCCGCCTGGAGGCCCGGGCCTTTTCCCAGTTCCTTTATCCCTCCTCCGGTTTTTTCTTCCGGCTCCTTTTCCGGCTCTTCTTCCGGTTTTATTTGAAATACGATACCGCCTGCAAGCAGTCCCTCAAACCCCTTCTCCGGCATCTTTATCTGAAATCTGAAGAGCCTTTCCGTATAGGCCGGAACCGTAACCTCTGTTTCCCCGGTCAGGATGTCTGAGATTAAATACTCCAGGGATCGGTCTGTGGGCAGACCGGCATTGCCATATTCCACAGCACCGCTTTGATTAGTCACAGCCGTACAGATCTGCGTATTGACGGTCACCGCCCGATCAGAGGCATTCTTCAGTTCCACCTCTATCTCCTGTTCCTGTGACGGTTCCATTAAAAGGTCAAAATAATCCGCGGCCCCCTGGATCTGGTTCTCTGGTACCTTTATCGTCAGTGAATAATCCGACCTGGAAAAAGTACCGGTGTCAGTATTGGTGTCCGCATCAGCCTGCGAAAACGGCAGGCTTAACACCAGCAGGCTGACAGCCAGCATGAAACACACCTTAGCACGCCGTTTCTTCATCATTCCGATCCTCAGAACTACTTGATTCTGTACTGTCATCCTCATATGTAACACTTTGGAAAATTCCTTTGACATCAAAGTCAGCCATCTGTTCCTTGATGCTATTGAGGGCCTGGTCCGCATCGGCATATTGAACCGCCATTTTTTTCAGAAAGGTTTCCACCGTTCCTTTTTCTGCTTCTACCTGGGTGTGCCAGTCCTGATACTGCTCCTGTTCCTGCTTGAACCTGACCCGCAGATTCAGCAGCTTGATCATTTCTTTCTCGGCCTCCACCCTGGCTTCCTCGATGATGTTCAGTCCTTCCCTCCGGGCTTCCTTTAAGATCTCACCGATATCGCCTGCATAATCATAAGGTTTCCGCTCTGTCACCGGTTTCGATTCCAAAGACTGTTCCAGCGCCTCTGGCGGTCTGGTCAATCCTTCTTTTAATGTTTTTAATACCTGATCTTTTCTCTCTACCTGAACCTGTAACTCTGCAATGACCCGGCTCTGGCGGGCAAAATCCTGCTTTAAAGCTTCCCGTTCCCGTATGCACTCTTTCAGGCTCCCATGGGGGGCTTCGGTATCCCCGCCGGCCTGACGTGATTCTTCTAGCTGGGTCTCTAACATGGCGATCTTATTTTGTAAGCCCATGACAGACCCCTTATAGCTTTCCAGTTTTTCGTTCTCGGACTTTAGCGTTGTGATCTGCTGCATATACTTTTGTACTTCCCCGCCCTTAGCTTCAACCTCTTTTCTCAGTTGGGAGGCGTCTTCTTTGTGTTTCTCCATATCGATGAGCGCCGCTTTTTTCTCGGCGAGCTTACTTTCCAGATTGCGAACGGTTTTCTTCGTCATCAGCAGTTCGTCTTTTACCCGTTTTTCCTCGTTTTTTAGTGCTTTGAGTTCTCTTTGTTGTTCCAAGCCGGTCTTTCTCTGTTTGTCCAGCTCCTGTTCCATATAGACACCATAGCGCTTGACTAGCTCCTGGATATGGTGGTATACATCGACTTTGTCAAATCCTCCGATGTTTGCCTTCTTGATCTCCATATGATCTACATAATTAATGATATCCTCTTTTGTGATACCAACCTCTGTTTGGCTCATTGGCTTCCTCCTAAGTTGTTGAGCGGCCTGCTCTTTTCTTTCCTGCTTTTTTTATGAATAAGGCAATCACAATACCACTTCCCAGGACACTTAAAACATACGGAAGCAGCGGGTGCTGATCTCCTGTTTTTACAGGAGTGCCTGCTTTAGTCTGGCTGGCAGCAGTCTTTTGATAGTTGATGATGACCCCCTCTGCCAGTTCCCTTCCGCCGTCATCCTTTATCTTCTCTGTCATGTATGCATCCGTATAAAAAGCCCTCGACTTGATCTCTCCATTGCTTTCATAAATTTGAAACCAGAACTTTGCCGTATGGTCTACCACATACGCTGGATCCGGATTCTTGGTCTCCATCAGATAGTAGGTTCCCACTGGCAGCCCTTCGACCACTGCCTTCCCGCTGAGTCTCGTGATGACGGTCAGGATCTCTTCCTCCCTGGTAGCGACTGGGGTTCCGTCTTCCCGGTAAACCTGGAATTCCACATTTTTCAGTCCATCCGTACCATTATCCCCCACTTTTTGAAAAGATAATGAACCTGTCAGCTGCACATTTTTGGGATATACATAAACCTCATACTGCAGCTTAGTCTCACCTTTATTGGTATATGGCAGGGTAAAGTAATATTCTTCCGTATTGACTTGAATACCTTCCGGGGCACTCACTTCCTTAAACACATACCGTCCCAGAGGAAGATTTGTAATATTGATTTCCCCATTGGCATCTGTTTTATAATTTTTTCCGTTATCCAATATTGCTACTTTTTCCTCAAGTTTGATCCATCTAGCATACTGATAATCATGAGTCCGATATATTTCATATTCAACACCTGGTACAACCTCTTTCCCATATAGGGAATTAGAAGAATCATCCGTATCTTCCTTTTGCCCCGTAGCCTCTCTCTGTTCATTTACATTCACATATTTCTTCAGATGAAATGCACCATCCTCCGGTTCGGCTGCCCATACTTCCTGAAATGATGAACCACAAAATCCAGCGAGGAATAATAATACAAAAAGTATTGCTACAGTCAGGATTGATATCCGGCCTTTCCTTAATATGCCCATATTCAAACTCCCTTCTTCTTTTTCTAAATTTCATTTTTATTAAGCAAATCTATTATTGTGTGCCTTCACTTGAGCCTTCCTGATTTTCACTGTCCAAAGCATCATAAGGATTGACAATGCTCTCCTCTACTCCTTGCTTCTTTACATCCAATACTACTTCCACATCATACGTTCCATGAATCTTGTCTTTTCCATCCAAAAAAGTGTACTCAACGATTGCATCATATTCTCCAATGGCCATAGTCTCTGACAATGTAATATACTGGATCAATGTCCCTGGTATAATTTTCTCCGACTCATAAAGTAAGATGCCGCTTTCCACGTCTCTTAGCGAAACCTTGCAGACAAAATCACTATACGGCGGATGCGCCAGCCGTATTTCAGCACGACCGGTTTGGGCATCCACTGGAATCTTCAGGTTTAATTGGAATATCGCTTCTCCTGTCTGGATACTTTTGGATGTCCATTCTGCCTGCTCATCTTCTGTCAAAATATCCTCATATCTTGATACATCCCTATTTCTTGGCACATCGGACGTATTAATAAAGGCCTGATATCCGGCAAACAGCATAACCCCTGTGAGAAGCACTAACAGGATATACAGAATGACTTTTGTGGGTTTTTTTAATAATTTGTACTCTTTTTCTATTGAGGGGGATGACAGTGATAATTTTTCTGTTCTCTTACTCATATTGTCTGTTCCCTCCCCTTCACCGTATCAGACTTAAACTGGCTCTCCCTGTTGACTCTATCAAATACAATCCGTTTCTTTTTTCTGTTATCCCAACAGCATATACCGAAAAGAATCATGAACAAAATAGCTGACATTATCAAAATCAAAATATACATCCAGGAACCGGCACTTGATAATGGAATGCTTTTTGTCATTTGATCTACCCGCGTTCCGCGAACCAACAGACGATGGGAATTGACCCCATAAGGCGTACAGGTAATCAGGGTCACATAATCTTCCTCCGGCTGTGTATACAGACTACCTAATTCGTCAGGTTCAATCACTTTGATCTGATCCACCTGATAAACTAGTTCTTCTCCTAATACATTGATATAAAACTGGTCTCCGATTTCCATTTCCGTCAGATTCGTAAATAACTCCGCTTCCGGTAGTCCGGTATGTCCGGTCAACAGGCAATGAGTACCGGAACCGCCAACCGGAAATGCCGTCCCTTCCATGTGCCCTATTCCTCTCTTCAATACCTCTTGACTTACGCTGTGGTAGATTGGGAGGCTTACCTGAATCTTGGGAATTTCTATATAAGCCATGACCTCCGATAAATTTAAGATCTCCAAGTAATTCTTCGGCAGCTGTACTCCACTTCCCGGTATAAAAGGGTCCTGTACCGGCTGTCCGATCAGGGCATTATTGTACGCCACTGCCTTAGCCAACATCTCCGCTCTCTCTTCCTCGGGCATATAACTGACATTGCGTTGATATTCCCCTATCAGCATGAGTGCCCGTCTCTCGGATAACCAATTGCTTATAAATGGATAAGAAAAAATGCTAAGACCGGCCAAAAATACCACTATTAAAATAATGATACTTCTCTTGCTTCCTCTGCCTTCTCTACTTCTCTTCATATATCATACCTGTTTCCATTTTTTTCGATTGAGCATATGCAAGATTCAATCGCCTTTTTCTCCGGTTATTCAGGAGAATCAATAGGAGTATCAAGTTTAATCCTAACAATATAAAGAAAACAACCGTTAATATTTTCTCATTTCCGCCGCCCACAAAAATCCATCTGAAATAGTAACTATTTAATCGAATTTGCTTTGTCAGAGTATAAATATGATGTCCTCTTACTAACAGGCGGTGAGAATTGATTCCATAAGGGGTACATGTGATTAATGTAACATAGTCCCCATCCTGAACGGTCATGAGTTCCGATATGTCGTCAGGCTCAACCACCTTGATCTGGTCCACCTGATAAACAAGTTCTTTGTTAAGCACGCGAATATTAAACTGATCTCCGACCACCAATTGATCCAGATCTGTAAACAACCGTGCATTGGGAAGTCCGGTGTGACCTACCAGTAGTACATGCCCCCCTTCACTGCCAATCGGCAGAGCTGAACCTTCCATATGACCAATTCCTTTTTGCAATACCTCTTCCTCTACACCATGATAGACCGGAAGTTTTGCTTTAATCTTGGGAATCTCTACATAACCCATCAGGCCATTGATATTTAAAATATTCTCATAGTTTGAAGGCAATTCCTGGTTACTTGACTTAGTAAAAGGGTCATTGATTGCATTACCGCTCAACTGTTCATTGTAAGCAACCGCCTCCTGCCACATTTCGTTATAATATTCCTCTGATATGAAACCAGTATCATTTTCATAAGCCTTAACCGCAAGTACCGATTGCTTTGTTGCATACCACTGACTAACAGAAGGATAAGTAAATACACCTGCTCCAATTAGAAAAACCAGTATCAGCAACAGTGGTCTTTTTTTTGATTTCATGATAAGAAACTACTCCTCGTTCTTGACGCAGCCAAACTGCTATTGGTATCTCACGATTTAATAAAGAGGGAAAGAACGAATACTCGCGCCTTCCCTCTCATCAGTTTCTTGTGTAAGGTAAATTTAAATTCAGCAGGTTCATGAACCTTCCAACTCTAAATTTTAAAACTATGTATTAACGGACAGCTTTTGTTTTTTTAGATCTAATAAGAATAAATACTGCTCCAATCATAATAACCGCACCTATTACATAGAAGATTACCGTACCCATTCCACCTGTTAATGGCAATTTCCATTTGTCTGGAATATCAGGGTCGCCCGGCAGATAGTTCTTAATGGTTATGGATGCTAATACTTTTGCCGTTCCTGTACCCGAATTATTCAAAAGTTCAACTTCAATCGGATCACCCGGCCGTACGTATTTACCATCGGCAGTCGTAGGTGCTACATCCTCTACTAACCAGAATTTTGTATCCGTGCTATCATTAACCGGAAGGCCGGCAAACAATGCCCAACCACCTGTAATCGTAGTATCTGTCGGATGAGCTCCGGTCGTAACTGTTACATCTTTATCCGCAGTTCCGTCACCATTTGAATCATATTGGATGAACTCGCTTTTTTGTGCCTTTTCTTTAGATGTTGCAATCTTAAAGACTGCTCCGTCTAAAAGTTTTGTACCATCATTATTAGTCTTTTTAATTTCAACACCATATAATGTTACCGATGGTTTATCTTCCTCTGGAATCTTATATTCACTGCTTTCATATCCGCTGTCAGATGGATCAAGATAATTCTTCCATTCTAACGTACCACCATTTTTCACTTCTGTCGAAGTAGAACCGCCGAATGCTGCGTCTGTAACTATTGTTTCAAATGTGAGCGTAAGACCAGTTGAGCCTACAGCAACCAATTTGTCAATACCGGCTTCCGTTAATGTCCAAACGATAGTTTCAACACCTGCTGCTGTTGATGCGCTTACTGTGAAATCTACGTCCGCCTTAGTTAAGGTTACGTTAGCTGATCCACCAATACCAGTCATGGTTAAACCGGTTGTAGCATCATATTTGAGTCTTGAATCCAATACATCCGTTATTTTATAGCTTCCATATGATTCATCATCAGCTGTTCCGTCACCATTTTTATCATTTGTATAGAGCTTGGAAACATCAATTTTAGCTGCATAGTTCCACTCAACCGAATCGCCTACACTGTAACCTGCTTCTTCATCCACGACTGTCTTGACAAGCTCTTTGTTACTTACATTCTTTGGATATACATGAATATCATAATTCCATGCATTATCATCTACTGCATAAGGCAAAGCAATGATTGTGGGAGGCGCTGCCGCATAACCCTCCGGAGTCGTAGCCGGATCCTCTACTAATACATAATAACCTGCTGCATTGGACGAGAAGGACCATTTGATAGTACCATCAGAAACCGTCGTTTGTTTTGAGACCGCTGTCGCATTATTCAGTGCATCCTGAACCTTAGTATCTTTTGTTACTTCATAGTTAGAATTAACTTTGTACAAGGTGAAATCAATGCCAATACCCACTTCCCCAAGCACTGCCTCTTCAGCCGCCGTAAGCGGAAGGCCGGTTCCTATGGTCGTCGATTCTATGGCTCTTAAATATTTATGAACCGTAATGCTTCCAGCTTTCGTTGCATCCGGTGAATCATTATCCGCCGCCGATGCTGTTGCAAATGGAGCCAAAGTTAAAACTGCTGACAAAAACAATGCTCCCATTCTTTTAAAAATTTTTCCTTTTTTCATGCTTCTTACTTCCTTTCTTACTTTTATAATATTTTTTGTTGAATTATACAATATTACATTTTCCCTCCTTCTCCCCCCTTTGTATAGATTAATTCATTTATATTAATCTTTCTCTTTCTAGAGAAAAGAAAGAAAACAACGGATAATACTATAACACCCAATCCAATCAGGAGATACTTTACAATGCCTCCAAAGCCGCTCAGGGGGAAGAACTTGCCCTTCATGTTGGGTACGGCCAGCTGACCTGCTTCTTTCAGGAAGGCCGGCGGCGGCATGCTGCCTTTAGCCGTAATCTGCCAGCCCCCCGAAGGATCCGGAATGAGCCGCCACTGACCCACCGGCTTATCATAACCGGCTGGTGCCTTGCTCTCTGCCAGCTGGTAGACCCCATCGGCCAGACCGTCAAAGACAACGGCTCCATCCTCCCCGCTTGACCGGGTATAGACCAACTCCCATTGATCTGTGATGGTCGTGCCGTTATTGACCGTACTGTTCTCTGCCAGCTCCGGCGCCGTACCGGCACCTGTCCACAGATAGAGCTGGAAGACTGCACCGGAAAGGGGCTGTTCTATATCCTCTGCCTTCACTTTTGTGAAGGCAAAGGTGAAAGCCCTTCTGTTTGGCAGTGCCAGCTCCGGACTATCGGGAACCGCCAGCCCTTCCACAAAGTCGACGGACCAAGATTCATCTACTTGGACAATGGTGATCCCCTCGGATATCTCATAGGTATTCTCTTCGGTATTGACTGTGACTTCAAACCGCCATTGGTTTTTTGGTACCGCATATCCAAAAGGAGCCTCATCTTCTACCAGCTGGTAGATGCCCGAGAGCAGTCCTTCAAATGTGGTCAGGCCAGTGGCTCCGCTTATCTGGTCATCTACTTTTTCCCAACTTAAGCTATCCTCTGCAGCCATGGTGCTCGCTGTTGGAGCATCGCCCCCTACCCACTTATATAATGTGAACGCAGCTCCTTCCAGGCCAGCGGTCACAGTTTCATCCGTTTTTGTAAAGGTAAAGTCCATTCCTCCCCAGGGCTCCCATTTGGCATAGAGGGTAATATCTTCACTGAGGGTGTCACTGGCAAAGTCCCATTGGTGAGCGAAGGTTCCGTCATCCGTATACCAACCTTCCAAGGTATGCTCGGCCAGGGACAGGGTACCCCCGGTCTCTGGATCAATGACCTTAGCCCCCGGTACATGGGTCTGGGGCGGTATGCCGGCGGAACTTTCTGAAGCGCCATTGACCTTATATACTCCACCTCCAGCCACAAAGGTTACCTTAACGAGCTGGGCATTGATATCCAGGTTGTTTACCACAGCCAGCCGGCTGACTACGGTGGGGCTGAGAGGACTGGAATAGGTCTGGTTGTTGATCCCCGTCCAATAACTGCTGTAGATCCCGTCACCATCCAGAGGATCGTAAGAGCGGGCCGCATGGTTGTCGGAGAAGGTTACGGCAGCGCCTACTGTAAGGTTGTTGTAAGCTCCCGGCCCGGCCCCGGCTGCTGCTGTGTAGATACCGCCTCCGTCGCCAGCCGCGATATTGCTGCTGATGGAGCCGCCGCTTATGGTTAGCCTGGCGGCTCCCGCTGCCACGTAGAAACCGCCGCCATCACCATCGGATGCAGTGTTATGTCCGATGGTTCCGCCCTGCATGTCAAAGGTGCCGCCATATAGGTAGACAGCCCCCCCATGGGTCTTCGCTTCATTATATGTAATGGCTGCACTGCCGCTCATATCCACCGCACTGTTGCGGATCGTGTAGATACCGCCGCCGGTTTCTGCTGTGTTCGGCGCCCCGGGTTTCCCGATCGTACCGCCGGTCATTGTGAGCTGTGTGCTTCCATTGACACTACCAGTCTCCATGTAGATACCGCCACCGGTCGTGCCGGATATATTCCCGTAAATATTACCATCTGTCATTGCGAGCTGTAGGATACCAGCAGAGCCAACAGCCATCATATAGATACCACCACCGGCCGCACCAGCTGTGTTACCGTAAATATCCCCGCCTGTTATTTTGGAATTCACTGTAGCCGTGCTACGCATATAGATGCCGCCGCCATCTTCGCCAGCTTTATTATAGCTGACCTCACCACCGGACATTTCAAAGGTTGTTGTGCCGCCGATCTGCGCGCTTAAATAAACGCCTGCGCCCTGAATAGCACTGTTTGCATCAGATTCCGAACCACCAATCGTACCGGCAGACAGATAAAATGCACTCCGGTCACAAGACACACCCCCACCAGACCCCTCTGCTGAACAACGTACAATCTTCGCCTCTGAGGAATCCATATAGAATTCACCACCAGCCAAAACGTCTACACCGCCAGCGTCAATTGCTGACGTACAGTTTTGAATAATGGCTGAGTCTTTCATAATAAACTTACCCACTACTGTAACTCCCCCACCAGTACTTCCGGCATTATGGGGATATTCAGACTGGGTACCGTCGATTTCGGCATTGTCACTCATAATAAACGTGCGCCCTGACGATATAAAGCAACCACCGCCTACGCCTCCATACTCATAATTCTCTAACCGATTCAGGTGCGCTACATTCCCTATCAGCTTCGCATCTGTCCCCATGCTAAACGTACCATTATCTTTTCCCGCACTACCTGTTGGAACAATGAATTGGATGCCTCCTCCCTGCAGTGCTGCATAGTTATATGCAACCACCGCATTCTCCATTTCAAAGTCTTCATATCCCATAATATAGAGACCACCGCCAACACCGGTACCACCACCGATACCACTATCAGACTCATTTGTTGCTCTGCATTTTTCTATTACCGCATTTCCATTCAGATAAACTTTTGTACCCTCTGTATAAACGCCTCCACCACGTCGGGCGCTATTATCACTGAGTCTGGCTGCACCCGTAATGGTCAGGCTGCTGCTGCCGTCTGATATTACCGCGATTCCTCCGCCAGTAGCACTTTTATTACTTCTGATTTCACTGCCGGTGACCTGAACACTGCCGTTGCCGGATTTGAAATAAATCCCGCCGCCGTATCCAGCCAACCATCCTGACGGTCTTGTTACTACTGAATTCCCAGTGATGGCAGAATCTGCCACGGTTAACTCAAGGCCGCTGCCGCAAACGGAAAGCCCGGCACCACCAGCTTCATTCACAATGTCAATAACCATCATATTGTCCGCCACCGTGCAGCCACGCAAAATGAGATTCCCGGTGGCATGGATACCGGCACCCTCGGCAAACTGACCGCTAATGCCCTCATAATCACTAGTACGATATGAATGGCATCCTATGATTTTAGCATTCACAAGGGTAAGGGTTCCTGCGGAGGAATCAATACCCCCGGCAGCAAATGACCGGGAAGCATTACTTCCGTCGATATCCCCCACATGGAGATAGGAGTCGCTCCCCTGCAGCACGACACCGTCAAATGTCAGTGTTACATTGTCCCCGGTAATGATCATATGCCGTCCGGTATTATCCAGGGCTGAAGCCGGCGAGGTGATCGTGACATCCCCAGATACCGCGGCAAAGGTCAGCGTCTTGCTGATAGTCAGCGCCCTGCTAAGGGTGATGTCACCGCTAAATTGTATGGTATCCCCATCATCCGCACTGTTAATGGTGCTTTGAATCGCAGCAGTAGCAGCACCTGCGGGGATAACATGTGTTGCTCTCGCTGCAGCGCCTTGGAAAAAGGCATAATAATCTGCGTCAGAATCCGTATCCTCTTCCTCTTCAGGTTCGGCAGACGGCTCCTCTTCCATAGCTTCGGCAGATATTTCCTCCGTCTCATTTTCTGTTCCCGCGTCGAGTATCTCTCCTGCTTGTGTTGACGCTTGAACGTCAACATCTCCTTCAGCGTCTGCCACCTCCGATAGCATCCCTATTAAAAGCATCACTGCCAGCACCAGGCACAATCCTTTGACTTTATTATAACGGTGTATAGAGTGCATTTTCTTCATGCTTTAGTCTCACTCCTTTTCCTTTTATTATTTGACTTTAGCCAAGGATCTTGGACTCACCCTGCTATCTGCTATGTACAACATAATGATAATTATGTTGTAACTCTGGAAAAGGACTGTTGAAATTAGGGGAAAAAGAGAAGAACTTTCTCAAGAAATAAGAAAACCATATGCCTTGAACTGCTTTCGCCAGTATGAAGGCTTTTTGACATGATTTAAAACTATTTATTTTTTCATTTATACGATATATTGTAATTATAAAAGAGGTTAGGGTGCCAAAAGTAAGGATTTAACACTCCTCATAACCACCTAAAAGCTGTTTTTTATAAAATCTATTAATAAATGGATGGTTTTCGTTGATTATTGGGGGCCCTTACCCCCCTATTCTCATGCTGTTGCCAGTTTTTGGGCAAATCTCGCCCGTAAGCGCTTATTATGCTTCACCAGCTTGTTGAAATTATATGCTCCGGTTTTAAACAGGAAAAATTGTCGTGTCTGTAAGTATCCAAATACTGGGATATCATCTATGTGATATTTCCTGCGCAGTACCGACATGATTCCTTCTATCGCATTTCGTTTTCGTGTGAGCTGCATGTATTCCCGGTAAACCTCGGTAAGGTGCATCATTTCATCCTTCAGCAGGTGTCCTTGCCGGTTTCAAGTTATAAGACATATCGTGTACCTCGCCTTTTGATATGTCTCTATTATACTACATTTGACCCGAAAATGGTGGTCTGGTGTCAACTTTTGACACCCTAATCAAAAGAACAAACTCAAAGTAAAAATGTCTGCCTAAATTAGGTTGACTATCCTTATAACTGTGCTATACTATACAAATGAACTCAAGATTATGCTATGTACATACCAATAGATTTATAATAGTTACAACATAATTATCATTATGTTGTAATGAATGAAATCTCTCTACAAAAGGCCTCTTATTCCCGTGCATGTGCATATTCTCTGGTTACCAATTTCATCAGTTCTAATTGTTTTACATATTCGTCACAGGAGGATGCGGTATATATCCTCGTTGTTTCCAAACTGTTATGTCCCAGTAAATCTGCCAATTTTACAACGTCTTTTTGAATACTGTAAAAAACTTTCGCAAATAAATGCCGGAAGTTATGAGGAAATCCTTTTTGTGTACTGACACCTGCTTCTTTACAGATTAATTGTATTTCTTTCCACAGGTTGCTTCGGTTAATACATCTGCCTGATTTGGTCACAAAAATATACCCTGACTTTATCTTCATTTTTCTTATATATAGTAATAAATTCTGCTTTAGCACCTGCGGCATCAATATCATTCTGTTCTTTCCTTTATTTTGAACCCAGATCCGTCCATTTTGCACATTTTCTACGGTAAAGTGTTCTAATTCACTTACCCTGACCCCTGTTCCACATAAAGTTTCCATTATGATCTGCAGTCTGTATTTCCCCTTTTCTCCCGCCATATTTATAAGCTTCTTATAGTCATTGCGGGTCATATTCCGTTCTTCATAGATAAATAACTGTTTTTGAATCCTGATCCGCTTTACTTTACACTCCGGCTTATGAATGTACTCCAGATATCTATTCAATGCTGCCAGCATCGAATTGACACTGCTGGGCTTATAATTAGCAACTAATGTTTCTTTAAATTCTATAACGATTTCTTTGGTAATCTCCTCCTCTTTGATCTGCCTTTTTTTTAAACAGTCAAGAAACTTTTCAATATCCCTTATATATTTCTGTACCGTTAAAATACTTTTTTCTTCCTGTATCAAATAATCCCGAAATGCACAAATCCTCTCCATAGCTGCCCTCCTGTTATACATTTTTAACTACTAAAATCCGTTTTCATTAAAATCCCCACTTTTTTCAAAAAAAACCTTGATAAAACCGCCAAAATTTACCGTAAAACATCTGCATTATTTAGCAGCATGCATATAAAATACGCTCCTCGTATTATATAGTAGTAGTGTTTATAGTCCCTCTCCAAGGACTGTATGCTATACTTTTGGAGATACTGTGGATTGGTTTTTCGCTCCTACCACTCGATGGTTTCAGAAAGACTCCAACCACAGTCTTTTTGTATACTTGTTAATCAGTTAGATACCGCATGACGGTTTATTTAGAACGAGGTTACAATCGCAAGGAGTACCAGTGGTTCCAAACAGTATCAAATACACTTACAAAGGAGTACCTCTATGATATATGCAGAAATTGATGTTGCTAAGGATAAGCATGATTGCTTTATCACTAACTCAAATGGTGAAGTGCTTTTTAAAGCATTTACCATTTCAAACAACAGAGAGAAATTTGATGAATTCTATCACCAGATTGAATCCCTTACAGATGATCTGACCAAAGTAAAAGTAGGGCTAGAAGCCACTGGACACTACAGTTATAACATCTTGGGACATCTTCTTGATAAAGGTCTTACCACCTTTGTCATCAACCCGTTACATAACAATCTTTTCAGAAAAAGTCTAAGCCTTAGAAAGACCAAAACGGATAAAGTTGATACCCATACCATTGCTACAATGCTTATGTCTGATGTGAACTTAAAGTCCTACTCAGATACATCTTACCACAACGAAGAACTAAAGTCATTCACACGTTATCGGTTTGATAAAGTAAAGAAACGGGCGAAATAGCTTGGTATTGGAGACTCAAGCAGAAAAAGGGGGCAAAACAAAACTGTGAGCAAAAGCAACTTTCCAGATACATTCGTGAGTTAGAAAAACATGGTTATCATGTTGAAGTAGCCGATTAAAACCAACTTTACTTTTTTTGCTAACAAAAATTTATTTTCGTAGCAATGTACGCTAAATCATTAAATATCGGTTTTGTTACTCAATTTCTGCATCAAAAAAAACTACTAACTTAAATTTCGATAGGTTAGTAGTTCTCTTAAATCATTTATTCAATTGAAATTTGACTACTTTATACTATGCTTGTTTTTTTGCTTTTCCAAGATAATATAACTTACAACTGAAACACCAACAAACCCCACCGCAAAAAGCATTATATGCCAAATGCCAATAGGATATGGGGCAATCCAGCCCTGCTTAAAAATAGTTTCAGACAAAAACCCGGTAATCATAGATATAGGCATAAATAAAACAATGACAATATTAAGCCAATCAACCACAAACAAAGACTTTGCTTTTGATAATATTCGTCCTATGAAATATCCTGCTACACCCACCGCTTGGATTATCATTGAACCCCAAACGCTGTCCATCGTCTGTTCAGTATACCAACCGCCAAAAGCACAAAATAGCCCAATTGAAATAAAAGTGGTTGATGCAACATAAAGAATTTTACTTATAAATTCATTGCTTTTTGTCCTGTCACTTACAGCCGGTTCAATTCCTTTGAGTATATAGTCTGTAGTAACACCAAAAAATTCACTCATATTAATTACTCTGTCTAAATCAGGTATACTTTGCTCACTTTCCCACTTTGAAACAGCTTGTCGAGATACACCGACTTTATCTGCTAGCTCTTCCTGAGAAATCCCTTTTGCTTTTCTTAAATATTGAATTCTGTCTGCCATGTTCATAGATGACACTCCTTTCTTGGTTAATAGCATTATACTAAAATGAATATTTGCATAGCTACCAATTACACTAGGATATGTGTCAACTGACAGTTGCATTGATGTTTTTACCCCAAAAGGTGTGGAGACTAATTCTGATTATATATTTAGAATACAAGATTTCCTACTAACTATCAATATTAAGTTTTCAACATACATTAACCAATTAAATTTTCGTTTCCTGGTAACAAAAAACTACCAACTCAATATTTCAATTAGTTAGTAGTTCTCTAAAATCATTTATTCAATTTGAAATTTATTGCTATTAACTGTTAAACCAACGCCTAAAATCAGTTGCATCATTTCTTGATAAAAATGTTATCTTCTCCTGATTTCCCTTACAGTTTTTTATGTATGTAAGATAAACAGTTACGGAAGCTGATTCATTATGCCTATCTTCTTTTGTTTCATTAACAATGGATTCAATATAATCTCTGTGATATACTATCAATCTAGCTCTTGAAGAACACACAAACCATTCTTTTTTTGCTTGTTTTAGTCCATTACGCATTCTATCTTTATAACACTTATGTATAATAAGTTCCTGTTTTTTTAATTTAACAATTCCTATAAGTGGATAAGCATATGAAAGCAACGCTGCACAAACAATTAATCCAATAAAAAGCTTTAAAAGTTCTTCTGCTGTATACATTACATCTGAGTCGGACAAAAATGGAAAAATACAAAAAATAAGCACAATAATGATAACTAATAATATAAACAATGGCGCTCCAGTCCTTATAAACCATCTGAAAATTGATAGACTATATAGTTCATCTACTTTTTTCTTCATACACACTCCTTTTGTTAACCGTAAGATTATCTTCCAATATTATTTTATATAATATCCAAATTGACCATTATAAATAAACTCTTTTCCGATTTCTAATTATAGAATATCTCAATTCCTACTAACTATCAATATAAAGTTGTCAATGTACAAATCTCGGTTTAATTACTTTCTACTTTTCCTTATCAAAGCATACACACAAGATAATCTCCTTTCATAATTTGATTACCTTCTGATTACCCAACACTTTTTATCATTTAAAAGACACATAACTAAAAGCTTGACAAAGTACTTGTTCTCCGTCGCAGGTTCGAATCCTGTTACCCCGACTTTTAACGCAAAAAGTGGCTATTTCTAGCCACTTTTGAAACATTCTTTCTTTAAACTCTCAGTTGATCCACTGAAAGCTTTCTAGCGCTCTCTTTGCTATTCGATCTGAGGTTTCACTCATTTCTGTTTGTTCGGATAATACATATATTGCTCCGCTATCCTCACTGACGGAGAACATATCCTGTCCTTTTATCATAATATACTCTCTCCTTACCACTTCTCCTTGATTGTCTGTAAAGGTAAAAAGAAATACTTCATCATGATTTTCCGAATTATAATCTTCTACACTTACAGCTGCCCAGCCGTAATAGTCTGATTTTTGATAATATTCCAATTTTTCATTTATTCTCAACTCATGATTAGACATATCCACCTCTTCTAGCATAATAGCATATGATATATTAACACCATTTGATGCTTCATTTCCAGATTTATAATAGCTATGAGAGAATCCTAATCCTTCGTAACCAGAAGAAATTTCTTGAGTATCAAACCATTCTGCATCCATAACATAGTTTCCATATTCAGTTTCTACCAGTATTTCATCATTATCTGTTTGGCTTTCAACATTTTCCCTGCTTTTAGTTTTATCTTTCTCATTCTCTATCGTTTTTCCGCAAGCAGTAAATAATAACATCGCGAAACACATTATTAACAATACTCTTTTTTGCATACTTATCTCCCCTCATGCTAACGCCTAAACCCAGTCTCCTTCCTAAATATTATATAAGATATACCACTAACTATCAACCCGCTCCAAGGCAAAACTCACCATAATGCAAAATCTATCATCTTTCAGCTCTGCTTCCACTGTCCCCTTCATCTGCTCCGTAAATGCCTTCACAATAGCCAATCCCATTCCGCCGCCAGTATGGTTTCTGGCCGGATCCGCCGTATACGCCCTTATAAACACCCGCTCAAGATCATCCGGCGTAAGATTTGGTGCCGCATTGGACACTTCAACATGCACCTTGCCACCTTTTACAACCACATTTATACAAATATCACCGGCACCATGATTCAACGCATTCTGAATCAAGTTGTTAAAAATGCGCTGGACCGCTGTATGATCTGCCCGGATCTGCATCTTAATCTCCGGGATACCGACCCTCGGTTCCGTCCCCTGCTGGAGAAATTGCGGGTAAAAAGAAATTAACTCCTGTTCCAGCACCTCCTTAACATCCACACTCTCCCACTCAAACTGATATGCATTGCTCTCCAGCCTTGCCAATTCAAACAAGGAGGTTACAAGCTGATTCAATGTGTCGCTCTTTTCATACGCAATTTGAACATATTCTTTCTGTTTTTCGGAGTCCTGCCCCTCTTTCTTCAGGAGTTTTAAATATCCTGTCATCGCTGTCAGCGGGGTTCTCAGATCGTGGGAGATATCAGCCATACTCTGCTTATATTCTTCCTCCCATTTGACATGTTCCACCAGTTGGTCCTGATGTATCCGCTGCAAATGGTTAACCGACATCGCTAAGTCTGCCAATGCCGCGTTTGGCATTTGAATGGTTAACTGGCTGCTGCTATGATCGGAACCCACCTGTTCAATTTCCCGTGCCATTCTCCTCATTTCTTTTGTGACCAACACCTTATTAATGATCAAGTATATACATCCAATGCCAAGTAAAACCGCAACAAGTGTCATAGGGCACCTCCCTAATCAAAATCAAAATCGGTAGTTTTGTATCTTATCACACCAAGTACATAAGTTCCTGCAATCAATACAAAAGAGAATAGCATCGGAATCAAAATCTTTACATCAGCATTCATGGCATACTGCGCCGCTGCTTTAATAGAACTTGCGAAATCCAATTGCAGCAGCCATTCCATATTAGGTATCAGCATAGCCGGTATCTCTAATACCAGACTCCATACTATCAATCCAACAAGATAAAAAGCTATTGTAGCACTGGTTTTTTTCGTAAATGCCAGAACGCAGTGGCCTGCTGCAATAAGGGAAACCAATATCGGCAGCATCATAATAATACACTTCACCGTACCCAATAATACTGCCCCCGTAAATCCGCCAAATCCAAATACCACAGCACCAATTATAATACTAAATACCGCGGAACCAAACAGCATTAAGACAGTAAGGATAATACTTGTTATGATCTTTGCTGCATAAATCCCCTCTCTTCCCGAATGGTAAGAGAGCAGATTGCGGTATGCCCCCGATGAATAATCCGCACCAAAGACCGCAATGATAAAGGGAAGCAGGAAGAAAAGAAAAGCACCTCCCACCTCCTGATTCACAAACGTCAGAAATTCTCCGCCATTAGTGGGTAAATATTGCTGTGCATCTTCTACATCCATTATATCACCTTCATCAAACGCCTCTTCATGAACAGTCATAGATTCACGAAATGCCGGCGATTGTATGACCTTAAAGATTCCGGCCACCAGGATGAGTGTTCCCAATATCCCTATCATAACCCCATAAAATGCTTTACCTTTTCGAATTTTAAATAAATCCGACCGAATTATATTTAACATCTTTTAACCTTCCTCCTTAATTCACTTTTTGTGCAACTGCCGACAAGAAATAACTTTCTAATGTTCCGCCCATTTCCTTGATCGATATAACTTTAATCTGATTTGAAGCCAACTGGAATGTGACCTCTGCTGATTCATCCAGATGCGAGTAGACTTTTAATTGGTTTCCCGGCAGTACTTCGTATTGCGTAATACCCATCTTTTGTTCCAGAACAGCTGCCGCATCCGCCGCATTTCCTACTTTTATAGCCAGATAACGCCTTGTATTTATTTCCAGTTCCTCCTGGGTAAATTCCTTTACAAGCTTTCCCTGATGGATGATCCCGTATCGGTCCGCCACCTGTTCAAGTTCACTCAAGATGTGGCTGGAAACCAGGATTGTCATACCATATTCTTTGCTTAAGGACTTCAGCATTCCTCTGAATTCTACGATTCCGCCGGGATCCAATCCGTTGATCGGTTCATCGAGGATCAAAAAGTCCGGATTACCCATGATCGCCAGAGCAACACCTAATCTCTGCTTCATGCCCAGTGAAAACTGCTGGAATTTTTTCTTTCCGGTGTTTTCAAGGTTTACCATCTTCAGTGCCCTATTGATACAGTTCTTATCCGGATATCCTCTTTGTATACGGTAATACTCCAGATTGTCGTATGCAGTAAGGAACGGATAAAATGCCGGACCTTCTACAATACATCCCATTCTTTTGCGTCCTTCTGCAAGTCCCTGTTCATCATCTTTGCCAAATAAGCTTAAATTTCCTTCCGTTCTGGAGATCAGACCTGCTATCACTCTCAGCAATGTTGTTTTTCCCGCACCATTCTCACCAATAAAGCCATAAATTTCACCCCGGAGGATCTCCATATCAACCTGATTAAGTGCCCTGGTATTTGAATATTGCTTTGTTATCCCTTTACATTTTAAAATTACTTCTTTCAAAATTCTCATCCTTTCCTGTCATTGATTTTGTTGTTTTTGTTGTTTGAGTATAGTTTAAATCGCAAACATAAAGAAAGTCTAAAGGAATCCTTTAACTCTTCCTTTAGACTTCCTAAATCCGATCATGCTCCATGTAATTTGAAACCAATTCCCCAGACCGTCTGAATATAATCTCCTTCGCCAAGCTTAGTACGCAGGTTGCTGATATGAACATTTACGGTGTTATCATCACCGATAAACTCATCGTTCCAGACACTCTGATATAAATTTGATTTGGTAAATACCTTTTGCGGATTAGTCATTAACAGCTCAAGGATATCAAATTCTCTTGCTGTTAAACTGATCGACTGACCATTTTTCATAACCGCCCTTCCGTCCCGGTCCAGCTCGACATCTTTAAATGTAAGCGTCACCGCTGCTGCTGCATAGCCGTGCCGCCGGAGCAGCACCTCAATCCTCGCCAGCAGCTCTTCATCATCAAACGGCTTTGTCATATAATCATCCGCACCGGCTCTCAAAAGTGCCGTTTTATCCTGAGGGGTATCCCGGGCTGATAAAACCAATACAGGTATATCGCCTTTTGCCTTTATCGAAGGCAAAAGCTCCTCTCCGGTAAGTCCCGGCAACATTAAATCCAATATGACGAAGGACACCCTCTGCAACTCCAGGATCATTTTTGCTTCTGTTCCGGAATAAGCCTGTACAGGTTCATAGCCTGCACCAGATAATATTTCGCCTAATAACTTATTAATCGCCGTGTCATCTTCTGCTATCAAGATTTTCATTCCAATCTCCTTAACAATGTTATTCTTATTAACCCATATTACTATAAATAAGGATAAATGAAAACAGTAAAAATCGGCTAATTCATAAAACCTTAAGACAAATAAATATATATTTTATTTATTTTCATAAACATTTAGTGTAAGATATCATTAGAATTAAATGTAAATTCGGAGGAGGAGTTTTATGCAGAATAAGTTAATGAAAAGGTTATGCTGCTTTAGTTTAGCGGCAGTTATGTTAATCGGAAGTTCAATCAGTGCTTTTGCCGATCAGATAGATATCGCACCGGGCACCGAGATGATTGCCGTCGGCGCAGATCATACCGATGATCAGCGGAATACAGTTTACCAGTATTTCGGTGTGGAACGGGACAGCACGATCCCGGAAGTAGTGGTGACCAATACCGATGAGCGGAATTATCTGCTTGATTACATCAGTGAGTCCAAGATCGGTACGAAAAGCTACTCATCAGTATACATCAAAGTTACAGAAGAAGGTAAGGGGTTGAATCTAACCTTACATAATATTTCATGGCTGACCGAAGAGGCTTACATCAATGCCTTAACCACTGTTGGCGTTACCGATGCCGATATCGTCATCGCCAGCCCTATTTCAGTATCAGGGACCGCCGCTTTAACCGGCATCTACATGGCTTATGAAAATGAAATGGGTGAAGAACTGGATGCCGCAGCAAAGGATGTTGCTACCGAAGAGCTGGTTACGACCGGTGAATTATCTGATGAGATCGGTTCCGAAGAAGCTGCCGGTATTGTAAATGAGATCAAACGCCAGGCCGATGAGATCAACGGGATGGAAGACGCCGAAGCAACCGAAACCATCTCTGAAATAGCCGAAGCCAATAAAATCACCCTGACTGAAGAGCAGCTGGCAAAATTGCTTTCTTTGGTCCGTTCCTATGATCAGATTGACTTAAGCGGTGTTCAGGACAGATTAGATGAAATCAGCGAAAAATTGGGAACCATCAGTGTCGATACAGAAGGTATCTGGAATAGCATCAAAGAGTTTTTCAGCGGTATCGGGGATTGGTTCAAAGGACTGTTTGGTTCTGAGTAAAGACATTCCGAAGGCCGGGGTTGCCGCACAAATAGGCGGCAGCCCCGGCCTTTTAACCTTTTGCAAAGTAGTCTTTCGTCAATTTCAGCACTATCGGCGACAGCCCCACCAGCGCAATCAGGTTAGGTATTGCCATCAGCCCGTTCAGAGTATCGGATATATCCCACACCAGGTTCAGCTGCATGATTGCAGCAATTACCACAATTCCGCAATAAATACCCTGATATATGCTTCCGCCGCGGCCATTGGTCAGGAATTCAAAGCAGCGCAGTCCATAAAGCGACCAGCTCAGGCAGGTACAGTAGGCAAAGATCAATATTGAAAAGGCCAGAAATACGGAACCACCGACACCAAAGGAAGCTTTGAACGCAGCACTGATTAACTGCGAACCATCTAATGCCGTATCCGTTCCATGGTAAACTCCTGATGTCAATACCACCAGCGCCGACAGTGTACACATAACCAGTGTATCGGCAAACACTTCAAAACATCCCCACATCCCCTGCCTGGCCGGGTGTTCGGTGTCTGCTGCCGCATGGGCAATGGGTGCAGAGCCCAGCCCGGCTTCATTCGTAAACACCCCTCTGGCAACCCCAAACCGAATCGCCCGAGCAATCGTATATCCGCAAATTCCGCCCGTTGCTGCTTTCATGCGGAACGCTCCGTCAAAAATCATGGTCATCACAGCCGGCAGATTTTCCCGTTTTATGTAAATTGCTGCGACGCAGCCTAAAATGCAGGCGATGCCAATAAACGGTACCAGCAGCTCAGTCACATTCGCAATCCTCTCAAGGCCGCCAAACAACACCAGTGCCACCAGAATCGCCAGAATGATTCCAAAGATAAATTTGAAAGTTGAATACCCACCGGCTGCGCCCCCCGATATCAGGTGCATATCTACGAGCAGGGTCCCGGTTGCTCCAACGATCGAATTGATCTGCGTCATATTACCAATACCAAATGCACAGAGGGATCCGAAAACAGCAAATAAAACAGCCAGCCAGTTACATTTCCGGCCAAGCCCGGCGGTGATATAATACATTGGTCCGCCGACCCATTCCCCCTGGCTGTTGCGCTTACGGAAATGCACAGCCAGCAATATCTCGGCATACTTAGTCATCATGCCGAAAAACCCGGATATCCACATCCAGAATACTGCACCCGGACCGCCGGCGATGATCGCTGTCGACACACCGACCAGATTACCGGTTCCAGCGGTCGCAGCCATCGCCGTTGTAAATGCCTGGAAGGGAGTTATCGATCCCTTACCGGCTTTTTTCCTGCCTTTAAACAGCAGGCCGATGGTGTTCTTCATCCAGTATCTAATCTTAATGATCTGAAATAATTTCAAACGAACCGTAAAATAAATACCCACACTTACCATAAAGATCAGCATGACCGGGCCCCACACAAAGCCGTTGAGTGCGGAGTTTATTTCCATAATCTTCTGCATGTTAATTCCTCCTACTATGTTTTATATACTGTATTGCAGTGTAAATTAACACTGCAATACAGTATATAAAACATAGCCGGAGGAAATGATTACTTTCAATATCCTTATAAGCAAAACGGCTCTCCTCTGCCACATCAGATTTCTTTTTCTTGCCGGGGATCACCCCCTGCTGATTGCAAATTATGTACAGGTCTAGTATGATGAATTTAGAATTCAAACAGGGAGGAGGCACAAAATGTTAATCTCAACGAAAGGAAGATATGCTCTCCGGGTAATGATCGACCTGGCCGAACATCCGGAAGATAATTTCATACCGCTAAAGGAGATTGCAAAGCGGCAGCAGATATCGGAGAAATATCTGGAAAGCATTATCGCTATCTTAAGTAAAGCCGGCCTGGTCCAGGGGGTCCGGGGCAAAGGCGGAGGATATAAGCTGGCCCGGTCTCCTCGTGAATATACAGCTGCTGATATCATCGCACTGTGCGACGGTCCTCTGGCACCTGTACACTGTCTGAAAAGCGAAGATAATACCTGTCTGCTAAAAGATAACTGTAAGACACTGCCTATGTGGGCCAGGTTAGATCACACCATACACGCATATCTGCAGTCTGTAACACTGGAAGATCTGGTAAACGGAAATGTATAACTTTCAAAAACCTATTGACATAGTAAGTTATAGCGTCTATAATCTCATTAATACCTATCATTTTAGTAGGTTTATAAACAGGAGGTACTTAATTATGAAAAAATTATTCGTAAGAGAAAACTGCTGCTGTCGAATGCTTAACTCACGGGCTATTGTTATGCGCGGGTGTTGTTATAGTACTTTACTGAACGTATAAGCATTCTACAATACCACTGTTAAAGCGCTTAAGAGTATTTGCCCGGGAGTGTCGGCTATGACATACCCGGGTTTTTTAATTATTGGAAAGGAAAAATGAAAATGACTAAACGAAATTACAAATTTGAAACATTACAATTACACGTAGGACAGGAACTTGCTGATCCCGCAACCGATGCGCGGGCAGTACCGATCTATGCGACCACTTCTTATGTCTTCCGGGATTCTGCTCAGGCGGCCGGCCGGTTTTCCCTGAGTGAAGGCGGAAATATTTACACCCGGCTGATGAATCCCACCTCCGATGTATTCGAGAAGCGGATTGCCTCCCTGGAAGGCGGTGTTGGCGCTCTGGCAACCGCTTCCGGTTCGTCTGCTATTACCTACGCGATCCAGAATATCGCCCTGGCCGGTGACCATATCGTATCGGCTTCCAATCTCTATGGCGGAACTTACAACCTGTTCGCCAATACCCTGCGTGATCAGGGAATTGACACCACTTTTGCAGACCCTTCCCTACCATCAAGTTTTGAAGCGGCAATACAGGAAAACACCAAATTAATCTATGGTGAATCCCTCGGAAATCCCAATTCTGATCTGATCGACCTGCAGGCGATCGCCGACATCGCTCATAAACACGGTATCCCGTTTATAGTAGACAGTACTTTTGCGACACCTTACCTGCTTTGTCCGATCGAATACGGCGTTGATATTGTAGTACATTCGGCAACCAAGTTCATCGGCGGCCATGGAACTGTAATGGGCGGTGTGATCATCGATGCCGGCCGGTTTGACTGGACCCGGAATGATAAATTCCCGGGCTTATCAAAACCCAATCCTTCTTACCATGGCATTATTTTTGCCGAGGCATGTGGCAATGCGGCTTATATTACAAAGATCAGGTGTACTCTAATGCGCGATCAGGGAGCTGTCATCTCCCCTTTTAATTCATTTCAGCTTCTGCAGGGGCTTGAAACCCTCTCGCTGCGGGTGGAACGTCATGTTGAAAACGCTTTAAAGGTGGTGGAATATCTGAAAATCCATCCTCAGGTGGAGAAGGTCAATCATCCCTCTCTTGCTGACGGCCGGGAAAAGGAACTCTATGAACAGTACTTCCCGAACGGTGGTGCCTCAATCTTTACCTTTGAAATAAAAGGGGATATTCACAAAGCCAGAAAATTTACCGAAAGCCTGCAATTATTTTCCCTGCTGGCAAATGTGGCAGATGTCAAATCGCTGGTCATTCATCCGGCTTCCACTACTCATTCGCAGTTATCGGAAAAGGAATTGCTGGCTGGCGGCGTTAAGCCCAATATGGTCCGGCTTTCCATTGGTACAGAACACATCGATGATATTATCGAAGATTTAAGACTCGGATTTGAAGCTGTAAAATAAAAAATTAAAGAAAGAGGATATAATATTATGTCAAATATATATACATCCATTACACAACTAATCGGTAAAACCCCTTTACTGGAGCTCACCAATATTGAAAAGACTGAGAAACTTCAGGCAAAAATAATCGCCAAAGCCGAATCCTTTAATCCATCCGGCTCGGTAAAAGACCGGGCGGCTCTGGCCATGATCAATGAAGCAGAAATCAGCGGACAATTGGCTACCGGAGGTACCATCATCGAACCGACCTCAGGAAATACCGGCATCGGTCTGGCTGCGATCTCAGCGGTCAGAGGGTACCGCCTGATTCTGGTAATGCCGGAGACAATGTCGGTAGAACGGCGCAGGATCATGGCAGGATACGGGGCCGAACTGGTCCTGACCGAAGGTGCAAAAGGAATGAAAGGCGCTATCGAAAAAGCTGAGGAATTAAAAACCGATATTTCCGGCAGTTTTATACCAGGACAGTTCTTTAATCCGGCAAATCCCAAAGCTCACCGCGAAACAACCGGTCCGGAAATCTGGGAAGATACTGATGGCGCAGTTGATATACTGATTGCTGGTGTCGGCACCGGCGGGACGATCACTGGTACTGGTGAGTATCTGAAATCCAAGAATCCGGATATCAAGATTATCGCTGCCGAACCGGCCGATTCCCCAGTCCTGTCAGGAGGTTCCCCCAGCCCTCATAAAATCCAGGGCATTGGGGCTGGTTTCATACCGGATACTCTAAACACCGGCATTTATGATGAAGTCATCCCTGTCACAAATGATCAGGCCTTCGAAACCGGCCGTCTGCTAAGTACTAAGGAAGGTATTCTGGCCGGAATCTCTTCCGGCGCTGCCCTCTATGCTGCAATCCAACTTGCTGCAAGAGAAGAAAACGCCGGTAAAAGCATCGTCGTAATTCTGCCCGATACCGGTGAACGTTATTTATCCACACCGTTATTTTCCTCTTAATCAAAGTTGACATTGAAATTTTGTTCTGCTATAATCCCTTTTAACGCGGAGGGTATATTAAAAATATACTGGATAAGCGGATAATTCTTTACGATGGTATGCCCATTGCATTGAAGGATTCGATTATCCTTTTTTTATTCATGGGCAGCATCGTACCGAGGAGGTACTTTTTTTATGTCTGAAGCAACTAAGAAAAATGGAAGCATTCACAGAGAATTCGCCGGATATGCCATCCCTGCTGTCATTGGTATGGTGGTTTCATCACTATATAATATCGTAGATGGTATTTTCGTCGGACGCGGTGTCGGCGAAACAGCCCTGGGGGCGATCAATATCGCCTATCCTTTCATAATGCTTCAAATCGCTATCACCATGCTCATCGCCATCGGAGGTGCAAATCACTTTTCGGTCAGCAGGGGACGGGGAGATGATAAAGCAGCTAACAATTTCTTTTTACAGTGCCTGTATTTAACGATGGGAATTAGCATCGTTCTGAACGTCCTTGTGCTTATCTTCACTCCAACCGTATGCCGGTTATTAGGAGCAGATGATGCATTTCTTCCTTATGCTCAGGATTATATCTGGTGGATTGCCCTGTTCAACATTATCTATCTGCCGGGACTGGGCCTGAGTATCTTTATCCGCAATGACAATGCTCCGCGGCGCGAATTGGTTGGTACTCTGACCGGAACTGCTGTAAACATTGTTTTGGATTATCTGTTTATCATGGAGTTCCAAATGGGAATCGCCGGAGCCGCTATTGCAACCGGTATCGGGCAAACTGTATCTGTAACAATATTCATGATCCACTTTTTGCAGAAGAAACGAGTATTGCGCTTTACCAAAGTACACTGGAGCCGTAATGATCTGAAAAAAATCCTCTTCAGCGGTATCCCTTCATTCTTGATGGAATTCAGTCAATCGGCAGCAGCGTACAGCTTTAATCTTGTCCTGATGGCCCATGTCGGTGCAACAGGCGTTTCGTACTACAGTATTGTCATGTATATCTGCTCAATGTTTAACATGGTTCTGATCGGTCTTACCCAGGGGGCACAGCCGGTCATGAGCTTCCGGTATGGCCGCGGTGAAATAAAAATCGTAAAAGCAGTGCGAAACCTTGCAGTCCATACCGCTGCTATTCTGATAACGGTTATTTACATTGTGATATTTTTTAAAGGAGGAAGTCTCGCTGCCATTTTCATGCCGGACAGCCCGGAACTTACAGATATGGCAGCAAATATGATGAAGTATTATTTCCTGGCCTTTTTCCCGGTCGGTATAACATTGTTGAATATTTTATATTTTCAGGTAACAGAGCAGAGTAAATCATCCATACTTCTCTCATTTTTGCGATGTATCGGATTCATCCAGTTATTTTTACTGGTGCTGCCGCCCCTTTTCGGTACCATTGGTATCTATCTGGCATTTTTATGCGGCGAAACCTGCCATTGCCTGCTTTCCCTGATATTTATCAAAAGCAGCAAGAACGAAAAGGCGGAAGGCTGGGCTTCCTCAAAGACAATTGCCGCAGAAAGCGGTAATTAGGATGATTATGATTGATAGTTCGGATCATATGCGGTATTCTTAATAGTATAATCAATATCCTCAAAAGGAGTTGCCTAACCATATGGAAACAGAACTAACTATCAGGGCTGCCCGTGATAATGATGCGGAAGCTATCTATTTATTAAATAAGTATGCCTTTGGCTACGACTATCCGTTAGAAAAGACCAGAATCCGTCTGCATACCATTCTCACCACTAAAAGGGACAAGATTTACGTCGCCCTATTAAATAGCCGTGTCGTCGGTTATGTACACAGCAGTGATTATGAATGTATCTACAATGAATCTTTAAAGAATATCCTTGCCCTCGCAGTAGATGAAGCACAAAGAGGCCGCGGCATCGGCCGCGCCCTGCTGCAGACAGTGGAAAACTGGGCAAAGGAAGACGGCAGTTCCGGTGTACGTCTGGTATCCGGATTCAACCGTCATGATGCCCATAATTTTTACCTTTCCTGCGGTTATACCCACCGCAAAGATCAAAAAAATTTTATTAAACTCTTTGACCAATAAGTTAGAAAAGCTTTCTCCTTGCACTGCCAACACCAACTGCTGCTGCCATCAGTAATACTCCGGCTGCCATCTGATATGGTTTGCCGTTGATGATCCCATGAGACATCATCATTACATCGAACGCTTTCAAACCGGTCCATACCATGCAGACTACATAATAGATTACCGGCAGCATATAAGAAGCTGCGATATTATTTGTAATTGCAAAAGTCAGTGCTCCAATCCCGCCTAAAAACAATGCCGATGATACCGTTCCCAGATAATGATTTATACTCACTTCTGATCTGAGCAGATACATTCCCCACGTAAACACCGCCGGTATCAAAAAAACGGTCACGGTAGAATATACCGCCCGGACAGCATAAACATAAACCGGCGCGGTCTGTTTTGTATACATGACGTCAAAAACCGTCCGCTCCTGTTCCGGCAGAAATATCGGAACCATAATCACAACCCCTGTTAAGATGATAATCTGCTCCAACGGAAACACCGCCATCTGCCGGTCCAAATTATTCAGACCGAATACTACCGGTGCCAACAGGCACAGAGCTATCGCGATCATAAAGTGTACAAACATCTCAAATTTCAGATTCTTTCTTACGACGTATGCTAATTTTATCAAGACTAAACCACCTTCCTCTTCTCTTTCTCTCCAAAATAAATGCTGTAATAAATACAAGCGCAATACTGGCAACCACAAACAATACTCTATTTACCAGAAACTTAGAATAATTCGCCGCAAATTCTTCAGCCATAAATTCTGTATTATGTCGCGGCATGAAGGTCAGCCATTTCAATCCGCCCATCGTCAACGATGTTGTACCGATACTAAAATACCAGTATCCCAGCATAAAGAGAATCCCTGCCGGAGTATCGGTCAGCTCGGTAAAAAATGCACCGATGGCGGCTGAAGCCATGATCGATGGAATCACCCAGATAGCAGTAAGCCGGAAAAATTCAAACACACCCGAAACCTCACCCGGATACAATTTCATCAGTCCCAAAGCCGCTATCCCTGCAATGATCAATACGACGGCTGAACAAAGCAGAACAATCATCCCATATCTGGCAAAGGTAAGCCGGATCGAAGATATTTTTCTGGTCCAGACAATATCCCGCATTTTGGCACTGCGGTCGCGCAGCCATATCGCAATTGCGATAAATACCGGAAGCAGCCCGGAAAATATGCAGAGATAGTCACATAAAAGCCTGGCATATCCTCCTGAATATCCGCTGGTTCTCAACTGCTGATAAACTTCATCCGCTTCTTCATAATTTAACGGCCGCCTGCCCATAGCCGCCAGATTCTCGACTGAATAAGAAGAACCTCCACCCACCAGATCAGATGCCTGCCCCATTAACTGCTGAAATTCCTGATAACTGACATGTTCTGAGACTACCGGGATCTCTTCTCCCGTTTCAGGTATCACCGATACAAGAGCGCCGGTTTCTTCATCTTGTGTCATATAGGAAATTTTAAATGCGGTATTGACAATCTCCTCCGCCGTATAACCGGTTAAAGCCGCTAATATATCACCCATTTCGGCCTTCTCTTTATCATTTAGCCGGGCCTCTTTGTAAAACCCAAACGGATAGCTGCTGTATGCGTTTGCGCTATATTCGCCGATCAGCGTCTCAATTGCTCCCTGCATGATCATCTCGGTGTCTCCGCTATCAGTGAATCCATAAATAGGATACTCTTCCTGCCCCGGCTGCGGCTCTTCTATTTTTTGACAGAGCGCCGAACTATATTGAGTCTGATAATCTATAACCATAACAATTACAAATATCAGAAATGGTATGCTCATTAGCACTTTCTTTCCTTCTTTTAATAGCATCTCAAAATACCTCCCTGCTGTGAACTGCCTTCAGGTATGCGTCTTCAATTCCAGTCGTATTGGTCATCTGTATCAGTGCGGCTATCGTTCCGTTATAAACCAGATGGCCATCGTCCAATATGGCGGTATTTTCGCACACAGCATCAATATCCTCGACAATATGGGTGGACAAGATCACGATTTTATCTTTTGCTTCATCAGCCAGAAGGTTCCTGAGGCGGACCCTTTCCTCCGGATCCAGTCCCACCGTCGGCTCATCGGCAATTAATACCTGTGGGTTATGCAGAAGGGCCTGTGCCATCCCCAGCCGCCGTTTCATACCACCCGAAAGAGACTTTACTTTTTTCCGGCGATGCTGCTGCAGATTCACCTTTTCCAGTAGTTCATCAATCCGGTCCTGGCGCACTGGCCTGGACAGATCAGATAATATACCGATATAATCCAATACTTCTTCCACTTTCATGTTCGGATAAAGCGAAAACTCCTGCGGCAGATAACCGATCAGCTTGCGCACCTCCGGTATATTACTGACCGGAACACCGTATATATCAATTTCCCCCGCATTGACCGGAAGCAGCCCGGCCATCGTCCGCATCAGGGTGGTTTTTCCGGCTCCGTTTCTTCCGAGCAGTCCGTATAATCCGGTTTCTATTTCCAACGACACATCCTTCAGAGCTATCTTTTTACCATACCGTTGGGTCAGATTTGTTATTTTAATCTTTTCTTTCATAATAAAACACTCTCCTTATCATCGTCTAAGAAGAGTGTAATCAATAATTTTCAACTATTTATCTACTTTATCAAAAAAATTGCCATAACTTCCGCACCACCGCTTTTACGATTGGATACTACCAATTTCCCACCATGTTTTTCACACAGCAGATTACTGATATAAAGCCCCAGTCCCAGATGCTCATTTTGTTCCTTTACCGCCCGGTAATAAGGCAGGGCGGCCTTTTCTAAAGCAGTTTCGGGAAATCCGCCGCCATCATCCGCGACAATAACCGCCAGATCTTCCTCTTTACAGGAAATCCGCACGCTGACTTCCGATTTGGCATAACGCCGGGCATTGGACAGCAGATTGCCAAATACCTCCGCTACCAATTTCATGTCTGCCCATATCGTCTGCTCTCTGTCCGGCATTTCGAAAACCAGGCCGTCTTCTTTTACTAACATCTGAGCATAGGTTTTCAGTTCTTCACTCACATCCAGCAGAGAATACTCCTTTTTCATAATGCTGATCTCCTCTAACCGCTGGATATCACTCATTCCGGTTATATATTTCTCCAAACGCCGCACCTGCCGGTTCATAGCTGCGACCACAGAAGTCATCTTCTCTTTATTTATCTGCGGTGATTCCATACCGCTCCCGACCAGTTCGCCATACCCCCGCAGTACGGTAAGAGGTGTCCTCAGATCATGTGCAAAGGCCGCGTTTAACCTCTTACTCTCTTCGGCCGCATACCATAATTTGCGGTTGGTATATTCCAGAGATTGTCTCATTCTCTCAAAAGAAGTACACAATTGACCAAATTCATCCCGGGTTTTATGTTCCACTACAAAACCCAGGTCATTTTCTGCCATCCTTTCGGCAGCAGTGGAGAGAATCTCCATAGGACGCCTGATCTTCCAATTATAATATACCATTCCACCGGCAGCTGCGGTTAGGAGCACCACCATGATAATCAGCACGGCAATCACCAATACCGTCTCACTATAAATTAATCCGTTTAATCCCGGTATCTCCTTGTTCTGATACTCAAAGATTACCCCCTGATCTAACTGCACTTCGGCAAAATAAGCATCATATTGTCTCCGGATCGACTCTTTCTGTGACAGCATGACCGCGATGACCGCCAGTGATGCCAGTGCTATTACTGCGCACACACCGATAATTACCACGGCAAAAGCCCGCTTCATGGAGATTCTGTCATACCATGGATATTTTTTTACTTCACCCATTTATATCCCACTCCCCATACGGTCTCAATCTTATTTTCCGCCTCTGCTGCCGCCAGTTTTACCCGGATCCGCCTAATGTGTTCCGCAACCACTGAACTGTCACCGTCACTGTCATATCCCCATACCGACTCATAGATCCGCTCTTTATCAAATACCTGGCCGGCATTCAGACTCAAAAGTTCAATAATATCAAATTCCTTTTTGGCTAATGAAATCTTTTCCTCGGATTTATATATGGTTCGTTCTTTATAGTCGATTACAAAGTCTCCGGTGAATTTAATCTTAGATGTCCCCCTGGTCCGCTCTTCTCTCCGCAGATGAGCATCCACCCGAACCAGCAATTCCTCGGTGCCAAACGGCTTCGTTATATAGTCATCGCCACCGGCCTGAAATCCGGCAACCTTATCGCGGTCCTCAATCCTGGCCGTCAGAAATATGATCGGGCAGCTAATGTAATTACGGATGGTCTGGCATACGGCTATCCCATTGATATCAGGCATATTAACATCGAGAATAATCAGATCCGGATTTTGTGCCGAATACAGGATCGCTTCTTCTCCTCCCGATGCTTTTAATACTTCATATCCCTTCACAGTCAGTATATCAGAAAGCATGTCCCGGATATCCGGTTCGTCATCTACGATCAGTATTTTTTTCATAATTCTCACCCCTTTATAACTCAAAGCGGATTCCAAGTATCCGCTTCGCTGCTGTCTTCCATAAGATTATATAAATTATTTATCAACTTTTTATCTACATATACACAAAACTGCATCAACCATATGACTGATGCAGCTATCACATTTATATTGTTCAAATTGCAGCGGCAGATAATCAGCGGGTATACGCGAGCTCGATCAAGCGGCCTACTAATTGCTTTTTATCCACTCCCCGCGCTTCCCACAGCATCGGATACATACTGATGGCCGTAAATCCGGGTAGGGTGTTGATCTCATTGAACACTACCTGGTTGGTATCTTTCTCCACAAAGAAGTCCACCCGTGAGAGGCCGAATCCGTCTACTGCTTTAAATATCTTAACAGCATATTCACGGATCTGCTCCACTACTTCTTCAGGCATTTCCGGATCGACCACCGTTTTTGAATCGGGGCTGTTATATTTAGCATCATAATCGTAGAATTCATTTTCTGATGCCGGCAGGATTTCACCCACTCCTGAAGCTTCCACATCTTCTCCGCCTAATACTGCGCATTCAATCTCACGACCGACGACCGCTTCTTCGATCAACACCTTACGGTCATGCTCAGCCGCCAGCAGCAGAGCTTTCTCCAGCTCACTGCGGTTCTCCGCCTTACTGACACCGCAGGAAGATCCGGCGCAGGACGGTTTAACGAACATCGGATATGTAAGTTCCTGCTCTGCCTTCGCGACAACCTTTTCCATATCCTTCAACTCGCTTCTTATGATTCCCACATATTTAGCCTGACGTACCCCCAGGTCATCGGCAATAATTTTAGTATATAATTTATCCATCGATACTGCCGAAGATAATACATTGCATCCCACATACGGGATCTGAGCCAGCTCCAGCAATCCCTGTACCGTTCCGTCTTCGCCGTAAAGTCCGTGCAATACGGGAAATACGACATCCACCTTGATGGAGTTATAGAAATCACCGGTTAAAACAATCAGTTCCTTTTTCTCCGCATTGGCCGAAAGCACCACTTCGTCTGCATCTTCCCGCCAGCTGTCATCGGCAATCTTTTCAACCGTATTCACCAGCACCCACTTGCCCTGCTTGGTAATTCCCACCATGGTCACATGATATTTTTCGGTGTCAATATGCTTGATGATCGTCTGCGCCGACATACAGGATACTTCATGTTCCGATGACTGTCCTCCAAATAAGACTACTACATTCTTTTTACTCATTCATTTCTCCCTTCTAAATTGGTTAACGTTATATTTCCAGTTTATACAGATATATTTTCATTCGTGCTATATTTTTTTATTTTACTCTAAGACTATCCTATTTACAAGCGTTCCGGCATTTTTATTTTTTATAAATAAATACTATAAAGTATTGACATATATCGGCACCCAATATATAATCCTTATATATCGATTTTCGATATATCTATACTCGATATATAAGGAGGAGACAAGATGGACAGGAGCTTAATTTCAGGAAATACTACGCTATTAGTTATGCGGTTGCTGACAGAAAGAGATATGTATGGTTATGAGATGATTGACACTTTACGTGAGCGTTCGCAAAATATCTTTGAGTTAAAAGTGGGTACGCTTTATCCATTATTGCATGGATTGGAAGAAAAGAAGTTATTGTCATCCTATGAGAAGGAGGTGGCTGGAAAGAGCCGAAAATATTATAGCATAACAAAATCCGGCAAAAAGGTATTTGAGCAAAAAAAAGAGGCTTGGCAGCAATACACGGAGGCAGTTGCAGAAGTACTGTTATTGGGAGGTACTGTATGACAAAAGAAAAGTATTTACAGATGGTGAGCGAGCAGATTCGCTGTAAGAAGGCGATTCCACCAGTAGTCAAAGAAATTGAGCATCACATCGAGGATCAGACATTATCCTATCTCAGTGCCGGTCGTGACTGCAGAAGCGCTGAGCAGGAAGCGGTTGCAGACATGGGCGATCCTGTCGAAACGGGTATTGAGCTTGATCGTATTCATCGGCCGCAGATGGCCTGGAGAATGATTGCCATTATTGTAATATTAAGCATTTTCGGTTTGGTGGTACAGCAACTGATTAGCCAGGCATCCGAATATCCTTATTCGATTATGGATCAGGTGATTGTTACAATCACCGGGTTAGCACTGATGATGGGAATCTGCTATCTGGACTACTCCAGAATCAGTAAGCATGCAGTCATTTTAATGACAATTATATTGCTTGGATTATTTGTTGGGGGACAGCTTTTTGGAGTTATGATAAATGGCAAAATGATGGCGATTTATCTTATGGGATTTAGTATAATGATCAGCCCGATGTTACTCCTGACAATCCCTCTATATGCAGCAACTATATACCACTTTCGCGGAGAAGGGCATCGCGCCATTATTAAGAGTTTTTTATTAATCGTGCCGCCGATACTGTTGGCTATTTCAATCCCTAGTCAAAGTACCGCGCTGATTTTGATTACCAGCAATTTCATCACCTTATTCATTGCTGTTTTTAAGGGGTGGTTTCGTGTTCCCCGAAAAAGGACGCTAATCCAGTTAGTAAGCGGAATGATCGGTTTTCCGGTATTATTTATGCTGATGATCCTTCTGGCAGGTAGCGAATATCATGTGGCACGTTTACGAGCGTTAGTCGATACATCAAGTTCCGAATCATACCAGATTAATATCCTGCGGGATCTTTTGGGTGGAAGCCAGATAATCGGACAAACGACAGCTAATTCTTCATTTGATAAAACACTGAGTCTGCCCGACTTTTCCAGCACATTTGTGTTGACGTGGATTTTTGCATATCTGGGAATTATAGTCGGAGCTATAACGATAGCGGCACTGATAATTCTTTTTATCCGCTTTTTCCACCTGTCGCTGAAGCAGAAAAACCAACTGGGCATGCTAATGGGAACGTCCTGTGCCAGTGTACTTTTATTGCAGGGCTTGTTGCATATAGCGTACAACTTAACCATTCTGCCGGTAACTGATGGCACATTACCGTTCTTTTCCCATGGTAAAACTTATACATTAGTGATGTATGTGCTGTTGGGCCTGATATTAAGTATCTATCGATATCAAAATGTGTTGGGTGAAACAAGCTGTGAAAAGAAGGTTTATTCGTCAACTTCATGAGAATGTTTCGATGAAAATTTCCCCGGCAAAAGCAGGGCAAGTGGAACAAACGGCTATCCGCCCTGCTTCCGGGTCATATTGATATTCTTTGAAGTAATATTTTTGCTTTTCACCGATCGGATCTTTACGCAGGAAAGGGATGTTTTCTGCGGTAAATCCGATTTCAAAGTTATGAAGGCCAAGGCCCATACCTCTTCCTACGGCCTTCACATAACTTTCTTTTAACACCCATAAGCGATAGAACCTGATATTTTTTTCTGCTTCATTTTCCGCATCTTTAATATACGCATATTCCGCAGCAGTAAAAAAACGTCCGGCGATCTGTTCCCGGGTTCCCCCCGGTTTTTCAATATCACAGCCTACTCTGACGTCGTTCGCTTCTGTCGTATCTATAGAACATAAAGCATATTCTCCGGAATGTGACAGATTATAGGCCGCCTTTTCCGATACATTCCACTCATTTCTGAGCATCTCATACAAGGTCCAGACACCTATACTGAGTGCCTGATCGGCCGGATTCCTCAGGCGGCCGGCTTTTTCCTGCCGCCACCTGGGTACCTTTGCATAATATTTCTGATATATTTTGTCATCCAACAAGGGGCTGACATTTACAATTCCGGTCCGAATCATCCTTATCTTACCGCCAGACGATAAATATCTTCACAGTCCTTCGGACCCAGTTTCATAAAACCGCCGATCGGACTCTCATCGGTAACGCCCAGATGTCCTACCAACTGCGGAATATCTTCTTCTTTTGCACCAATCTCACCAAAATTTCCCGGCATGCCAATTGATTTTAGAAATGAGCGGAAACGTGTAATCCCTTCTAACGCCGTCACTTCCGGAGCGGCAAAATTCATTTCACAGCCCCATACCCGGACAGCAAATTGAGCGAAGCGATTCACATCATGCTGCATGACGTAGGTCATCCATGCCGGCATGATCACCGCCAGTCCCGCTCCATGAGCTACGTCATACAGCGAGGAAAGTTCATGTTCCAGCCCATGGCTGCTCCAATCCTGCTCCCGGCCAACGCCGCAGATATTATTATGAGCTGCCATTCCGGCCCACATGATATTGGCCCGTGCTTCATAATCATTAGGATCTGCAATTACTTTCGGCGCTTCGGCAATCATCGTTTTGAGAATACCTTCACATAACCGGTCGGTAATCTCTACATCTTTGGTATTGGTAAAATAGCGCTCACACACATGCGCCATAATATCAGTAATTCCGCATGCTGTCTGATATGCCGGTAAAGTGCATGTGCTCTCCGGATTCAGGATGGAAAATTGCGGCCGCAGGCCATCTCCGGAAGCACCCCATTTCAGCATTCCGTCCTCCTGCGTAATAACCGAATCCCCTGAACCTTCACTGCCGGCGGCCGCAATGGTCAGCACCGTTCCTAACGGCAGCGCTTCCCGGACCGGGATACCTTTCGCATAATAATCCCAGAAATCACCATCATAGACAGCACCTGCGGCAATGGCTTTAGATGAATCAATGGCACTGCCGCCGCCCACCGCCAAGATAAAATCAACGCCCTCTTTACGGCACAGCTCAATTCCCTGATAGACCAGTCCGCTGCGTGGATTTGGCTTGACTCCGCCCAATTCAACATATTCGATACCAGCTTCAGCAAGCGACACTGTTACCCGGTCAAATATACCGCTGCGCTTTACCGAACCGCCGCCGTAGTGGAGCAGCACTTTGCTGCCGCCAAAACGTTTCACCAGTTTGCCGGCTTTTTCTTCGGTATTTTTGCCAAAGCAAAAGTAGGTTGGGGAATAAAAATTAAAATTCTGCATATAATACCTCCAAATACTTTCCACCCGCTTGCATTCTATTTCACGGCGGGTTAATCTTGTTTTAGGTTGATATGTCCTTGGTAAGCCCGGAAACACCTCGCTAACTGTTCACATTATATCACAAAACAGATACGGAGCAGTACTATGAAACAAAAAATTGATAAGATTCTCTTTATAACCGGAATTGTCATGCTGGTCAGTGAAATCTGGAAGCAGTACTGTCTGACCTTTGTGGTAAATAACGGCACGTATGACTGGTGGTACTTCCCATTCCAGCTGTGCAGTATTCCAATGTACTTATTAATATGTCTGCCACTTACACACAAGCGCAAAGTACGTAGTATTATATATACATTTTTAATGGATTATTCGCTGCTTTGCGGAATCTTTGTATTCTTTGATACCAGCGGTATGTTCTATCCTTATCTGCCGCTTACTATTCATTCATTTTTGTGGCATTTTCTGCTGATCGGCCTGGGCATTACCGCCGGATTATCCGGACAGGCGGACTATTCGTCGTGCGGATTTTGGAAAGGTTCCCTGATCTTCACTGCCGGATGTATGGTGGCAACAGGATTTAACGTTATCTTTAATCCTTATGGTCCCGTCAATATGTTTTACATCAGTCCTTATTACAATATGACCCAGTCAATATTTGGGATTATCGCCGACAGGATTGGAAATGCCTTCGGAATCCTATGCTATATTTCTGCTGTTCTGTTCGGTGCTTTTCTTTTTCATAAATTTTGGGATATCATTCGCAAAAAAACCACTGTTCCCCGCTAAACGGCAGGGATCAGTGGTTTAAAAGCTACTCCGGCTCTGATGATGATATTCGGATAGGGTGTAAATTCACCGGTCCGCACTGCAAATTTTACACGATGGGACCGCTTTTTCAGTTCATCATGCCCAATCATTTCCTCTTTGGCAGCCTTAAGCTTTTCCCTGATGTAGTTTAATAACGGCTCATTGCTTACGGCAATTTCCCCGGCAATGGTATAACCTTCTATCTCCACTTCATCGCAAATGGCATCCATTACCTGGACAAAGGTCGGCACACCGCCGCACAGAGCAAGATCTACGATAGGTACATCTTTGGGAACCGGCATCCCGGCATCCCCCACCATGAATAAATCTTTATGCCCCAGGCCCGCTATATAACCGGCCAGCTGGACATTGATGATCCCATATTTCTTCATATTATCACCTGCTATTTGCTTTCATTGCGTGTCTGCAAAGCCATTTTAGCCTGCAGATTCCGCTGGAACTGATCAACGATAACCGCTGCAATGACTACGATCCCTTTGATTACTTTCTGCCAGAATTCAGATACTCCACACATGGTCATACCATCATTGATCACCCCAATGATAAAAGCACCGATAATAGTTCCTCCGACCGTACCAATACCTCCGGACATGGAAGTCCCGCCCAGTACGGCAGCCGAGATCGCATTCATCTCCCAGCCTTCACCGGTCGCCGGATGGGATGCAACGAGCTGCGCAGCAGCGATCATCCCGACGATAGCTGAACAAAAACCGGAGAACATATACACAAGAGTTGTATTCTTCTCTACTTTGATCCCGGAAAGCTTTGCCGCCCTGGCATTTCCGCCGATAGCCAGAATATGCCAGCCAAAGGGTGTATACTTGAGCAGGCACATAGCCGCAATCGCGATGATCACGAGAATGATGACTCCGGCCGGTATACCGGCAACACTTTTGCCTAAGTAATTGAAACCTGTATTTCCCAAGCCTTCTTTGCCGACGATATTGGAAAAGGTCGCTCCGCTTGATCTTAAGTTAGCCAGCCCGCGGGCGATGTTCATGGTTCCTAATGTAGTAATGAACGGCGCCACATTAAATCTGGTAATGATCAGTCCGTTCAGCCAGCCGACCAGCACACCTGCTGCCGCTGAAATCAGAATAACCCACGGTACACCGAAATAAATAGTAATCCCCAATGGGGTAATGGTCAATCCTTCATTGATCAGCCCGCCTGCGATCATACCGGCCAGACCGGCCACTGCTCCCACCGAAAGATCGATCCCCCCGGTGATGATAACATAGGTCATACCGATTCCCATAATTCCATACAGCGCAACGTGCTTAGCAATCGTTAGACCGGTATTGACGGTCAGGAAGTTCGGTGAAGCAATCCCGAAAAATATGATCAGCAGTGCTAATATCAATAGGGTTCTTCCTTTTAACAAGGTCATAACCCAATTACTGTTTCCGCCTTTTTTAACTCCTGTCTTTCCCATTATTCATTCTCCTTTTCCACTTTATTTGTTCCATGGCCTTTATACGAGGACAGAACCAATTGATCTTCAGTAATCTCTTCATGAATAAACTCACCGGTCTTAATCCCGTCGGACAAAACGATTACCCGGTCAGCGATGGAAACGATCTCTTTTAACTCCGATGAGATCACAATAATGGAGACTCCCCGCTCGGCATACTGATTGATGATGTCAAAGACTTCCGTCTTGGCACCAATATCAATACCACGGCTGGGTTCATCTAAAAGCATGATGTCCGGCTGGGTCAGCAGACCTTTCCCGATTACCACTTTCTGCTGGTTGCCGCCCGACAAGGAAAGAATAGGCAGGTTCTTATCCGCCACCTTTATCATAATATCCTTAATCTGTTTATCGACGCTTTGATCTTCATCCTTCTTTTTTATAAAACCTGTTTTGGTATATTTGTGCATGCTCGATAAAGCAATATTTTTACCGATGCTAAGTGTCTGCACCAGACCTTCCGCCTGCCGGTCTTCCGGGACAATAACAAAACCTTTCTCAATCTGTCCGTGAAGATTTTTGATATTCATCAGCTTACCGTCTTTATAGACCTCTCCGGTATGTTCCGGCCGAAGCCCCATAATACACTCAAACACCTCGGTCCGGCCGGCTCCCATGAGACCATAGATACCCAGGACCTCTCCTTTTTTCAGGTCAAAACTGATGTGGTCAAGAAGATAACCGCCGCCGCTCTTAGGCAGCGTCAGATCCTTCACTTCCAAAACTCTCTCCTGTTTACTCCAGTCTACTTCCCGGTCTTTTTTGGGATAGGATTTGCCTTTTCCGACCATTTGCTGGACGATCCACGGCACATCAATGTCCTCAACTTCTGCCCGGGCCACATATTTACCATCACGCAGGATAGTCACATTATCACCGATCCGCATAATCTCTTCCAGGCGATGGGAGATATAAACGATGGCGATCCCGGCGTCAGTAAACTCTCGCATCAGCTTAAACAGCACCTCTACCTCCTGCTCACTCAAAGAGGAAGTCGGTTCATCCATGATTAGTATTTTCAAGTCATCCTGTAGAAAATTACGGGCAATTTCAATCATCTGCTGCTGCCCGACCCGCAGATCTCCGACCAGCGTGTTTGGATTCATAACGTGTTCCAGTTTTGTCATTACGCGGTTGGTTTCTTCGACATGCTTT
>Ga0153944_1000042_pt1 | contig 55079 bp, 75 predicted proteins | sample TSNJ028MetaG_FD_104703 | JGI IMG/M metagenome (GOLD analysis project Ga0153944, IMG submission 104703) | Attine ant fungus gardens microbial communities from New Jersey, USA - TSNJ028 MetaG | ecosystem: Host-associated > Fungi > Mycelium > Unclassified | place: USA: New Jersey, Wharton State... | reverse complement strand
TCCTGCTCAAAGATACCCTCACCAAGGGCCAAACCAGATTTGCTTGCGTCAAGGAGTATATTGAATCTAGAAGGAAGCTCTTTCAGTACATCAAATGAAGGAGACAGTCCTGGAACATACATAAAAACGAGTCTAATGGCCTCCTTAGAATCATAGCCATGTTTTTCGACTGCGTAATCGTGAAAACAGGAATAGAAGCCCTTCCGATCTCCACTCAAACTCAGGAGCAACGCTCTTTGAAATGCATTTTGGCGCTGGTCGGGCGACAGAATATCAGCGTAACGACAAAACCGAGTCACTGATTCAACATGCTTCCGGAAGTTATTCATGAGGTCGGGGGGACTTTTGACAAAGGGTTTGTTCTGAAAAGGCTCGACCAATTCCGAGTCACGTATCATAAAGAGTTCATCTGACGGCAAGTGGTAGGCTCGTGCCAACTGTGCCATACATCGAAAAGCTCACCTCCATCCATGTCTGTGAAGAGGACTTGATATAGATAGTGAGAACAGATGAACCTAAAGTGACATACCTCCACCACTCAGCAATGATGCGAGGCTACGAGTGCCCTTTGTTGAAGCAATAATGACATCAGGCCACGGAAACAACTCTGCTTTGTCCACGGCAGTGACCTTCTGCATATCTGAGGATAGGCGTATAGGATACCTGTGATAAATCAGCAGTGATGCCGGTGTTCATTGAAACCCACTTCACCTCCCAAGCTGAGAGGGTGAATCAGTACTCGGCTCTTATACAGAATGAACCTCCAACGCACAATAACATTGCCGATCAAGGTGTGAAAGTCCCTTTGCGTATGAGGATCGACCAGACCCTGAGAGGAGCGGTAATAGATTTCTCCTTCCTCCAGAATGCCAAGAGGGTCTGCAGGAACTGATTTATCAAATTTGAAGATTACAAAACATAGTATTGGATACCTGGGACAATAAACCCTTCAAGAGATTCAGCCAGATAGATACGAAAATTCTTGACGTAGGTGTCAATGGTCTTCGTGACGATATATTGTATCTTGTCGCGCAGTGGCTTGAATGTTGAAGGGTGAAAGCCGGCTTGGAGAAGTTCAAGTGCAGTTTCATGCAATCCTAAGGGAGCTATGGACTGTCAATTGGACATGAAAACCTGTTAAAAAATGTCATGCTCACCACCACTATATTTATCCCTTCCACCTTCTGCACTCTTGTCAATCCCCTCTTCATACTCGTCCTCCTTCCACACTCGCCTTGTCAAGCCAAGAGCCCGGCTGACACCAACAGTAGCCCTACTAAGTCTTGATCTTGAAACATTCCCATTCTTGTTGATTGCATTCCACAGATGTAGTCTGGCTTGAGGATGTTCCCACCTTAGCAAAGGTTCGATCTCCTCTGTTAGGCTCTTCTCGACACAGGAAAGAAGGACTTCATCGGGGACGCCATTGAATGACAAATTTACTATACTCTGTCTCGAGATGGAGACAGGATTTGAGGGATGGGATGAGGCGATGAGCTCAAACATACGGTGGGGACGATCAAGACACAGGTATCTAATCTTGTTTTGGGACTCTCTGATCCAAATTTTGGGCTCTAGGCTATCATCGGTAGGATGAAGAAGCCAGACACCCTTCGCTCCTGCAATACGACCCTGAACCGCGACAGGTAGGCTGGGCTTGTTTAACTGTGCGTTGATAACTACCAAGGCGGCTTGGTTGATCAAACCGCATCCGTCAGTCATTACTTCTTCTGCAGACGGGCTGATCCCCTTGTAATCGTCACCATCTTCAATTCAGGGTCACTTACAACCCTCAAGGGAGAGACAGAATAAAGAAAGTTCACATATGTCATCAATGAGAAATATGTTCTTTTCTTGAAACTCGAGAACCGGAATAGTCGTTGACAGCCCGAGTGCAAAACGATTCACGTATTTACTCAGCGGCTTAAAAGATGATAAATGAGTGCTTCTAAGGCACAACAAGTAACGTACTTGCTTCTGGTTGCATTCAGGTGGATTGTGCCAGTTGACAAATTCTGTGAAGGATTTACGATGCTGGTCACCAAAGGCCTCCCGCGATTGCCTCTCCCAATCTTCATTTGTCTCCACAAGATAGAGACTGTGGTCCTTTGCATAGAAAGGGACAAAGATACGCCCACATAGAACAAACCTTTGCCGGAAGAATTCCTTTAATTGGGTGGCCTCTTCGAATATATACTTTTCAGGGATGCGAATCTGTACAATTCGCCGTGATCCACAGAAACGAGCAAAGCGGTGGGATCGTCGCTTCTCCATAGCTTCAAGGCAAATTGTGTAAGCGCATCCGTTTACTGGCCAGGCTCGTAGCTTTGAAAGTCTTGCCACTTGCTGTATGCGTCCCCCATACCAATTTTCTTGACCATCCCACTCTCCCAACAAACCTAAACCTCTCCCAATATTTTCAAGGATAGCTGCCTGCTCACGATCTAGCCCTTTCCTTTAGTACATATTGAGTACATATTGGTATAAGGTATAAACAGGTTATGGGATATATATAACGAGAAGATAGTGTATTGCTCACCAGAGGGATAAGTTCGGGTCGGGGGAAATGACACGATCCTCCATAACTGCACATACGTTGGCCGCCGCATCGACGTTAGACCCTACTAATACTCCAGGTTTCTCACATCAAGTATTGTAAACCTCGTCCCAATCCCATTTCCGGAGAGTAACACCTCGAGCCAGCTCATATTGTACACCCCATGAAAGATCAAGCTGATCCATTAGTCTTTGGGTTTTTTCAGAGTGTGCGATGCAAAACCGAGAGGTAAGGAGAGTTGGCTGAAGAGGCATCACTTTGGCAGGTGAGCCTCGTTGTTCCTCTCTGGGCACGAGATTGGCCGTACTGCAAACACATCGTCGAGCAAGACTGATGGTATCTTTGGATGAACTTGCGCTTTAATAGAAGACCTGCTTGGCCCGAGGCATCTGGGAGAAGAGATCCCGTCGCAAACTGAAGCGATACATTATGGAAGTAAGATTAGAGGTATGAGTTACAAGAAACATAGGTTTTCAAACCTTCATCGTCTGCAGATAAGGGGAGGAGTAGCTTTCTCGCCTAAGAAGCGTAAGCGCACAAATCAGAATTGAAATCGTATAATTTTTGAGAGCGGGCAAACCTGATTTTGGGCGGCTGAACCCGATTGCAGGCTATGAGGCACCTTTGAAGCTGGAGAGACTTAATATAATTCATTATGCGCCAGCTGACGCACTGGAAGGTGAGGACATGGTCATTTCACTGAGGGCATCTACCAAGCTTCTTTCACCGATCAAGGGCGGGTCAAACCCAGACCTCTGTTCTTGTGGCGCAGCTCGAATCGATTCAAGGGGACGATCAGGATTGCTAGCAGAAACAACGGCTGGAGGCATATTCAACACTACAGAGAAGTACTTTATCGGTGGCACTCACGATCCGACATCGAGGGACAAATTATTCGTCTCAAGACCCGAATCGGCTTGGGTTGAGTGGCAAGCTCATGCGGCTGAGCCATGTCAGGAAAGTCAAGGGTATCTGGAGAATTTCAGTTTTTGCCACCCTCAAGAAGTAAAAAGGACAGATGCACCTAGTAAGCTTTCGGCTATCTCCCACCACTCTTCATCCAGCATGTGTGCTCCATAATCGGATCCATCCGAATCTGATGCTAGGTTATTCGGCTGCTGCGCAAGGTTAGAGGACCTCGTTTCAGAGATTCATTTGAAACTCACATATTTGGGAAGCGGCATATACTGGGTGTGAGAAAATGAACAAAGGATGAAAGTGCGATAAGACACTATCCATAAGATTAAAATCCGATGCCTTAGAAGTTGATGCAGAAGCTGACTGCCGTCACTGTATCACGTGCTACGCGGTGCGCGTCACAAACACAACACTTCATTTGTTCCTACAATGTATTCCTCATCAGCCATTCAAAAGTCCAAGCGACGAGCCCATTCCCGTCCAGAAATCAGTGAAGAACAGAAACAAGAAATTAAGGAAGCCTTTGAGCTATTTGATGCCGACAAGGATGGACTTCTCGACTATCACGAACTCAAAGTCGCAATGAGGGCACTGGGTTTTGATCTGAAAAAGGCGGAAGTTTTGAAACTGTTGCGAGATAGTGAAAAGGGAAAGGACTATCAAGGAATGATGGACTATGATGATTTCTTGAGAATCAGTATGTAATTCGAGCGACAGAACTCGGCTTCACGGCTAACCAGCTGCTCAGTGACAGAAAGAATACTTGCTCGTGATCCAATGGAGGAAATCAAGAGAGCATTCCAATTATTTGATGATGATAATACGGGGAAGATCACACTTCGAAACCTACGGCGGGTCGCCAAGCAGTTTGGGGACAGACTAGAGGATGAAGAACTGTACGTCGTGCTTGAGCTTCTATCTATGGTTTACCTCTTACATCAAACTCAGACAAGCTATGATTGACGAGTTCGACCTTGACCAGGACGGAGAGATCAATGAACAAGAATTCTTTGCTATAATGACGGACGAGGCTTAGGGACACCATATTCACCATATTCCCCGTTTGCTAGTCCATGCTTCACTTTTGCAAATTGATTATTTCCTCTTGTGATTTTGTATCAACTCTGTATCCAATGTCGCTATCACATCTCATGAATTATATCCTGCATAATCATGTAATAGCACTCTGGATATTCATGAGTATCATGAAATGCCATGAAAGTCAAGGATTTAATGAATTATGGGATGACATGATATAGCTGAGGCAAACTGGACCGCGGCAAATGTGCACCAGTTATCTATCATTCCAGTACTGTATATAGTGATTACAGCACAATAACTACGTTGTCCATTGTATTAGTACAATAAAAAAACAAAGGAGTAATTGTCCGAGCTGTCGCGTGAAATACAATAGTCCATTATTCGACATGACAGCCAATAACCTTGCATTGCTAGAATACACCTGGCGAACTCAGTGACCTTACTCTTGACTCTCATGCACAGTTTTTTTTTGATTCATTATTACACGGTGTTCAAACACAGTTCTTCTCACGACTAGAAATTCTTCACCCCAGAGACTTTAATAAACCTGGTCTCATTAATATATCATGTTGAGCAAATATTGGCAACATCCTCTCAAAACGACCTCTTGATAAATCCAACATCATCAGAACAAAGGTCGGCTTTATATGGAGGTCCGAAAAAAGCCCAAACCTGAAATTCTATTTTTAAAAATTAAGATTCAAAAACAAGAATAAGTAGTACTTATATCAACTGAGATATTCGGAAGGCAAGAGGGAGTCTCTCTTTTTGGAATTATTGCGGTGGCTAAATTAATACAGTGGGCCGTGATTGTTATGAAGCGAAAAAAAAGCTTGTTATTGGCATCAACTATCTACCGGGTCCGTAAAAATCGAGACAACCCTTGAGCAAGTGGCGTAAAGAAGTTATGATAACAGATTTGAAGCGACTACGGGTATTTTTGAGTTATTCCCACCACAAACAAACAAGGGAGCCCGGAACCCTTTTGTGAGGTTGTTAATATTTTCTCCTAGACGATTGAATCTGAATGGATCTCCGCTTCCCTCGTCTCTGATTTCTACTTCTCTCACAAAGGTTCCTTTCTGGTATTGCTCTCACTTTCCTCTATCAGAACAGAAATGACCAGCTCATCTTTGATTTGCCATTCTGATATAAACATATGCGCTTTGAAAAAATGGCCCATTGTCTAGGACCACTCGCGCTGTTCTTCTGTTTTGAATCGACCTCAGGGCCAGAAAAAGGCGCGCCGGAAAGCAGACTGAGTCACCAGAATCATTCAACTTCCGGTATGATAGAAGGTCATCATGCAAGCTCTGAATAGGATATTCGTCTAGCCCAATCCTATTTTCACATTATCTAAGATCCCATTCCACGCAGCCGGACCAGAGGCAGAGGCAGAGAGAGAGGGCCAGGAGGAGAGATCAACCATTCCAAAATGAATAGTTTTGATTTCACAAAGTGAATTGACAGCTTATCGCCTCACTGTACCGAGCAGGGAGGAGCCTTGGACATGGAAGCTAACTTGAAAAAAAAACCGCCACTGGCTGACCTGTTCCTCAGATCGTCCACAATTCAGTTCCAGATCCTCGTTGAACGAGGAGAAAGCTTGAGCTTCGATTGACCATGGTTACAGGCTGATATGAACTAGTTGGAAGGTCAAGCATTTCCTGTCACACACAGATATATACATATACAAACATACGCATAAATCTATATGGAGACTCAATCAGGCACTACATTTTAACAATTGATGAACTGAATTCACGAGTTAGTTCTTTACATACGAAAGGGACTAAATGAATGTATTTGTTACATCTATACTTGGTTTTGAGAAGGTTTGTTCTCACACGAAGTTGTCTGTTCAACCAGAAAAACTCTTTTTCACCGTTAATTGATACTTACTCTGTCAAGAGCTTTTATACATGCCCATCAACAACCCAAATGGTTGTAAAAACCCTTTCCCTACTTTGAACTAACTCTTCTCAACTTGTACCGTACTCGCGTTCTGAGTATTGGACCATTAAAAAAGAAGTAGTGCTTCGATCACCTTGGGTTAATCTCTAAAATCCTTCCTCCGAAAAAAGAAACACCTGGACTACATCCATCAACTGGACGACACCCACTGATTACTAGTGCTACCAAATAACCACATTTATGGGGAGTTATTCATGTCTCTCAGGTCAGACCGAAACAATATTTCTGTATGCATTCGATCCCAACTGCAAGCACAATTACATCCGTCATATGATTCAATCCCCTCCTTCTCCCTCTTCCTTTTCCTCCCCTTCTTCGATCACTACGAATTAAACGCATTTGTACCTGATCTTCCTTCAACCTCAGTCTTCTCTCATTATACCAAATCTAAAAAGGACATTCCTTATCTTTTTCAATTCACTTAACCATTGGAACAAATGAACAGTGCATGACACACTCACGTTGACGTCTACATCTTCCTTCTCCACCACACACATACATATATACCTATACTCCAGGCGAATCAATTCGTTACGCGTCTATCTAAAATGGTGTGGGTAAAGAACCCATATCTACATCTAGTATCGATCAAAATTACGGATAAGCATTCGAAAGGAAGATCAGTCAAGATGGAATCCGAGGACCACATGGAATAATAATAATCGATCAATTCTCAGACCCAACTCTGGAAAGAAACTGTCCAGAGTGACCACACCCATCAAGTCAGGCAGAAAGATACGATATACAAAGTCAGAAGCCATCATCATCATCATCAGGTCATGCATGTGTGCAAGTCATTACTGATTGCCAAGGGAGAACCAGCGGAGAACAGAAGGTGCGAAGAGATGGCGATTTTGAACCTCATAAAGTAACCCAAGAATCCCGAAAAGAGGTAAAGGCATGATGTTGGCAAGAAACAATGACATAAGCGAATGGAGGAAGATGATTGAGGGAGAATACATGATGATAAACAGATGAATAAAAGATGTTCAGTGTCCGTGGCCAAATTTGTGGCCACGTGCGTCCACATTGGAAAGAAGACTTTATGTCTAGGCAGTCTCTGGAAGATGATTAAATTCCACCTTTGAAAGAGGCGGTGCAAAGTCTTTGTGTACTCTCATATGCTGGCCAAGGTTGTCATGTCTGCTGAAGTCCTTGCCACAACCTGGATAGGGACATCGGTGGGCTAGCATGACGGTGAGAAAAAAGTATAAGGAAGCGAATAACGCGCTTACGCTTTTCGTAGGTATGTATACTTCTGACATGTCGCTTCAGATGTTCACCCCTTGCGAAGCACTTTCCACATCCCTCGACCTCACACAGATACATGCGGGCAGTTTTTCCAGCTGTTTGGCGCTTCCTCCCAGCACCGCTGGAAGCACTTCTGAGATCTTCAAGGGATGAAACGGTCGGAACTCTGCGACCTCTAGACTTCTTGGTGAGATTAGGGACAGGGACGGGGACAGGTAGGGAATTTGAAGGACGGGGACGACGTCGAGAGACGGTTGTGGAGGAAGCGGATAAAGTGGTGAAATTGACATTTGAGAAATCAAAGTCAGCATCCAACAGTGGAGTACTCAGTCGTTTAGTAGTTGTACTTGAGTCGTGGTCAAAGTAGTCTACCATGTTGGCTGCGGAAAATTCGCTAGGGTAGGGGGTGTATCTTGTACCTGAACGAGTGCGAAGACTGCGACCCTGAGAAGTGTAAGACGGATAAGAGGCAGAGACGGTGGGTTGCTGTGGACGACGTCTGGGGAGACTTGAGCCAGGGAGGAACTCGCTGTCGTCGGACGAATCGGTTAATGAGTCCTCTTCGCTGTATTTGGAACCGTCAGATTCATGAGTCGGAGCTTGATCGTCAGCCTCGGGAAGGCCGGGAGAGGCAGTGAGGAGACATGGAAATTGCTGTTCAATATCTGAAATATCAACTTCCTCTCCCTCGGCATCGTCGTCGCCGTATTCTCCCTCGGCAATGTTGGGTTCGCAGTCCCAGGTATGGTGGATGGATGCAGGAGGCATGGATAGGCCGATGCCAAGGTCAAGGCCGAGAGAAGCCTTGAGGTCGTCGGTGGGGGGACAAGCGTATGAACCTGATTCATGGTGTTCAGGAGTGGGCACAGCAGCAGGGATGCCGGGATAGGAAGAATTTGAAGAGCAGGACTCGGGCGGGTACTGGGGGTAAGGTTGAAAGAAAGGAGGACGATGGTTGAATTGGGAACTGCGAGGGTCCATTAGACCGGCGATATCCAGATTGACTGGCGCATAGGCGTTCATGGCGTCTGGATAGCCTTGTTTCGGCCGCACAGAGGGATAAGATGTACTATATATAGAACATGTCAGAGAGTGATAACAAGGATGCAGGAGCACTGACAGGGTACTCCAGTCGACATCGAACTGGTGCAATGAGTGACTGTGGGTGAAGCGGAAGCGGAAGCACGTACATGGTCCATGGAGCGTGGATGCTGGATAGGGATGAGCGGGGTGGGCTGGGGGAGAAGAAAGGGTGCACGGACCTGGTAAAGTAGGTGGTGGTGGTGATAGCAGAGGAGAGACTCGGACATGGGGCAGTATAAGGATGGAGTCAGAATTTGAAATACGCGGCGACGGGAGGCGAGCAAGGATTCGTTGTTATAGTGCAGCGTGGACGAGGCGCAGATCGATCTCGATGGCGGCTGAATGTGTCCCGGGCTTTGGCCATGTCCACGACCTCTATATATCGGCCAGATCTGGATCTTCTGCTCCCCAAATGCGCTTCCCTCCCGCCGCCCGCCACCGCTTCTCTCGTCACACTCCCCTCTCGTCAATTTCAGGCTCCGCTCCAATTCACATCATTTCGCCGATCTCCCCCATCTCAGATGACCCCAATCTCGATTCCTTATTCTGCTGCCCCCGTCCTACAGCTCTCGGCGCTCTCTCTGCTTCTCTTCCCCTCCTGATCCAGAATCAATCATCCACTCCCGACCACCGTCGTCAGGGACAACTATTCCCTACTTTTGCTTGAGAGAGACTTGGATTTAGATCGTCTTTTTTCCAATTCAATGGTGGGTCTTCATGACCCATGTCCGACAACTCGGCAGAAGCTTCATTATTAAACACGTCGGTCGTCGTTGCACGTTCCATCGTCACCTCTCCGCCCAATTCTTGTCTCTTAGCTCAGGAGGTTCATTCAATACGAGCCCACCATTCTCTATGTTTCCTGCTTCTGGTCCCAATACACCCTCGTTTCTTGTTTGACAGAATCTCAACAAAATATCATCGGCTTCTGGAATCACTCCTGACCCCTCGCATGTTCTTGCATTAATTGTAGCTCCAACCTGGTTACTACCCACAAATTTAGGTTGCACGAGGCTCGCAAACTTCTCTTGCAAACCTCTCTCGGACCGGAAGCTAAACTACGTCTAAGCATTAGGACTCGACTATCTAAGTTTGTCGCCACAGATCTCTTTTCGTCAATTCCGTCATGCACTCGAGTCGCGCTTATCCAGAATTCTTGTTAATTAGCCGACCAACAAAGGTTCGTATGAGTCGAAGACAGGACTGTTTTCCGTGTCACTCAAACACTGAGGAATGTGACATGTTCAGTTTGGTTATTGGTTACATTTTTCATGCCCGGTTTGTCCCGTCCATAAATCATCCTCCATGGATGATTTACGGGACATCGAAACCAAAAAAAGTTCGTCATTATCGGATCTCTCAAGTAAACTTCACCTCTTATCTCATGGCCTTCACAATCGGGATGACAATAAACAGCTTTTCTTCACCATCGACGTGAAGTACCAAGTTTTTTTTAAAAAAAGCTAAAAACATATCGATTGATTTACTCAATCACTGACTTCCTCATTCATAAAATGCTCCAGATTTTTCAAAAAAATTGCATGACGATTTTCCTGGCACCAGATTCGCCGATCTCCTGCGGGTACCCAATTCAATGGGGAGAGTATCGTTGATATGACATCATCAGATAACAATGTTTCTGATCAATCACGATGATACATTTCACTCATCAACTCACTGATAAAAATGAAAAAGAGAAGAAAAACATATCCCAATCCTTGATTATCTACTGAAAATGGCCGTCTTGATAGTTGTTCGGGTTGCCTGTTGCTTCGGGTTATGATCGATGATGTTTTATGACATAATATCAGGTCATAGACTGGTTACATAATTTATCTTTGGCCAACAATTTGTAAAGCGAGGCTCACATGCAGTCTGCGGCAAAGTACACAGCACTCTATAGTAGACTAGGTGTGAAATCATATGATATCAAAATGTAGTCCACATGATGGGGCAGGAGCTTGAACTTGCGGATCCCCATCATCTGCCTTTGGCAGTGGCAGTAGTCCTACTGCACTGCACTCGCACTACACTACTACTACTGCGCCCACTGATTACATAATTTCGATCTCTGTTGCGTGTAGTGAGAATGTTTCAAAGCGCCAAATTATAAGCCTGAGAGTCTATCCATTTTTCAATATCAAGCAAAGATAACTTCTTTTTGTGTGATACCCCCATGGATTTACGTCCATAAAAAATAACGCCACTGTCATTTAGAGATTAAGTCAGTCCCCCAAAATAATCACGGGCAAGCGATCTAATAATCTCTCTCTTTTCTTTCTTGTCAGAATTTGTACCAACCACAACTTGAGCTCGATGTCAAAAATAATAATGGCCCCATAACAAGAATAAGATCACACACGCATACATTTTTGCATGCTGCGATATCCAAGCGCAAATGATTACCGCAGCAATCGGATTTATACCTTCACTAGTGCTTAAAATTGATGAATAGCTTTGGATTGAGCTTTCGGAACTTTCGAACAGTCTTTCCACGGGCGCTATTACAAAAAGCCTCTTGAATGAGAAAAAATAAAGAAGCCTTGTGACATGTATACCCTCGTGTTTTGTTTTTCTCTAACGGTATCATTCCGCAGAAATATCTGACAGTCGCGGTTCATTGCGCAGTGTCCAAATGGAAGGGGAGGCTGTTCCCTCCAAAGTGCAATGTTGTTGAGACATCATCTTCACAGCAAAATACAGATGGAACGAACCAGTTGCTGTGTAGTCAAGTCTTAAAGTGGGGTAAATGGTTCCGAAGGGTGGATCATCAATAATTCAACGTTTGATGGGACGTTACAAAAGTATTTATGTATTTTATCGTCATTCAAAGCTGAATTGGCCTGAAATTATCTCATCCGTCGAAAAAGGAAAGGAAATAAATAAATAAAAGTGAATCGGACCCCGTCCATGAATCATATTACCTTGGTGGGACGTACCCATACCATAAACCAGGCATTAAAAAACACAGAATTTTCAGCATTTCGCGCCTATGGGAAGAACAATAATCATATCAGATATTTCCGCAGCCAAGATAATCAGGGATCATGAAAAGCTTCTATTGGTCGTCACGCCTGCGGTCAGGAGAATTTCGATGATCTTTTTGGTTAAAAAAAGGTATCAGTGTGAATTTCTGAACAGCCATACGTAAAGATAACAGCAACCACTGTTTAATCAATCCTTCTCGATTGTTCTGCCAGAAATCCAGTTCAGCTTCCCTGACTTTTGACATGGACTGCAAACACTTCCAATGATATTGCCACTCTGTAACCCAATTTAATAAGCAATGGGTACGTCTCCAAGGCTATAGCGTCAAACTACACTTCATCAGCTCTCGAAGCTATTTTTGTCTTAGAAAGTACGCAGGAGGCGCCACTTGCCAAAAGTCAAATTAACAGTCGCAATGGTCATTAGAAGAACCTGGACAAATGTGGAAAATAGGACCAGATCAGGTACTCCAGAAGCTCACTGTCATTCCACAGTTACGGTCAACATTGCCTGAACTCAAGCAGAAGAAGGGAAAACTTTGTTGGCAATCACAAGAACCTAATCTCGCGAAGCCAAAGCCAAAGCAAAGCAAATGCCACAATTCAGTTCTACATTGTACCATTTTTTCCCAGGCCACCTTCTGACATTGTGTCCTCGAAACAAATAATTAATTCACTATTTGGGGTTGATGGCAGCTTTGGGACCGACATAGCCAATGAGGATGCACGGCATCAATTATGATACATTCTTCCAGTGCGAGGGCCTATTATATTATGAGAACTTTTTAATATCATTCATTAGGTCTATGGAATATACAGATCAGAAAGAAGCACTTCCCTTCGGAACTACATTCCCGAAATGGCTTCCTCACGGCTGCTTGCAGGATGGATAGTGTCAAATTTTCGGTTGACTGAAAAAGGTCAAGTGCCATTCAAGTCCTTATCCGGTGGTTGAGAATTACACCAGTCACTGAGTGGAGCAACCTTGAAATGTCAAATGGAGAACGTACTTCGTATATCATTAATGAAAGAAATAGAACCTGGAACTATACGGTTTGTGCATTATGGTTAATCTTTTGTCGAGCCATCCCTACTGTGATCGCCCTCGAACGTCATAATTACAAAGACAGCGCTAGAGAACGGGGATTCGCAGCCTAAAACCACATCTCCTCTCTGCTTCCCCTCTACAGGTTCATGTCGTAGCGATATGAGTATGCCGAGGAGCCGCTTCGCAACAAGCCTACGTAGATAATTTAAAACTGCCAAGCATGGTGACGATGACGGTAGAGTGAACGTGTCAAAGCGCCAACCTTCATAAAATCCAGCATCAGAAACCAATACAGAACAGACATTTCCTGACGTAATTTCGACCGGAATTCCAGTTCAAATATCGTGAGTGCCGAGTTGAGCTGATGCTGAGAGTCAATGTCAAGCTGATATCCGGGAAACCATCAGAGCGGAAGCTTGAGGCTGGAAGAAAAACAGTGAAAGATAACTTGACTCGGGCAATTGAAGCCACCGGAAATAGCAAGGTAAGTCGAACAGGTGATATGCGCTACGATAATAGAAGTATGGCTATATCGACTATCTGATGTCCTTGTCCTCCGATGGTGTATGTCGCGGCCAGTCACCAAAAATGATACGGATTCTCCCGAGAGGCATGAGAAGTCATGGAGCAGAAATGGTCAAACATATGTCTCTGATCACAGGAGGCTTGTACATGAACACCAAATTAGTAGGAATGGGTGATCACAGGGGGGTGGAAGATTTTCCGAGACGCGTCACAAGAGAAGAAAGAGCATCTCCACCCACAAGGCCGCATTTGTAGAGTCTAGGACAATTTATTGAAATTCTAAAGGGGCGTTGATAATCGAAGATGTCGTGCTTACCCTGTTTCTACGGTCTTTTAGCATAGCAAGGTGCCTGCACCCGACCAGCTGATGATGGTTCCGCGGACGATAAGGCTCAAGAAACTCTTTACCTTGAAGCGGATATCATAGTGAAGTCTCAGATGCTTATACAGTCATCCGTGAGAATGATTTTTCTGCTCCGCAGCTGGACCGGATTACAGGAGGAAAAAAACAGTAGGCGAAGGAGTCGGTGAATATCAACTCGGCAAGCAAACCAGGTGATCAGTATCGTGAAAATCGAAGTGTAAATGCTGAAAGAAGCAATCCATCAAAGTAAGACGAGTTTCAAGGTTGATTGTCTTTCAGCGGGAGCAGCTACGAGGATCTCTATATCGATAAGCAACATAGGTAGAGCTTGTCATTGCGTAAAAGCCGCGAGTCTACCAGTGGGGAGTATATCTGATTGTGTTGAATGATCCGGGGAGAGTAGAATATAGTGATAATGGGGCTAGCAGGGTCTTTGAAAAAACAGATAATGCAGTCTGCTCGGTGACAGGGACAGACGCTGACTAATGCAGAATGCGAGGACCACGTGCAAAATTTCAAAAGTTTGCTACTGACTTAGGGGCTGAAACCAGAAGCTTCCTCTGTCACCCCTATAATCTCTTCTCATTTTTAAACTCCATACCCTTGTCTTCGCTGGTTGCTCCTGTTCAAGTCCCATCCATAAATTCATCTTCTCGCGAGAGGTCAGACATGGGCGACAGTGTGCCACAAAGTACTCCGGAGAAAAATCAAGTTGACACCATGGTGAGTGTCAGCCACATATTCTCTTCTGATATTTGTACTCAAGCTATATCCAAGGTCGATGGACCAGAAATTCTCGAGACACAAATAGCTTTTGCTGCAGTGGAAGATTCCATTCGACCACGGACCCGTTCGCAAACAGGCAATATCGTCAAGCGCCGATTGCCCAAAGAACTCAATACATCCTCGACTCAGAAATCTATAGCTCCTTGTAAGAGGTTGAGGACCGCTACGAAAAAGCCCCCATCTCCACCAATGGATGCCGACGACAATCAGGAGGGACATAGAACGGAGTCCCCTATGACCTCACGGGACGATTCCGGGTCAACAACGCGGAATCCCTCTCCATTCAGCTCGACCTCGCCCTTGACTTTCCTTGAGAGCGTTGTATCCTTTGGATGTGTTCCCGATCGTCGTGGTCCACGCTCCCGTGCGACACTTCCGGTTCCAGTCCCCAACTTGACGAAGAAAAGCAGGGGCCGCCGTGTACCTACCAAGCAGGCTATCGATGCGCCAATAAATGTCAAGGATAAGAGAATGTATGTATGTAAGGTTGAAGGCTGTGGCAAGTGCTTTAACCGAGGAGAGCACCTCAAACGACATATACGGTCCATCCACACTCACGAGAAACGTAAGAAGTTTTGAAATATCTTCGTCTTGATCTGAGCCAATGCACCTATGTAGCCTTCAAATGTACTCACGAGTCATGTGGCAAATTCTTTAACCGACATGATAATTTGCTTCAGCACCTCAAAGTACACAACCAAAATAGCGAAGACCCACATCCTATCATCAAGTTGTCAGAATTGTACCCTTCACTTTTGGGGTCAACACTTGTTGAGGTCCACACAACTGGATCTTCTGAGTCCGAGGCAGAGACACCACCCCCTATGAACCCTCCCTTGAAGTTGACACCCTCATGGACACAAATATCCTATGACTCCTACACGCTTTCGCCTCATTTTGAACTTCCCCAGGAGTCACAGATCATGAATATAGCTGTCTCGTCACTCCGAACTGAGCTACCGCCGCACTCACCCCCAACATCTCGGGTTCGAGATTCCCTATAAGCTTTGATTTCTTTACTCTCGGTATCTATCTCAAGTTACTATTGGTTGTCAGTCAAGAGACACTATCTCGGATGTCTAACTTCCCTTTCTCTTTCTTCAATTGACTTGGGCATCCAAGTACATCTCCTTACGCTAGTCAATATCCCCTCGATCTAAGAGCATATCTCCTATTCCTATCTGCATGCGATATTTTTCTATCTAGAGCGTAGTATACCTGCTATTTTGTGCCCTGTTCTGTACAAGGTTGCTATCCAAGCTCCACACTGCATGTCAGCGATTCGATTTTGATCTTATATGAGTCTAATTTCAGTTTCCATGGAGAGTTCTGTGTCAGCTGTCAAATTTTGAACTTCTCTGATATGGCGCTTATCAGGATGTTACCACGACTATTTTGATCAGATAAGATAGATTACATCGATAAAGTCGTCTTCTACCACAAACATATTCACGGAATTATGTTTGCACAAAACTATTCATGTTTCTTCTTGGGTAACCCACTGCTTGATATGCAGGTCACTGGTGGCGAAAAGCTTCTTGAGAAGTATGAACTCAAGTCCAATGATGCCATTTTAGCAGAGGATAAGCATTCTCCTATGTGAGATTGTCATTATGTTTTGATATAGGCCTGACCTAGATTAAAAGCTATGAGGAAATTAAGAAAGACTATGAAGTGACTTACGTCGCTGGGGGTGCCTCTCAGAACTCTGCCCGAGGAGCTGCGGTACGCCTGTTTATCCGTAACGACAAACCTGGCACATCATACATTCGTTCAGTATGTCCTGCCACCGGGCTCTGTCGTCTACTCCGGCTGTGTCGGCGATGATGATCTCGCAGAGCAGCTCAAAGCAGCTAATGCTCGTGAGGGGCTTGATCAAGTTTATTATGTCAAGAAAGGTGAAAGAACAGGAGCATGCGCCGTTGTTATCACCGGCCATGATCGGTACAGCTTTTTTTCAATTCACTCTTCCGATTAATTTCATAATTCCATTTGATCTGATTCTTCAGCTCACTTGTTACGACTCTCCGAGCTGCCGAGAAATTTGATCAATCACACCTCGAATCCCCTCAAGTCGCTCCCTTAATCAAATCTGCTTCTTATTACTATGTTGAAGGTTTCTTCCTCACTCATGGCACTGGAACCGTTGAATGGCTCAGCCAAAAATCGTCCGAAGCCAACAAGGCATGTCATCCTCATAGTTCCCAGCTGATCTCTTCAATGATCATGTATTCATGTGCACTTGGTTCTTAATCAGACATTCGCTCTCAACCTTTCTGCTCCCTTCATCGCCCAATTCTTCACCGAAAACCTGTTAAAAGTCCTCCCGTATACCGACATTGTCTTCGGCAACGAAACCGAAGCCGAAGCATTCGCTACCGCTACCAACTACTCCGGCTCTAAGACTGATCTCATAGGCATTGCAAAAGCACTTGCAGGCTATGAAAAATCCAATAAAGCTCGTGAACGTATCGTCGTCTTCACAAATGGTGCTAAATCCACTATCCTCGTTGCTGGTCCAAATGCCGAAGCTCAAGTTATTCCTGTAAAGGCGTTGAGTAATGACAAAATTGTGGATACCAATGGTGCTGGTGATGCTTTTGCTGGTGGATTTATTGGTGCACTCGTTTCTGGAAAGACACTTGGAGAGTGTGTCCTTGCCGGCCATGAGCTCGGTGGGATGTGTGTTCAAGAGGTATGTCACTGTACATCAAGGGGATACATTGACAAACCAACATTTTATTCAGGTCGGAGCTCAGTACAAGTGGCCTAAAGTCCAGGTCCTTTGAAGCAAAACATTTAGGGTGAATAAGACAAGTGCTAATTCTTAACACTACATACAGTAGTGGCCCAACAGTTTGCTTTCAACAGCAATAACTCGCATAGATATTCTCTGTCAATGTAATGTACGGTTCTGGGTTCTCAGTGATCGGCAGCCACAATGGAATATTAAGAAAGGAAAGATTCAGAACAACAAACAGTGGAAAGTAAGAGAGAAGCTGGCTAAATCAATGACACCTGTCTCCAGCAAGTACAACACCAGCAGTGCGATAAAAGGTTGGATGTGACTGCAAGGTAAGATGTAAAACGACATCGTCAGCATTCCTGTCAAAATACTATGAAACACCGCAGCCACCAAAATTTCTATCAACAATGATAAGAAACTCACCTATAAGCGGTGTCACTGCACTATGATCAAGTCATGTATAAAGGTACACGGATAATGCAAGGAAGGCGGTTTAACTACAAACTATACTAAACCTAGTAAAGTGGAAGATGAGCGATTCTATAAATAACGAAACGACAGAGGAAGAAAACTATGAGATCAAGAGACAGATACGAAAGCAACTCATAAGTTTGACAGCATGTCAAAACACATAGTAAACTAACACAACAGACAAGGACAGGCTAGCAGGATAGAACAGGTTAGAAAACAAAATCATTGAAAAGATAACAAGGCGAGCGACTGCTAAGGAGAGCTAAACGTCCAGAAGCAATGTGAGGTAATCAGAGAAAAAGATTCAAACATCAAAGCAAGGGAATAGATTCAACGACGATCAAATACGGACAAGATCCTGATCCAGTCATCACATGTCGGTAAATTGAAAAGCGTGAGACTACCTTCGGCTGTAACTTGACCGGTTTGGTGGGGAGAAGGAAGTAATGGTCAGGACCAACAGTAACTTGAAGGAGAAGAACGCCATCGAACATGCGTGCGTGACGTGTGATTCAGTGATCCTCATGGGCAGCCACAGAAAGCCAAGGTCGGAAAAGAAAATGAAAGGTGAATTGTAGGTTCTGTGTTAGGTTTTATCGGGGTGATTGAGCTGTGTGTTAAGCCTATATGTGTCTGGAGGTGCGTGGGGGTGAGTGAATACGTAAGACTGTGTGGTGTCGCAAAGGGCAATTCTTCTCCTGGAAATGAAATGAAGAACCCAAAATTTGAGCCTGCGTCCATTCATGCATACCGAAAGATCATGAGGTGTGTCACAAAGTTTCTCTGGGCCTAAGCGATATGGAGTAGGTGGCGTGATAGCCATATGGAAACAAGAGGTGCCAGAGATCGAAGCAAAAGCCAGATGGGGGTTTTCTTTTTCATAAAGGCATCGTCACCTGCGCCAAGAGCTCCGCTAAGAAGGGGAAATGAGTATGATTTCGGAACTAGACAGGTTAGAAGATGAAGAAGGTGGGAAAATGAAACGATTTCGGTGAAAGGTAAAAAGAAATCAAAAAGAAAAATCATAATAGACCACTGACTCGGATGATGCTGATGACAAGTATGGCGATGTTGAAGCATGTGCTCCCCATCTTCCTCATCTTCATCAAAGAGACCATGATGGCGAGAATGCGAATGTCGGTGATATCGTTCCAATGTAAACAAAGATGGCGACCAATCCAACGAAGGAGAAGAGTACTGACCACCACAATTGCCACCGCCATAAGCATCGTGAATATGAAGATGATTACGACCGTGCCAAGGATTAGGTTCCGGCGAATCATTTATGCCATCTACATCCATCGCATTTGCACTCACCCTCTCATTCACAGTCTTTTCTAACAACTGCCCGCCAATACCGACATCTCTACCAACATCAACATCAACAACACTATACACCATCTTGATATCCAGGTCTTCATTTCTACCCACGCGTGACTCAGCCTCTTCGTTCTCATCGACATTTTCGTAGCTGCTGTGATGCCGACGATCCAGGCGATGGTGATGAAGATCTGATTCAAAATTATCACGAGAACCATCCAAAAACGAGGAAAGAGAGTGACATTCGTCGCTATCTGAGCTTTGACGCCCTGTCCTGGAACCGGGACTTTGGTGCACATATGGAGGGTCGACATCGCTACTACCAGAATGATCTTGACCCTGCCTTGTCTGACCTGCAGCATCATTCACAACACCAGCATCATTCCCAACAAGAGCCGAAGATGGGGAAGATAACACGATCTCATTGAGAAAGGGTAACCCACCATGATCAACACCCGTGTTACTCGCACGAATGTTGATACCCATTCCCATACCAAGTGCCCCAAGTGAGCCATCGTGATCATGATTTTCTTGCCGTAGTCTCTGCTCTTGTTGTTCCGCCTGCTCTTGTTTACGCATATCGTCCATAGCTGCTTTCACTTCCTCCTTGGTAATTCCTGTAGCAACAGCATCGATACATGCTTCAATATCAATTTCCGGAATACTGTGACCGGTAGAAGTTTGGTTTCCAGTGTCTTCTCCCACAGATTTTATCGGCACCAGATTTTTTGGTCGAACATCCGCGGGATTAGGATCTATTTTATCTTCGGATTTAACGTGTTCGGTTTCAGAGTCTGTAGACTCCAGCTGGTCAACTTCCTCGTCAGATTCTTCGGTTCCATCAGAGTCCGAGGAGTTCGAAACATTACCAGCACCATCATCTCCATTATCAGCATCATCATCGGTAAGCGTGACCAAGGTGAGGATAGGCTCCGTCGATGCAACTATAGGTGGTGACGCAAGTTGTACAGGCAATGTAGGTGACAGTGAAGGTGTCAAAGGGATTCTTTCCCCACTTCCTATAGCATTGTTTACGGAAGCGGCAATCTCATTGCCGTCAGAATTGCTGTCAGCCCTCGTAGGCAAAGTAGCATGGCAGGTGTCCAATCGCCCTCGGGGAGTATGATCCTTTTGGTCATAGGAAGCCAGTTCGCGTGATGTGGATGGAAGATTTTCCGGAACCAGCTGGGAGACCATACGAGGAGAACGAGGGTACCGATAATGGGGTGCATCATGTTTGTTATTCGGGTCAATTGGTGATGGCACCGATGCTGCTAGTGGCGGGGATGGTGTTTGTGCACAACCGTTATCGTTGTGTTCAGATGTTTTGTTTTGCCCAGACGTCAGAAGAGACCAATCAGCTGGATGTAGACGTGGTGTAGAGATAGGCGAGGCAAGTATCGCATTAAGTGATGTAGACTGGGTCTGTAGACGAGCGAACGATGTGGTGGGCCATGGATTCGACAATACTGATGAATTTTCGTAGACTAAAGAAAGGAGGGTACATCATCCATCAGCTTCAGAGGGCAAATCATGAAACAACGGATTGAAGCTGGACATACGAGTAGTAGCAACATTATGTCTGTAATATCCCGAAGGCACAGGAACCTGCAGCGGGGGTAGCACACGATCCACACGTTTTCTCTCTCTTTCTTTACGCTCCTTCTCCTTCACACGGGCAGGTCCAGGAGACAAACTACGTGAGCTCCTGCTTCGTGTAGACAGTTCTGGAGAAGTATCGGTAGTGACCTTCGTCTCTGTTGACGCAGTCGTCGTGCCATCTTCAATAAACGTGCTAGAATTTTGGGACGGTGCCCGTGTAACATGATTCCTGGTACAACCCCAAGTCATCAGCGAAGTCCACGTTATCACAACCAATCAACTACCCACTTGGATTTTTCATGACGCTTCAATGCATCCGTCTACACATATACACACAAATGAATCAAACCATAAGGCATCCATAACAAAAAAAATAATAAAGAACACACCCTGGTAAAACTAGCCCCACACTTGCCACACACACTATATCCAAAAACAACAAAACATCAGTCACCCGATTCTTAATCAACCAAGAAAAAACCTGCAAAAAAAAAACACTGACTAGTTGGGATTCGCATGGACCCTGGTCGTACGCTGATGCCGACGCAAATCTGCCTCTCTCACAAACTGTTTTCCGCACCCATCAATCTCGCATGGCCACGACGCCGTAGTATGTGATGCAGCCCCACGATTTCCCGCATATGATTTCCTTCCACCTGTTCTCCTACCGTTCTGAAACGCACACACACATTCGAAAAAAGCCAGGTCAGTAAAAGATCTCTTCAGGGTTCGCTGACATTATAATGTACCTGATCGCCTGTTCTGGCCATGATGGTATATCGTGGTCAACGACGGGTATACAGTTGGATGGAGCACGTCGAGGCAGTGTTGTATGGAAAATGGGGTGTGATGTCGCGGACGAGGACCCTGTCGTGTCTATTGTCGTCTATTGTCAATGGCCCATAACTAAGCTCCGGCCCGTTCGACCGTTCTCTCACATTATCATTGTATACAAAGTATACGTGCCTGATATATTATACACCCAAGACTTGTAATAGGGAACATTAAATACTATCATACTCTCCCTCCCAAGGCACTCGCCCGCTCCAACAACCCCTGCACCCTCCTGCTCAACTTCTCAGCCTGCATCTTCCGTTCCAAAACCTGAGCAGCAGGCGTCTTCTTCTTCGGCATCCACCCTCTCCCACTCTTCGATTCATTCCTCCTAGCATTCAACACCGACAAATCCACTACCCGAGGTGAGCTCGAAAACTGAATAACATCTCTGTACAGCATCTTCGTTTCTGTCGTCAACGCTCTCAATGTCACATGCTTCCCACTTCGCGCTAAATTATCCGGATCATCGTCATCTGAATCGGTATCTGACAATCCAGAAGGAACCAGGGGCGGAGTAGGCGGTACTCGGGGAACACCAGGGACGTATAATTGAGGAAGAGCCTCCAATTCACGAAGGAGATCTTGACCCTTGAGATATGAATTCTCGGTTCGGAGGAAACGGACTGTTCCACGGAGTGCCTCAACCTAAAGTAAAGGACCCGCGTTAGTATTAATTCGACCAAGCGCTCGCTCACTCTCTTTATCCAAGAGAACTCGAACCCGAACCCTCTCAAAAAGGTAGAGTCATCTATGTACGTACCTGTTCTAGTAGATACGATGTCTCCAAGCTCCCTTCAGCTGCGATATTCTCTGTCTCAATTGGTTGCACGCCTGATGCTGCTTGACATTACAGAAGACCGCCACCGCCACAAGCATTAACAGCGGATTCCATGGGAAACAAACTCGCTACATACCTTGCTTTTCTTGTCCAGCAGTCAACGCCTTCAACTTCGCGTTATCCTGTTCCAACACATCCAAATCCACCTGCAAGTGTTCCATCGCCTCTTCATAATCCCTCTTCTGCTTCTTCATATCCATCAACTCATCCTCCAAACCCCCAATAACCTCTGCCTGCTTCTTAGCGGCTTCCATTCTTCTTTCCATCCACTCAATCTTCACAGAGGCTTCTTGAATGCTCTGGTCTTTACCCTTCAACGTCCGCATCAACCCTTGCATTTCATCATTCAATTTCGCAACTCTGCGTTCCGCTTCAACATTAACCTCGAGTGCAGCTTTCACTTCTGCGATACGTGCAATCCACGGTGGCGTGCTCGCGACTATTTCGAGATGACGAGTTAATGAAAGTTGAATTTTGACGATCACGGGAAGATGGGATCTTATCAAACTCACTCTTAATTACATTCTCATTTTCGAGAACCAAAGGCAGCAGTTTCGTTCCTTCTTCTACAAGCTGAGTAATTGCCCTACCAACTGCGTCCCAGGGTGATTCATTCGGCTTCAAATCCTTAATAACCGTACTCGTAGCTGTATCCTTTACGAATACCAGAACCACAGTCAATTGGAAAGAAGATTTCGAGCTTCGCGCATCATTGGTATGGTTTATGATCAATTGCGCAAGCTTTAAATGATGATATAGGTTGACAAAGTAGAACCATGATCATCGTCAGTAAATGAGTCCAAACGAAAGAGAACGGAACAACGCACCGAAATACCAAAATTAACTAATTCGGCTACTGGGTTGCTCAGCGCTTGGAGTTGAGGGACGATCGAGGCCTTTAGAGCAGCAGATTCTTGTATCAAGTCATCCAGGCGTTTCACAAGTTTCCTATGACAACATTTCGGATAAACGGTCAGAAAGAAAGAGAATTTTTCACACCTCGACAAAATTTTCGCACTCTTACACTGATCCAACAACTTTTGCAAAGGTTCTAATAATTCCGTTAAAACATCATACCCATTCAAATCCAACACAGCATCTAGGTAGCCACATACCCAAATCAACATGAGAACATTTCAAGAATGAAACCAGACTGACCTTCATCGTCTAGAATCGTAGCCACACATGTCTTAGCCAATGCTATCGAAGCTGAAAACATATCCAAATCTAAATCAAATGAAACCGCATAGCCCAGCTCTTTCTCTCCTAGATCAAATTCGAATCCATCAAAATACGTTTCTGCCAGATGATCAAATTGCGCTTGAATCCTGAAAATCGTGGGTGGAATCACGCTCGTTTTCTTGAAACCAAAAAACAGAGCTAACGTACTTGGCAATATCACTAACACACTCCATCTCTCTAAATTCATCCCTTCTCAACAAATCCACGTGCATATCAATCCTCTTCTCTACAGCTTTCACCTCTGGATAAATCCTACCTCCAACATTCAAGAATGTCTCCACAGCAACACACTTCAATACCTTCGCAAACCTCTTACATAACGTCGATAACCCAGCGATACGCCCTCGCATTTCACATATACCAACGAGGACTTCTGATATAGGTTGTCCATATGTTCCTGAGGAGGGGTTAATTTGGTTGAGTGAGTCAGGGAGGTTGTGCTTCGCTGCGATTATGGTATTGATCAGGTCCATTTTACAAGAGAGACGCAGGAAAAAGAGGTAGCAGTGTGTTGCCTCAGAGTCTGATTGGACGTAAAGTTGAGGAAGGTATGGCTGAGATATATGAGGAGTTGCCTGCAATCGACGGATGATACGCTTACTTGAACGATGCCTAACAACTCCTTACTCTCCCTCGCTTCCAATTTCTGAATCTCCAACTCGATATTCCTCGCCAGATTCTTGGTAGCTGATGATTGCAATTTCATATTGAGAGAAATCATAGCTGCAGCTTGCGATGCAGCTGTAGCTGATTCATTTTGGGCGGTTTGGGTTTGTGCACGGAGGGTATCAAGTTCGCTGTAACAGGATGCAGATGTGAATATAGGCAAGACACACAATGACGTACGTTTGAAGTTGGAGTACTAATTCTCGGAACTGTGTTACAGTACCTTCGAGGTCTTTATATCCATCTTCAAGAGAAGCAATCTTGCCGAGAAGTTCTCGAATGTCGGCATCACGTTTCTCTGCCAAAAGCGTTCATATAGAAGTCGGTATAGAGAACAAGTTCGATCACTTACCTATATCGGCATACAATTGTTTCTCGGTGTCAACATGATTCTCTTCTAACTCGTCGTTCAGCTCCTTCAATGCTTCCAAATCTTCAATAGTGATCCTCATTTCTTCAATTTTCTGAGAGGGTTTTCATTTATAATATCCATCCTATTCATATGGACACACCTCGCCCAATTCAAGATTCCGCTCTGTCAATTTGACGAGAAGATCTTCCGCATGTAGTGCATCGTCTAACTGTAGCTTGAGTCCCTCGATCTCGGTTTCAGCGTTTGCGAGCTTGATGAGCGTTTCATCGTATTGAACTGCACATCATCAGCATTCAGTCGTATGCCGGAGTGAGATGAGTTACCTTGAAGTTGGTCGAGCGTATCGATGTCTTTTTCCATCTCTTGAATTCGTTTGCGTTGTTCATGTTCAGTGTCTTGTGAGAGGTCGCGAAGCCTGGAGCATGGTGAGGACCACAACAGAGAATCGGGAGAATAATTGATACTTTATGAGAGCTTCTTTCAGTCGTTCGTTCTGTTTTTCGAGCTGAATAAACGCCAGAGAGTTCTTCCCAGGGGCTTCTGGACCCGATTTTATACTATCTGTCAAGGCCAGTCCAGGGATCCAAAAAAACAACAAAATACGAGACAACGTACCTTGTTCGCCCTTTAAGACTTCAATCTCGACCTGTATAACAGCGAGGTTTTCCTTCAACTCCTCCAACTCTGTTTCCGCTGTCTCGGCTTTCTCTTCTGCCATCTCCTTATCCAACAGTGCAATCTCGAGCTGCTCCTGAGCATCGAGGACTCGACTTTCGGCGAGTTGAGACAATTGTTGGGTATCTGAGAGCTCCCGTCTCGTTGAAATCAAGTCTTGTTGGAGTTGATTTAGTTTGAGCTGGAGTTTGGGTTTGACAGCAATGAAGTTTTTGGCTTCTTCAAGCTGGTGTTCGAGCTCACGGATATGTCGAGTGTCGTCTGTTCGTTTGGCTTCGAGCACTCGAATTTTGGCGCGGAGTTCTTGGAGTTCGGTGTCGTCTTGTGGTGGGAGAGGAGAGCCTTGGGTACGTGTGACTGGAGATGGGATTTTTGGACTTGCAGTTGTGGTGAGTTCAGCGGGAGGTGGAACTCTCGGGGGCGTGGACGGCGACGTGGAGGCAGCAGCAGCAGACACATGATCGAGAACAATGTCAGGAGGCACGGCCAAAGGTGAAGACGACCTGTTTTTCTGTGGCTTCTGTGAAAACTTGGTTGGTATACGGGGAGCCTGCTGCAGTGCAGATGAACTTGCTCCACTAGGACTGGAAGGGACATCGATAGTACTGGAAGACTCGCGCCGAGTTATTGATTTTCGGGGTTGTAGTCCCGGGCGTTTTGCGGGTGAGGATGGAATTGTGCGCAACACCCTGGTGGCAGGCAGGAGTCTATTTGGAGATTGAGAGCGAGGAGACGAGCCTGTTGGGGACGCGCTCCCGGTTGTGGCTGCAGCAGGACGGAGAGAGCCTGTGCGGGAGCGTCCATGGCCTTGTGAACGGGCTGCACGCTGGACATCAAGTCAGGATCGAGCACAATAGACACCGAGCACGGCTCACAGCAGAGTCCTGCTCCATGCCATGGATGCCCTTGATCTGACTCTGGCGGACAAAAACGCCATAGGGAAACCTGCAGGAAAAATAGACGACGCTGTTGACGGAGCCGTCGTTCTTGCCGTTGGGCTCAGCGAGCTCGACGCCTATCCACTTGCCTGTTGCGAATTTTGTGGTGCCCGAATAGCGGACGACGCCGGTGCCGGAGGGGATGGAGACGACGGCGCCGAGGGGAGGATCCATGGTCACGATGTCACACGTAGGCATATTTTAGTCACGCATACTTTGTTTATTACAGTCACGCACATATTTGAGTCACGATTTCACAATGCATTGCGTGTGCCTGATTGCAGTCACGCTCTTGTTTTGTTTTCTGACATGTCGCAGCCACAAGGTTTTCCTGTTTTTTGACATTTGTCATTTCTGCGCTGACTCACCCAGGCTGGCCACCGCCTCCCAGGACAACCACTCTGTCAGACTCGGACACCGAGCGCGAGTATCCCTCAGCCTCCCTCTCAGACCCCTCTGCTCGCCGTCTCGACAGCGAGCTCAACGCCGACAGCCCCCCAGACAACCCTGACGCCTCCGTCGACGCCCTCTCAGAAACTCCCCCCGCAATCCCCTACTTCTCCGTCAAGCGCCACCTCACCTGTGGTATCCCCACCCCAGGCCCCCCTTGGTCCCAGCGCTTCGTTCCCTGGCGTGGCGCAATCCCCGGAAAACTCAAGACCGCTAACTCAGCCCTTGTCCTGTGTCTCAACATCGATGTAGATCCCCCTGACATCGTCAAAACAAATCCCTGTGCTGTCCTCGAGAGCTGGGTCAACCCTCCAACTTTGTCTTCCCACAAGGCCCTCGAATCCATCGGCTCAAACCTCCAGCATCAGTTCGAGAGCCTCAGTCTCAAGATCTCCTACAAACCGATCTTGGATCCCTCTCTCGAGGACCTCCGCCGCTTCTGCCAGACTTTGCGTCGACAGGCTAAGGACGACGCCGTTCTTTTCTACTACAATGGCCACGGTGTCCCTCAACCAACGCCCAGCGGCGAGCTGTGGTGCTTCAATCGCAACTACACCCAGTACATCCCTGTATCCCTACACGAAGTCCAAAGCTGGATCGGTTCTCCTGGTGTCTATATCTGGGACTGCTCATCCGCAGGCAACCTTCTCACCAACTTCAACACATTCGCTCGTCGAAGAGACCAAGAGGCCCGTGCAGCACACGGTGAATTTCCCGAAGGTGTTCACCCCTTTACAGATTCCCTCCAGCTCGCTGCCTGCGGGCCCAATGAACAGCTTCCATCTTTCCCAGAATTACCTGCAGACGTCTTCACAGCATGTCTAACATCTCCCATCGATGTGGCCTTGCGTTACTTCATTATGAATAATCCACTTCCCAACGGCATCTCCATCGACACGGTCATCCAACTCCCAGGTGATTTGAAGGACCGTCGTACACCTTTGGGTGAGTTGAATTGGATATTCACCGCCATCACCGACACGATCGCTTGGACGACCTTTCCTCGCGACATTTTCGTTAAACTCTATCGTTCAGACCTCCTCATTGCCTCTCTATTTCGCAACTTCCTCCTCGCTGAGCGTGTCATGAAGAACCACCACTGCACCCCCCTTACCGAACCTCGTCTCCCACCAACAAATACTCATTCGCTCTGGGACACATGGGATCTAGCTGTCGATGCATGTCTGCGACAGCTCCCTGACCTCTTATATCAACCCCCAGAGTTGAAAGGCGGCAACCTGCTCAAGTTGGGGATGACTCTTGACAAGTTGGTTCAATCAGGTGAGGACCCTTTTGGTGGTCTTCTCAAACCTCCTGATGCCAAGCCCTATGTTTATGTTCCCAACCGTTTCTTCGCTGATCAACTCACCGCTTTTGAGGTTTGGATCTCAAGAGGTGGGTCAGCATTGACCAAGAGAGGGCCAATGGCGTTACCTCTTTCCTCTGCCACGGCTGCCGCTGGCGCACCCAATACCCTTCCTTTCGCCTTCCCCCCTAATTCATCCGAAACTTCATCAACAACGAATAAACCTGTAATTTTCGACCAAGACCAACTCGCCAAACGCACACTGGAAGAGCTGCGCCAAATGCGTCCCAAATTCGATGGAATCAATGACCAACGACACCTCGTCCCACGTAAACCACCTGATCAACTTCCCATCGTTCTTCAAGTCCTTCTCTCCCAACCACACCGTCTCCGCGCGCTCATTCTTCTCTCTCAGTTCGTTGACTTGGGTCCCTGGGCTGTTCACCTAGTCTTAACAATCGGTATCTTCCCCTACATCTCAAAACTCCTCCAAGCAGCAGGTCAAGACCTCCGCCCAGTCCTCATTTTCATATGGGCCCGTATCCTTGCCGTCGATCAATCTGTCCAAGCCGATCTCTACAATTCATCTGGATATAAATACTTTTCCACCGTCCTTGGGTTAAAAAACGACGACGTCCTACCAAACAGTTCCGAACACAAAGCCATGTGCTCATTTATCCTCTCCGCCGTCTGTCGTGATTTCCCACATGCTCAAGCTGCGTGCTGGACAGAACGCGTTTTTGATAATTGTTACGACAGGTTGGAGGAGCCCGATTATCTGTTGCGTCAATGGACGGCCTTGTGTATCGCACAGATATGGGCAGCGAACGATGAACTTAAAGTTTATGGTGTCGACCATGGGACTCAAGACAAACTAATTAGATTGTTATCTGATGACAGCGCTGAAGTACGTAGCGCGGCATTGTATGCATTGGGTACCTTCATGGGTGCAAGTGGGAGTGCTGACGAGAGTAAGAAAGGAGGTGGAGGGACAGGGACGATGTATCAGTTGGAGGAGAGAGTTCATTTCAGGATGGAAGTCGCTGTTGCTACCGGTGCGACATTGGCGATCAAAGATGATGCCAGTCCAATGTGCAGGAAAGAGTTGTTGGTGGTGATTTCGTGTCTTGTCAAAGAGTGGAGGGGTTATTTTGTGGTTTGTGCATGGCTTTATTGGGAAGAGGATCGTCGATGGCGAGGGGGACCAGTTACTACTGGCGGTGCTGCTTCTCACCTGACTTCATCTTCCTCAACGACTGCCCCTCATGGTGGAGGAGCAGGTAGTTCAGCAACATCTACCCATGACGATGATGTGACTAGTCTTGCAGTCTCGGAATGGCTAGATTCATTCGGCGACGACGATATGCTCAGGGAAGAAAACCGTGTCCTCTTGTCTTCTTTCTTCACGATCTTTGTCGTTCTTCTAGATCTCTCCGTAGACCCATACGCAGAGGTACAAACCATGGCTCAAACCATTGTCGATTATGTTATGGCACTGCTCCTCGAATCGCCATTTACCAAACTTGAAACCTCTACATTGGATAGACCACCTTCCATACCTAGTGAGAAACGTCCTGGTCATGGAACAAGTAGTGGGAGCGGTTTTTTTGGAGGTGGTGGACTGAGTATAACAACATCGGCATCGGCATCAGCATCGACACCATATTTAGCCCAAGAATATCGAGGAGGATCAATTTCTGTTGCACCACCTTCACCTAATCCCGGTCGACCATCACTAATACGATCAGATACCTTACCGAATCCGCTTACCAGTACTCTGAAGAGGACTTCATCATTTGCAAATGCTACATCTTCGTTCATCAAGTCCTTTGGGTTTACATCGATGTCTAATGGTATGGGTGGTGGGGCTGGAAGCGGTGTGTATGAAGACGGATCAGGGATAGGCGGCAGAGGTACACCAGTGGCGACTGGTCCTCTCTCTGGTATCAACAATGGGTATTTCGGAGAGGCTGTGAATGATACGGCAAGAGTTCCTTTACCGAACTTGAATTTCGCAAGTTATCAATCGCCGTATAAGCAACAACCAACGCCGTCAGATCAAACTCTTTCATCTACGCATCACCATAGTCCTCATGATCCTCCTCGCCATACAAAACTTACTACTTCTTTTGAACACTATCCACCACAGCATGATTTCCAACCGTGTCATGTTATGGAGGCCCTGATAGAGGAAGACATGGAACGTCTTCGCGCTCGACGGCGAATGGGCCTTTATCCTCATCAACAACATCAACATCCCCGACGAAGTCATCACAATACGACTCAGGGAGTAGGTCATCGTTCGTCGTCCATGCCGAGTCCGAGTAATAGCACCTTTTCGAGAGATTCAGGCGATAGCGGTAATGTGATATTAGGGTTAGGGACCGGTAGTGGAGTGAGGGATGTGTTGCCGCTGAGAAGCACGTTTTATGATTGGTGTTGTGAGTATTTCAAGGAGCCGCAAATGAGGGTGAGTGGTGTTTTTTTTTTTAGAAAAAAGGTTCTTCATCGTGGACAATAATGTTGATTACGTTGGTAGCAAACGGAGGCGGAGGAACCGGGGAGTATGCAGTATAACTATCAACTGTGGAGACATTCGAGGAACGAGAAGGCGATCAGTGAGACGAGAGAGCAGGCTAATACTGCTGGTGAGTTTTTTTCACCATTTTTTGTATTGGTAACGTGGTGAGACTAATTGATTCTGAAATAGAATATTGTCGGTGGGATAGACCTGTGGCAACGATACAGACGGACGGGTATCCGCTTTCAATGGCTTTTCATTCATTTGATCGACAAATTGTGGTGGCAAATGAGACCGATACAATCAGGTACCTGAAAACACCCACTCTCTTAAAGAAATCGGCTTAGTACAGAACAGTGTATACGACTGGTCAACACGTAAACGTCTCACACAGTGGTTGAATGGCAATCCACGAGGTACTAGTATTACCTCTGTCATTATCATCAATCAAGAAGTAGGTGGGATTGTTGTTGTTGGATCGTCGGAAGGCATTGTTCGCCTGTATCGCAATTTTGACCCAGTGATGGAACAAGGCCCCGTGCAGATGGTCAGCGCATTTAGAGCTTTGAATGAGGTCATCCAGTTGCGTCAAGGATCAGGGATGGTTTGTGATTGGAAACAGTCTGCCGGGACGTTGTTGGTCGGCGGTGACTCCCGGGTGATTAAGGTCTGGGATGCGCAGACAGAGACACAGAGCTTGGTAAGTCTCTTATGATGTGTTTCCTTATGATGTGTCGAATTGAGTATCTGCGCTCAGGACGTTGATACTGGTTCTGAAAGTTCTGTCACTGCTATCGCTTCTGATATGGATAGTTCACAAACCTTTGCTGCAAGTTTTGCCAATGGAATGGTCAAGGTGTTCGATAGGAGGGTTGAAGATGAGGATTCTATCGTGCGAACGTATTCTGATCATACAGCTTGGGTGCAGAATGTCCGTTGGCATGCGACACAGCAGTTTCAATTCCTCTCGGCTAGTTTGGATGGTCAAGTCAAACTCTGGGATATGCGTGGGCTACCATTACCGATCGATTCATGGCACATTCAACCTCATGGACTTTCTGCGTTTGATGTTCACCCTTTGACAAATGTTTTTGCTGCGTGAGTGTCCCTGTATATGTCGCTTGTTGTGTTTTGCTGAGGGCCAAGGTTTTGTCATGCTTCACAAGGTCGTCTGCCATTAATCCCAGTAAATGGCGTGCGCAGAAGATTGTTGTCAAGTCGGTGAATCAGGAAGACCCACTATCGTCGTTTCATTTACAGACGGGACTCAGTATGGCACCATTACGGACTTTGCCTTCTCCATTTATACCGAGATTGAGTTCTTTGGCTTTCCATCCAAAAGAGATGTTGTATGGTTTAGGTCAACCTGATGGTACAAGTGTGTGGTTTTTTTTTTTGCTCGAATTGGTGGATGGTTTTTTCTGATATCCTTTTCATTGTTTTTTGCAGTTCGTGTCATGGGCTGCAAACTCTCGCAACCTGAGTTTACGTAGGAGTAGTTTTTTCTTGCATCTTGTATCTTGCATTTTTTTTGGATATATATGTATGTGTATATTTTGTGTCATTAATGAGCTGTATACACAATAATTGCCTGATTAGTTTTTTCTTCATATCTGGAGAGAGAGATCTTCTCTGTTTATGTCGACTGTAGAGTTGCTTGGTGATTTATGCTCCTGCTGTTTTCTGAGAATTGCACCGTATTTTTCCAACGTGAACATCCAGTCATTGGCTTATTGGTTAGTCTGTACTTCCCTTTGAAAAGGTTTGAAAGACTGAGGGATGGACTCTCCATCGCAAAGGCCGGCCAGCCTGATACTAGGTCCCAGATAAAGAAAAATTCAAATTTCTTCTACCTAATAATGGAATTCATAGTCCCTGTCAGCAGGAATGTATACGTCGTAAAGGTCCGTTTAAACGAGACCTTTGACCTTGGTGAACGATATACGACATTGACTATTATATCCTCGTCGGTTTAACTACAGCAATAAAGATACATCGACTATCTCTACGACGATTTAAGAATCAGCTACATGGATAACGGCTTTCGCTTTGTTGGTGCCCTTCTGCACCGCTAAAATAACGTCGCCGACTTTATCTAACCCGTAGCTCACATCTTCTTTGTATTTGAGTTCACCCTTGGCTAATTTGTCTGGAACTGTGGCGTAGAACTCGTGGGAGTATTTTTGGAATGACCTGGCAAACACAAAGCCTCTCATCATGATGTCTTTTCCAATGACATTCATCAGGTTCTATGAACATAAAGTTAAGTGAGTTCAGGAGGATAGAGAGCAATATGACACACTCGGATAGGAGTATCTTCCGCATTAAGTGCTAAGAGGGAGAAGGTCGGTAAGAGGAAGAGTCCTGATATGTAAATACGCATACCACTGATCATTCCACATTCCTGAAATTTTATTTTGGTACCTCCACATTCAAAACATGAACCAGCTTACAATAAATCGGGCACCAATGTTGGCAGCATCCAAAGCAGCTTCAAGCGTCTCTCCACCTACGTGATCCCAGAAACTATATCATCCATGAGCCACCTGGACACGTGAAATAAACCAGGAGACTGCCATACATATCAATAGGTCCTTCCTCTGCCAAAACTTTCTTAATAGGAGTAGTCTTGTAATTGAATGCTACATCAGCTCCAATTTCTTTCATGAATGCAACTTTCTCGTCAGAGCCTGCCGAAGCAATGACTTTCAACCCATCTGCCTTTGCCAATTGAATCACAAACGAGCCGACGGCACCTAAGAAAACACAAGTTCGAGAAAAGCGAGGACATCCTACGGACTATTTTCTGCGCACCTGCACCAGTAGTTACATATACAACATCACCCTGAATGTTGTCAGCAATTCGAAACACAACGGCACAGTTAGCATCTAACCTGCTTTGCCTGAGCAAATTCTTTCCATCCAACATAAGCGGATTGACCTTTCGATGTGTGATGAGGACAACATGCCACCAAAATAATCTTGGACACTTACCAGGCATACCAGCTGTACCAATATAAGCTGACCAAGGAAGCCCTTGTTTATTTTCAATCGGAAGAAGATCATCGAGACCAGGGCGAATGCTGTATTCTTCATGCTCTGAATTACAGTTTCAGAGTCCGTCATTTCAATCCTCAAAAGAATCATACTGAGATGTCCATAGAGGTGATCCCCGACCTTGACTTGAGGGCATTCGGACCTCAGGACCACACCTACGCCATGGCTGTTGATACTGAGAGAATATGAGCAACAAGGTGCTGATATTATCAGACGCACGGCTCTCCGAGAGGAAATGAACCCTAAAATGTCGTTGACAGTGAGAGAAACTTCATGCGGGACAGTCCACGTACAATATTGTAAGCGTTACTGGCTTGCATAAGCCCTCGAAAATAGGGATCTATCGACAAGACCAGGGTCTTGAGCAAGAAACCTCCATGTAGAGGTACATTGTCGACGTCGATAGTCTGGGAGTCATCGTATACGGTCGTTTTTCCAGGTTCAGGGTACCCTGGATATCATGATAAGTCCAATCTATGTATTTTGAAGGTAATATCAACGCCCACCAGTCGGGTATTCATTCATGAGCACTCGGGCATTCCTCACAGATGGCATGGTGTCCAAAGGATAAAGAGCAGACGATAGGAACCTCTTCGTAGGTCGATATTCAAGTGAAGCTAGATCTGACTACACAAGTACTACAGAAAGCAGTCCGTGCATACTGAGCAGAGTCACATGAACAGTACAAATCATCGAATCAGTTCATGCTAGACCAGGATAGGAAAGGGGCTAGATACATTCTTAATGAGGTAATTTTACTTCTTGCAGCTAATCACTGAAGAGGTTCTGACTATTTATATCCATATTTTTTGGATCCTATTTATATCCATCCATTGAGTAAATTACTGGGGCATTACGACTGTTCATATCTTCCTCAACACATTGAAATTGTGTCTGGAAATCATTAATGCATGAATTGATAGTTGATCAGGTACATGATAACATCAAGGACACGGAGCCAAAGTCCAATGGAGGGGCATGTATTCCTAGTAGATGAAGAGACAAGCAGAAGTGAATGTAGAACCAAGTGTGATGTGATAAGCGAAGGATGCGTGGGTTAGACTAGAATCAGAAAGTGGGAGGGATAGGATTATGATATGAGTATATAGTAAGTAGACCTTCAACAATCACAAAGGATATGCCAAGCTCAGATTGGTAAGATATGCCATCTGAGGGACTCGATAGTCATCCGTACTGACTTGGACCCCAGTGTCATCGTCATCATGAGTAAACCATAATATCTGTTTCGAACTATTGTCATATTTTGGCCAGCTTGGCTCCGTTCCGTTATTAGGATCAATGTTGGTGACAAAACGGACAAGATAGTCGTCAAGTACATGATATGAGAGGTCAGAAGAATGGTACTGGTAGGACTGCTATCAGGTCAAAGTCAGACGAGATTTACATAGTCACGTACTGCTCCCACAAACGGGGTATCCATTCCTCGGCTGCTCTCTAATGATTGAAAATTCAGTACAAGCGTCTTCGAGAGATTATAGTGACGCACGATAGGACCAAACATTTTGACTCGCAGAGCGTTGCTGCACAAAGAACCTTCTTGGTGCTTGGAAGACGACGTCTCCTTGGAAGGCAGCACTCCTCTTATACTGAGAAGTGATGGCGTTGAATACAGACGTATTGAAAGGCGAGCCATCTCTACGGTTATCTGGATATAATTCCAATACGTCACTGACGTTCTGATCTGGGACGTCGGAAAGATAGTTGAATTTCAGAAAAGACCTGAAATCGTCATTGCTGGTCACGTTGAGGGAAGTTAGTGAGAATACAGTGCCCTCATCAGCGCAATTACCTAACAGAGGATCGGTAATTTTTTCGATGAGACTGTAATTGAAGCGCACCGCTAACAATAGGAATATTTGCAACTGTTCCATCCAAAACCAGTTTCTGAGGATTGTCCGGTAAAAAGTCTCCATCGGCTCTTGGTACCCAAACTAGATCCAGGGATGTATAATCGTAATAATTTGGCGTTCTGTTGATGACTGTCTTGAGATTTTCGTATGAAACGCTTCGGAGACAATTTAAGGTATCATCTTGATCGGCACAGTTGGTCTGATTGACGATTTGGTCGTACCACACCTTCCGGCCTTGTAAGCGAGTGACTTATAGCTATCGATCACAATATACACACCTGACCTCTGGTAATGTTTCCAACCGGAATAGGTGCACCCGATTGCATGAATGCACCGCGGAATAATCCTTCAGGATTACCGTTATTGGTCAGCATTTGAAGGGAGGCAGAAATCCCTCCTGCTGATTGGCCCCATCTAGAGGAATGTGCTCGTCAGTCAAATACTCGCTAAGTAGGTAAATCCAAAGACAAACAAGGTAACGCGGCTACTGTCTCCACCAAAATTGCCAATATACCGATTGATCCACTGTAGGGCAGCACGCTCTGATGAAAAAAGATCTAGTGGAGATATCGAATGAACAGAAGAACGACTTACGGTCTCGAAGCCCAACATTAGTAGCATTTACGGCTTTGGTTTCTTGACTGGCTAAGAACCCCCACCCTGTAGACCGAGATCAATATTAATGTCATCCAAACCGTTGTTGAAACGCACCAGAGACGCTAGAAGGTGCATTAGATGGAAGATACAAAGAAGAAAGCATTTGATACGGACCGATAATTCATGGAAACATAAATCAGTGGCTGCTCAAGCTCGGTTGAACGCCGTACAAGTCGGACAGCATCATCGTCATAACTGCGTAGCATAGATAAGCACAAACAGGTTCTTCAAGAGAAAAAGTTAGATGTACTAGTATGTCGTTCCTGTCTCAAAGCCACCTGAAACAGAACTTGACAAAAACACATAAGCCTAGGGAGTAATCTACCTACCTCCAACAATCCACTGTCGGACAAAGTTTGAGCACGATTGGATCTTTTGATCTCAAAACAAACTCACCACTACCACAGGAAGATTAGAAGATGAGTTGGTGTTATCCGGGCGCATGATGTTGAGAGTTAAGCCTGTGAAAAGAGGTGTCATGCACAACCAAAGAGCGTAATGGAACATGAAATTACAATCTTCGCTCTCTGGAGGAGCACTTGCATCATTGAAGTCGACGCCTGTCCAAGTTTGATCGACTTCAATAGTTCCGGAAATGCCAAATCTTCCACGCCGGTGAAAGATGTTATGGAAGAATTGGGAAACGAGTGAAGCATTTTGCTGGGGGCACGAGGATCCAAAGTTCTGTGCATTGATACTGCCATTGTACGAAGATATGCCCATAGGTGGGCTGAATCTCAGCTCATTGACTGGGGGGGATGCATAAGGGATTCCCAGGAATTTGTGCACTCCAGAAGTCGAGACACCGGAAACAGTTGCTTGATCGAGGGTAGCTGTTGGTGTGGCAGAAGTAGACGAAGCAGAAGTAGAAGAGTCTTGAGCGGCGCTTGTGCCTGCCAATAGGAGAAGTGAAAGACAATGCAGTAGTTGGGTCATCGCTCGCCTTGCTCTTGTTTTTTCAGATAAAATATATAATACTCATTGTTCAAGGAACAGGGGCTACTGTTTCAGGCAATGCAGAGCCCCTAAGAGTAGTAGTCATGTCTTACTGGAATGTTAGGAGGACTGCATAGGTCTGCCACGATCATTTATTGATCATATATTACTGACTGGATTCAACAAGCGTGAGAGTCAAGCGGCTCTCTGAAATTGCGGTATCAACGAGAGATATTGAGACTAGTATTGATTATGCTTGCGATTCTTGCTGCCACTGAATTTCCTTGGGAAGGCAGACAGTCGATCCCGGGATCAGAGGGTCACATACAAGCTTGGGATTTAGAGTTTGTAATTTGTCGAGGGAAATATGGTGTGCTTCGGCAATGTCCCAACAAGAGTCGCCTGGCTGGACAATGTAGGTTTGAGTGTGGCTGCAGCAAGTCTCTCGAGCAGAGAGTCCAGGGGAGAGAACCAAGCGCCAGACGAGGAGGAGCACCACTGCAATAATAAGGAAGAAAGGGAAGAGTGTCCTATAAGCGGCTGAGTTCACATCGGCATTGCGAGACTAGAGATAAAGCGGTCAGTGTCTTGGCCTGAATGTCAGAGTGACGACACAACGTTAACGTCAGCGTTGAGCAGGTGATAACCATTTGAGTGTGTCGGAGCAGCCTCCACATCGCCGTCATCCACCGCATCTGGGCCAGTGACATGTGGTGGAAGTTCAGAGACTACGGAGGATTGACTACATCAAGTTCTCCGAGCACGAGTCACACGTACCCTTTATGAGCCCTCCATACTCCGAGCCTTCCTCACTTCTCCAGATTCCGCCGTCATCATCCTGGAAGTAGTATCTACTAGTGTCTGCGTCGTAGCCAATCCGCTTCATGCCCTCTGGAAGGCGGTAATCATCCTGAAGATTTCAGTAAGGCGACAAAGTCAAGTATTGAAGCAACTAACCTCGTCGAATTGTGTCCAACGTCCCATGACACTGAGCAAAGAAGATGTATTGAGTTCAGGCGGTAACCGCCTCAATTGTGACCCCAGGAGGCTTTGTCACGATCTACTTGTTTCCTCTAACGCCTCTAGTTTCCCAGAAATGCTTCTTTCTCCAGCCTGTGATTATTGCTCTCCGAAAATTATCCCTATTTCTGTGGTTTTGAAATCATACGACTGATACCCCGTCTGTGCGTGAGGGCGTACAACTGCCACCTGACTCCCTCTCCTCAACCTCCTTGCCAACATCTGCGACAGCATGCTCTCACTTGTTCTCACGCTTCTCTTGACATGTCAAGCGCTTATTCAGCTATATAAATTAACCTTGGATTCGATTCGCATCGTTGTCGACCATGATTCGAGCTCTTTTCTTTGGTGTATTTGCACTGCTATCTGCCACTGTTTTTGCGGTCCCCACAGCTGATCAGGGGCAAATATCCATTGGAGATATCGCCAACCTCCTTGGCCTCGGTTTTGTATCCGGTATCAACATTAACATCACCGTAAGTATGATACACCCGAAAAATCATATCGATTGCTGCCTTACCACAGACCTACAACAGCTTTCCTCCCTTACCACTAATATGATCGAGTACGTCTGATTATTTGTAGTTGACCTTGCAGCTCACTTAGGTGAATATCTGCTTAGCGTCAATGTTACTAGTAAGTCATGCCTTGACGATGTAATTTATCTCCTAAGAGAAGGGAAATACCAGTATCGAACCCCCTTCCCATCGAACTGACTATAAAGACTATCAGTAGCACTGCTGGATTAAACGGCACCGAACTTGCGACCTTCAGTCATACTTTCTCTAGCCCTGGCCTTGTTGTTAGCCCTCTTGGTTCTCGAAACTCTGGGATAATACCCAATGTTCTGGTTACGAACGGTGTCGCAAATTCCCTCGATATCGTTCCTTTTGGTGTATTGGATCTGTCCAACATCAATGCCGACGTTCAGTGAGCTTTCAACTCGGTCAATTTACTCGATCAGTGCTCATGCTATGAAAATAGAGCTTTGACGATTGAGGGTTTCCTCGGATTCCCCCTTGAACTCGATGGCTTGAAGCAAGACAATGTCCCGACCAAGTGAGTCGGTTTTGTCCACAGTCGTTCTTGCTAATTAGTTGGGATTGCAGTTACAATCTTGATCTTGCTTGATATTCTTACCTGGGTAGATACTACAGGAAAATTTGTTGTTGGTTGATACATCTTCTGATAGGTATTACTGAGGCTTGGAGAAATGTACAATGGAATGTATAGTATTGAGCCATGTAAAGAAATTGTTACACCCTGAGAGATAACTCCCTAGCAAATATATCTCAGCTCCTTTGACGATAGACTTCTCGATGGATACTACCCTATTGAAACGTTGTATTCTCTGACAATGATGGCAGAGTTTTTAATAGTTTTTAAGTTCAGCAATCTATTACGCAGACAGTCCGCAATGATGGCAGGGTTGCAATCATCACTTTGGTCATCCGCCTGTTTCCGGAAGCTTGATCCGACAACTATACAGTTTACCTCAGCACCTCGGCATTCAATTCTCAACGAAAATCAAATCTTACCTATCGCCATGTCTGCCGACCTCCAATGGCTTCTCATCCGTGTGAGTTGGCTGCCATTGATCCTCTACTCTCTTTCCCCAGATTGAAGGCTTTTGCATAGAAAAACAATTCCCACATTATCGACCGGATTCCCGGAGGCCCCATCCTGTCCAGGGAGCCAGTGTGTCATTCCGATCATGATTTCTCAGCCCAAGATTGAGCTGAACAAAGTTGCTCATAGGGTAATCTCAAGAACATCCATTCGTATAAATACTCCGGCCTCGCCAACTCAAAGGTGGAGTTATGGTCTGCTGAACTTCAGGCCAAGTCTGATAAATGGAATCCAGACAATTAATATTTTTGATGAGTCTGGCGTGATCAAGATCGTCACTCGCAAGACAAAGGCCTCTCCCCATGCAGTCGCATCAGCCTACACCGCTTCTTTTATTCGCGCAAAGTCCGGCAGTCGTCGTTCTTTGGGTGTTACTGCTCAGCTTGCCAGGAGAGGTTATCGTCCTGATCTACGCAAGGTGAACTTCCCCCTTATTTTTTTGTATTCCCTACGGAGGAAGAGCTTCGGAGGACACCAGATGCATTCTCGTTAGAACCCACCGGATTCACCATTGGAAGGCTGGGCGTGGACATGTTTGCAAGATCAAATAGGGGAGGATCAACCCCGTCGCGCCATTGTCGCTATCGGTTCTCGTTCAGTGCACCTGGCGAGGCAACCGACTCATTGACGCATACACTTCTGTCTGCAGTGAAGCTTATCCATCCGTTTTTTCTATCTTCCTCGTTTGTGAATAGTGATTCTCATTGAGCTCATGACAGGCTGCTCTCGCTCGTACCTCTGCTCTTATACAATCACAGAAGGAACCCAAACCCGCCCCACCCAAGAAAACTCGTGGTAACACCAAGAAGACAGCTGTGTCGTCATAATTTGGCCAATTTTCTCATGTTTCTTATGTCGTTCTTATGTGCCTATCAACAAGAATACACATGTGTTGGTCGTCCTTAGCATCACCCAAGGACCAGGCAATCACTCATCACAGCTTGACGCTTCTTGTGAGATCAAATACCCTTCCCAGCAGGTTGAGCAATGCGACCACCGGAGCCGCAGACCTTGATGACACTGGCCTGGGCATTACGAGTAGGCCTGGTTGTTTCGGCTTTCCAATGGGCGTATTCCTTCATCTTCCCATGAGGGTGCTTTTTGTCCCTTCCTGTTTGTTCCTCATCTTGATATTGATTGTGACCTTCATGTTGGTGGATCTGGCCCTCACCAGGAGGAGCAGGTCTGGGATAATCATCGGTGACTGCTTCACTGTTGTCTATCCCAAGTTCTGCCATGTGCGGAGATCTGGGCGAGTAAATCACTGCCAAAGAGCAATCCAGTCACCTATTTACCCGTTGTTGCAGCTCCTGTGTTGCCTGCCGGATGTCGAGCGGCGTCTACCGCCGACTTTCTCTGAGATATCTGAGCAGTCCGGTCACTTTATTCAAAAGTGGGACGTACTGGCAGGGGTGTGTGGAACTATGATTGCAGTGTCAAGCATGACTGATAGTAAGGTGTCGGAGAGTAAATGGTAGCTGGTATTTGACTCTCCGGCTATGATTGGCCCCACAGTCACGAGCATGGTCGTATGACCATTTGAACTTGAACTAAGTTGCGAATATATCATCCTCGACCGAGTAGATTTTGCTATGCTACATGGAAACGGACAATCAGACGTCCCAAGCTATATTCTCTATGGAATGGCGTAGTTGCTGTATGCCGATAGATATTCTACACTACTTTATCACTCCGTGGGAACATCCGCACCCCTCACTCAGACGCTTCAGGACCAAGTTCTAAACAGAACCTTTAGTAGCAAAGCGAGTTGATGTTGGCTACTATTGCCTGACTTTTGCAGTAACGGGTACTTGTCAGCTGACCGCGGTAGATGTTGACAACTCAAGATACGAAACGTTCCAGAGGAAAACTGCACAATCCCTTCCTTGATGTTGAGTCTGTTGTCTGCAGGCTCAAATGCGCATGGACAACTTGGGAACACAAAGATCGATGACTCTCACCTGTTTCGAACATGCTCATTCTCTGACGGTACTCTTCCATCGCGAATCATGAATGTTGTTGATATCTCCAACGGTGCAAACCATACACTTGTGCTCTTGAAGATTCAAATGGTTGGGGAACAAGTCACTGAGGTTTGGGGTTGCGGTGATGGAAGAGCAGGCCAGCTCGGACCGAAGCTTCGACAGCAGGAGCCGATCACTGCTTTTCATAAATTGGATCTTGATGGCCCATTTAACGAGCTTGATCTGGAGAAGTATACAATAAGAGCCATAGGAGCAACATGGGAAACATCATATATTGTGATGGAGAGACATGGCGGCCACGACGTCATCATATCTTTCGGCTCGAACGATTTTGGTGATCTTGGAGTTGGAAGAGATGTAGGGGGCAAGATGATTGAGAAGGGAACAGGAATTCATATTGTCGACTTCTCTCATATCTCGGCAGCCGGAAAATCAATTGATTCGGCAAAAACTGTCGATATTGAACAATTGCGAACAGGGCAAAGACATGTCATCGCATCATTGAAAGTTGTCTGGGATGAGGGAGAGCCTACACAGATCCTCGTTGGATGGGGTGCATGTAGACATGGTCAGTTGGGAGACATGACGAATCAGTCTTTCGCCAGAACTTCAAAAGCTAAAATGAAAAATTCCGCTGTATCTACTCCGACCTATTGTTCTCGGCCCATCCGACTCTATGCCTCTGATTCCCCTTCGGCTTTTATCATCAATTTCTCATTAGGCATTCATCATAGTGCCTTCTTGCATCTATCAGGTCAAGTATCGGTCAAGGGATCAAATCGAAAGGGACAAATCCAGGGACTACAAAACCTCTCAAATATACGTGATATCAAATGCACTTGGAACGGAACATACATGCTTACAGCAGACGTCCCCCAACGCTTACTATCAACTGGTAGTAATTCGCATGGTCAACTGGGAAGGGCTGAGGGTTCTCCCACTCTGCAGATCGAAGTTACCGGCACTTCAATCAAAGCATTGGCCTGCGGGAGCGAACATTCTATGATTATCACAACTGCTGAGAAAGGGGACGAAGTTTGGGGATGGGGATGGAATGAGCATGGTAATTTGGGTCTTGGTAATACTACAGATTACTCAGTACCTCAGAAATTATGGCCTTCTTTTGATAACCCCGGGGCCCGTGTTCATGGCATCTGGGCTGGTAATGGGACGAGTTGGATCCTTTGCGAAACACCGACAAATTCCTAATTATGCTTTGTAATAGGTAACTCTCATGTCATACAACTTTGAATTACACATCGGCCACTCGGGAAAAAAGCTGCTGACAAGCAAGTGAAACGTCACTTGACATGAAGGTCTTGATATGACAAATCAAGTAGTTCAAAAGGACAATGGTTTTCATTACGGGTCAATCTCCTCTATCTTTTGGTAAATTATGTCGCCTGTACGGAATGCCAAAGTGCTCATGAATGAATACCCGACTGGTGAGCGCACTTAGATTATCATCAAGATACATATCATGATATCCAGGGTACCCTGAACCTGGAAAAACGACCGTATACGATGACTCCCAGACTATCGACATCGACAATGTACCTCTGCACGGAGGTATCTTGCTCAAGACCCTGGTCTTGTCGATAGACCCATATCTTCGAGGGCTTATGGTACCCAGTGGCCATAGCTATGCTGTGCGTAGACTACCCTGTCCTGCATGGAGTTTCTCTCACTATCAGCGGTATGACAGACTGGATTTCCTCTCGGAAAGCCGTGCGTTTGATATAATCCCTGCACCTTATTGGTCATATGCACTGATTGGATTTGACTCTCTCAGTATTAATAGCTTTGGCGTAGGGGTGGTCCTGAGGTCCGAATGCCCTCAAGTCAAGGCTGGGGATCACCTCTATGGACGTATCCGTATGAATTCTTTTTGAGGATTGAAATGGCGGACTCTGAGAGTATCTTGTAATTCAGCGCACGAAGAATACAGCATTCACCCTGGTCTCGGTGATCTTCTTCCGATCGAAAATAAACATGGCCTTTCTTGGTCAGTTTATATCGGTGCAGCTGGTATGCCTGGTAAGTGTCCAAGATTATTTTGGTGGCATGTCGTCCTCATCATATGTCAAAAGGTCAAACTGCTTATGTTGGATGGAAAGAATTTGCTCAGGCAAAGCAGGTTAGATGCTAACTGTGCCGTTGTGTTTCGTGTTGTTGACAACATTCAGGGTGATGTTGTATATGTAACTACTGGTGCAGGTGCGCAGCAAGTGGTCTGTGTGATGTCTTCGCTTTACTAGAGCTTGTGTTTTTCTTAGGTCCTGTCGGCTCGTTTGTGATTCAGTTGGCAAAGGCAGATGGGTTGAAAGTCATCGCCTCGGCAGGCTCTGACGAGAAAGTTGCATTCATGAAAGAAGTCGGAGCCGATGTGGCATTCAATTACAAGACTACTTCTATTAAGAAGGTTTTGGCGGAGGAAGGACCTATCGATATGTATGCACTGTACTGGTTTATTTCACGTGTTCCAGTGGCTCATGGATGATATAGTTTCTGGGATCACGTAGGTGGAGAGACGCTTGAAGCTGCTTTGGATGCTGCCAACATTGGTGCCCGATTTATTGTGAGCTTTTTCATGCTTCAAATGTGGAGGTACTTAACTAAGATGGATTTCAGGAATGTGGAATGATCAGTGGTATGCGTGTTTACATGTTAAGACCGATTCTTCCTCTTACTGATCTGCGCTCTTAGGATATAATACGGGAGGTGCCCCTGTCCGAGTGCGTCATATTATTTATTCTCAGAATTCACCTGACTTTCTGCGCATAGAACCTGATGAATGTGATTGGAAAAGACATTACAATCAGAGGCTTTGTCTTGCATAGGTCACTGGGCAAACATTTCAACGATTTCTATGCTACAATTCCGGAAAAATTGGCCAAGGGTGAAATCAAATATACAGAAGACATGAGCCACGGACTAGATAAAGTCGGCGATGTCATTCTAGCGGTGCAGAAGGGTACCAACAAAGCGAAAGCCATTATTCATGTAGCCGATTCCTAGACAATCTGTTAAACTTCTGTCGATTTGTTTTGATGGTCCATTAGCAATAAGCCCGCGGGAATCATTCAACTGTCTAGATTATTGATAGGAAGTCCAATTATTACAATACACAGACGCTTTTGATAAGGGAACTCAGAGGCAGCTCGCGAAGAAACAAGTACAAGTTTATTGGCAGCAACAACCCGAATTGACCTAGGTATAGGTATAATCGAGGGAAACTAATCAGACAGGCTCTTTGAAGAAGCAACCAATTCCTAGTTGACCTGATTAGTTTCCGAATAAATCAAAGGTTATCTCTTCTTACGTGGAGTTTTTCTCTGATTGCACCTCGGAGTTCTGAGCGTTTCGTCCCATTCTTGAATAGCATAAAGGTGGGCATCTGTGGAGGATAATTAATGATTTCCATGGTTTCAAGGTAGACAGTGAGTGAACTTACAGCTTGTATCCCACACTCCTGCGCAATCTCAGTTTGGGCATCGACATCGACCTTACAGAACTTGACATCCTGCGTTTCATCGGACAGCTCCTCGAAAACTGGTTTAATCATTCTACAGGGACCACACCACTCTGCCCAGAAATCAATGACTACCGGTTGACTAGAATTGATCTATGAAGGTGAATTTGTGCCTCAACTTCGGCGAACTGCTGAGAACTCACGATGGTCCTGAATTCCTCAATGTTGTTAATCGCTGTGACAGGCATGATTGTGGTTTTGGATAGGTCAGGCAGAGTACTTATCTCTTTATATATACATTGGATTGGTGAGCAGATCACATGTTATCACGTTTTGTCAAGATGGTATAATCATTGTCAATATTCCAAATTCAGACACCTAGGTCTATAGATTCACTCTGAGTCCGATCCCAACGGCAATTCCCCCGGCGATTCCCCATCATCATCATCATCATCTTCACGACATGACCTGTCATTTCCTTGGAATCTACTAGAGTGATTATGTCACTTACCCTTAGCTATGTCGCGATCATCTATCTTGTGGTAAGCCTGAGCTCTCTGCAGCAAAGCCCGAACTTTGGTATCATTTGGGCGAAGGATATTCAGCACTGTATCGCCGTTTTTGTCTTTGATTCTGCATTATCAACGTGATTACAAACACTGGATGTGTTCAGAGAAGTACTCACGTTGTATCGGCACCGGCATCTAGGAGGGACTCAATAATTGACACCCGTTCATCGCTGTCCTCAAGCTCGAACGCATAATGAAGTGGGGTTTTTCCTGATAGCCTATTAAGTGGATCGACATCGCAGCTATCGTGGCTGAGAATGTGTTCAATACAATCCAAGGACTGGTTCTTGACTCTGTAGTAGTAGATATAGTTAGATCAGATTTTCATTTTCAGCGAGGGTGAAGTGGCGTACGCAAGGTGTAGCGCTGCAACAGTGATGGTCAGATCAGGGCTATCTCGGCAAAGAAAATATATAGCAAAGTACGTGTATCACCCGCTCTATAACTCTGGAGTTAGTGCAGAACTGGTGGTTACATGGGAGCCCCGCACCCATCCTGGCAATTAATGTCGGCATTGTCTACTATAGCTTCTAGTAGAGACTCCTCGTTATCAGAACGTGCAGCAGCAAGCAACACTTCATCTACCGTTATCGATGCATCAGTGAAGAATCATAAAAATGAGACTGACATACTGGGGGTGGCACCATCCATAGCAGAATGTGGAAGAGACTAAAGGAAATTATATCAGTCTCGTGTATTTTGGTTCTGATGGATTTTGACATCCTGAACCAGTCGCCCGCATCAGTTGTTTTTCTTGACACAGAACAAAATGTTGTCCTCAAGCGTGCTTCTATCAAGCGGCGTTCTGCTCCAGAGCCTCATGATATTCGCAAAGAAATCCGCATCCTCTCTAATCTCTTGCATCCAGGAATCGTCACAATACTAGATACCTTTGCCGACGACAATGCCAACCTTACCTATTGCATGCCCTACCTCCCTATTGGCCTCATTCAAGTACTAGAAACCCCTGCTTTTTCTCCTCATCCATTTACCGCAAGTCTGCAACCGAAAAGAGATCCAATGAAAGAAGGGCGTTTCACCACCATCACACGTTCAATCATCCTCCAAGCGCTGTTCGCTCTTTCATACCTCCATGCAAATAACATCGCACATCGTAATATTAAGCCAGAGAAATTTCTGCTTACTCTTGACGGCTGCCTAAAAATCATCGATTTCGGTCTCGCATTCAAAGCGTCCGATGAACCTGATAAAACGGACATTTGGCCAGAACCGAGAGATAAACTCTATTTCGAAGTCTCCACCGGGTAAGTCAAGCCATCCGATTTATCTATCGTATCGATGTCTTGCAATCACAGAGGATATCGAGCACCTGAGCTTTTATTTGGCGCTCGGAACTACGATCCCTTCGCCATCGACCGTTGGTCGTTTGGTGCAACACTTACGTCTTTCTTCACCCCCCTCCGGCTCGTCTCGCCCAATGATGACTCAGGAGACGATCTCACCGAGGGAGAAATCCACAAGGGCCCGTTCATTCTCCCAAATCATTCGACATCTACATCCCCAAATACACATTGGTCAAGAGACACCCTATACGACTCTTCCAGGAGTGAAATCGGGCTTACATGGAGCATCTTCAAAATCCACGGCACACCAAACGAAAACATTTGGCCCGAGTGGAAGGCGCTTCCACAATCGCAGACTTTGATATTCGACGACGTAGATGGGAAGGGTCTCACCAGAGAACTGCTACCACATCTCATGCCTGAAGAAGAGGGCAAGGGCAACAATTCTCAACCTCAAGCCACGATTGTAGACCTCATGAACCGGTTCTTACGATATCCTTATCGTGCTCGTCTGTCCTTCGCTGATGCTCTTGTTCATCCTTGGTTCACCAAATCGGATACAATCCTGATCTCTTCAGGATACGAGTCTGTCTTTGAACGGCAGTGGGATTCCATGTTCTCTACCGTCGAGGCAGATGAGCGCGCAGATGACGGTCTACACCTGCCAGCAGAAGAAGTCTGGAAGCCGGGTGTCGGAGACAGGTCTGTTGCGAAGGTAGCATTAGAGACTCGGTTAGCGGAAGTTTGGAACGGAAAATCTATGGCTGGATGGCTAGCAGATCTACTTGGAAATCACTAAAACCTCTCGGTCTTCCAGCGATACTTCGTAATATGTAATTTTCTAATTCGCTAGCCAATCCATCATTGTATGCGGATCTCAATTTGGTATATGGTACGGTGTACAATAAAAATATACATTACAGTCAAATGTAATCCAAGAAAGAACATATAAAGACCAACAAGGAAATCCATTGTAAATACTCAAGCTACCTCGATCAAGTAAATCTACATTTGTGAAGCAGTCAAAGTACCGACTTGCATAGGTGTCTGCTTCTGAGGAGATCGTTGTGATCTCTGAGGTGTTTGAAGTAACTGCTGACTCTGTGATCGCCTTTGTGCCTTTTGGCGTTCTTTTTCCTTCTGCAGTTTATCGTCATTGATAATACAAAGACCTGGAGTTGGGTCAGGAGAGAGCCCACACAACAAAGCTACTAATTGCTTACTCTTTGTCGTATTGTTTGTCTTGTAAATCCCGATCAGGCGACGACTGAGCTCGAACATGTCGTTTCTGAGGCACGGTATCATGAACATATAGCTGTACCATAGAGATAGAGTAGACGTACCTCAAGGAAATAATGATGAATTGTGCGTTTTTAGTCCTGTCCTTGATATAGTTAGCGACGATTGAAACGTTACGGAAATCCAAAGCAGCGTCAATCTCGTCCATAAAGTACAACGGTGTGGGCTGGGATCCATGTCAAACTTCATTCCAAGAGTAAAAAGATAGACGGACCTTGAAGTGATGCAGCGCAAACACAAGGGCGAGCGAGCTCAGCGTCTTTTCGCCACCAGACAAATTCGAGATATTCTTCCAACTCTTCTTTGGTGGCATTACACTGAAAATGATGCCCTCTGCAAAGGGATCCAGGCTGTCAACAAGTTCAAGCTCGGCATTGCCTCCAAGCGTGATCATCTGTAACCCTTCTGGTCAGATTTCAAGTCTCAAACCAGCAATCGCTAGCTACTTGCCTGGTACATCTCTTTCAACTTTGCCGAGATCTGGGTGAATCCAGCCATGAATTTGTCCAAACGATCCTTCCTATACCCATCATATTCCGCCTTCTTTTTGTCCCTGAGCTCAGTAATCTCTGCCAACTCCTTAACACGGCTGTCAAATTCAGCCTCACGTCGCTTGTATTCTTTCAAGACGTTGAGGTCAGGAGCTGACTTCTTGACTTTTTCTGAAAGAACCGGGCGGATGAATATACTGGCCAAATGTCATCAACAGCCTCTTACCGTCAAGTAATTCTACATCGGCAATAAGTTCACGCTTTCTGAGGGGCGCTAATTCTTCTGGAGTGTACTCATGCAGTTGTTGTGCAGGCTTCCTGGAGGAGGCATCGGGGTCTGGTTTGACTTTCTGTCCGCCTTGCTCTTCTTCATCCTCACCCTGACCATCCTCACCGTCTTGGAGCGCTCCTTCTGGGTCATCATCATCGTCATCACCTTCATCGTCCGAACTTCAATGCAAAGGTCAGTGATAAGATGGGATACAAAGGTCTATGTCACTCACTCAACTTCTTCGAGGACGAGTTGATCATGCTGTGACTGCCAATGGGTTATTAAATCGCCATTCGTCTTCAATTCCTTGGCGTTGTCCTGTATCTCGCGTTCGAGTGCTTGCTATACGCAGAGTCAGCGAGATAAAATTCCATGAGTAATGCACAAACCTGCTTCTTCAAAAATTCTTGAATTTGCTCTTCCTTCCCATCAAGCTCCTTCTTCAACTCGTCCAGATCCTCTTTAGAGTTGTCAGCTGCCTGTTGAGCATCATTACACCTCGCTTTGAGTTCTCCCAGATAGGTTTGAAGTTCCTGTAGTGTCTCCTGTAGGCCTCGAACTTCACCTTCGTACTCCTCATATGTGCTCTCGTTGACTTCGATAGAACTCGCCAATTTCGTAATATCCTTCTCAGCTTTCGCTTTGGATACTTCTGCCTTGGTGATCTCGTCATTGGCGAGATTGATCATGAGCCGAATGCCGTCTATCTTGGACTTCTGAGAGAGTAGCTTAGACCCCCCAATTTCGAGGATGCGTTTCTCTAACCCCTTGATGGCTTCTTCAATTTTGGCGGATTTCGCCTGGAGCCTCTCCAGTTCAGTCGTTGTAGATTTAATTTCAGTGTCTAGAGTGGAAATGCGACGAATGTCGCCCTGATTCGGTTTATTCTGATTCCTGATGAAATGGGTTAGTGCCAAACATATAATAAGGGACGCACAAGAACACTCACTTCAAGTCTTTGACCCGCTTCTCTGCCTCAGAAATTGACCTCTTTCCAGTCTCGATCTCTAATCCTAACTTCTGATATGACATGTCCAGTTCTGGACCTGATCTCTTCAGCCTTTCGAGCTCAGCTTCAGCTTGTCTAGCTTCTTGCGTCGCTTGTTCTAGGTTTCTGAGAGCCTCTGCACTATCCCTCTCATATTGTTGAATGACTTCAGGCCTAACAGTTTCGGCGGCAAATTTAGAACTCATACCACCTCGTTGGGGTTGATTACCACCGCCAGACATCGTACCTGACATCTCAAACATCTGGCCAACAAGGGTGACCACCCGCCATCGAGTAGCACCATATGCAATTCGGTTGGCTTGATCCAAATCAGTGGCGACAAGAGTGTCGCGAAGAGCTTTGTAGAAAGCTGGTGCGAAACGAGAATCCTTGGTTTTGACAAGATCGAAGAGCCGAGGAGCATTCTCTGGCGTGGAGATCTTATTCATCCCAGAATCCTGTGGAAGCTTTTCGAGGACCATAAAAGTAGCACGACCAATGTTCTGACTCCGAAGGTATTCAATGCACTGTTGTGCTTGTTCAACGGTGTCAACGACGAGGTTGTTGAGTTGTCCACAAGCAGTCGAAATCGCAATATCGTATTTCTCGTCTATTGCGCCGAGACTGCCGAGACGTCCCTATGCTCGTGTTATCGTAGATAAAAATGAAACTGTAGTGAGAAACATACATGAAAGCCCTGGATCTGGCCACGGCTCTTGAGTCGCTGGAGACTGTCGAGCACCTTGCCCTGAGATCTATTTTCTGTTTGCGATGCTCTGGCCTCTTCCACCTTGTGATGTGCGGAGGATGATTTCATTCGCCACTCTTGCAGACGGACTTGGACATTCTAAATGAAGGATAAGTAAACAGTCAGTGCATATTGTGAAAACTGACCTGATTGTTTTTCTCTGCATTCTTCAGATCTTGCTGCAAGGTGTACTTCTGCTGTTGAAGGTCCTCTTGTTGCGCAATCTGAAACAATTCACCAATCAGTATTCCCGGAAGCTACAAGTACTCACTTTCGTCCGTTGATCAGCACGCTTATTTTCCAAAATCTCTTCAGCTTCCTTCTCAGCCTTTTCAATGGCCTCTGCTTTCTGAGAAAGTGCGTCACGCTCGCCCTGAGCGATATCAATGGCACTTTGCTTCTCGTTGACCTTTGCTATCCAAGGCTGGAGTTCTTTCTGCTTAGTCTCGATTTGGTCATGGAAAGTCTGTGTTTTATCTGAAAGGATCAACACATGAGACGCATCGATGAACATCTAGCTTACCTTTGAGGCCCTCTTGAATACTCTCGAGGACCTTTTCCTCTTTCTCCAAACTAGCCTCTTGCTCCTCCAATTTGACTCTTCCTTTTTTCATCTTACCCATACTATCCTCAATTTCGTGTTCAGCCTGCCTCTTCAAGTTTTTTTCCTACAAGATTATTGAGTATTGTTCTTGACAGCCAGAAAATAATTAAATACATCTGTCAGTTGTTTCTTGAGCTTTTTGGCTTTTCCGTTTGCATGCTTTAATCTCTCTTGCAACTGAACCTCTTGTTTCTCTTTCCCCGTCAACTCTTTGCTTGCTTCTTCAGCTGCCACTCTCACTTCCTGTTAAAATGATCAATTACTTTGAAGTGAGATACACGGGAGAATATCACCTGGTAAGCTTCCTCGCGTTCTTTAAAATGCTTCCGGAGTAGTTGTAAATGCGCAATATCATCCTTGTTCTTCTCGGTCTCCGCAACAAGTTCCTTCCTCAATTTGGCCTGGGTGCACGATCCACTGCTTCAACCACCGTGACAGAAAAATGAAAAAAATGAAAGACTGACCTCTTGGGTTTGATAGTTTGCTTCTGCCTGGAAGCATTTCCATAAAATCCACTGCCAATACCTCGATTGCGCCCTCACGAGTTCATTTTTTAGTCTCAGGAAATTCTCTGCCTCTCTCTTCTCATCCTCCAACGCCGCCTTCTCACGTTCGACAAATTTCAATTTGTTGAGCTTTTGAACACGCTGCTCTGCGTGTGATTCCAATTCCTTGAATGCCTCGTCGATCTTCTGTTTATATTCCGATGTACCAATGATGTCTTCTAAATACTCGAGGAGACCGTCTTCATGCTCCGTTGAACCCTTGGATTTCATTTGAGCTATTGACTCTACTTCACCCTAGTTCAAATATTCAAGTCGAGTCCGTCCATTCAATTGATTGACATACCTGAAGGATGAGAAATCGTTTGTGGTCGAGATCAATTCCTCGACCTTTCAAAAGAGTTTGAACCTCTGTATAGGTGGTGTTCCGACCGTCAATGGTATATGTGCTTTGATTGTTCTTGTATGCATGACGAGCAACCACGAGACCAGAATCGGGGACAATCTTGAATGCATCGGGACCAGGCTTCTGAGACGTCAGCCTGAGGTCTGTCTCTGAGTGAAGAACGCACCAAATCGATGATATCACGGAAGTGAACTTCAACACTACATTCATCGAGATTGGGATAGCGAGCAGAATTGTGGATGAGCTCAGAGACTTTGGTTTGACGCATCTTGACAGCGCGGAAACCGAATACAAATAAGAGGGCGTCGATTGTATTGGATTTTCCCGAGCCATTTGGGCCAACAATCGCAGAGAAAGACTACATTTCTGTAAACTGTTGAACTTGTCAATAGAACTGTGTTCGTACTTTGTGGAATGGGCCAATTGTCTGTCGCCCTGCATAACTCTTGAAATTTACGAGTACAATTTTGTGAATGACGAGCCGCGTCTGAGGTCCAGAGGGTTGTTCATGGATCGATTGAGCAAGTGTTTCTGGATTAGGCATAGGAATAGGATCAACCAGGTGGAACTCCTCCCCCCCTCCCTCCTCATCTACTTGCTGCATCGGCTTCGGCTGTGATGGTGGCTCCTGAGAATTTCGAATAGGATACGTCTCGACATCGGCATCCTCGTCAGCTGTCTGTTCCTTCGACGGTGTTTCAAATGAAACTCTTGCCTTGGACGCGCGACTCTTGTGTCCTTCCTTTGAGTTATTTGAGGGAACGTCCGCTCGTTCCACATCTCCATCTAAGATGTTCCTTGATCGTCTGTCGTGAGTCCGTGGTTTTATATCTTTCAGTTCCTCCGCTGCCGTGCTCGGAGTAGTAGTCGTTTTCGAAGCAGCTCTCCCGCGTTTGGTCGGTGGACGTTTCAGTGGTTGGCTCACAGTCACTTGATCATCTTCATCAACCTCCTTTTTGATGGACGAGCGAGCTGATCTGCGAGTTTGTGTAGGTTTGACAGGTTTTTCATCGCCTCCATCTTCATCCCCAGCATCGACTGACGGCCTAATTTTCTTTTTCACTGGAGCTTGCGGTTCCTCTTCCTCTTCCCCTTCAGTACTTTCCTCAATTTTTGATAATGATGTTTTTGATCTCGATGCTCTCGTCCTCGCAGCAGACGCAGTGGCCCGTCCAGAAGACATTGTCCTGGATGGTGGTTTGGTAACATTTTCGTTCTTTTCCGTCGTTGTCTCAACTGTGGAACCGCGTTTTCGCTTTGGCGGAAGAGTTTCTATCGGTGTATGTTCCACTGGCGCTCTTCCCGAACGTGAGGACCGTCTCGGAGGCATCGCACAAAATCAGAAACGGTGGTGGTTGTTAACAGAATAACGCGTCAGTCACGTGTCGACGTGTGGATAGCCATAACACTCTGACGCCGCTTGACATCAAAATGTGCGCGGTGTGAGATATCTCTAACCCTGAAACAGAATGTTAATGTGAACTTTTACCTCTATCAATTGATGAATGGAAAATACAGGCCTTGGTGGAGGTGAAGCTCTTGATTGGAACTCTTAAAATCGAGTACAAGTACATTACTCATTAGGAAGATCACAAGGCGACTAACAAGAATCCCACATCTATCACACTCTTATCACTTGCACCATAGGGAAGGAAACAGATATTAGAACGGCTTGGCTGGCTGTTGGGTGAGCAGGACACCGTATCTCTTCTTAATTGTTACACGGTGGCGTGAAAATTTGTCATCGGGAGAAAAACGGGCTGACGAAATGTGTCTTGAGCAAGAATCCGAACAAGAGAGGGATCAATGCCTGCATACCAGGGTGAGCCGATTTCGTCAGTCTGCCTTCAGAAGTGACTTTCTTAAGACTAATGAGCTTTCCAACCAACAAGATTGTGGAAAACAGGCACGTACTCTCAGTGTGTATACTCTGTTACCATTGTCATCAAGACTGTACATGAGATGCATAGTGGGCGACACTAGGTACTTTGCAGATTTCTAACGGCAAAAATGCTTTGATGATGTAATCACTTCCCACTCTCGGCCAAAGTTGACAAATGATCAGTGGCAAGGAAAGTGATGAAGTGAAATAAAAATAGTAATTTGTGTCATGATACTACCGCTGTACCCGAAACAAGCAACTACATGAATATCTATCGCTAACAAATCTCACAAGATTGACCAGTCTCGAAATATGGCAGTAGATCAACATAAAGGTTCTAGCAAAACAGAGCCAAATATCTTTGATTGTCATGTCTTCCATCAAGATTACTTACGATCTGAAGCCACCAGCCGAAGTTGATGTTTCTGGGTTGGAGAAATCAAAGACATACGAATTTCCCATTCCCACTTCCCCCGAGACTGGTCTCACGTCGTATTATACTGCCCTTCAGGAATCAATTATGAAAACAAAGGAGCAGATCGGGAATGACTTGACAGAATGGAGAGACGCAGTTGGTAAAGCAGAATCCAAAATTGAACCGATAAAACACAAATCCGAAGAAGAGGAAGCGGAGGAGGAGGAAGGAGAAGAGGAGCAATAGTACTTGAACGTAGCATGCAAGTTGTCGTGTTTCGATTTACAGTCCGGCATTAGAATTTGATGTGCAATGGACAAGAAGAAAATACGGTTGATGTACACAACAGAGGAATGCTTGGATTCTATAAAGTTGCTCCACCCCTCTTCTCAACACCTCTCGGGCGTTCACGAATGACCATTTTATTGCTGTTCTTGGGACCTTTGGGACCTG
>Ga0153944_1000037_pt1 | contig 56676 bp, 53 predicted proteins | sample TSNJ028MetaG_FD_104703 | JGI IMG/M metagenome (GOLD analysis project Ga0153944, IMG submission 104703) | Attine ant fungus gardens microbial communities from New Jersey, USA - TSNJ028 MetaG | ecosystem: Host-associated > Fungi > Mycelium > Unclassified | place: USA: New Jersey, Wharton State... | reverse complement strand
TATGCTGATGGAAGATCAGTCCAAGAAATACGGACACGATCAGGAGGCCGATGATCTGGCGGCGGAGATCATGGAGGTGATCGCCGGTCATGCAGCGGAATCCATGGCGTTATACTCAGAAGTGTGCGGCAATCATTTTGCCCTGCATGCGCAGGTGGGAATTGATTCTGATCACGGGGTTACTTCCGGCGTCCGGATTCCGATCGGACAGGAACCGGAGAACATGTTTGATCATCTGCGTCACAGCGCCAGATTTCATCAGTTTTTCCCGACCGGATGCGCAGACATCTTCCCGATGGAGACGACGGCGCGGAACAACCCGGCCGGAATGCTGGATATCGTCAAAGGAGCCTTTGCTCTGGGTGATAAATATATCAGTTTCTACGCGTCAGACAGTGATTTGGTAAGAATTACAGGTTATCTGGTTAAACGCAGCGATATGGAACAATATTATAAAGGGGAAGCGGTACTGCAGAACACCGTTTATCTGGGCGGTGACAATTACCGCAATGCCGGTCTCCAGAACCGGAAGGTAAGGTCGGTGCAATGAGAGTACCGGTAAATAAGATTATTCCCCTCAGCATGGTCGATGGTCCGGGTAACCGCACAGCGATATTTTTGCAGGGCTGCAATATTGCCTGCAAGTATTGTCATAATCCGGAGACCCAGCGCCTATGCAACAACTGCGGTGTATGTGCGGAACAATGTCCGGTGCAGGCGCTTGCGCAAAAAGATGGACAAGTATACTGGGAACCGGAGAAATGCGTGGACTGCGATACCTGCATCAAGGTCTGTCCCAATTACGCTTCACCGAGGATCCGGCTGATGAGTACGGATGAAGTGATGGCAGAGGTACAAAAGAGCATTCCGTTTATTCGGGGCATTACCGTATCGGGCGGAGAATCTACGCTCTACCCGGAATTTCTGAAAGAACTATTTGAAGCAGCGAAAAAAGAGGGATTATCCTGTTACATTGACAGCAACGGATGTGTTGACCTTGAGCAATATCCCGGGTTGATGGATGTTTGTGATAAAGTGATGCTGGATGTGAAGGCCTGGAGTCCAGAGGTGTTCCGGCAGTTGACTGGTCATAATGGTGCGCCGGTGAAGCGTAACCTGATCTATCTGGCCCAGCGGCAGCAGCTGGAAGAAGTACGGATTGTCTGCCTCGATGCGGCTGATGTGGAGGCGTGTATTGCGGGCATTGCCGAAACGGTACGATCTTATCTGAATGAATTCACATTGAAATTGATCGCGTTTCGTAATTTCGGAGTGCGCGGGGAATTTGAAACGATGCCGGCGCCGACGTCCGAACAGATGGAACAATGGCGGAAAATCGCCGTGTCTCACGGCTTTTCAAATATATGTATCATTACAGTAACCAAGTAACCTATCATAAGGAGGAAGAAGTTATTATGAAATTAAAAAAAGCAATGGCACTCTTTTTAGCAGCAGCAATGGTATTCTCACTTGCAGCATGTGGAAGCAGCAAAGAAGCTGGAGAAAAGACTGAGGACTCAGCAAATGACGGCGCAGCGGCAGACGATGGCGCAGCAGATGAAAGCGAATTCCACGTAGCGATGATTACTGATACCGGTGGTGTCAATGACCAGTCATTCAACCAGTCTGCATGGGAAGGTCTGTCAGAATTAAAAGAGGAAACAGGAGCAACTGTCAACTATATGGAATCCAAGCAGGCATCTGATTTTGTAACCAACTTAGACCGTCTTGCTGACAATGGGGCAACGCTTCTGTGGGGGATCGGTTATGCGTGTGCTGACGGTATCTTAGAAGCGGCAGAAGCGAACCCGGATCTGCAGTATGCTATTGTGGATAACGCATATGAAGAAACACCGGATAACATAACTGGCGTTACCTTCCGTGCTCAGGAGCCATCATTTATGGTTGGTTATATTGCAGGTAAAACTACTGAGACTAACAAAGTTGGTTTCGTAGGTGGTATGCAGTCAGGACAAATCGACCTGTTCCAGTATGGATATGAAGCAGGTGTTCAATATGCAGCAAAAGAATTAGCAAAAGAAATTGAAGTATCTGTTCAGTATGCAGAAAGCTTCTCAGATGCAGCAAAAGGGAAAGCAATTGCTAACAAAATGTACTCTGATGGATGCGATGTTGTATATCATGCAGCAGGCGGAAGCGGAACCGGTGTAATCGAAGCGGCAAAAGAAGCAGACAAATGGGCAATCGGTGTAGACAGAGATCAGGCATACCTGGCTCCGGATAACGTATTGACATCGGCTCTTAAATTAGTAGGTAAGGCAGTAAAAGAAGTATCTATCGATTTTATGAACGGTGAAGAGATCGGCGGAAAGACTCTGGAGTACGGCCTGGCAGAAGATTGTGTAGGTATTCCGGAAGATCACGCTAACATGGCTGATGGCGTATATGAAGATACGATGGAACTTGCGGAAAAGATCAAAGCCGGTGAAATCACACCTCCAGGTACAAAAGCAGATTACGATACCTTTATTGCAGACCTGTAAGAATAAGTACAATAGCATCTCGGGGGCATTCTGGGTAGGAATATCCCCGGGATTTTTGTAAATAAATACCTTTACTATCACTTGACAAAGTATTGCTGAGGCGTGTATTACTTTGTCAAGTGATGGTATAATGAAGGAAGGAGAACGAAGAGCATGGCCAATGTTAGCAGTGAATATGCAGTGCAGATGCATGGAATAACAAAGCGATTTGGTTCTTTCTATGCGCTGGAAAACATGGATTTGGATGTGAAAAGAGGAACCATCCATTCTCTGCTGGGGGAAAACGGGGCTGGTAAAAGTACGCTGATGAATGTGTTGTACGGGCTTTATCAGGCTGATGAGGGAGAAATCTTTGTAAACGGAAAGAAAGTGGATATTAAGAATCCAAATGTGGCTATTGCAAATGGAATCGGGATGGTGCATCAGCACTTTATGCTGGTAGATGATTTTACGGTGACACAGAATATTATTTTGGGGAATGAGACGACTTCGGGTCTGGGTGTTGTCGATATGAAGAAAGCAAGACAGCAGATTTTAGAAATCGTCGAGAAATATGGGCTGGAAGTAGATCCGGATGCCAGAGTCAGCGATATTTCGGTTGGGATGCAGCAGCGTGTGGAAATTTTGAAGACGCTGTACCGGGGAGCTGAGTTGTTGATTCTGGACGAACCGACGGCTGTACTTACACCGCAGGAAATTGAAGAATTACTGACGATCATGCGCAATCTGATCAATGACGGTAAGGCGATCATCATCATTACCCATAAGCTGAAAGAGATTAAAGCTTCTTCGGATACCTGTACGATTATCCGGCGCGGGAAATATATTGATACAATTGGCGTGGAACATGTAACTGAAAATGAACTGGCGACCCTGATGGTAGGGCATGAGGTGAAACTGGTTGTAGATAAAGAGCCTGCAAAGCCCGGAGAAGTAGTCTTTGAGATCAAGAACCTGATTGTAAAAGATGACCGTAAGCTGGATGTCGTAAAAGACTTCAATCTGCAGGTCAGAAAAGGGGAAATTGTAGGAATTGCCGGAATTGACGGCAATGGTCAAAAGGAATTGATGGAAGCGATCAACTGTCTGAGACCGGCAGCCGGCGGGGAGATATTGGTGAATGGGAAACCGATTGCGAATACAACACCGCGCAAAGTGATTGACAACGGTGTCAGTACGATACCGGAAGACCGCCATAAACGTGGTCTGGTACTGGATTACACCGTCAATGAAAATGCAGTGCTGGAGCGATACCGTGAGGCGCCATTTTCTAAGAACGGAATCCTAAACCGTAAAGAGATTGAGAATTTTACCAAAGAATTAATTGAAGAATTCGATGTGCGTCCGGATGATTGCGGACCAAAGCGGGCGGCAGGGCTTTCCGGAGGAAACCAGCAGAAGGTTATTATCGGCCGGGAAATTGCGATGGATCCGGATGTACTGATTGCAGTGCAGCCGACTCGGGGGCTTGATGTTGGTGCAATTGAAACAGTTCATAAGACTTTGATCCGGGAGCGTGATAAAGGAAAGGCAGTATTGCTGATTTCCTTTGAACTGGATGAAGTTATGGACGTATCTGATACGATTGCAGTTATTTATGATGGTCATATTCAGGACGTCTTCAAACAGGGTACGGTCGATGAAAGTACGATAGGCCTGCTGATGGCTGGAGGTAAGGGGAATGAATAAAGCAGAGTATATATTGAGAAAACCATTTGTAAAGACACTGATTGCGATTGTTTTGGGATTTCTGGTTGCAGGGATTATATTAGTTATAGCAGGATATCCGCCGATTGAATCACTGAAGGCATTATTTGACGGAGTATTTTCCAGTTCTAAACATCTGTCTAACGTTATTATTAAGAGCACGCCGCTCATTATGATCGGTATTGGTGTGGCGTTTGCATTTAAGACCGGATTGTTTAATATCGGAGCGGAAGGTCAGTTTATCATTGGATGTGCGGCAGCAGTTGTTGTTGGCATTGAGTGTGATTTTCACCCGGTAATTCAGATCCCGCTGGTGCTTTTGGCAGGTGCAGTTGCAGGCGGATTGTATGGTGGATTTATCGGTTTGCTGAAAGCCAGATTCGGAATTCATGAAGTACTTACCAGCATCATGATGAACTGGATTGCCCTTTATTTCTCCAATTGGGTATGTAATCTGGATCGTTATCATAAGCCGGATACCCTGGGAACCTATACAGTGAATAAATCCGGTTACACGAAGGTTCTGTCTGAATGGAAGATGACTTCGGAAGGGAAAGAAACACTCTTAGAAAGTGAATTTCTGACCAATACTCTTTTGAAAACGGATGTGAATATCGGCATTATCGTTGCAATTATTCTGGCTGCGATTGTTTCGTTCCTGTTGTTCAGAACTGCGAAAGGTTACGAACTGCGGGCGGTAGGCTTTAACAAGTTTGCGGCAGAATTCGCCGGAATCAACGTAAACAAGAATATTCTTCATTCAATGCTTATCTCCGGTGCAATCTGCGGTCTTGCAGCAGCGCTTTATATTACCGGAAACAGCCCGCATAGTATTGCGACGCTGTCGGCGTTTGAGAATTATGGATTTAACGGCTTGTCGGTATGTCTGATTGCGGCAAGTTCACCGATCGGATGCATCTTTGCCGGTCTGCTATTCGGCGGTCTGATCTATGGCGGGCAGTCTATGCAGTATGCAGTAGGAGCACCGTCAGAGCTCATTAATATCGTAATCGGTATTATCGTGTTCTTCGTGGCATTAACCCATGTAATTCCGATTTTATTTGCGAAATTCTCAAAGGGAGGTAAAAAGCATGATAAGTAATATAACTTTATTTATCGGTATTATGTTAATGTATTCCACACCGTTGGTTTTTGCCGCTCTTGGCGGAGTAATTACGGAGCGTGCCGGTGTGACGAATCTTGGAATTGAAGGAATGATGTCTCTGGGAGCCTTTGTAGGAGCGGCAGCGGCTTATTCGACAGGTAATCCGTGGATTGGATTTGCAGCGGCTGGTTTAGTCGGCGGTGTGGTTGCGTTTTTCCATGCGTTTGCATCGATTACCTGCCGGGCAGATCAGACTATTTCGGGTATTGCGATCAATATGATCGGACCGGGACTTGCATTATTCCTGTGCCGTCTGATGTATGATGGAGCGACGATGACCCACCCGATTACGAACAAGATTCCGAAGATTTTCGGAAGTACATTAAAAGGTGCATTGGGAAATCTGAATGTGGACGTAACGGTAGTAATTGCTTTGATATTTGCAATTTTGATATGGTTTTTACTTTATAAGACAAAATGGGGTCTTCATATCCGTGCTGTTGGAGAGCATCCGGCCGCAGCGGACACGATGGGGATCAATGTCTTCAGAACCCGTTATGTGTGTACGGTTGCATCGGGTGTTCTGGCTGGATTCGGCGGCGGAGCGATGACTCTGGCAATCATTTCCCAGTTTAACCCGACGGCAATCAGCGGACAGGGATTTATCGCTCTGGCAGCGGTAATATTCGGTAAATGGACGCCCCATGGTGCGTATGGAGCATGCCTGTTGTTCGGCGGTGCACAGGCGCTGACCGTGATTCTTGGCGGCGGTGCATTTGCGATTCCTTCGGAAATTCTGGCAATGCTTCCTTACGTATTGACAATTGTGATCTTGATTCTGTTTGTGGGACGTTCTGCAGCACCTAAGGCAAGCGGCGTTCCTTATGAAAAGGGTGCCAGATAAGGAGTAAAAGTACGATGAATGAAATTGTTACACTAATAGAGAAACTTGGTACCAAAGAACGGGATTATCTTAATAAGTATCTTGCGAATGCGCCCAAGTGGCTTTTGGAGTCATTTCAGATCGTAAAAATGAAAAAGGGTACTACATTTATTCATGAGAACGCATATGTAGATACTATTTATGTACTGGTAGAAGGAGTAGTTAAAGCGACCGATTATCGTGTGGAAGAGATCGCTTACGACTATACCCGGTTCTACCCGGTAGAAGTATTCGGGGCGATGGAATTTCTGATGGATAATGATTATTATCGAACCACCCTGGTAACGGAGACGCCGTGCACTTTCTTAAGAGTATCGAAGGAGCAGTTTGCCAAATGGATGGTGACCGATATTCATGCGGTATTGGAACAGGTCAAGGCGATGAGTATTTATTTGGTCGATCAGGTACGCAAGGAACGGTTATTTCTGTTTTTAAGCGGCGGCGACCGGCTGTTTCTAACCTTTATGGATATGTATCCTAAGCAGGCACAGGATCATGTCTGCCGGATCAATCTGACCAGAAAAGATTTATCAAATAGTACGGGATTATCTGTCAAGACGGTCAACCGCTGTATTAAAAAGATGGAAGAAGAAGGTTATATAGATCGCGAAGGCCGGACCATTGTAATCAATGAAAAGCAATATAGACGTATTAAAAAAGTAGTTTCAGAGAAAATAGACACATTAGAGGTAGGCTAGAAAGGCGAAAACATGGTAAACTATTCAGAAAATGAAGAAAAGCAATATCATATCCAGGTCGCGCCGGGTGAGGTTGGCAGGTATGTCATCATGCCGGGCGATCCGAAGCGGTGCGCGCTGATAGCGAAATATTTGGACGATCCTGAACTGATTGCTGATTGCCGGGAGTATGTAACCTATACCGGTACACTCGACGGAGTGAAGGTCAGTGTGACTTCCACCGGGATTGGCGGCCCGTCGGCAGCGATTGCAGTAGAAGAACTGGTGAAATGCGGTGCGGATACCTTTATTCGGATCGGAACCAGCGGTGGTATGGACATTAACGTCAAGAGTGGTGATGTGGTGGTTGCCAATGGTGCGATCCGCATGGAAGGAACGTCGAAGGAATACGCGCCGATTGAATATCCGGCAGTACCGGATTTTGATGTAATGAGTGCTTTGGTAGAAGGAGCGAAACAACGAAAGAAGCCATATCATGTCGGAGTGGTACAGTGTAAAGATTCTTTCTACGGACAGCATGACCCGGATTCCAAGCCGGTGAGCTATGAACTGATCAATAAATGGGACGCATGGGTAAAGATGGGCTGTAAAGTTTCGGAAATGGAATCGGCAGCATTGTTTATTGTTGCCGCTTCGCTGAAGGTTCGGGCCGGTTCGGTTATGCTGGTAATGGCGAATCAGGAACGGGCGAAAGCCGGATTGGATAATCCGGTTGTACATGATACCGATGCAGCGATCCAGGTATCGATTCAGGCGGTTCGGAATTTAATTAAACAAGATGCGGAGGAATAGGAGATGAAATTGCCGGTAAAAGAATTGATTGAACAGGCGATTGGAGCATTGGATCACGCATATACGCCGTATTCTCATTTTCAGGTAGGGGCAGCTCTCCTGGCAAAGAATGGAACAGTCTATCAGGGGTGCAATATAGAAAATGCTGCGTATACACCTTGCAATTGTGCAGAGCGCACTGCTTTTTTTAAAGCGGTCAGCGAAGGGGTTCATGAATTTGAAGCCATCTGTATAGTTGGGGGGAAAGACGGGCGTCTGGAAGATTACACGGCTCCGTGCGGCGTGTGCAGACAGGTTATGATGGAGTTCTGTAATCCGAAGGAATTCAAAGTAATATTAGCGATTGATGCAGACCGGTATAAAGTATTTACGTTGGAAGAGATGCTTCCGATGGGATTCGGGCCGGCCAATCTAGTGAATGGTGCAGCACACGAGCTTGATGAAAGGAGACTTGAATTATGAAAAAATATCAGCGCGTCTTTGTGGTTGTAGTGGATTCGCTGGGGGTGGGCGAAGCACATGATGCAGCGGCGTATGGTGATGCTGGAGCCGATACATTGGGACATATTTCCCAGAGTGTTGAGACCTTTGATATTCCCAATCTGCAGAAACTGGGAATCGCTAATATGCATCCGCTCAAGCAGGTAGCACCGGTGGAACGGCCGCTGGCTTATTATACCAAGTTGGATGAGAAAAGCAAGGGAAAAGATACGATGACCGGGCACTGGGAGCTGATGGGCTTGAAGACGGTAACACCGTTTATTACCTTTACTGAGACCGGATTCCCGGATGAACTTATTCAGGAGCTGGAAAAACGCACCGGCCGCAAGATAATCGGAAACAAGAGTGCCAGCGGAACGGAGATACTCAATGAACTTGCGGAAGAAGAAATTGCAACCGGTCATATGATCGTCTATACTTCTGCCGATTCCGTGCTTCAGATCTGCGGAAATGAAGAGACCTTCGGGCTTTTAGAGCTGTACCGCTGCTGCGAAATCGCCAGAGAACTGACGATGCGGGACGAATGGAAGGTTGGGCGGGTGATTGCCAGGCCTTATCTGGGTAAGAAAAAAGGTGAATTTAAGCGAACCAGCAACCGCCATGATTATGCGGTGAAACCATTTGGTACAACAGTTTTGGATGCTTTAAAAGCAGATGGAAAAGACGTGATTTCGATCGGGAAGATCAGTGATATCTTTGCCGGCGAAGGGATTACGGAATCATTGAAATCAAAAAGCTCGGTGCATGGCATGGAGCAGACTATAGAGGCAGCGAAAGAGAAAGACTTCCACGGACTTTGCTTTGTAAATCTGGTAGATTTTGATGCTCTGTGGGGACACCGGAGAGATCCGGCCGGCTATGCTCAGGAGTTGGAACATTTTGATGAGAAACTGGGAATTCTGCTTGATGAAATGCGGGAAGATGACCTGTTGATTATTACGGCGGATCATGGGAATGATCCGACTTATACAGGTTCTGATCATACCAGGGAAAAGGTGCCGTTTTTGGCCTATTCGAAGGCCATGGAAGGAAGCGGCGTGCTTCCGCAAGCAGATACATTTGCTGCAGTTGGAGCGACGGTGGCGGAGAACTTCGGTATTGCGATGCCGGAAGGGACGATTGGGATATCAATGTTGGGACAGTTAAAATAGCAGTCTATTAAGAAAGATGTGTGAAGAGGTGAATTATGAGTCAGGACAAATTAAAACATTGTTATGAAATCTGTAAACAGAAAATCAGTTTTAAGCCGGAAGTGGCAATTGTGCTGGGTTCCGGCCTGGGTGATTACGCTGAGAGTCTGAAGATTGTCGAGACGCTGGAGTACTCTGACATCGATGGTTTCCCGATATCAACGGTGTCGGGCCATAAAGGCCGCTTTATCTTTGGCTATGAAGGTGATGTTGCGGTAGTAGCGATGCAGGGAAGAGTGCATTTCTATGAAGGATATCCGATGGAAGAGGTTGTGCTGCCGATCAGGTTGATGGGAATGATGGGTGCAAAAGTACTGTTCTTGACCAATGCTTCCGGCGGTGTGAACGAATCATTTAAGCCGGGTGACTTTATGCTGATCGAGGATCATATATCAGCATTTATACCTTCCCCGCTGATCGGACCGAATAAAGAGGAACTGGGTACCAGATTCCCGGATATGAGTGAAGTGTATAGTAAAGACCTGCGTCAGGTGATTGAACAATCAGCAAAAGAGATCGGTGTGGAATTAAAGCGCGGAGTCTATCTGCAGTTCTCCGGACCGGCCTATGAAACGCCGGCAGAGATTCGGATGAGCCGTACCCTTGGAGCGGATGCAGTAGGTATGAGTACCGTATGTGAAGCGATCGCAGCCAACCATATGGGAATGAAGATCTGCGGAGTATCCTGTATTACCAATATGGCGAGCGGGATACTGGCACAACCATTAAATCATAAAGAGGTACAGAAAACAGCTGATAAAGTTGCATCGTCTTTTAAGAAACTGATGCAGACGGCAGTTGCAAATATACACAAGAGCTTATAGGAGGAATGTTTATGAAACCGGAGGAAATGTTAAGCCATGTAGATCATACCCAGCTGAAGGCGTTTTGCACCTGGGAAGATATCAAGGCATTGTGTGATGAAGCAGCCGAATACCAGACGGCATCGGTGTGTATTCCGCCAAGTTATATTGCGCGGGTACATGATACTTATGGAGATAAGATCAACATCTGTACCGTTGTCGGTTTCCCGCTGGGATACAGCGTGACTGAAGCCAAAGCGATGGAAGTAAGAAAAGCTCTGAAAGACGGAGCGAAGGAAATCGATATGGTAGTCAATATCGGTGATGTGAAAAACGGCGACTTTGACAAAGTTGAATCAGAAATCAGAATTCTGAAAGAAGAGACCGGTGATAAGGTTCTGAAGGTTATCATCGAGACTTGCTATCTGACCGAAGAAGAAAAAATTGCGCTGTGCAAAGCGGTAACCAATGCCGGTGCAAATTATATCAAGACCTCGACCGGATTTGGTACTGCCGGGGCAACGATGGAAGATATTTTACTCTTTAAGAAACATATTGGACCGGATGTGAAAATGAAGGCCGCCGGCGGGGTGAAGAATCTTGACGATCTGGAAGCCTTTATCGAAGCTGGCTGCGACCGTATCGGAACTAGTTCAGCGGTTGCTTTTTTGAAGAATCAGGAAGCGGATTCATATTAAGGAGAAATCAATGGATATACTAAAACTGCCCAAGTCAGAGCTGCATTGTCATCTGGACGGCTCGATGAATCTGGAGATCGTCCGTGAGCTTTCCGGCAATCCTGCGATTGTCCGGGAGCAGCTCAGAGCAGAGCCGGATTGCATCAGTCTGGCGGAATACCTGGAAAAATTCGCATTGCCAATCCAGTGTCTTCAGAGTGAAGAAGGGTTGATGAAAGCGGCTTACAGTCTGATTGAAGATGTTGCAAAAGAAAATCTCAGATATATTGAAGTACGGTTTGCGCCGATGCTGTCGGTGCACGAAAAGCTTTCTTGCCGTGTGGTAATTGAAAGTGTGATTAGAGGCCTGAAGAAGGGATATGAGGACTTTGGTGTATACTCCAATGTCATTGTGTGTGCAATGCGCCACCAGAGCCCGGAACAGAATTTGAGCATGCTTAAGACTGCCAGGGAATTATTGGGCGAAGGTGTCTGTGCATTTGACCTCGCCGGTGATGAAGCGGCCTTTTTGAATAGCGGTTTTCGCGATTTATTTGCCGAAGCAAAGCGGCTGGACATGCCATTTACCATTCATTCGGGAGAATGCGGCAGCGTTGCCAATGTACGCGAAGCGATGGAGCTGGGCGCACGGCGGATCGGTCATGGTGTGGCGCTGATGCAGGATCAATCATTGATACAGGAGTACGCCCGGAGGTGTATCGGTCTGGAGATGTGTCCGACGAGTAATCTGCAGACAAAGGCGATTAAGAACTGGGACGATTACCCGCTGCTGGATTTTCTGAAGCACGGTGTGCTGCTGTCGGTAAATACTGATAATCGTACGGTCAGTAATACTACAATAACAAAGGAACTGGAGCTGGTATACAAAAGCTGTCATCAGGATGGTGTGATTTATCAACTGCTGCGCAATTCGATTGAGATGGCGTTTGCGGCAGATCAGATGAAGCATGAATTGCTAAAAGAACTAAACTGATCAGCCGCTAATATCGACGTTATTATCATCACCATTATCACTATCGTCATCCGTTTTTTTAGACGTACAAAATCCTTCACGGGCAGCGATAGTGCTCAGCGTATCACCAAGCTGAGAAAAAACGGATCCGAGAAGTGTGATTTCATCAGTGGAACGGTCTTTGGCAATAGAACAAGCTAAAGCTGAAATAAAAGTAACAAATTCACAAGAATTCATATCGATCACCTCCTTTATCAGTATATGCTTTTGAGGTGCTGGAGTGAGAAGATTTGAACACTATTTAAGGAGATGCAGATGGATGAAAAGATAGAACATCCTATATTTGGGACGGCCGGAGCAGGGGATTTGTTTTATAGCAAAGGTTATAAAAAATCACTGGAAGTGCCGGGATTTTTGGAAAGCATGGGGCTCGATGCATATGAGTATCAATGCGGCAGGGGAGTGAACATTGGTGAAGAGACGGCAAAATTATTAGGTGAAAATGCAAGAGAGCATAATATTGCCTTATCTATTCATGCGCCTTACTATATCTCACTTGCGGTGGAAGAACAGGAACGCAAAGAAAAGAATCTGAATCATTTTCTGAAAAGCGCTAAGGCAGCAAAAGCAATGGGTGCCAAGCGAATTGTGTTCCATCCGGGCGGAATTGGGAAGAATACCAGGGGACAGGCCTATCAGATGGCAGAAATTACTTTGACTTATATCATGGAACAATTGAAAGATTCGGGAATGGATGATCTCATCTACTGCCCTGAAACAATGGGAAAAATAAATCAGCTGGGTGATCTTGATGAAATCCTGAGACTATGCCGGGGCTCAGAGAATCTATTGCCATGTGTGGACTTCGGACATATGTATGCCCGTTCCCATGGTGAGTGTAATGGTTATGAGTCTTTCGCCGGTATTTTTGAACGGATTGCCAATGTTCTGGGAGAGGAGCGGACAAAACGGATTCACTGTCATTTCAGCCGGATAGAATATAGTACAGGTGGTGAGAAAAAACATCTGACATTTGAAGATACGGAGTTTGGACCAGCGCATGAACCGCTGATGGAGCTTTTGTATAAAAAGGGCTACACACCGACGATTATCTGCGAATCCGCCGGTACTCAGGCAGAAGATGCCAGGGCCATGGCAGAGGCATATCACCGCTGGAAGAACAAAAAAGATCAATGAAATTGCTTAAAATAAACAACTTGACAAAAGTGAAGATAAATAGTAACATATTCACCAAAGTTTCAAAAGGCTTTTCAATTAAGAAACAGGGAGGAACTTAACATGAAAAATATTAAAAAGATTCTCGCAGTTATGTTAGCTTCAGCATTCGTATTTTCTTTAGCGGCGTGCGGCAGCAAAGATGACAGCAGCACTACTGACGATTCAGCAGCAACTGATGAGTCAGCAGGTGGGGAAGAAACACTTTTGATCGGCGGTATCGGGCCTCTTACCGGAGCAGCAGCTTCTTACGGAATTTCCGTGAAGCAGGGTGCGGAGATTGCGATCAAAGAAATTAACGATGCAGGAGGTGTGACTGTAGGAAATACTACCTACAAGTTTGAATTAGCATTTGCAGATGATGAAGCATCTGAAGAAAAGTCCCCTCAGGCATACAACAGTTTGATGGATAAGGGTATTAATGTACTTATGGGATGTGTAACCAGCGGAGCTTCAATCGCTATTTCAGATTTAACTTATGCAGATGGAATCCTGCAGATCACACCTTCAGGTTCGGCAGAAGATTGTATTGTAAATGACAATGCATTCCGTATTTGCTTCTCAGATCCGGAACAGGGAGTAGCAATGGCTGATTATGCGGTTAACACATTAGGACATAAGAATATCGCAGTTATCTACAATGCTTCAGATGAATACAGTACTGGTATTCAGAAAGCATTTGAAGAAGAAGTTATAGCGCTTGGCGGGACCATCGCAGCTAGTGAAGCGTTCAACACCGGTGATGTTGATTTCAATACTCAGCTTACTAAGATCAAAGGAACGGATGCAGAGGCAATTTACGTTCCGGCTTATTATCAGGATGCAACATATATTACCAAGCAGGCGAAGGACATGGGAATTGACGTACAGTTCTTAGGTTCTGACGGCTGGGATGGTGTGCTGGGAACTGTTACGGATGTATCTACAGTGGAAGGATGCATTTTTACCAGCCCGTTTTGTGCATCGGTTGACACTGAAAATGTTGTAGCTTTTGTAGAATCCTATGAAGCGGCATATAATGCAACTCCTGACCAGTTTGCAGCAGACGGATATGATACCATCTATACGTTTAAAGCAGCTATGGAAGAAGCGGGAAGCATTGAAAATGCAGACCTGATCGCAGAGATGACCAATATTACCGTTAATGGTCTGACCGGAGATAAAATTACTTTTAATGCATCTGGTGCGGCGGTGAAAGAAGTTAAGTTCGTAACAGTAAAAGACGGCGGATATGAATACACCGAATAATACTGAAGAATAAAGGTTATAGGCAATGGTGGCTTTCTTATAAAGTCGCTGTTGCCTTTTTCGCTTTGATGTATTACAATGAAAAAGTTAAAAGTAACGGGAGGTGGAGGAGATGAGCCTGTTTAACGGAATTTTAGAACAATTGATCAACGGACTTAGAACAGGGAGTATTTATGCATTGATTGCATTGGGTTATACAATGGTTTACGGGATTGCGAAAATGATCAACTTTGCCCATGGTGATATTATCATGGTAGGTGCCTATTCGCTGTATGTGACGACAGTGCAGCTGAAGCTGCATCCGGTCATTGGAATACTGCTTACGATTGCCGTGTGTGCGATACTGGGGATAACAATTGAAAAGGTAGCTTATAAGCCGCTTCGGAAAGCGCCGCCGCTGTCGGTGCTTATTACTGCGATCGGAATGAGTTACCTGCTGCAGAATCTGGCCCTTTTGATATTTAAAGCGACTCCAATTCCTTTTGGGTCGATCATTAAAGTTCCATCAGTTAAAATCGGTTCGATCAATATCTCAGGTATCACGATTGTAACACTGATTGTGACCACGATTTCGATGGTTGCATTGACTTTTTTCATTAACAAGACCAAGATAGGACGTGCTATGCGCGCGGTTTCAGAGGACCGTGGTGCGGCAGAACTTATGGGAATTAATGTAAACCGTACTATTACACAGACTTTTGCCATCGGTTCGGCACTGGCGGCAGTAGCCGGTATTCTTTTTATTTCGCAGTATGAGACTTTGTTACCAACATTGGGGGCATTGCCCGGTATTAAAGCGTTTGTGGCGGCGGTCTTAGGTGGTATAGGAAGTATACCGGGAGCGATGCTCGGCGGCATTATTCTGGGAATTATTGAGAGCCTTTCCAAGGCTTATATATCGACTCAGCTTGCAGATGCAATTGTTTTCGGTGTGTTGGTAATCGTACTTTTGGTGAAACCTTCGGGTCTGCTCGGTAAGAAGAAGACTGAGAAAGTGTAGGTGTGAGTATGGCAAATAAGAAAAAACTGATTATAAATGGAATTATCGCAGCAGTTGTCTATGCAGCCGTTATGATATTACTCGGTCAGGGATTGCTGAGCCGGCAGTTGATGTCCATCATTGTTCCGATCTGTGTATATACGATGCTGGCTGTTTCGCTATGTCTGGTTGTGGGATTTCTTGGCGAACTGAGTCTGGGGCACGCCGGTTTTATGTCGGTAGGAGCATATGCGGGAGCACTGTTTTTGATTCATACTCAGGATGTCCTGCCGTCAATCGTCAGCCTGATCGGCGGCCTTCTGGCAGGCGGCTGCTGCGCGGCGATCATGGGGGTGATTATCGGAGTGCCGGTTTTACGGTTGAAAGGTGACTACCTGGCCATCGTAACATTGGGATTCGGTGAAATTATCAAGTCGGTCATTAATTCAATGACCATTACAGGAGGTGCCAAGGGGCTGTCAAAAATTCCGCTGCTGACTACTTACCGGAGTTTTACGGTGGTATTTGTGCTGGTTCTGATTGTCATCATCGTTGTTGCTAATCTTGTGAATTCCCGTCATGGCCGCGCGGTCATGGCAGTACGTGATAATTATATTGCGGCTGAAGCGGTCGGCATTCCGGTCAGTCGTTTTAAGACGATGGCATTTGTGATCGCAGCTTTCCTGGCTGGTATGGCAGGTGTTGTTTATGCAGGAAATATCGGAATCTTGAAACCGGTGCAGTTTGATTATAATATGTCTATTGAAATTCTGGTCATGGTTGTGCTTGGTGGTATGGGTAATATCCGCGGAGCAATTATCGCAGCAGTAATACTGACGGCTCTGCCGGAAGTTCTGCGGGAAACTGCAGATTACCGGATGTTGCTATATGCGATCGTGCTGATTGTGCTGATGCTGTTTAATAATTCGGGTATTAAGCGGCGTATTATGGAAAAGCGCAATATGAATAAATCAGAGAAGGCTAAGAAGGAGGCGTAAGTTTATGGCTTTATTGGAAGTGAAGAATTTAGGCATTTCTTTTGGCGGTCTGCGGGCAGTAGATGATTTGAATATGAGCATCGAAGAAGGCAGTCTGGTTGGGCTGATCGGTCCCAACGGAGCCGGTAAGACCACCGCTTTTAATCTGCTGACCGGTGTATATCTGCCGAATGACGGTATGATCCTTCTGGAAGGAAAAAGCATTGTCGGAAAGAAGCCGGCGGAAATCTGTCAGGCCGGAATTGCCCGGACTTTTCAGAATATCCGGCTGTTTTCCAAAATGTCGGTATTGGATAATGTTAAGGTGGCGCTTCATAATCACGTGAAGTACAATCTTGCTTTCAGCATCTTACATGTCGGTTCTTATTTTAAACAGGAGCGCAGGATGAATGAGCAGGCAGCCGAAATACTGAAAGTATTTGAACTGGATGAATATGCCGATACTCTGGCATCTAATCTGCCTTACGGTAAACAGCGTAAGCTGGAAATTGCCCGGGCACTGGCAACCGAACCAAAGCTATTGCTCCTGGACGAGCCGGCTGCCGGGATGAACCCAAATGAGACAGTAGAACTGATGGAGACCATTGAACTGATAAGAAAGAAGTTCGGTGTGACGATCTTATTGATTGAGCACGATATGAAGCTGGTATCCGGAATCTGTGAGTATTTATATGTTTTAAACTTTGGTACAGAACTCGCAAATGGTGCGCCGAAAAAAGTGTTAAACGATCCGAAAGTATTGACGGCGTATCTGGGTGAGTAGAGGAGGAAATGGCAGTGGCAATGTTAACAGTAAGTGACTTAAAAGTAAATTACGGTGTCATTCAGGCAATCAAGGGTATTTCCTTCGAAGTAAATGAAGGTGAGGTTATCGCTCTGATCGGTGCTAATGGCGCCGGCAAGACTACCATTCTCCATACGGTGACCGGATTGATTCCGGCCAAGGAAGGAACAATTGAATTTGAAGACCGGAATATTACCAAAATGCCGGGACATAAGATTGTTGAAATGGGAATGTCACATGTGCCGGAGGGCCGCCGTGTATTTGCTGAATTGTCGGTATACGAGAACCTGCTGATGGGTGCGTATACCAGAAAAGATAAAGATGAGATTGAAGCGACGCTGGAAAAGGTGTATCTGAGATTTCCCCGGCTGAATGAACGGAAACAACAGCTGGCAGGGACTTTAAGCGGTGGTGAGCAGCAGATGCTGGCGATGGGCCGGGCATTGATGTCGCAGCCGGAGATCATCCTGATGGATGAGCCATCAATGGGCTTGTCTCCGATCTTTGTAAATGAAATCTTTGATATCATCCGTGAAGTCAGTGAGAGCGGCACCACAGTTCTGCTGGTTGAACAGAATGCAAAAAAGGCTCTGGCGATCGCCGACCGAGCATATGTGCTGGAAACCGGTAATATTGTAAAGTCCGATAAAGCAGAGGTGCTAATGAATGATGATGCAATCAAGAAAGCGTATTTAGGCGAATAGGAGGTTTCTTCAGATGAGGAATATGGTGATTACAATTGCAAGACAGTATGGCAGCGGCGGAAAGACCATCGGGAAAATGCTGGCAGATGATTTGGGCATTAATTGTTACAACCGGGAAATACTTCGCATGGCTTCTGACGACAGCGGCATCAATGAAAAATTCTTTGGTCAGGCCGATGAGAAACTGAAAAGCACACCGTTATTCGGGATTGCTAAGAATATTTACAAAGGGGAATTACTCCCGCCGGATAGTGATGATTTTGTATCGACCAATAATCTGTTCAATTATCAGGCTAAGATCATTAAAGAATTAGCGTTAAATGAATCCTGCGTAATCGTCGGAAGATGTGCTGATTTTGTTTTGAAAGATAATCTGAATGTGATCAGTGTGTTTATCCATGGATCAAAGGAGTTTTGTCTGGAGAGAGCGGCGGAACGATCCTCGCTGAGAGGAAAAGAACTGGAGCGTTATATCGCTAAGACCGATAAAGAACGGGGTGACTTCTACCGCTACCACACCGGTCATGAATGGAATGACGCGAGAAATTATGATCTTTGTCTGGACAGCAGCAAACTTGGATTTGAAAAATGTTTGGAAGTGATTAAGGCATATGCCGGGATCCGTTTCAAATAGTAAAATATGATCAACCGGAAGCAGTGTGAATTGCTTCCTTTTTTTGTTAGTCTATTGTATAATAGGAGCAGTTGCTAGGAGGTACGGAATGAATTTACTGACAATGGAAGGCATAACAAAGGCCTATACTGATAAAGTCCTATTAAATGATACCGATTTTGCTATCAATCAAGGTGATAAGATCGGAATTGTGGGCATCAACGGAACAGGTAAATCGACACTGCTGAAATTGACCGCCGGCCTGGAAACAGCCGAAGCGGGAACACTCAGCAAGGGCAATAATGTCAAGCTGCGATATCTTCCTCAGAATCCTGTATTCCAAACGGATGACACGATATTATCAGCCATCCTCACCAATAATGTGACCAAACAAAATGAGTGGACGGTTGAAAGTGAAGCCAAAGCGATGATCCATCAGCTGGCACTTCCTCACTTTGATGAACCGGTATCCCATATGTCCGGCGGGCAGAAAAAGCGGATCGCTTTAGCCAATGTCCTGCTGGCCCCGGTTGATATTCTGATTCTGGACGAGCCGACCAACCACCTGGACAATGTCATGGCTTCCTGGCTGGAAGATTATCTGATCCATTTTCGCGGATCGATTGTAATGGTGACTCATGACCGATACTTCCTGGACCGGGTATCAAGCCGGATTGTTGAGATTGATCAGGGAAAACTTTATAATTATCCCGGTAACTATTCTGACTTTGTTGAATTAAAGGCTGGGAGACAAGAAATGGAGCTGGCGACGCAGCGAAAGCGCCAGAGCATCCTGCGGACCGAACTGGAATGGCTCAGGAGAGGTGCCAGAGCGCGCGCTACGAAACAAAAGGCCCATATCCGGCGGATTGAAGAAATGCAGGCTGTAAGTGCACCCAAGGTGGATGAAAGTGTCCAGATGAGTTCCGCATCTTCGCGGATGGGGAAAAAGACGATAGAAGCCGTTAATATAAGTAAAGCTTTTGGTGAGAAAAAGCTGATCCAGGATTATAATTATACATTTTTGCGTGATGATCGTATCGGTATTATCGGCCCAAACGGTTGCGGCAAAAGCACATTATTGAAGATTCTCTGTCAGGAGCTTCCGCCGGATGCAGGGATGGTGGAAATTGGCCCAACTATAAAGATTGGTTACTTTTCACAGGAAAACGAATATCTGGATGAATCACTGCGGGTAATTGATTATGTCAAAGAGGCAGGTGAATATGTTGATAGCGGAGAAGGGCAGATTACAGCAGCCCAGATGCTGGAGCGTTTTTTGTTTGATAAGACATTGCAATATGCTTTGATTGAACGGCTGTCCGGCGGTGAGAAACGGCGGCTGTATCTGCTGCGGATTCTGATGAGCGCGCCGAATGTGCTGATATTGGATGAGCCCACGAACGATCTGGATATTCAGACATTAACTATTTTAGAGTATTACCTGGATAGTTTTGATGGAATTGTAATTACCGTTTCCCATGACCGTTACTTTCTGGACCGTGTTGTACGGCGGATATTTGCTTTTGAAAACGGTGGGACAATTGTCCAGTATGAAGGCGGTTACAGTGACTGGCTGACGAAAAAGCCGGAGCCGGTGCAAAATGAGCCGTCGAAGGAGAAAAGGGAAAAGCAGGATACCAGATTCCGGGAAAAGAAATTGAAATTCAGTTTTAAAGAACAGAAAGAATATGAAACCATTGATGATGACATCACTGACCTGGAAGCGGTAATAGAAGCAAAAGCGGAGGATATCAGTGCCAATGCCAGTAATTATGGACAACTGAATGTATTGATGCAGGAAAAGCAGCAGCTGGAGGAACAATTAGCAGAAAAGATGGACCGCTGGGTCTATCTGAATGATCTGAAGGAGCGGATAGAGGCAGAGCAATAAAGTAACAGGGGAAGGTGAGATCATGCGTTATAGCCTAAAGGGAAATCTGGTACCGCTGGCAGATGGCGAAGAACCGGAAGCAGATGCGAAAATAGTACAGGTGATCAGCCGCCAGGAATATATGGATAAATATGATGGGCTGCTGCACCAGAAACTGCTGGTACACACCCATAGCGTTCAGTACTGTAAAGCGGATTTACTGAAAGATTGTGTTATCGGAACATTTGTTATTCCTGATAAAGAGGATATTTTAAGGAAAGAAGCTGAATTTGATTTTTATATGAATCAGGATGAATTTATGTTTATTGATGATTCCGGCAGGGCGGAAGGGATATTAAAGAATCTTGTCAAAGTCCAGATTTATGATCAGACCTATATTGCTCATTTTCTGTTTAATTTTATGGAATACCTGATCAAGGGTGATGTGAGTTATCTTCAGGAATACGAGAACTATCTGTCAGAACTGGAAGAAACTATACTGAATGGCAACGTTAAGGATGTAAACCAGAATATGCACCGGATCCGGAAGAAGCTTTTGATCCTGGAGAAATATTACCGGCAGCTGATTGATCTGAGCGAGTCTCTGGAAAGCAATATCAACCATTTGTTTACTGAAGATGATTGCCGGGTATTTACTTTATTCGCCAACCGGGTATCAAGATTATATGACAATACGCAGACGCTGAAAGAGTACACCATGCAGTTAAGAGAAATGTATCAGTCACAAATTGACATCCGTCAGAATATCATAATGCGGTTCCTGACAGTGGTAACCACAATATTTATGCCACTGACTTTAATAACCGGCTGGTACGGTATGAACTTTATTAATATGCCGGAATTAAATACCAGGTTCGGCTATGTGGTGGTTATCGTTATCAGTATTATCGTTATTGTCACAGAGATCATCATATTTAAAATAAAAAAGTGGTTAGACTAATTTACACTCGTGTACTGTTGACAAAGCAGAAAGATACTGCTACAATAAAAACAGAACGCACTCTGTTTTTTGTTGAATACAAAACTAATACAGAGAAAGTGGAGGTATGATTATGAGAGCGCAGGTTTATTCATTGTTGGTTGACAATAACCCGGGGATACTGAGCCGGATTGCCGGCTTGTTCAGCAGACGGGGATACAGTATTGACAGTATTACTGCCGGTATGACAGCTGACCCGCGGTTTACCCGGATCACCATCGTGGCACGGGGAGAAGAATTGATTTTGGAACAGATTGAAAAGCAGGTCCGTAAGCTGGAAGACGTAATCGAGATCAAAGTACTCGAACCCGACCAGTCGGTATGCAGAGAGCTCATTATGGTAAAAATCAGAGCCAATGCAGCGCAGCGGACCGAGGTCATTTCCATGACGGAGATTTTCCGCGCTAAGATTGTGGATGTGGAAGAAGAGTCGCTGATGGTCGAGCTGACCGGAAATCAATCGAAACTCGATGCGTTTTTAAATCTGCTCGGCGGATATGAAATACTGGAACTCGCCAGAACCGGAATCACCGGGCTGGCTCGTGGGAGCAAAGGCGTTATTAACATTGATTAAAGAATCAGGAGGAAAACAAATGGCAAAAATCTATTATCAGGAAGACTGTAACCTGTCCATGTTAGAAGGCAAAACCATCGCTGTAATCGGTTATGGCAGCCAGGGACATGCACAGGCGCTCAATGCAAAAGAATCAGGATGCAATGTTATCATCGGACTTTACGAAGGAAGCAAATCATGGGATAAAGCGGTAGCTCAGGGATTTGACGTATATACCGCAGCAGAAGCAGCAAAAAGAGCTGAGATCATCATGATCCTGATCAATGATGAAAAGCAGGCCGCCCTATATAAAGAATCAATCGAACCTCATCTGGAAGAAGGCAATATGCTGATGTTCTCGCATGGTTTTGGGATTCATTACGGACAGATCGTACCGCCTGCTAACGTAGACGTAGTAATGATCGCACCGAAAGGACCGGGCCATACCGTAAGAAGCGAATATCAGGAAGGAAAAGGTGTTCCCTGCCTGATCGCCGTACATCAGGATGCAACCGGCAAAGCTCACGATAAAGGACTTGCATACGCACTGGCAATCGGCGGTGCCAGAGCCGGAGTGCTTCAGACCACCTTCCGCGAAGAAACTGAAACCGACCTGTTTGGTGAACAGGCAGTACTCTGCGGCGGCGTAACAGCCCTGATGAAAGCCGGTTTTGAGACCTTAGTAGAGGCAGGATATGAACCGGAAAGTGCATACTTCGAATGTATTCACGAAATGAAGCTCATCGTAGATCTAATCTACCAGAGCGGCTTTGCCGGAATGAGATACTCCGTATCAAACACCGCAGAATACGGCGACTACATAACAGGACCAAAAATCATTGGCGAAGAATCTAAAAAAGCCATGAAAGCAGTATTAAAAGATATTCAGGAAGGAACCTTCGCCCGCAACTGGTTATTAGAAAACCAGGTAAACGCACCAAACTTCAGAGCAATGCGCAAGCAGGAAAGCCAGCATGAATCAGAAAAAGTCGGTCAAGAGCTAAGAAAACTCTACAGCTGGAGCGACGGGGAAAAGTTAATTGATAATTAGTCGATAAGCAATGAGCCATTCAAGACGGAAGGTACACCGGAATTTGCATTCATGCAAATCCCGGTGTACCTTCCGTCTTAGTTGGCGAAGCCAACGGCCGAGCAGCTCTGCTGCGAGGGGCTCATACCCCCTGCCATACCTGTCAAAGCCAACGGCCGAGCAGCTTTTACTGCGAGGGGCTCATACCCCCTGCCACATCTGTCGAAGCCAACGGCCGAGCAGCGTTGCTGCGAGGGGCTCATACCCCTCTGACCATACCTGTCGAAGCCAACGACCGAGCAGCGTTGCTGCGAGGGGCTCATAGCCCCCTGGCCATACCTATCGAAGCCAACGGCCGAGCATCTCAGCTGCGAGGGACTCATTCCAAGCTTAGTTTGTTTATTCAAACAAAAAAATAAGGCTCTATAGCAGTGGAATTTGTCAAAAAAACGTGCTATACTATTAAAAATTGGAATATTTTTACACAGAGATATTCATGCCGGTGTGCCTTGACGATATGAGTAATCAATCAGGTGGGAACCCAAGAGTTAATGGGAGCATTGTATGGGTAATACTTCCGGCTATATCCTTTGATTTTTATAAGAAGTGAGAATTTTGTTACAGTTTACTGTTACTGAATAATGCGTTTTCCATAGGCTGGGCTATAATGTAACCTTGGTGAACTGCGCAAATCACCGCATGGTAGCAATAATGGGAAATTTAACTAATTGCTGAATATTGGAAGGGGATAAAGTACAAATGTTTCAATTTTGTTATACATTAAACGAAAACGACTATTTTGAGTTCAACAAATACCACGCTTTTAATTCTCCGGCAAGTAGAAAAAATATGATAATTTACCGTTTCATTGTTCCCATTATATTTGTTGCTTGTGGTTTGATTGCTGGAACAATAGTAGACGAACCTATTGTAACTTACTATTTTTATATTGCTTTTGGAATTGTCGCAATACTCTGGTTGATATTTTTCAAATCACTCATGGCAAAACAGATAAAGAAAAATATCGGAAGAATAAAGAAAAACGGTAAACTGCCGTATCAGAGCAATGTAACGATTTCCTTTGAAGATGATTTTTTCGTTGAGACAACGGAGAACGGAGAGGCAAGAGTAAAGTATTCCACCATTGAACGTGTTATTATAACCGAGAAAGCAATATACATCTACATTAATGCGGTGCAAGCCATACTGCTGCCTTTTATCGTATTTTCTGATGAACAAAAGCACGATGATTTTATAGTATTTATTGAAGAAAAACGCGCAGGTTGCTTATAGCTTTGAGTTGCCAATTATGTTTATGATACACAACCAATTACACGGGCAATGCTCAAGAGGTGTTAGATGAGTATTAATGATGATTTCGAAGAAATATTGAACTATGCGTGTTTTTGGAATTGGTTACCGGACTGGGACGTGGTTAATTTTTGCTATAATGCGTGTATTATAAAAAAATAAGTAACTGTGTATAACTGCGTTGTGGCTATTGCAAAAGGATCGTGAGCATATTCAGCGATAGCGGTAAATGCAAAACACTGACAACGAGTCAAGGGGGATATTCCATGAACAAGTGTAAAATTACGGTGCTAAAAACAACATTAGATGAAGAATTGGCAAAGGAATTCACTGGAGAAATTAGCTTGCTCTGACATCATATTTTGTGATCCAGATAATGGCTTGCTTGTTAAAAGTGTTTCTCTTGGCTCTAATAAAAGCGATAAATATGTAACGGCGGATGAATTAGTTACTTATTTTCTAACAGGTAAAAGTGTAGTTTTTTATAATCATAGGTGCAGGGAAAAAGAGCATGTGTATCTAAAGAGATTTTCATTGTTACAACGAAACAATGAAATTTCTTATGCAGAATGGAAGGGTTTAAAATTTGTTCGCGGAACAATACGAGACTACCTGTTCATTCTTCAGCCTTATCATGTTGATAAAGTGAACAGTGCAATAGAAAGTATAATGCAGAGCAGTTGGAATAAACACTTCTCGTTGATTAACTTCTAAATCACCTTAGCTATATGCTTATTGGTTTAATTGGTAATTTAACATTGAATCTTGATCTATTCATTACGTTTATTTAACATAGATAATGGAAAGCTTGGCTAAGGAGAAGTTTTGGCTATAATGTGCAATGTAGGACAAATCAGAAATTGCCAGATTGATATTAATGATTTAGGCCAGCTACTTTTGTTTAGGTGGGAGGTGTAATCTGTTGAACATAAGTGGAAGCACATATAATGATATTTTAAGATCGCATTCAAAAACTCTTATAGCACAAGAAGGGCAGATATTAGTAAACCTACTCTTAAATGTGCATGATAGTGCGGTGAATTTATCATTAATGCCATTTTGTGCTCTTTTTTGTAGAGCTGCTAAAGAATTTCTATGTGTTATAGACACAGGAAATGAGATTGAGAAAGAAGTAAAAGACATCAGAGATGGATTAAAAATATTCACTGACAGGTATTCAAAAGGAAGAAGAATGGCGTTCGATTCGGACGCACATCAAAATGAATTATTTCGGGATAAGTTGAGATTTTCTTTTACCAAAAAACTTAATATTCATTTGAATCTTGGAGTATATTTTAATGAACAGGGACGTGTTGTGTTTAACACACAACTAGCCAATTTTTACTTGAATATACCTAAAAGAAAAAAGAAATCATCGGGAGAACATGCAAGGGATGTCGGAGAAAAACTGGGGCGTGAAATCGCCGCAATTCTTGTAAGACACCACGGCTTATATGATTTAAGAGATAAAAAAACTGTTTTACATTCTGTTCCAAAATATGGATACATTGATTATAATACAAATCGAAAGAATTCGTTTTTTAGCAAAGAGTTTGATAAGGAAACCAACCTTATGATCTTGCATATGCTATCTACGATAGGATTTGTGAATAATTTGCTTGTTCCAGTTTTGCAAGATAAAAATGTATGGCTTTTGCGAGTTTTATATATTACAGCTCATAACACATGGCTTGGGATAAAAAAGATTACGCAGCATTTAGAACAAAATCACCAGAGTGAGACAGAGAGTCCTGAGCTTACTAGATGTTTTGAAGGGGATATAAAACTATTCACGTCTTCTTTTAGGAATTGCATGATGCATTATGATTTGGTAGACAAGAATGATTGCCCGGTCGTTTTACACGAGTGGTATAATCTGAATAAACCATTGTATGGACTTGTAGAAAGTTGCTATGACGGAATGCACTTTGATCAATATTACGACAAGCTTTTTATACTGTCGAAAGAGCTTGAAGAATACCTATTATCATATTTTACTATAGATCAAAAAAATATATGTTGGGATTGGGACTAAAAATTAGTAGTAAGCTAATATGCTTAATGCTATCGTGTTTGTAGTATTCGAAATTCACTATTGATCCAATATAGTGCGTTGAGTTTATTTTTATAGAAAGGCAAAATCCGGGTTGTAGTTCACATTATCTATAAGAATGAAATTATTAAGACAGTATTTGTAAATCCATCTCAGTGAATTTATTTTTAAAACTTAAGTATAATAATTATATAGTAGTTTATTGGAGGGGATATATGATGCAATCATTTCAAAATAATTATGAAGAAGTAAAAAAAACTATAGAAAGCACGGTCAAAAATTCTTTTTCGTACGACAAGTCTAATAGGTTGTCAGAAAGTTTTTCGTTCGTAAATGACTATGAGTTTTGGATAGAATTATTAATAAATAATAAAGAAGTTTCTCTTTACAAATCAGCGTTGAATGAATATATAGTAGGTCATATTTTACTTATAGAAGGTTTTTATAAACAAGCTTTTATGTGTCTAAGATGTTTTTTAGAACAAACTTTATTTGGTGTAAAACTTTCAATTAATCACCTTGACGTTAGAAACTGGTTGAATGATAAAAAAGATGTAACATGGGCTTCGATTAAGGACAATGAAAGTGGTCTTTTCTCAGATAGTTATCTTTTAGCATTCTTTCCCGGAAGCGAAGAGTATAGTGAACAATATCAAAAGATGGCAAAAGATGTATATAGGGAATGTTCTGAGTTCGTACACTCTAACTTTCATACTCATAATTTATCTGAGGACTTACTATTTAAGAAGGAAGCCTTTGATTTATGGATGGATAAAACAAAAGTTATTCAATGTATTATTGTTTTTTCGCTGTTTGTCAGATTCAATGATTTATTAACAACAAAAGAGATTATAAAGAACTCAGAATCTATTGTTATGGATAAAATTGGTTACATTTCATCAATAAGTAGTTTTTACAAAAGGGAGGTATAAAATATGTTGTTTATACGAACTGAAGATATAACGCCAGATAAAGTAAAAAGTTATTATATCGAAATGGATCAAGACCGAAAAATTATTGATTCGTTAAAAAGCCAAACTCCATGTGTTTTGGTAGGCGGCCGCGGAATTGGCAAATCATTTCTTTTAAGGATTACAGAACAAGAACTGCTTGAAGATTTTGAAGATAAACGAACTTTGCCTGTATACATTACATTTCGTGCCTCTCCACTAATAAGTACTAAAAATGAAAATCAGTTTTATTATTGGATGTTAAGTCGGATATCTTCTGAAATAATAAGACAATTTCGAAAAAAGGGGTTAATTAATAATAGTACTCCTTCGTTAAAAAAATTTCTTGGACAAGAAGATTCTTTGTCAACTACAAAAATAGAGCAACTTTGTGAATTGTTTGAGAACTCATATAAATACCCCAACCAACTCATAGATACAAGTGACATTCCTTCAATTGATGATTTTATTAATGTACTTGAAGATGTATGTCTGGATTCCAATGTTGAACGTATTGTACTATTGATTGATGAAGCAGCACATGTTTTTATTCCAGAACAGCAGCGTCAGTTTTTTACATTAATAAGAGATTTACGAGTTTCGTTTATTACGGTCAATGCCGCTGTTTATCCTGGGATTACAGTATATGGGGATACATTTCAACCAACACATGATGCTACATTTATAAATCTTAATCGTAGTATTAATGATGAAGACTATATAAATAATATGAAGGAAATGGTTTTCAAACAAGCTGATAGTACGTTAACCAATAAGCTTTTAAATAGAGGTGAATCATTTACTATTCTTGCGTATGCTTCTGGTGGAAATCCAAGACATCTGTTAAAGACGATAGAAAAAATATCGAATAGTAAAATAGATGGAAACGTAGTAAATGAGATAATTAGAGAGTACTACAGAAATGATATATGGTCTGAGCACTCGTTATTATCAGAAAAATATAGTGGGCTTTCCAGAGTAATTGACTGGGCTAGGACTTTTATTGAGGAAACTGTAATACCAGACTTAAAAAAAAGAAACGAAAGTGCTTTACATAAAAATGATAAAACAACATCTTATTTATGGATTGACAGAAATGCACCTCAGCTCGTAAAAGAAGCACTTAGAATATTGGAATATACGGGAATAATAACTGAAGCTTCGAAGGGGATAAAGGCAACGAGGGGAAAAATAGGTAATAGGTATTGCCTTAACGTTGGATGCTTATTTTCTGCTGATAATGCCCCATCAAATACCGGTTTAAATATAGTAAACAATTTATCAATAAAAAAAATGCTTGAATATGGAATGAACAGTAAAAAGTTTGAAGATGTACCAGACGTAGATTCCTTCTATGATCTAAGTGAGGTATTGAATACCTTATTAAGTAAACCTATTACTCATTTAGACTTAACTCAATGGCAGAAAGATAAACTTCACGAAGTAGAAATCTATACAATTGGACAAGTTCTTGAAGCATCAGAAGAAAAACTGATGGAGGCATATTATGTTGCAGAAACTCGTTCGCGTCAGATGAAAAATTCTGCTATAGCCGCTGTTTACGAGTATTTAGTCGGCTAATTTAAGATATCAATAAGAAAAAGAAATCTTTTAGAGATTGAAGGCAAGTTAGGAAAACGTAATATCTTTCAGATTATAGCAATAATGTGCAGTTCAATTCAACATAGATTCTAGCTATTATGTAGCAATAATGGGAAGTTAAATTAAATGTTGATTAAGAGTATAATACGCAATTCATGTTGACTTGCTAGATGTCCGGTTATAGCTATAATGGATAGTTAAATTATTATTAAAAGGGAGAATGGATATGAGCAATATCATTTATCACTACACTTCACCTGAAGGAATATTGGGAATATTAGAAAACAAAACTCTGCGTTTTACTGATTGTCAATACTTAAACGATAAAAGTGAGTTCAGATATATACGTGAGCCATTTGAAAAAGCATGGAGTGAAATTTGTAAAAAGTATAATAAAGAATTTAACATTAGCGATGTTAATTATATGATAGATGGATTTAGTAAATCGCCCTATCAGATTGATGAGATTGATTATGTTAATTTCATGGGGAAAGTAGATGGAAATTTTAATGAACTTATAAGTGCAAATGCTAAAACACATAGGTATTATGTTCTTTGTGGCTCACAACATAAAGATGCGTCAAACATGTGGAATTATTTTGTTAAGAATGGTGTTTATCAAGGCTATAATTTAGGTATTGATTTATCCTTTCTTAACCGTAAATTTGAAAGAATATGTAGAAGCAATAACGAGATTAAAATCTTTTCAAAAGAGGTAATCTACAATTTTGAAGAACAAGTTAATATAATTATTAACAAGATGGATGAAATCATAGCTGACAAAGATGGCCGATTATCCAAATTATTTGTTACTGACGAAATGAATTTAGAAGCAAAAATCAAATTTAGCATTTGGGAATTTATACACGAACAAAAACTCTTCTTCAAAAATCCCGCTTTTGAAAACGAAAAAGAACATCGTTTTATTCTAAGAGTTGACAATGAATTTTCTAATCGTGATAACTTATCAATGAAGTTCCGTGTTGGCGAAAGTGGTATAATAACTCCGTTTATAGAGTGGAAATATACTTTGGATGAAAAAGGAGAATTGTTTAAGCAAATTACTCTTGCTCCGATGATAGAACCGGAACTTGCCGAGGAAAGCTTTAAAAGATTTCTTGCTCCAACCGTTTATAGAAACATTAAAATTATACAGTCATCAATAAAATTGCGTTTCTAATTTAATAAACTTCCCATTATCCATATTAGACGGAACTTTTTATAGTTTCCTAGCTTCCCATTATGTTTATAATGCCCGTTCACAATGCAAGTCGAATATTACAGCTTTACACAACGCGTTTATGGTATTATCATTATGTCGGACATACTGAATTGAACAAAAGGAATACAATCAATATTTAAGGTGAAAAATCCAACGAATAATAGAAAGAAAAGGAAGAGAGGAATAATCGCGTGAAATATAACTGTCTGATTGTAGATGATGAAGAGGCTCTTTCACAAAGCACATGCGAATATTTCAATATGTTCGGCGTGAATACAGCCTGGGTAGCTGACTCAATATCTTGTATGGATTTCTTCAAAACGAATTTTACAGATTTGATTCTGCTGGACATAAATCTTGGAAATACATCCGGATTTGATCTATGTAAGCAGCTGCGTGAAACCGTAAGCGTGCCGATCCTTTTTATCAGCGCCCGTACAAGCGACGATGATATGTTGCTGGCGTTAAATATCGGGGGCGACGATTACATTCAAAAGCCCTATTCTCTCTCTGTGCTGTTGGCCAAAGTAAAGGCTGTCCTGAAGCGATATAGTGTAAAAAATACGGAGCCGTTGGCTGCAGGCAGACTTAAGGTCGATTACGAGCATAGGAGTGTTTTAGTGAATGGACAGGAAATTTCCTTAAAGACATTGGAATATAGGCTTCTGATTTATCTGATTCAAAACAAAAACCGAGTTATTTCAAAAGAAGAAATATTTAGAAAGGTATGGGAGGATCCCATAACCGGTGATAATACATTGAATGTACACATACGCCGTCTGCGTGAAAAAATTGAAGAGGATCCAAATGAACCCCAATACATCAAGACTGTATGGGGGACCGGATATATGTTTGAGGAGTGTAAAACATGAAGGTGAAAAGAGTCCTCATTCTGACTTTATCGGTATTTGTCTTTGGTATTCTTTTTGCCGTATTTATTTTTCATAACACTCCGGCTGTGCAGCTTAATCCTACAGAGATAAATGATGTTGTAAAAACATTGTCCGACAATTGGGAGGACGTGTTAGAGGAAGCGGAATTGCCGGAATTACAATATAAATTAGACTATGTCATCCTTGATAAGGTTGGAAACTTAATAGCCGTGACCCGGAACGGGCTAAATGAAAATATTAACAGTGCAATTCGTCACAGGGATACGATCGTGGATATTGAAAAAGACGGTGAAACCTTGGGAAAAGTGATCTTCTATAACGATACGGCCGAAACCTGGGAATCATATAAGATATCACTGATAACCGCTTATGCTGGTGTTCTGGGTTTATTGGCGGTTATTTATACAGGTTATGCCGTTTACCTGAACCATGCTATATTCCGCCCATTTAACAGGTTAAAGAAATTTGCCGGTAATATCGCCGCCGGAAATCTTGATGTCCCATTAGAAATGGACAGGGACAACCTGTTCGGTGCATTCACGGAGAGCTTCGACATCATGCGGGAAGAATTAGATAAAGCCCGGGAAAATGAACGGAATGCCAATCAGAGTAAAAAGGAACTTGTCGCTTCACTCAGCCACGATATTAAGACGCCGGTTGCCTCTATTAAAGCGGTTTCTGAACTTATGCTTGTCACGGCCGATAATGAAAAAGATGTCGCGCGGCTTAAAACCATCGAAATGAAAACGAGTCAAATAGAAATACTGGTAAATAATATGTTCCACGCGACACTGGAGGAGCTTCAGGAACTAAATGTATCAGCGATTGAGGTTCCTAGTACGGTAATTTCCGGCCTGATAAAAAACGCTGATTACGAACACCGTGCAAAACCATATTCTATACCGGACTGCATTATTTTAGCTGATGTCTTACGGCTTCAGCAAGTGATTGACAATATAATCAGCAATTCTTATAAATATGCGGGAACGAGTATTGAAATCAATTCTTATTTTGAAGAAAGCCGGCTTGTTTTGGAAATATTGGATTTTGGCGCTGGCGTTTCAGATAATGAGCTTCCGCTTATTTTCAATAAATATTACCGTGGTGAAAATGCTGCCGGGAAAAATGGATATGGGCTTGGCCTTTATATATCAAGGTACTTAATAGAGCAAATGTCGGGTGAGCTCCAATGTGAAAACCGTACGGATGGAATTACTTTCAGGCTAATGCTGCGATTAGCCGGTTAAAATATTTAAGGGTTGGTTAAGGATTGGGTAAAGACCTGTTAAGGATTTTAGAGGTACAATGAGGTTGTTAATGGCAGCCTCATTTTTTTATAATAAAGGAGAATAACGATGCAAAGTACGATTTTATCAACCAATAAGTTATGTAAAACTTTTTCAAGCGGCGGGATCCAGCAGCATGTGCTGAAAAACCTGGATATAAATATTATCCAAGGGGATTTTACCGTGATCATGGGTGCAAGTGGTGCGGGAAAATCCACCTTGCTTTATGCACTTTCAGGCATGGATAAACCGACCCTCGGTGAAATCCGATTTGAAGGACGGGAAATATCCGGACTGACAAATGACCGCCTTGCTGTTTTCCGGCGTGACAACTGCGGATTTGTGTTTCAGCAGATATACCTGCTGGACAATATGAGCATCCTTGACAACATATTAGCCTGCGGTTTATTGGTGAGCAAAAACCGCAAGGCAGTTGCAGGGAGAGCCAAGCAGCTTTTAAACCTGCTAAATCTTGACGAAACAATTTGGCATAAATTTCCCTCTCAGGTTTCTGGCGGTGAGGCGCAGCGCGCCGGTATCGCCCGCGCCCTCATCAACAACCCTAAAATCGTCTTTACCGATGAGCCGACCGGTGCGCTCAACTCCACATTCGGTAAGGCGGTACTCGACGCACTTACAGAGGTGAACGAGCAGGGACAGAGCATCGTCATGGTCACCCACGATTTGAGGTCGGCGCGGCGCGGCAACCGCATCCTATACTTGCGCGACGGCGTGATCCACGGCGAATGCCGGTTGGGCAAATATGTGAGCGGCGATAAAGAACGGCATGAGAAGCTGAACGTTTTTTTGAATGAGATGGGGTGGTAAATATGAGGAAAATCACGATGCTTGCGGCCGCCAACATACGAAAAAGCAAAAGTCAAGCGGTTAGTTTACTGATATTTGTGCTGATAGCGGTCATGTTTCTGAACATTGGTTTGGTTTTGTATTTTAATTACAGCAAAGACTTTGATGACCGGGCAAATCAGCTGTATGCGCCTCATTTGACGATACTTCAAGCCGATAACATCACAACGGATGAACAATTGGCATGGCTTAAGCAGTATTCCGGAGTAACCGAAACGGAAAAGCAGCCGGTTATATCAGGCATGGGAGATTATTACATGAACGGAGCCAAAGCCCCCGGTGTCATTATTTTCGCCAATGCACAAGAGCCGCAGAAAATGAATCTACCGTCCCTGATCGGTGATTCGCTTCCATTAGACGACAATTCAATTTATGTACCATATCTTATGAAAGCGGCCGGAGGATTTGAATTGGGCGACCGCTATACGCTTGGACTTTCGGGTACGGAAATGCATTTCACAATAGCCGGATTTACAGAGGACGTCTCTTATGGCGCACTAATGAATACCTTGTACCGATTCTATGTCTCGGACAATACTTACGAAAGACTTTCAGGCGAATTTACAGACAATCAATGCTGGCTGCAATCTGTTCGTTTGGAGGATAGCGGTCTTGGTATTCAGGTACAGCTTGACTATTCAAAAGAGTTTTTTTATTCCGAGGGATCTGACCAGGCGTCTACGGCATATATCTATTCACTCAATTATAATGATGTAAAAACGGCGCGCATCTTTATCCCGATGCTTATGGCGTTGATCATAACAGCCTTTGCACTGATTATTATGGTTGTAAGCCTGATCATTATCCGCTTTGGTATCATCAATAATATAGAGGAAAGTATGACGAACATCGGCGTGTTAAAGGCGACCGGGTACAAAAACAATCAAATCATATCTTCCATTTTACTTCAATTCGGCAGTATATCCGTTATAGGCGGGATTTTGGGTATCGCGGTTTCGTGGCTGCTGCTGCCATTACTGTCCGGGATTTTGGAAACGCAGTCGGCTTTAATTTGGAATCCCGGTTTTGACTTCTTTATGGCGGCTATTGCATTGTGTTTTGTGTTACTGTCTGTATTGATGGTATCCTTTGTGGCGACAAGGCGTATAAATAAGCTCCATCCGCTCACAGCTCTGCGCAGCGGGTTTGAAACTCATAGTTTTAAGAAGAACAGGATTCCGCTTGAAAAATCACATGGGGCATTACCATTTTTGTTATCTATGAAGCAACTCGTGCAAAATAAAAAACAAGCTCTTATGATTATCATTATTATAGCGTTTGTATCCTTTACCTCAATCACCGGTATTTCGATCTATTATAACATTGGGGTAGAGCCGGACACGTTTACTTCTATAATCGCAGGCGAAAAACCGGATGCGGGACTGGTGCTGAAAAACAGAAGTGATACCGAAGATGTGATAAAGAGACTGCTCCAGCGTAAGGAGGTCAGGAAGGCTTTCGGCTATCAGGACGTAACCTTGCGGACGGATGAGGTTGACACTACAACCTATATCGTGAAAGATTTTTCTCGGCTTGAAGGCAATATACTGTATGAGGGGAGATATCCCAAGCATGACAACGAAGTGACCATCGGTGTTAATCTTGCGGATGTTCTGGGAAAGAAAATCGGTGATACCGTAACCGTGGAGCAGGGCAGTCAAACAAAAGAATATTTAGTCACCGGTACCATGCAATTGATGAACAGTTACGGTATCAATATGCTTATGAGCTATGACGGCTTGCTGACCATTCAAAATGATTATCAGTTCGACCAGATTTATATCTATCTGACGGAAGGCACTGATGTGAAAGCTTTTATTGAAAGTGTGAAATCACAGGAGGGAGATGTTTTCAGCAATACTGTTGATATGAGTGAAATGATAGATGCTCAGTTAAGCCAATACGGCAGTATTTTTGCTGCTGTGGCCGCCGTTATCCTTCTCATAACCGTGGTGATCGTTATTTTAGTGCTGTATATGGTTATTAAGACGCTGATCCTTCGTAAAAAGCGAGAATTTGGTATACAAAAGGCTGTGGGTTTTACCACTTTTCAGCTCATGAACCAAATTGCATTTAATTACATTCCGGTCATTGTTTTTGGGGTGCTGCTTGGCGGTGCGGGCGGATATTTTGGTTTTAGCCCATTGTTCGCAGCGCTTGTGCGCAGCGCGGGTATCGTTAAAGTTAATTTACCGTCTCCGACAGGCTGGACGATTGCGACATGCGCTGCGCTGGTCATATTAGCCTATTTTGTGTCTATGCTGATTGCTTGGAGGATACGCAAGATCTCTGCTTATTCACTTTTTAGTGAATAACAACAGTATATCTCTTTGAAAACCTCTCCGTTAGTTGTATAATTATTTATGATTTTCGGCGCATGAAAAGAGTATGAAACGGAGAACACAATGACTACAGCAATGATAACTTTAACATATATACTCATATTCTTAGCAGGGGCCTCGTCCTTCTTATTTTTAAACGTTTGCCCGGGCCCCCTCTCTGCCCGCCATGTACTGGCAGCGCTGCTCGGCGGTCTGGCAGCAGTGGCCTGTGTTCTGAAGTATGGATATACCTTACAGGCGGTTATAGTATTTGCCTTTTTTGCCACAATAACGGTTATCGCTATAGTAGATATGGATACCATGGAAATTCCCAATAGTTTTGTAATCACGGTATTGATTATCGGGGTGATGTCGATCTTAGCTTTTCCGGAAATCGGCCTTTTGCAGCGGGGAATCGGTCTGGTGGCAGTCAGTGGTCCGCTGCTGATTATAACCCTGATGGTTCCCGGAGCTTTTGGCGGCGGTGATATTAAACTGATGGCGGCAAGCGGTATCTTTCTGGGCTGGAAGCTAAATCTCATCGCATTGGTTTTAGCCATATTAACCGGCGGAGCATATGGAATATATCTGTTGGCAACGCGAAAGAAAAGCAGAAAAGAACACTTTGCATTCGGTCCATTTCTATGTATTGGGATGGCGGCTGCATTACTTTGGGGAGAACAGATATGGAATCATTTTTTTTAACATCCCAAGCTGCAAAGCGGATTGCGTTCCGTTTTGACTGCAATAAAAAGACAACCACATGACGGTATGGTTGTCTTAAACTATTTATTTATATTATGCAATTGCATTAACAGCTTTTGTCAGACGGGAAACCTTGCGGGAACAGGTATTTTTGTGATAAACACCTTTGGTTCCAGCTTTGTTGATTTCTGAAATTGCTTCTTTAAGAGCAGACTTTGCAGTTTCTGCATCGTTACTAGCAACAGCGGTCTCAACTTTTTTCACATAAGTCTTTACTTTGGACTTAATCGCCTTATTTCTTGCTGCTTTGGTCTGATTTACTAAAATTCTCTTTTTAGCAGATTTAATATTAGCCAATGACGTACACCTCCAAATCTCATATTATCAATCGGATACTCGTTAGAGCCGGACACGGACGTTCTAACGCAACACATCATATATTTTATGATATCATGCAGGTTCTGTCAATACAATTTTAAGCAAATTCTCAAAAATCAGCATTATTTATCCGATGACTAACCCGCTCTAATTTGGCTTTATAGTGCATCTGCGGTATCTTCAGCGGAACTATCGCCAGTTTCCTCCGATTGGCTGCCGGCTGCATTTTCCGGATCAGCATCAGGGCGATTACCGGGTCCGCCGCCCATGCCAGCTTTGACAGCTGAGGTTACGGTGTTATTATCCATTTTTACGATGATGATATCGCCGACTGCAATATCCGCCAGCATATCATCGGTCAAAGTAATAACCTTGGTTTCGCCGGTCAAATTCAGTCCCGGCATTTGTCCTTCTTCCATGTCTTCCGGCATTTCACCTTCCGGTATTTGACCTTCCGGCATTTCGCCCTCCGGTATTTGACCTTCCGGCATTTCGCCCTCCGGTATTTGACCTTCCGGCATTTCGCCTTCCGGCATCGCATTGCCGCCCTGCGGAGTTTCGGCCAGGGCAAGAGTAACTTCATTACCATCAATACTTTCTACCTGACCATATAATGAGTCTCCATCTTCACTTGTACTTTCTTCGTTCGTTGTGCCGGTATTATCTGCAGTGTTTTGGCAGCCGAATAATGCTGCACATAAAATAAGTACAAAAAATAAAGATAACCATTTTTTTGTTTTCATATTGCACATCCTTTTCATTATTAATAATTTGTTTAGGCTATACTATAGCGCGGGTATTTGACGACGATATGGAAATTGTGTGATTTTTTTGTGTTTGTAGTCAATAAAATAAAACTTTTGATACATATTTCTTATTCTTATTGTAAAACCTACCTATACATCAAAATCAATAAGTGAGGTTGCATGAAGATGATTGAAAAGTACAGTATTCGAACCGATTTGGCATTAGAGCAGAAAGAGCGATTTGAATCAGATAATGTAGAAGTACAGGGCGTGATTTTAGAGGAAGAATATGATGAAGAGCGGGAGATAAAAACCACCATGGTCCGGATTGAGACAGAGAAGGGCGCTAAAACCATGGGAAAACCGGTGGGCACTTATATAACGATGGAAGCGCCGAATATGGCAGTACCGGATGAAGATTATCATCGTGAGATTTCCTGTGATATTGCAAACTGTCTGAAAGATATGATCAGCGGTGTGCTTCCGGATGGGAAAATGGATTATTCGGTGATGATCGTTGGCCTGGGTAACCGGGATGTGACCCCGGATGCGTTGGGTCCGAATGTAGCCGACAACCTGGTCGTAACCAGACATATCATAAAAGAGTACGGAAAATATGCAATGGATAAAGATGCTGTGCACCTGGTCAGCGCGATTGCGCCCGGTGTAATGGGACAGACCGGAATGGAGACGGTTGAGATTATCCGCGGTGTCGTAGAAGAGACTAAACCTGAATTTATCATCGCGATTGATGCTTTGGCGGCCAGAAGCAGCAAGCGCCTGAACCGCACCATCCAGATAGCTGATACCGGGATTAATCCGGGATCGGGAGTGGGCAACCACCGAAATGGAATTACCAGGGATACGGTCGGTGTGCCGGTACTGGCGATCGGTGTGCCCACCGTAGTCGATGCTGCGACCATTGTCAATGATACAATGGAGGAATTGATCGCTGCTTTAGAGACATCGGACAAACTAAAAGGCGTCGGGGTAGTTCTGCAGGGATACAATGCGGCTGAAAAATACGAGTTGATCCGGGAATTGATTGCACCGCATTTAAATGGTATGTTCGTAACGCCGAAAGATGTTGACGAAACGATTAAGCGAATCAGCTATACTATTTCCGAAGGATTGAATATTTTATTTTCCGGTGAGACATGCTCATAATATGTTTATTCCACTCATATAGTATATAATGACAGCATAAAAGAGTGGAGTGTATATATATTGAAACGAAAAATAAAAACCAGCTATTTACTCATCGGATCATTGATTATGATATTAGGGATATATGTGATATACAGCGGCGGTATTCGTATTTTTGATGATTGGGATATGGGGATCAGCCAGAAAGTACAGGCAAAAGCAGAAGAAATGTTTTTGCCTAACCTTTTGTATCGGCCCGGCGAAGAAAGTGTCAGCCTGTCGGCATGGCTGGCTGATCAGGGCTCGCTTGTGTCGCCGCTGAGTAAATACGTAAGTACAAGTAAGGGGGGCGAAACGCAGATCGAAGATGACGCGACGGTGCAGATGATTTTGGCCCAGCAGGCGCAGGATGAAAATCAAGTGGATGAAAACGGCAATCTGATCGGTGAAGAGAATAATGCCGCGGTGCAGGCTTCTAATGAAGCGCGGGTCGATGCGTCGCTGGATAAGTTGAAGGATTTTGATTACCTGATCAGCAACTTTTACACGGTGGACAGTTCGACCATGATTTCCGGTGAGGATCTGCCGGTCGAAGAAATGCTAAATAAGGATATGAATATTGATGCCAAGAGTGAAGGGCCAAAAGTACTGATCTTCCATACCCATTCGCAGGAAGCCTTTATTGATTCAGAAGCGGGTAATCCCGACGATAGCATCGTTGGGACGGGAGCGTATCTGGCTCAGCTGCTAACGGATAAATATGGTATCGAGGCCATTCATCATGAAGGTGTTTATGATCTGGTCAATGGTGATCTCGATCGAAGCAGGGCTTATGAATTGGCAAAACCGGAAGTGGAAGCTATTCTTAACAAATATCCCAGTATCGAAGTGGTAATTGACCTTCACCGTGATGCGGTTAAGGAGTCTACCCATCTGGTAACCGAAATCAATGGTAAGCAGACGGCTAAAATCATGTTTTTTAACGGTATGAGCCGGACCAGAACGAATGGCGAAATTGCTTACCTGAACAATCCCAATAGGGCCGATAATCTGGCGTTCTCACTGCAGATGCAGTTAGCAGCCGGTGAAAAATACCCCGGATTTACCAGGCGTATTTATCTGAAAGCCTACTGTTATAACATGCATCTAAAGCCAAAAACGCTGCTGATAGAGGCCGGAGCACAGAATAATACGGTGGAAGAAGTAAAGAATGCGATGGAACCTCTGGCAGAGGTACTACATAGTGTGCTGACCGAATAAATTATTGTTTGAAAAGCCCTACATTTTGTGCTAAACTATTGACTGTATGGAAGAAAATAGAAAGGATACCGGTAAGATGGCGAAAAAAAATACATATGAAGCCGAAAGTATTACAGTACTGGAGGGATTAGAGGCGGTCCGGATGCGGCCGGGTATGTATATTGGAAGTGTTTCGACCAAGGGTTTGAACCACCTGGTATACGAGATTGTGGATAATGCAGTGGATGAGCATTTGGCTGGTTGCTGCAGCTTAATAAATGTGACATTGGAGACCGACGGTTCGGCAACCGTTGAAGATAATGGCCGCGGTGTACCGGTTGGTCTGCATGCAAAAGGAGTGTCGGCGGAGCGGGTGGTATATACAACACTGCATGCCGGAGGTAAATTTGACGATTCTTCATATAAGACGAGCGGGGGTCTGCACGGAGTAGGTTCTTCGGTCGTAAATGCTTTGTCGGCATATATGGATGTGCAAGTCAGCCGGGAAGGGGCGATCCATCATGATCGTTTCGAAAGAGGCGAGCCGGTCATTGCATTGAATAATGGGTTACTCCCGGTCATCGGTAAGACTAAAAAAACCGGAACCAGAGTGAATTTTCTCCCTGATGATACCATCTTCGAGCGGACTAAATTTAAAGCCGATGAGATCATGAGCCGCCTGCATGAGACGGCCTATCTGAATCCGACTCTGACCATTGTCTTTCAGGACAAGCGTAAGCCGGAAAATCAACCGATTACCTATCGTGAACCTGATGGGATCATCGGTTTTATCAAAGATTTGAACGCCAATAAAGAAGTGATCCACGAGCCGGTTTATTTCAAAGGCATGAATGAAGGGGTGGAAGTGGAAGTTGTATTCCAGTATGTGAATGAATTCCACGAAAATGTCTTAGGTTTCTGTAATAATATATATAATGCTGAGGGTGGTACCCATCTTACCGGGTTTAAAACTAATTTCACGGCGGTCATGAACCAGTATGCCCGTGAATTAGGCATATTAAAAGAAAAGGATGCCAACTTTACGGGGGCGGATGTCCGTAACGGCATGTCGGCGATCGTTTCGATTAAACATCCTGATCCGCGGTTTGAGGGCCAGACCAAGACGAAACTGGACAATCCTGATGCGGCAAGAGCCACTGGGAAGATCGTCAGTGAAGAGGTGGTGCATTATTTTGACCGCAACGTAGAGAACTTAAAGCGGGTTCTCTCTTGTGCGGAGAAAGCTGCAAAGATCCGCAGGACTGAGGAACGGGCCAAGACCAATCTGCTGACTAAGCAGAAATATTCGTTCGACAGCAACGGTAAACTGGCCAATTGCGAGAGCAGAGATCCGGAAAAGTGTGAGATCTTCATTGTCGAGGGGGACTCTGCCGGTGGTTCGGCTAAGACAGCCAGAAACCGTATGTTTCAGGCAATCCTGCCGATCCGGGGTAAGATTTTGAACGTAGAGAAAGCCAGCATTGATAAAGTGCTTGCTAACACTGAGATTAAGACCATGATCAATGCCTTTGGCTGCGGGTTCTCGGAAGGGTACGGCAATGACTTTGATATTTCCAGGCTCCGCTATGATAAGATCATTATCATGGCTGATGCCGATGTCGATGGTGCACATATTTCCACCCTGCTGTTAACCCTGTTCTACCGGTTTATGCCGGAGCTTATTTACGAGGGACATATTTATATCGCCATGCCGCCGCTTTATAAAGCAATGCCGAAGAAAGGCAAAGAAGAATATCTCTATGATGATAAGGCGTTGGAAAGATATCGCAAAAAGCACCAGGGACCTTTCGCACTGCAACGCTACAAAGGGCTGGGGGAAATGGATGCCCAGCAGCTATGGGAAACTACACTTGATCCGGATACCCGGCGGCTTCAGCTGGTGGAAATCGAGGATGCCAGAATGGCTTCGAGTGTGACCGAGATGCTGATGGGAACAGAAGTTCCGCCGCGCCGTTCATTTATATATGAGAATGCCAACGAAGCGGAACTGGACATATAGGAGGGACAAAAGTTGCAGGAAGCACAAGTGATAAGAACAGAATATTCTGAAGTTATGAAGAAATCATATATCGACTATGCCATGAGTGTAATCGTTGCCAGAGCTATTCCGGATGCACGTGATGGTCTGAAACCGGTACAGCGCCGGACCCTATATGATATGCATGAACTCGGTATCCGCTGCGACCGGCCCTATCGTAAATGCGCCCGTATCGTTGGAGATACAATGGGTAAATATCATCCTCATGGGGATAGCTCCATCTACGATGCTTTAGTCGTAATGGCTCAGGACTTTAAAAAGGGAATGATTTTGGTCGATGGACACGGTAACTTTGGCTCCATTGAAGGAGATGGGGCGGCAGCGATGCGTTATACGGAAGCCCGTCTGGCGAAAATCGCCCAGGAAGCTTACCTGTCCGATCTTGATAAAGATGTAGTTGATTTTGTCCCTAATTTTGATGAGACTGAAAAGGAACCGGAAGTACTGCCGGTGCGGATCCCTAATCTGCTGGTCAATGGGACAGAAGGAATTGCGGTCGGTATGGCGACCAGTATTCCCACCCATAACCTAATAGAAGTAATTGATGCTGTTAAGGCATATATGCAGGATGATAACATTACTACTAAGAAATTGATGCAGCATATCAAAGGTCCGGATTTCCCGACCGGCGGTGTGGTAGTGAATAAAGATGATCTGCCGGCTATCTATGAAACCGGCGTCGGCAAGATTAAGCTGCGCGGCAAAGTAGATGTAGAGGATATAAAAGGCGGCAAGAAGCGGCTCATCATCACTGAGATTCCTTACACGATGATCGGTGCCGGTATAGGAAAATTCCTAAATGACGTGTACAATCTGGTGGAATCCAAAAAGACCAATGATATCACCGATATATCCAACCAGTCATCTAAAGAAGGAATCCGCATCGTAATCGAGGTGAAGCGGGATGCCGATATTGATAATCTGATTAATATGCTATATAAAAAGACCCGTCTGGAAGATACCTTCGGCGTCAACATGCTGGCGGTTGCCGACGGCCGGCCGGAGACGATGGGATTGAAGCGGATTATTGAACACCATGTTGATTTCCAGTTTGAACTGGCAACCCGGAAATATCGTAATTTACTGAATAAGGAACAGGATAAGCGGGAGATTCAGGAAGGACTAATAAAGGCATGTGATGTGATTGATCTGATCATTGAGATCCTTCGCGGCAGCAAGTCGGTAGGTGATGCTAAAGCGTGCCTGACCGAAGGGAAAACCGATAATATCAAATTTAAATCTAATGTATCAAAGAAGATGGCTGCAATGCTTCGTTTTACCGAACGTCAGGCAACCGCGATCATGGAAATGCGGTTATACCGTCTGATCGGTCTGGAAATCGAGGCGCTTAAGCTGGAACATAATAAGACCCTAGAGAATATCGTCCGGTATGAAGACATCCTGAATAACTATGATTCGATGACAAATGTAATCATCGAAGAGCTGGACGGCTTCAAGAAAGAATATGGCAGAAAGCGCAGAACAGTGATTGAGAATGCCGAAGCAGCCATATTTGAAGAAAATAAGATCGAAGAGCAGGAAGTCATGTTTCTAATGGACCGTTTCGGTTATGCCAAGACGGTCGATGCAGCGGTGTATGAACGGAATAAGGAGGCGGCTGACACGGAAAGCAGGTTTTTGATTTCATGCCTGAATACGGGCAGAATCTGTCTGTTTACGAATAATGGTAAGATGCATCAGGTCAAGGTGCTGGATGTACCTCATGGAAAATTCCGGGATAAGGGACAGCCGATCGATAACCTGAGTAATTATAACAGTACTCAGGAAGAAATTGTATATATGTGCGATTCAGAACAGCTGCGTTTCGCCAAATTCCTGTTTGCTACTAAAATGGGAATGATCAAGAAAGTGGACGGCTCCGAATTCCAGGTAATTAAACGTACCATTGCAGCGACTAAGCTGCAGGCGGACGACCAGGTGGTAACCATTGCGTTGGTTAATGACAGTCAGAATGTGGTACTGCAGACCAGAGACGGCTACTTCCTGCGCTTTGAGGCGGCGGAAGTTTCGGAGAAGAAAAAGGGTGCCGTGGGTGTCCGTGGTATCAAATTACAGAGGAATGATGAGCTGGAGTCAGCATATCTGTTTGAAGAGGGAACCGAAACGAAAGCCGCGTATCGGGGAAAAGAAGTAACACTGAATCGCTTAAAGTCGGGTAAGCGTGATACCAAAGGCGTGAAAACACGCCTGTAAATAATGCGAAATTGCCAAGAATCTTGGAAAAACCCTTGCTTTACCCCTATTTCCGTGTTATAATATCTTACAGTTGCATAAGAGATTGACCGAAGAGTGAACGCGAGTTCACTCTTCTTTGTTGGAGAAAGGAAGTTTTGGATTGTCAAAAAGAGAGAATTACGAGCAGAGAGCAGAACACATCTTGATGCCGATGATGGCAGAAGCCAAATTTGAGCTGGTAGATGTGGAGTATGTGAAAGAAGGCGGGCAGATGTATCTGCGGGCATATATTGATAAGCCCGGGGGGATTACGATCGATGACTGTGTTGATATCAGCAGGAGATTATCGGATGTTCTGGATGCTGAAGATTTTATTGAAGACAGTTACATTCTGGAAGTGAGTTCACCAGGACTTGGGCGGCCGCTGAAGAAAGAAAAAGATTTTGCCGGAAGTGTGGGCAAAGAGGTTGAAATCCGAACTTACCGGGCCATTGACAAGCAGAAAGAGTTTATTGGTATTTTAAAGGGTTATGATAAAGAGAGCGTAACCATTGTATGCGAAGATGATACAGAGGCCGTGATTGCAAGAACTGATATTGCATTGATCCGGCTGGCATTTGACTTTTAATGTAGGAGGAGAACGAAAAAATGAACACAGAATTATTAGAAGCATTGACAATCCTTGAAAAGGAAAAAGATATCAGTAAGGAAACCTTACTGGATGCGATTGAAAATTCATTGATGAATGCCTGTAAAAATCATTTCGGAAAAGCGGATAACATAAAAGTGATCATGGACCGTGAAACCTGCGATTATTCTGTATATGCGGAAAAGACGGTTGTAGAGGATGTGGAAGATGATGTTGAAGAGATCCGCCTGGATAAAGCTAAGTTGATCGATTCAAAATTTGAACTGGGTGATATTGTTCGGATTCCGGTAGAATCCAAAGAATTTGGCCGGATCGCGACGCAGAATGCAAAGAACCTGATCCTGCAGAAGATCCGTGAAGAAGAACGGAAGGTTGTATATGATCAGTACTTTGAAAAAGAAAAAGATATCGTTACCGGTATCGTACAGCGTTATGTTGGTAAAAACATCAGTATAAATCTGGGGAAGGCAGATGCATTGCTAACTGAGAACGAGCAGGTCAAAGGAGAGGTATTTAAGCCGACCGAGCGGATCAAGCTTTATGTCGTAGAGGTAAAGAACACTACCAAAGGACCGAAAATCTTAGTTTCCCGTACCCATCCGGAACTGGTCAAGCGTCTGTTTGAAGCAGAAGTGACTGAAGTGAAGGAAGGCATTGTAGAGATTAAAAGTATTTCCCGGGAAGCCGGCTCGCGGACTAAGATCGCCGTGTGGTCTAATGACTCCGATGTTGATCCGGTCGGTGCCTGCGTCGGTATGAACGGTAGCAGAGTAAATGCCATTGTAAGTGAATTGCGGGGAGAAAAGATCGATATCATCAATTGGAGCGACAACCCGGCAATCCTGATTGAAAATGCCCTTAGCCCGGCTAAAGTCATCTCAGTTATGGCCGATCCGGATGAGAAGACAGCAAGCGTAGTGGTTCCTGATTACCAACTGTCCCTGGCGATCGGTAAAGAAGGACAGAATGCGCGGCTGGCAGCCCGCCTGACCGGATATAAGATCGATATTAAGAGTGAGACTCAGGCTATTGAAGCCGGCGATCTTCCGGAAAATTATATGGAGCTGATGCAGGAAGGCGTTTACGAAGAGAGCTATGATGATGGTCAAGACATTTTTTTTGAAGAAGAATAAACGGATATGGAGTGTGATTAATTGAGCAGCAAGAAAAAAGTTCCCATGCGGCAATGTGTGGGCTGCCGGGAAATGAAAAGCAAAAAAGAAATGATGCGTGTGATAAAAACGCCGGAAAATGAGATTTTATTAGATGTAACAGGCAAGAAAAACGGCCGCGGCGCATATGTATGTTTTTCCGGGGAGTGTTTAAATAAGGCGATTAAGAATAAAGGCCTGGAACGTTCCTTTAAACAATCTATTCCGGAAGAGATATATGAAAGGTTAGAGGAGGAGATGAAGCAGATTGAAACAAAATAAAGTTTTATCTCTGGTCTCGCTTGCAACGAAAGCCGGCAAGACGGTAAGCGGTGAATTTTCCACTGAGAAAGCCGTGAAGTCAGGATATGCCAAACTGGTGATCGTGGCGAACGATGCATCTGATAATACGAAAAAAAAGTTTAAAAACATGTGTGATTTCTATAGTGTGCCAACTTATTTTTATGAGGATAAAGATACCTTAGGCCATGCAATGGGGAAAGAATTCCGGGCATCTCTTGCTATAACAGATGCAGGATTTGCAGAAGGAGTCATGAAGAAAATTAGCGAAGGCGATGAGACAATTGCATAGGAGGTAGAAAATATGACAAAATTGCGAGTACATGAACTAGCTAAGGAGCTGGATAAAACAAATAAAGAATTACTGGAACACATTAAAACCAAAAACATTGAGGTGAAGAGCCATATGAGTTCATTATCGGATGAAGATGCGGCAGCGATCAGAAGTGATTTTGGCGGCAAGCGTGAAGCGGCACCAAAAAGTGAAACGGCACCAAAAAGTGAGCCGGTGAAAGTGCAGGAAACCAGAGAAGAAGCGCAGGATGCACCGAAGAAAAAAAATATCGTCCATGTGTTCCGGCCGCAGAATACGCAAAGTGGTGCGAAGCAGGGTGGTTATAAAGGCCGTCAGACGAATAATCAGGGCCAAAGAAGGGATAATAGTCAGGTACAGCGACGTCCGATGAATAGTAATCAGAATCAGCGCCCGGAAGGTCAGAGACCGCAGAGCCAGAGACCGGAAGGTCAGAGACCGCAGGGTCAGCGCCCGGAAGGCCAGAGACCGCAGAGCCAGAGACCGCAGGGCCAGCGTCCGGAAGGTCAGAGACCACAGGGTCAGCGTCCGGATGGTCAAAGACCACAGGGTCAGAGACAAGATGGTAATAGACCGCAGGGCCAACGTCCGCAAGGTCAGAGACCGCAGGGTCAGCGTCCGGAAGGTCAAAGACCGCAGGGTCAGCGACAAGATGGTAATAGACCGCAGGGCCAACGTCCACAGGGCCAGAGACCGCAGGGTCAGCGTCCGGATTATCAGCGTCCGCAGGGCAATAGACCACCGGGTCAGCGTCCTCAGGGACAGGATACTCAGCGGCGGAACAATGACCGGCCGAATGACAGAAATACTGACCGCAGAAGAGATACCCGGCGCAATGATGCGATTCCGGCAGCTCCGGCGACATCAGATGCACAAAAGCAGCAGCGGAGTAAAGGGAAAGATTTCAATAAAAAGAATTATCAGAATGACCGCAATAATAAAAATAAACAGACTAAGCAGACTGAAGTACAGCTTAAGAAGCCGCAGTCAAAAGTTCAGGAAAAGAAGGAAGTGATCAAACAGATTGTGCTGCCGGGAGTTCTGACCATCAAAGAACTGGCGGATAAGATGAAGATTCAGCCGTCTGTAATAGTGAAAAAGCTGTTTTTGCAGGGCAAGATTGTGACTGTTAATCAGGAGATTGATTATGACACTGCAGAAGAAATCGCACTTGAATTTGAGATATTATGTGAAAAAGAAATAGTAGTAGATGTGATCGAAGAACTTCTGAAAGAAGAGGACGAAGATGAAAGCAAGATGAAAAAGCGTCCGCCGGTGGTATGCGTCATGGGGCATGTTGACCACGGCAAGACCTCTCTGCTGGATGCCATCCGGGATACCAACGTCATTGACCGGGAAGCGGGCGGAATCACTCAGCATATCGGTGCTTATGTGACCGAGGTAAATGGTGAGAAGATTACCTTCCTGGATACACCGGGACATGAAGCGTTTACCGCTATGCGTATGCGTGGAGCGAGTTCTACCGATATTGCAATCCTGGTGGTTGCAGCCGATGATGGTGTTATGCCGCAGACGGTGGAGGCGATCAATCATGCGAAAGCAGCCGGTATTGAAATTGTGGTTGCTATAAATAAAATGGATAAGCCGAGTGCTAATGTTGACCGTGTAAAACAGGAGTTGTCGGAATATGAACTGATTCCGGAGGATTGGGGCGGAAGCACCATCTTCGTACCGGTATCTGCGAAGACCAGAGATGGTATCCCTGAATTGCTGGAAATGCTGCTTCTGACGGCAGAAGTATTAGAATTAAAGGCGAATCCCGGCCGCAATGCCCGGGGGCTTGTCATTGAAGGCGAGCTCGATAAGGGTAAAGGTTCTGTGGCAACGGTACTGGTACAAAAAGGAACTCTGCGGGTCGGCGATGCGATTGCCGCTGGTTCTGCTTACGGCAAAGTAAGAGCGATGATGGATGATAAGGGAAGACGGGTCAAAGAAGCTGGTCCGTCCATGCCGGTTGAAATTCTGGGTCTGAATGATGTGCCCAATGCTGGTGAAGTATTTGTTGGCTGCGCGAATGATAAAGATGCCAGAGCATTTGCCGAAACATTTATTTCCCAGGGCCGGGTGAAAATGCTGGAGGATACAAAGGCAAAATTATCTCTGGATGACCTGTTTTCACGGATTAAGGAAGGTAATCTTAAGGAACTTGGCCTGGTTGTTAAGGCTGATGTTCAGGGTTCGGTAGAGGCGATCAAACAGAGTCTGATGAAATTATCCAATGATGAAGTTGTAGTGAAGATCATCCACGGTGGTGTTGGTGCGATCAATGAATCAGATGTCATTCTGGCATCAGCATCCAATGCGATTATTATCGGATTTAACGTCCGGCCGGATGCCACTGCAAAAGAAACAGCCGACCGGGAAGGGGTTGACATCCGCTTATACAGTGTCATTTACAGTGCGATCGAAGATGTCGAGGCGGCGATGAAAGGCATGCTGGATCCGGTCTTTGAGGAGAAGGTAATCGGTCATGCGCAAGTGCGTCAGATATTCAAAGCTTCCGGAATCGGAACGATTGCCGGTTCCTATGTGCTTGACGGGATATTTGAACGCGGCTGTTCGACCCGGATCATCCGTGACGGTGTGGTGATCCACGATGGTTCGTTGGCTTCGCTGAAACGGTTCAAAGATGATGTGAAGGAAGTAAAGGCTGGCTATGAATGTGGATTTGTCTTTGAAAAATATAATGATATCAAGGAAGAGGACCAGGTTGAAGCATATAAGATGGTTGAAGTTCCGCGATAAAGATAGAAAAGAGGAAATAGCTTGAGAAAACGCAGTATTAAAAATACCAGGGTAAACGCAGAGGTTCAAAGGGAACTGAGCAACATCCTGCGTACTGGGATCAAAGATCCCCGTGTGGCACCCATGACCTCGGTGACAGCAGTAGAAGTAGCTCCTGATCTCAAGACCTGTAAGGCTTATATCAGTGTACTGGGTGATGAAGAAGCACAGATGAATACGGTCAAGGGACTGCAAAGTGCGGAGGGATATATCCGCCGCGAACTGGCCCATTCGTTGAACATGCGGAATACTCCGGAAGTGAAATTTGTGCTGGATCAGTCAATTGAGTACGGGGTCAATATGTCAAAGAAGATTGATGATGTTACACGAGAGATAGCAGAAGAGGACGAATCATGATTTTCAGTGAATTATTTGAGAATGTGACCAGCGTCGCCGTCGGAGGCCATATGCGTCCTGACGGCGATTGTGTGGGATCATGTATGGGGCTTTATCTGTATTTGAAGCAGAACTATCCTCACCTGCAGGCAGATGTTTATCTGGAGGAGATACCGGATCCGTTCTGCTTCATTAAAGACTGTGATGAAATCCGCCATGAAGTAAAGGCGCGGGCAGAATATGATCTGTTTATCGCATTAGACTGCGGTGACAGTGAGCGGCTGGGATTTTCCGAAAGTTTATTCCGGCGTGCCGGCCGGACCGTTTGCATTGACCATCATATCAGCAATACCGAATATGCCGATGTTAATTATATTGAGTCCAAAGCCAGTTCCACATCGGAACTGATATATAACCTCTGCGATAAGGAGAAGATCAGCAGGGATGCAGCCGAGTGCCTGTATCTTGGGATTATCCACGATACCGGGGTCTTCCGGTATAGTGCGACGGCACCGTCGACCATGGAAGCAGCGGCTGAACTGATGCGCAAAGGAATTGATGCGGCCGGGATTATTGAAAAAACCTATTATGAGAAAACATATGATCAGAATCGGGTACTGGGCTATACGCTGTTAAACAGTGAACTCCATCTGGATGGGCGGGTAATTGCGGCGGCCCTGACTTTGAAAGATTTAGAACGCTTTCATGTAACGGCCAAAGAATTGGATGGAATTGTCAGTCAGCTGAGAAATACCAAGGATGTAGCAGCAGCTGTATTCTTATATGAGCTCAGTCAGGACGAATTTAAAGTCAGCCTGCGTTCCGGTAATGATGTAGATGTGAGCAGTGTAGCACAGTATTATGGCGGCGGCGGACATAAAAAAGCAGCAGGATTCAATATGCGGCAGGATGCGGAAAGAATAATCGCTGATGTACTGAAACAAATTGAAAGGCAGCTTAACAGAGAATAAAATGATACACGGAATTATTAACATATACAAGGAAAAAGGTTTTACTTCACATGATGTGGTAGCAAAATTGCGGGGTATCACCGGCCAGCGAAAGATTGGTCATACCGGTACCCTGGATCCCGATGCAACCGGAGTGCTTCCGGTCTGTCTGGGAAAAGCAACCAAACTCTGCAATCTCCTGACCGATAAAGACAAGACCTATGAGACCGTACTTTTGCTTGGAAAGACTACCGACACCCAGGATGTTTCCGGAGCGGTGCTCGAAGAGCAGACGACCGACTACCTGATTGAAGAAGCGGTACAGGAATGCATCAGGGGATTTATCGGTTCCTATGATCAGCTCCCGCCGATGTATTCAGCCATTAAGATCGGCGGTAAAAAATTGTACGAGCTTGCCCGCGAGGGGAAAGAGATTGAAAGAAAGGCGAGAACGGTTACGATCCATGATATTCAGGTTCGGGAGATTGATCTGCCCCGGGTTAAAATGGAAGTCAGTTGTTCCAAAGGCACCTATATCCGGACTTTATGCCATGACGTGGGACAACGGCTTGGCTGTGGCGGGTGTATGGAAGAACTGATACGGACCAGAGTAGGCCGCTTTACGCTGAATGATAGCATTTCACTGGCGGAAGCAGAAAAACTTAAAGCGAACGGAACCTTGCAGGAAATCATTATTCCGATTGATGCAATGTTTGAAACATATCAGAGAATCGTTCTTTCAGGTGAAGCACAAAGACTCGCTTATAATGGGAATACATTTACAATACCGGGCGGATCCGATCATTATGATGATGAATATGTGCGGGTATATAATTCTGACGGCCGATTTATCGCAATATACAGCTACAGCAATGAAAAAAAGAACTTTCAGATTGTGAAGATGTTTTGTGACAGAAATGAAATGACATAAGAGGGATTGCAATGCATTATATAAAAGGAATCGAAGGGTATACGGACAGTGCCGGGACAGCCGTTACATTGGGAAAATTCGATGGCCTGCATCGGGGACACCAGAAACTGATCGACCGGATACGGTTATATGCCGGACAGGATCAGGTCAGGAGCGTGGTAGTTGCATTTGACATGGAGCCGCTGCATCAGAAGCTGGGCATAACCGGTCAAAAGGTCATAACCAATTCGGAGCGCCGTTATCTGCTGGAGGATAAGGTAGATGTTCTGCTGGAGTGTCCCTTTACCGAAGATTTTTATAATATGAAGGCTGAAGATTTTATTCGCAGGATTCTGCAGGAGCGTCTTCACGCCAGGTATATTGTGGTGGGTGAGGAGTATCGTTTCGGCGATGGTCGGCGGGGTGATGCGGCCATGCTGCAGGAATGGGCCAGACAGGGAGCATTTCAGGTAGATGTAATTGAAAAAGAGCGGTATCACGATCGCAAAATAAGCAGTACATATATAAAGGAAGTACTGCCGGGCGGCAACATGGAGCTGGTAAACCGGCTTTTGGGATATCCTTATACGGTTATCGGTGAAGTGGTGCACGGAAACCGTATCGGCAGGACTCTGGGAATTCCAACGATGAATTTAAGGCCAGATGTGAATAAGATGCTGCCGGCGTATGGTGTTTATGAATGCCAGGTCCGGCTGGAAGGTGTGTGGCATGACGGAATCTGCAATATCGGGGTCAAACCCACGGTTGGAGATAATAATGGTGTCACGATAGAATGTCATCTGTTCGCATACACAAGCGATGCATATGGCAAAGAGATTGAAGTGCGGATCTTTCATAAAGAGCGGGGGGAAAGAAAATTTTCCGACGTATCAGAGTTAAAGGCTGAGATGCATAGAAATATCTGCAGCGGCAAAGAATATTTTATTAACAACCGCTAATTTGACATGCTAAATCGCGTGTGCTATACTGTAAAAGTATGTTAGCCGGTGTTCGGTAAGCGGACAACTCCAACCGTTACTTAATATCAGGCGATTAACTAAGAGAAATAAAAGGAGGAATTAGAAATGATTTCACAAGAAAAGAAAGCAGCGATCATTGCTGAATATGGCAGAAGCGAAGGAGATACAGGTTCTCCGGAAGTACAGATAGCGATTCTGACAGCAAGAATTAACGAATTGAATGGGCATTTTGCAGAAAACCCAAAAGATCATCATTCAAGAAGAGGACTTCTGAAAATGGTAGGTCAGAGAAGAGGACTGCTGGCTTATTTGAAGAAGACTGATATCGAGAGATATAGAAGTCTGATCGAGAGATTAGGACTGCGTAAATAATTTGCGGAGATTTAAGAACCCGGTATAAATGCGTTGCATTTATACCGGGTTCTTTTATTTTAAAGAGAAAAATTATGAAAATGTCCTGAAATGATTGATTATATTCATTATACATAATATAATAGTATTAATAACTATTATTGATATTGTTTTTTAAAGGAGGTATAACAATGAGTAAAATTTTAGTAATTGGAGCAAATCATGCCGGAACAGCTGTGCTGAATACAATTTTAGATAATTATCCAGGACATGAAGTAACGGCTATTGACCGCAATTCAAATATTAGTTTTCTGGGGTGTGGGATGGCGCTTTGGATAGGCGGACAGATTTCCGATGCGGACGGTTTGTTTTATTCCAGCCGTGAGACACTGGAAGGAAAAGGAGCTAAAGTACATATGGAAACAGAGGTGGACTCGATCGACTTTGAGAACAAAGTAGTCAATGCGGTGAAAAAGGATGGAATGAAATTAGCAGAGTCTTATGATAAACTGATCCTTGCCACCGGATCTCTCCCGATCGTACCGGATATTGCCGGCAGGGAACTGGATAATGTCCAGCTGGTAAAACTGTTCCAGAATGCTGAAGAAGTAATAGAAAAGCTCAAAGACAGTACGATTAAACACGTGACGGTAGTGGGCGCCGGTTATATTGGTGTCGAACTTGCTGAAGCATTTAAAAGAAATGGCCGTGAAGTTCGGATGATCGACTGCGCATCTACCTGCCTGTCCGGATATTATGATACGGAATTCACCAAGGCTATGGAAGATAACCTGAGAGAACACGGAGTAGAGCTGGTCTTCAACGAAATGGTGGAGCGTTTGGAAGGGGATAAAAAGGTTCAAAAGGTAGTAACCGATAATGGCAGTTATGATACCGATATGGTCGTATTGGCCATCGGGTTCCGGCCGAACAGCTCACTGGGAGGTGATAAGTTGGAACACTTCCGGAATGGTGCCTACCTGGTGAATAAGAAGCAGCAAACCAGTGAAGAAGATGTTTATGCAGTCGGTGACTGTGCTACCGTTTATGACAATGGCATTCAGGACCGGAATTATATCGCTTTGGCAACCAACGCGGTGCGTTCCGGCATTATCGCCGCTCATAACGCTTGTGGTACGGCGCTTGAGACCATCGGTGTGCAGGGATCCAATGCGATCAGCATATGGGGACTTCACATGATCTCGACAGGATTAACCCTGGAAAAAGCTAAGAGGGCCGGTTTTGATGCAGTGGTGACCGATTTTGAAGATTATCAGAAAGCGCTGTTTATTGAAAGTGGAAATGAAAAGGTTAGAGTAAGAATTGTATATGACAAGAAAAGCAGAAGGATCCTGGGTGCGCAGATGTGTTCAAAATACGATGTGTCGATGGGAATCCATATGTTCTCCCTGGCGATTCAGGAAGAGGTGACAATCGACCGGCTGAAGCTTCTCGATATCTTCTTCCTGCCTCATTTTAACCAGCCATATAACTATATTACAATGGCAGCATTGTCGGCAGAATAGAAATAGATATGGATACGGGACTGTTTGCACAAAGTGTGACAGTCCCGGTAAATACCAAAGATTCCCTTGCCACAGGATACTCCATATGATATAATTAATCGGATTATGGACAGGAATTTGTTTCCCGAGACCACTGAAAAGCCTATTTCATTCGAAGAAATTTGCAGCATCACGTACAAGAGGTAAGTTTTTCAGTAGTTTCGGTATTTCCTGCCTTATATTTAAGAAAAGGAGAATACTATGTATAAGAAATTTGAAATGGAACTGGCCGGTCGTACTCTGCGCGTTGACGTAGGCAGAGTAGGTGCTCAGGCAAATGGTGCTGTATTGATGCATTATGGTGATACAGTGGTTTTATCAACAGCAACTGCATCGGAAAAACCACGGGAAGGAATCGATTTCTTTCCGCTCAGTGTTGAGTATAATGAAAGACTTTACGCTGTCGGCAAGATCCCGGGAGGATTTAATAAGAGAGAGGGCCGGGCTTCGGAAAATGCTGTATTGACCTGCCGCGTGATCGACCGCCCGATGCGGCCGTTATTTCCAAAGGATTACAGAAATGATGTGACGTTAGAGAATCTGGTGCTTTCGGTAGATCAGGATGCCAGTCCGGAACTGGCAGCAATGCTGGGATCAGCAATTGCAACGTCTATTTCGGACATCCCGTTTGATGGTCCGATTGCAACCACCCAGATCGGCATGGTAGACGGCGGGCTTGTCTACAACCCAACGGCGGCACAGAAAGAGGTATCAGACCTTCATTTAACTGTAGCATCATCCAAAGAAAAGGTGGTTATGATTGAAGCCGGCGCGAATGAAGTGGCGGAAGACAAGATGCTCGAAGCGATTTTTGCTGCTCATGAAATGAACCAGAAAGTAATCGAATTCATCGAGCCGATCATAGCTGAGTTTGGCAAAGAAAAGCACACTTATACAAGTTGTGCAGTACCGCAGGAGCTATTTGCGGCAATTAAGGAAATCGTACCGCCAACAGCAATGGAAGAGGCGGTATTTACCGATGAGAAACAGATCCGCGAAGGAAATATCCGGGTAATCAAAGATAAACTGAAAGAAGCTTTCGCTGATAATGAGGAATGGCTGGATGTGCTGGACGAAGCAGTGTACCAGTATCAGAAGAAAACTGTCCGTAAGATGATCCTGAAAGATCATAAGCGTCCGGATGGCAGAGCGATCGATGAGATCCGACCGCTGGCTGCTGAAATTGATCTGCTGCCCAGGGTACACGGTTCAGCGATGTTTACAAGAGGACAGACTCAGATTTGTACGATCACAACTCTGGCACCATTGTCAGAAGCGCAGAGAGTAGATGGTCTGGATGAAGCGGAAACTTCCAAACGGTATATGCACCATTACAACTTCCCGTCCTACTCGGTTGGTGAGACAAGGCCTTCCAGAGGTCCGGGACGCCGTGAAATCGGGCATGGTGCGCTGGCTGAAAAAGCACTGATACCGGTTCTTCCGACCGAAGAAGAATTCCCATATGCGATCCGTACCGTGTCGGAGACTTTTGAATCCAACGGTTCCACATCTCAGGCGAGTGCATGTGCATCCAGTATGTCGCTGATGGCGGCCGGCGTGCCGATCAAGGCGGCGGTAGCAGGAATCTCAGCCGGGTTGGTAACCGGTGATACCGATGATGATTATCTGGTATTGACCGATATTCAGGGACTGGAAGATTTCTTCGGTGATATGGATTTTAAAGTGGCAGGTACCCACAAGGGTATTACGGCAATCCAGATGGATATTAAGATCCATGGACTGACCAGACCAATTATTGAAGAAGCGATCGCATCGACTAAGAAAGCCAGAACCTTTATACTTGATGCAGTTATGAATAAGGCGATTGCCGAATCAAGAACAGAGGTCGGTGAATATGCACCGAAGATCATTCAGATGAAGATTGATCCGGAAAAGATTGGTGATGTGGTAGGTCAGCGCGGCAAGACCATCAATGCAATCATCGACCAGACCGGTGTTAAGATTGATATTAACGATGATGGATTTGTATCCATCTGTGGTGTTGAGCAGGAAAGTATGCAGGAAGCACAGCGCCTGATTGCCCTTATCGTGACTGATTTTGAAACCGGACAGGTATTTGAAGGCAAGGTAATCAGCATTAAGGAGTTTGGTGCCTTTATCGAATTTGCTCCGGGCAAAGAAGGAATGGTACACATTTCTAAAATCTCTAAGCAGAGAGTAAATAAAGTTGAGGACGTTCTTTCCCTTGGACAGATGGTGAAAGTGGTTTGCCTCGGAAAAGATAAGATGGGACGCATCAGCTTCAGTATGCGTGATGTAGTCGAAGAATAAATTGCAGAATCCGGCCGCCCTGGCTCCCGGCTCAATTAGCGAAGCCGGGCTATAAAGGCGGTCGTCTTGCTTTTCAGCAAAAAAATCATAGATATTTAAGATGATAAAGGCGCTTCATGCGCCGCCGTCATCTTAAATATCTATGATTTTTTTGTTTAGAAATACAGGCCAAACGCCCTAGTGTACTGT
>Ga0153944_1000034_pt1 | contig 60314 bp, 48 predicted proteins | sample TSNJ028MetaG_FD_104703 | JGI IMG/M metagenome (GOLD analysis project Ga0153944, IMG submission 104703) | Attine ant fungus gardens microbial communities from New Jersey, USA - TSNJ028 MetaG | ecosystem: Host-associated > Fungi > Mycelium > Unclassified | place: USA: New Jersey, Wharton State... | reverse complement strand
TTTACCGGTAATTACTTCACCGCAGTCGGTCTGCTGGTCGTCTATGGCATTACTCAGCTGACCCGTCAGGTCGTACAGCCGAAACTGGTTGGTGACAGTATCGGAATGAATCCGCTGACAACCCTGGTTTTCCTATATGCAGGTTATAAGATGGGAAGTATTTTGGGTATGATCCTGGCAGTGCCGGTCGGAATGCTGGTGATCAATCTTTATAAAGCAGGAGCAATTGATTTTATATTAGATGATGTTAAAATTCTCACTGAAGGAATTTTAAAACTGCGTGAAGATGATATAAAATAGTAGGAGTAAAGATTATGCTGGAACTAAAAGATATATGTTATGAAGTGTACGATGAAGTATTAGATGGTGATAAAGAAATATTAAGCAATGTGAATCTGAAAATTGATGATGATACATTTATGGTGCTGACCGGCCCGAATGGCGGCGGCAAATCGACCATTGCCAAGATCATTATGGGAGTGCTTAAACCGGTCAGCGGCCAGATTCTATGGAACGGAGAGGATATTACTGATTTAAGCATTACTGAGCGGACTAAAAGAAGCATCGGTTTTGCCTTTCAGCAACCGGTGCGCTTCAAGGGTCTTTATGTATATGATCTGCTGAAGTTTGCTGCGGGAAAAGAACTTACCATCAATGAAGCCTGTGATTATCTATCGGAAGTTGGTCTTTGTGCCCGCGATTATGTTGACAGGGAAGTGAACGGCAGCTTATCGGGGGGAGAACTTAAACGGATCGAGATTGCGATGCTGATCGCCCGAAAGACCAGGTTGTCAGTATTTGATGAACCGGAAGCGGGGATTGACTTGTGGAGTTTCCGGAATCTTGTGGAAGTATTTGAAAAACTGCGGGAAGAGACCAGCGGCAGTATCTTGATCATATCGCATCAGGAACGGCTGTTGGAAATAGCCGATACCATTGCTGTTATTGCGAATGGATGTGTTAGGGAGGCTGGGAGAGCGGAAGATATGCTGCCAAAGCTTTTATCTGACTCAGAATGCTGTGTCCATATGAAGAAAAGAGGTGGCGCAAATGAGTAAGGTGGTTGATAAAATACTGGAAATAGTTTCGGACCTCAAAGAAATGCCGGGAGGCGCTTACAATATCCGTGTCAATGGTGAGAGTGTCGGCCGTGCCAGCAGTGAGAATATCAGGATTGTCGGTAAACCGGAAGGGAAGGGTTTGGAGATCTATGTAGACGATGGGACGAAAGATGAACTGGTCCATATCCCGGTGGTCATGGATCACAGCGGTCAGCAGGAACTGGTTTATAATGATTTTCATATCGGGGCGGACTGTGACATTAAGATTGTCGCAGGATGCGGCATCCATAACGATGGGAGTCATTTGACCCAGCATGATGGTATCCATTCCTTTAACGTTGGCAGGAGTTCCAGTGTGAAATATGTGGAGAAGCACTATGGGGAAGGAAACGGCAGTGGTGAACGGGTGCTGAATCCGGTTACCAAAGTATTCCTGGAAGAAGGAAGTTACCTGGAGATGGAGACGGTGCAGATCGAAGGGGTGGATTCGACCGACCGGACCACAGAAGCTGTGCTTAAGGATGAGGCCAGACTGGTGATTAAGGAGAAGCTGATGACCAGTAAAACACAAAAAGCGGTCACCCGTTTCAATGTTGAAATGAATGGTGAAAACTGCAGTGCCAATCTGATTTCACGTTCGGTCGCAAAAGGTAATTCCAAACAGTATTTTTATTCGGTGATGAATGGGAATAATCAGTGTGCAGGGCATTCGGAATGCGATGCTATTATCATGGACCAGGGGTATGTTAAGGCTGTTCCGGATGTTACGGCCAATCACGTTGATGCTTCACTGATCCATGAAGCGGCGATCGGTAAGATCGCCGGTGAACAGATCATAAAGCTGATGACGCTTGGCATGACAGAAGAAGAAGCAGAGCAGAAAATTGTTGAAGGATTTTTAAGATAAACATGTAAAGAACTGTTGTTTTATTCCGGTACGGCACTATTTTCGGACGGAGTATACTTCCGGTACAAAGACGGTGTCAAATACTCCTGCTTTTTGAATATTTTTGTGAAATAACCAGGATCACTGAAACCAAGCTGATCGCTGATCTGTGTGACAGGCAGGTCTGTGTTTGTCAGCAATTCTTTTGCCCATTCAATTTTCAACCTGGTAGTATATGCAGTATAATTTGTACCAAACTCCTTTGTAAAAGATCTGCTGAAGTAGCCGGGACTCAAATGACAGAGTTGAGCTGCTTTTTCCAAGGAGACCATTAGATGGGTATTATTATACATATATTCTAAAGCAGGTAATAACTTTGTATTTTTCGGACCGCTAAACGGTATACTTGAAGTATGTACAGGTGTAAGAGTCTTTGCCAGTGTTGATTTTACAAGCGGCATACTATTGGGAACCGGTGAGTTTGGCAGAGCGGTTTGAGCCATTGAAATCAGGGAGTTATACATGGTTACAATCAGGTTTTTGGCAGTTGCTTCCTCTATAATGTAATTACACAATTTAAAAAGCATATCTGAAGTTCTTAAAATAACCTCATAATCCAGTGTAGGGATTTCCCGGTATAAGCGCTTTAGTTCCTGAGATTCCTGAAGGGCCCGGAGACTGGCGGGAGAATATAATACCTGCTCTAAATCAGGAATAGTTCCGGAAAAAGATGGTTTCACCTGTCCTGCCATGATGGCGCCGATGTACTTGTCATCGCTTGTTATGGGAATAGCGATATCGATGATGTTGTAGTGACACAGATAGATGTATGGCCTGTTGTGCCGTACTGCTTCTAAGCCCGCTCTGGAATCACATTTCTGGCACATCCTGGCCAAATCTGCATTATCACGGATTTTTTGACAGAAAGGTGTACATTTGCTGTGAGCAGAGATGGGTTTCCCCTTATAGTCAATCGTAATAATTGCAAGCTGGGTTGCATCTGCAAGGGAATCCTGCAGATCTTGCCATTTTATTAAATTGAGAATTTTATCTAAGTTGAAATAGGTCATAGAAAATCTCTCCTTAAGTAGTACCTTTCATCGAATGTTACTTTGTCAAGTGATGGTATCATAATACTAAAACAAAATGTAAAAATCAATCCTATTTTGGCAAAATCATAAATGATTTAATAAAAAACAGGCTATTATTTGTTATAAATATAACAATATGACTAAAAAAGTAAGGGGAAAAGCTTAAAAAAACATATTATTACCATTATCCAATATTACATCATAAAAACACCATTGCAATTTGTGGAAAGTGAACAACTAAGTCTATTGTAATAAAAAATAGTCTATGTATAATTGGTATAACAGTAAAAAAGTGTTTAACGTTTAATGGAGAAATGAAAAGTGAGTGAATATAAACTTGTAAAACAAGCGTTAGAAATTTTAGGAATGCTGGAGGATGCCTACAATATTCAGAAGATTGAAGCAGGGATGACCAATCATTTGTACTTATTTATGCGCGATGGGAAAAAGCACCTCATCCGTATACCTGGTGAGGGTACGGAGTACCTGGTCAACCGACAGCAGGAAGCAGAAGTATATAAATTGCTGAAAGGCCGGGGAATTACAGATGAGGTCTTGTATATCAATGCCGGAAATGGAATTAAGATTACAGAATATCTTGAAGATTCGCATGTGTGCAATATAGAGGATAGGGATGAGGTAAGGGCATGCATCAGGCACCTGAGACAGTTTCATGAGATGAAGCTGCAGGTTGGTCATGAATTTGATGTTTACCGGAAGATAGAGGAATATGAAAAACAGTGTGAAGCGACAATCAAAGATCTGAAGAATTATGAAGATACACGCAGAAAAATCATGGATCTGCGGGAAATAACCGGTCAGAAAACACAGGAGTACTGTTTGTGTCATATTGATCCGGTAGTCGATAATTTTCTTATCAGGAGAAATAGCGTTTACCTGATTGACTGGGAATATGCAGCAATGTGTGATCCTCATATCGATATTGCCATGTTCTGTATCTATTCGGAGCTTGATAAAGAGAGTACGGATCGTGTAATTGCTGATTATTTTGATGGCTGCTGTACGGAACAGGTGAGAAGGAAAATTTATGCTTATATGGCGGCCGGTGCGTTTCTGTGGGTGCTATGGTCGGAAATCAAAAGGGCTTCCGGAGAGAATTACGAAAATTATCAGAAAAGGCAGTATGAAATTGCAGAGGAATTTTACAGATACGCAACCGAATGCGAGAAAGCAAGGGATGAACGATGAAAAAAAGAACAGAACTCGATCTTCTTCTCATGATTGTGCCGTTAATCGTTGTGGTCGGTCTGTGTGTATTGTTCTTCCTTTATCCTGAGCAGTCAATTCGGATAACCGATTTTATCAGAGACTTATTAGGAGAAAATATGGGTTGGTTCTACATGCTTCTGGGTCTGGGTATATTTCTTACCACTATTATTATCGCGTTTTCAAAATATGGAAAAATCAGACTGGGAAATGCAGATAAACCTCAGTATACGAATTTTCAATGGGCTACGATGATATTTACCTCTACGATGGCAGCAGATATTTTGTATTATTCTTGCAGCGAGTGGGCATTGTATGCAGGAGGGCAGCATTTTGAAAATGTAAAGGAGATGGAACTGTGGAGTCCGACCTATTCGCTTTTTCACTGGGGACCGATCCCATGGGGATTTTATCTTATACTGGCAGTTGCCTTCGGATTTATGATCCATGTCTGCGGAAGGACGAAACAAAAGTTTTCGGAGAGCTTAAGGCCGCTGTTTGGAGATAAAGTGGACGGAGCTTTGGGACGGGGTATAGATTTAATTGCAATTTTTGCACTTCTGGCGGGAACAGCTACGACTTTTTCGGTGGCTACCCCTTTGTTGTCGGAAGGGATCTGCGATGTGTTTCATTTGGAATCTTCCGTAACCGTCAATATAATAATCTTAGTACTTATTGCAGTTATCTATACATGGGCTGTTCTGACCGGGTTTAAGGGAATTGTGTTTGTCGCTAAGATGTGTACATTTCTATTCTTAGCATTAGTAATCTGGGTACTGTTTCTGTCGGGAGATACAGTGTATATCGTCGAGACAGGCATTACAGCAATCGGAAATATGACTCAGAATTTTTTGTCTCTGGCAACAAATTTAGACCCGTCAAGAACTACCGGATTTGTGCAGGACTGGACGATATTTTATTGGGCTTATTGGCTTGTATGGTGTATAGCGACGCCATTTTTTATCGGCGTTATCAGTAAAGGGAGAACGATAAAGAATGTGATTTTGGGAGGATATGCGGCAGGACTTGCCGGAACATTTACAAGCTTTACGGTATTTGGAAACTTTGGTCTGGCCAAACAGATGAAGGGTACAGTTGATGTTATCGCTCAGCTGGCGGATGGGATGTCGATACCGGGGGCAGTTATAAATCTATTTCAGACCCTCCCCTTTTCCAAAGGCGCAATTTTATTACTGGTAATTACTATGGTTGCGTTTTATGCCACAACTTTTGATACACTGACAATGGTTATTTCCATCTACTCTTATCGGAATCTAAAAGAAGGAAAGGAGCCGGGTAAGAAAGTAAGGGCATTTTGGGCAGTTTTGTTTATTATCTTGCCGATTGGACTTCTGGCTGCGGAAAGCTCTATGCACAGCCTCCAGTCGGTTGCGGTTATTGCGGCATTTCCCATTGGTGTGATTGTCATTCTGATTGTATTTAGCTTTTTTAGAGAGGCCTCAAAATATATAAAAGAAAAAGGCTGATACAAGAGGATTGATATTATAAAAATTATGATTATGAGGAGGATTAAGTTATGGAAGCTAATAAGCAAAGTAATGTAAGAAAATGGATGACAGTTATCATTGTGGCCATAGCCGGAGGATTGATCACCAAACTTCCGTATCTGCGTGAGACTTATATGGAGCCGCTGCAGCAGGCGACAGGGGCAACAAAAACCCAGCTGGGTCTGATCATGTCTGCTTATGGTATTGTTAACTTCATCTGCTATTTTCCAGGCGGCGTTTTAGCAGATAAATTCAGTTCTAAAAAGCTGATTGTTATTTCCTGTATCGGAACAGCGCTTGCCGGCCTGTGGTACTGGACGATGCCGGGATTTGTATGGTTAGTCGTGATTCATGCGGTTTTTGCAGTTACCACCGTGTTTACATTCTGGGCAGCAATGGTCAAATCGGTGAACCGGCTTGGCGGACCGGAGGAACAGGGGCGGTTATTCGGAGCTTTGGAAGGCGGAAGAGGACTGATCGGAACTTTGGTGGCATTTGGTTCGGTTGCAGTGTTCGGCATGGCAGTAGATGATATTGGTGGTATGAAAAATGCCATTTTATATTACAGTATTTTATTAGTTATCGCAGGTATTTTGGCGGCAATTTTCATGGAGAATGACACACCGGCTAAGGTAATCGAAAAGCAAAAAAATCCGTTGAATATGAAAGATTTCATGACAGTTGCAAAAATGCCGCGGGTATGGCTTTGTGGCGCATTGGGAATCTGCAATTATTCAGCTCTTATCTTTCATGGTTATATAACCGCTTATTTATCAGAAGCATTTGGCTTAAGTGCTACCGTAGTGGCAAACTTAAGTGTTATCCGTACCTATTTTATGATGATGGTCGGAGCGTTTGTTGCCGGTCTGATTTCCGATAAAATCGGCAGCAGAATAAAGTTCATCCAGTATGCATTTATTGGGATGGCGGTATTTGCTACGGTTTATGTTGCAATTCCGGCGGGAGCGGGAGCGGTTCCGCTTATCGTAGCCAACTTTGTATGCTACGGTCTGTGCTTATACAGTATCAAAGCTCTGTATTTTTCAACCATCGATGAAGTTCTTGTTCCGAAGAAACTTGCAGGTACGGCTTCCGGAATCATTTCTCTGGTTACTTATGCACCGGAAATATTCTTATACACAGTATCCGGAAATATGGTTGACAGATATGCCGGTACAGCTACACCACTTCAGGGATATATTAATTGCTTTATAGCAATGGCTGTTCTGTCTGTGATCGGCTTCATCTGCGGATTCACGCTTCTCAGATTGAATAAGAAAGCAATTGCAGAAGCACAGGCGGAAGGAATGGCAGAAGCTTAAATAAGAATTGAGGAGATATTTATGTCAAATTTAAAATTATTAAGCTCATGTGAAACAGATTATAGCAATGATCTTCATAACTGGTTTGAAATTGAGCGTCAGATCAGAACACTGGCTGAGGCCGGATTTACCCATACTCAATGGATGCAGAACTGGGAAGGAGAATATTTATACAGCCAAAGTGAGATGTTTCAGGCGAGGGATGTGCTTCGCCATTATAATATCTGTGCCCACAGCATCCATGCCTCGGAAGGCGGAGTAAGGACTACCCGGATCAATGGGCGGAAGGTGTTTAGAAATCGCTATCGGCTCACAGACATCCGCAAGGATTATACTTCCACAAATGAATATCTGCGGCTTGCCGGTGTTGATCTGCTGAAGAACAGGATAAATCTGTGCACCTATATCGGCGCGTCGGTCATGGTACTCCACATGCAGCTTCCTTATATGCTTTTTGATGAAAAGCCGGAGGAAAAGACCGCGTATTACAAACAGGTTATGAAATCCTTTGATGAGGTGGAAGAATATGCAAAGGCCGCCGGAGTCAGAATTGCACTGGAAAACATGATCTGTACCCCGCAGAAGTATCAGGATGAACAATTTGACATTATGTTCGAGCGTTATGACAGTGATTTCCTGGGATTTGCTTATGATTCCGGGCATGGGGCGCTGATGTGCCGGGAAGATTATTATCATTTCCTTAAAAAATATAACAGCAGGCTTTATGCAACTCATCTTCAAGACAATGCATCGATTCCCGATGAGCTGCTGTATCAGAAAGACGGAGATCAAGCGGATATGGAGGTGCTGCTTCATGACGCACATTGGGTGCCTAATGTAGATGGCATTCTTGACGAGGGAATACTTGACTGGGATCTGATCGCGGACTATGTGGCGAAGGCGCCGCTTGATCTGCCTGCAGACTTTGAAATCTGCCTGTCTGCAGAAAATGGAGAAGATGAGCTTAATCAGCTTATCAACTGTCGGAAACAGGCTGAGCTTTTTTATCAGAAAGTAATAGAACGTAAAAACAAATAAGGAGGTAAGAAATAATGAGAAAGGCATTTATTTGCCCGGCAAAATATGTTCAGGGTGAGGATGAGCTGCTAAACTTGGGGTATTTCGTTCAGACATTTGGAGATTCGGCACTTTTGATCGCGCATCCGGATGATGTGGCACGTGTAAAAGACAAATTGGATGCGACCAGCGAAAAGTTTGATATTACATTTGTTGAAAGCGGATTTCAGGGGGAATGCTCCCGGCAGGAGGTCGCAAGACTTCAGGAAACAGCAAAAAAGCATAATTGTAACTGTACGATCGGTTTGGGAGGCGGAAAGGCAATTGACACAGCGAAATGTGTGGCGGAAGGAGAAGCACTTATTATCGTACCTACCATTGCTGCAACAGACGCACCAACCAGCCATTCGGCTGTATTATATACACCGGAAGGAGCCTTTGATGATTACGCCTATTTTAAACAGAGTCCCAGCGTAGTGATGATTGATACTGCTATTATTGCAAAGGCGCCGGTCAGATTTCTGATATCCGGCATGGGTGATGCATTATCTACTTTTTTTGAAGCCCGTGCTACGGCTGCTTCTTATACAAAAGTGAATGCAGGACTGCCTTGCGGTGTGCGGGAGGGAGTATGTCCGGAAGCAAGAGGGACCAATACTGCATTAGCTCTGGCACAATTATGCTATCAGACTTTATTGGAAGATGGATTGAAAGCAAAAAAAGCCTGTGACTGTAATGTGGTCACGCCGGCATTGGAAAATATTATTGAGGCCAATATCCTGCTGTCAGGATTGGGCTTTGAGAGTGCAGGACTTGGAGGAGCCCATGCTATTCACGATGGTTTGACATTGCTTCCCGGAACTCATGGATATTTCCATGGAGAAAAAGTTGCCTTTGGAACGATCTGCCAGCTTGTACTTGAGAATGCACCTGCAGAGGAGCTGGAAGAAGTATTGCAGTTTTGCGTGGAACTGGGGCTGCCGGTATGTCTGGAGGACATCGGGGTAACAAAGATTACTGACGAAGAATTTCTTGCCGTTGCGGAAAAAGCGTGCATTCCTGAAGAATCTATCCATGCAATGCCATTTCCGATTACGGCAGAAGCAGTTGCAGCAGCGATTATTACAGCAGACGCTATCGGAAGTGAGTATAAAAACGGGGTGATGCAGTGAAGAAAATAATAAATAATCCGGAATCGGTCGTACTGGAGATGTGCAATGGTGTGGCAGCGGCATATCCGCAGTTAGAGCTTGACCGAAAGTACAAAGTATTAAGGAAAAAAGAAATTAATAAGGATAAAGTGACACTGATATCCGGCGGCGGCAGCGGCCATGAGCCGGCCCATGCAGGATTTATCGGAAAAGGAATGCTGGATGCGGCTGTCTGCGGTGATGTATTTGCATCGCCTTCACAAATACAGGTATATAAAGGGATTAAGGAAACAACTTCTGACAAAGGGACGCTGCTCATTATTAAGAATTACAGCGGGGATATCATGAATTTCAAAAATGCCGCTCATCTGGCAGAGGAAGATGGCATTATCGTCGACTACGTAAAAGTGGATGATGATATCGCCGTAGAGGACAGTTTGTATACGGTGGGCCGCAGAGGAGTCGCCGGAACGGTATTGGTTCATAAAATCGCCGGTGCTGCGGCTGAAGAAGGCATGAGCCTGGAGGAAGTTAAAAGACTGGCCAATAAGACCATAAACAATGTAAAGAGTATCGGATTTGCCCTGTCTTCCTGTACTGTTCCGGCAAAGGGAACGCCAACGTTTGATATCGGCGGGCAGGATATGGAATATGGCGTGGGTATCCATGGCGAGCCCGGAACCAGCAGAGAGCCCGCCGCTTCTGCGGATGAACTGGCAAAGAGAATGACCGATTCACTTCTGGCAGAACTGCAGATAGAACCGGAACAGGAAATAGCATTGCTTGTTAATGGGTTCGGCGGTACTCCGCTTCAGGAGCTGTATCTGTTTAACAATGCTGTATTAGAGGTTCTTACTGAAAAAGGAGTAAAAGCCAGCAGAATTTATGTGGGAAATTATATGACCAGCATCGATATGGAGGGTGCATCTTTGTCCATATTAAAACTGGATGAGGAATTAAAAAAGTATTTAAGCATGTATTCTGACGCACCGGCATTTATGGTCCGGGGTACAGAAGAGGATTGTGTATTCAGGACGCTTAAAGGAGAAGAAGAGAAAGCCGGAGTCAGTTATGAATTTAATGCCGGTCAAGAATTCTGCAAGATAGAAGGGAATAAAATTACATTAAATAATATGGTCTATCTGATCGATAAGATGAGTGAAGTGATTATTAAAAATGAAATTCCGTTTTGTGAACTTGATTCTCACGCCGGTGACGGTGATTTTGGAATGAGTGTGGCGAAGGGATTCCGGCAGCTAAAAGCGGAGTGGCATGATATTGTAAGTAATGATGCTGGTTCTATCGGGCAGTTTCTTGGAGAATGTTCCATGATCATCATGGAGCATTGCGGAGGTGCCAGCGGGCCGATATGGGGTTCTGCTTTCCGCAGCGCTGCAAAATCAGCCGGAGAAAATACAGAGGTTGATGCAATCCAGTTTGCAGCTATGCTGCAGGCGGCAGTCAAAGGGATTCAGGATACTGGCGAGCGCTCTTTTGGCCGTGGTGCAGTTGTAGGGGATAAAACGCTGATAGATGCTCTGGTGCCATGTGCAGATGTCTGGAGTGAAGAATCCGCACAAGGTGGTACGATTGCCGGAATTTTCGAAAAAGCTGCTGCTGCTGCAGTGGAAGGAGCAAAGAAAACAGAGGAAATTGTGGCCAGAATGGGAAGAGCCGGAACAGTAGGTGAGAGAAGTATTGGATACCCGGATGCGGGGGCGCACGCTCTGGGAGTTATTTTTACTGAATTAAGTAAGACAGTAAAAAGTATCTAGAAACAGTAAAATAAAGAAGGGGGCCCGGCCAGCGGAAAACAATCTTCGCTGGCCGGGTCTTTTTTTTATTTTAAAAAAGATGTTGACAAAAGTGCGTTGGTTAATTAGTATAGTAATTAACAAAGGAGGTGAACACATGGAATTGAATCAGGATAAGCCTATTTTCCAGCAGATTGCAGAGACCATTGAAGATGGCATCTTAACCGGTTCTTTTAAAGCAGAAGAGCAGATTCCATCTATAACGGAATTTTCAGTCATGTATAAAATTAATCCGGCAACGGCCAATAAAGGTATTAACTTGCTGGTTGAAGAAGAGATAATCTATAAGAAACGAGGTGTTGGGATGTTTGTAACAGCAGGAGCGGTAAGTAAGTTAAAAGAAAAGCGGCAGACACAGTTTTATGATGCGTATGTCAGTAAACTGATAAGAGAGGCAAAGAAATTAAATATCTCTTCGACAGATATAATTGCTATGATTGAAAGGAGTTATGACAATGAGTAGTTTGAGAATTGAGGGTGTGAGCAAGAGCTATGGCAGTACCAGAGCTTTGAACGATGTGAATCTAACCTTTGAAGCCAATAAGATATATGGTCTGCTGGGAAGGAACGGTGCGGGAAAGACTACCCTGCTCAATATTATTAATAACCGGGTCTTTGCCGATGGGGGCCGGGTCAGCTTTGATGATGAAGATGTTAGAGAAAATGAAAGGATCCAGAGTAAATTTTACTTTGTCGGAGAAAAGATGCTTTTTCCGGATAGCATGAAGGTAAATAAGGCCATCAAATGGACCGCGGAATTCTATTCCTCATTTGACAAAGACTACGCCTTTAAACTGGCTGATCTGTTTGAACTGCCTCTAAAAAAGAAAATTAACAGTCTGTCCACCGGCTATAAATCGATATTTAAAAACATCCTTGCTTTGAGTGTGAATACGCCATTTGTATTTCTTGATGAGCCGGTACTGGGGCTGGATGCCAATCACCGCGAGCTGTTTTATAAAATGCTCATCCAAAAGTACAGTGATAATCCTGCAGCATTTATTATATCGACCCATCTTATCGAAGAGGTGGCAAATATCATTGAAGATGTTGTGATCATCTAAAAGGTGAGATTATTAAAAAAGAATCCAAGGAACATTTGCTCAGCCAGGGTTATTCCGTTTCTGGTGTTGCGGCAAAAGTAGATGCATATATTAAAGGGAAATCGGTTATCGGTATCGATACACTTGGAGGTCTAAAAAGTGCGTATGTTATGGGAAAAAGAGAAGCGGATCCGGATCCTGAACTTGATTTTTCAGCGCTTGACCTGCAAAAATTATTTATTGAGTTAACCAATTCTTAGGAGGGGAAAGACATGAAAAAATTATTGAATTATCAACTGAGTACAGTTTGGCCGTCTTTTCTGGCTATTATTGCCTGCTATACTGTTTTATTTATCCTTGGCGGTTTTACATTGGTAGTTTCCAATGGTTCATCAGAGATGCAGGTAAACGGGATGGAAACGACGGCGGTTATTGTATGCTTTTCGGTTTTTGTAGCCGGTTATGGTGAAAACATGCGCTTTGCCATTCAAAGCGGCAGCACCAGAATAAAAATATTTCAGGTATCTCTGATCAATCTTATTATTTGCAGTGCCTGCTTATCAGTCATTGCTCAGATTGCAATATTAATAAACGGAATAATATCCGGCCAGGAAGGGAATATTTTTCTAAGTCTGACTTCAATGCTTTACCAGACAGATCAGGGGCTGACAGTGGCTATTTGTGAGAGTTTTGTCTTTATCTTTGCGGTTCTGATGGCAGCCGGCATGGCGGGGATATTTCTGGCGGCGGCTTTTGCCGGACTAGGGAAATATGGAAGAGTGCTGCTTGCTGCCGGTGTTCCGTTTTTCGGTTTTGTGTTATTTCCCGTGATAATTACGGTTCTATTAGTCAAAGCACCTATTTTTATGCAAAAGGTATTCGAATTGCTGACAAAGATAATGGGATTTGAATCCGGAAATCCTTATATCGGAAGTCTGGCGGTTATGATCGTAGCTGCGGTATTTGGTATACTTGCCTATCTTATCAACCGTAAGATGGAAATTAAATAAGGAAACTGACAAGTAAGGTGCAGAATGATGATCACATTCTGTGCCTCTGTTACTAAGGCACCAATGACTGGTGATAATACAAATATGACATTGCTTTTTGTGATGGCAGGATTGTCATTAATATCGGGAGTTTTAGTGATCCGAAAACTGGTCTACGGCACGAGTCACAATAATATTCAACTCACTTTTGATCAGACTGCGGACAATACTTTGCGGGATATCATTATCAACTATAAAGATCCGGTTCAGTAAAGAGTAACGAATTACGGACAATAAAACAGGGCTGACCTATTCTGGTCAGCCTTGTTTTATTGTTGAAGGATTGTTCGGTCCGATTGATGATTTCATCCTGCAGTTCGATGACATCATCTGGTGTAAACGGGGTTTGTTGTTAAAAGTAAACAAAAATTAATAAGGATAATCGTAAAAAACATAGAAAAAATATTTTACCGGTAAAACTATTGACTATTTTACCGGTAAAATATAATATATAATTACAATAAAAAGGAGGAATGTTTTATGAAAAGAAAAATTGGATTATTGTTAGTACTCACTTTGACAATGGTAACTGTTTTAAGTGCATGCGGCGGAAGCGGTGGTAATAGTGACTCGGGCGGTAAGACCAAGGTTCGTTTTGCTTCCTGGGACAATGCGGAGGATCTGGACAGTCAGCAGGAACTGGTGGATAAATTCAATGTCAGTCAGGACGAGATCGAAGTAACATTAGAAGCTTATGGTGATGACTACGATACCAAGATCAGTGCCGGCATGGGCTCAGGTGATGCTCCGGACGTTATGTACATGTGGAATTATCCGTCATATTATGAAGCGTTAGAACCGCTGGATTCCTATATCGAGAACGAAGGCGCAGAATATAAGGATAATTTTTACGAAGCGCTCTGGGCATACAATCAGATCGATGAAGATATTTACGGGATTCCGGTAGGATTTACTACTCATGCATTATTCTATAACAAGGATATTTTTGCTGAGGCAGGCGTGACAGAGCCGACCGATGACTGGACTTGGGATGATCTTCAGGCAGCAGCCAAAACGATTAGCGAAAAGATCGAGGGAGTGACCGGTTTTTCTTATCAGCTGCAGGCTGATCCCTATGATTTTGAAATGTATTTGTGGAGCAATAACACCGCTTATGTTGACGAAGCGGGAAATGTAGCTGATAATTTAAATTCAGCAGAATCAGTAGAAGCATTTTCTGTATTCCAGAACATACAGAAAGAAGGAGCAGCAATCACAACTGAAGGCGGCGGTACTGATGAATTCAGAAGTGGTAAGACGGCGATGTACATATACGGAGCATGGTCGGTATCCACTCTGGATGGTGATGGTGTGAATTATGGAATCGTAGATATACCGGCTTTTGCCGATTCGGGAAGAGAAGCAGTAAGTATTTTAAGTTCTTCCGGACTTGCGATGTCAAAGGACTCTAAGAATAAAGAAGCAGCCTGGGAATTTATAAAATATTGGACCGGCGAAGAGATGAATAAGGAACGTATCGGTTATGAATTATCGGCGCTCAAATCGGTTGTAGAATCGGAAGGAGTTATGGAGGATGAGAAGAGTGCACCATTTTACTCCATGTTAGAGCAAAGTACAGGGTATACACCGGCCAGCTTTCTTGTGGACGATTGGGGCAGCTTAGCGGATGATCTGGAGCTTGCACTGGAACGCATCAATAACCCGACGACATTGGAAGACCCACAGACAGTACTTGACGAAGTGGCAGGAGCGCATTAAGGTCCGCCATAAGGGGAGATGACGAGTGAAAAGAAGAAAAGAACTGAAAAAGGCTTCCCCATATATCTTTATATCACCATGGATCATCGGCTTTATCGTATTTACGGCAGGCCCCTTGATTTTATCGCTGATCATGAGCTTTTATGACTGGCCGGTTACGTCGGAAGCTACGTTTACCGGCCTGGGTAATTACGTAAAAATGTTTACCGAGGATGCACAGTTTTGGAAATCGCTGAAACTGACCTTGAAATATGCAGCTATTTTTGTACCGCTGAACTTATGTATAGCCCTCTTTCTGGCGATGCTGATCACTCAGCCGGTACGGGGGGTTAAGATCTATCGTACGATATTCTATATCCCGGCGGTCATTTCAAGTGTGGCGACTGCCATTATCTGGGGTTGGATCTTAAATGGTGATTACGGGGTGCTGAATTACTTATTATCGCTGATCGGAATAGAAGGACCAAACTGGCTGGTCGATCCGGCCTGGGCACTGATGGCTATTGTGCTGACAAGTGCATTCGGCGTTGGGACGATGATGCTGATCTTTTATACGGATATCAAAAATATCCCGATCGATCTATATGAAGCAGCGTCATTAGATGGTGCTAATTCAGTAAAACAGTTTTTTAGCATCACCTTGCCGATTATTACGCCGACCATCCTGTTTAATGTAATAACCTCGATAATAAATGCCTTCCAGCAATTGACACTGGTTATGCTGCTCACCGGCGGCGGACCGCTGAAATCAACCTATTTTTACGGTATGTATACATATGATAATGCATTTAAGCATCATAAGCTGGGATATGCCAGTGCCAATGCCTGGGTGATGTTTGTGATCATTTTGATCTTGACGGCATTCATATTCAGATCTTCTTCAGCATGGGTATTCTATGAAGCCGAAGTAAAAGGGCAAAAGACCGGAAAAAGGAGGAAAAATAAATGAAAACATCGCGGAAATCTAAAGTAATCATCTATATTTTACTGACAGTTGTAGCGGTTTATTTTCTGGCTCCTTTTGTATATATGTTTTTTACCGCATTTAAAAAAGAAGCGGAGGCCATTGCATATCCACCCAGTCTTCTACCCGAAAACTGGTCCTGGCAAAACTTTGCAGATGCCTGGAATGCCCAGCCTTTCGCAGTCTATTTTAAAAACTCGGTGTTGGTCACGGTGGGTACGACGCTCGGGCAGGTGCTGTCCTGTTCTCTGGTAGCCTATGGTTTTGCCAGATTTCAGTTCCGGGGCAAGAATATACTTTTTATGATTCTGCTGGCAACGATGATGATACCGTGGGATGTTACCATGATCCCGCAGTATATGGTGTTTAAGAGCTTTAACTGGATCAATACATTGAAACCGCTGATCATACCGGCGTGGTTTGGTTCGGCATATTATATCTTTTTGATGCGGCAGTTTCTGATGGGAATTCCGAAGGATTATGAAGAGGCGGCACGCATCGACGGAGCAAATGCATTTCAGATTTACTGGAAGATATTTATGCCGATCATGCGGCCGCAGCTGATTCTGATTGCAGTATTAAATGTTATCACGGTATGGAATGATTATCTTGGACCATTGATATTCCTGCAGGATCGGAGTAAGTATACACTGGCGCTGGGACTGGCATCATTCAAAGGGGTTCACAGTACTCAGATTATTCCGTTGCTTTGCATCACGGTTATTATGATCATTCCGCCAGTCATTATTTTTATCGTGGCGCAAAAATATATCGTAGAAGGGACCAGCGGTTCCATTAAATAAAGGAGATCAAAATGTTAAAACGCGAGAAGAAAAGATGGGAAGACCAGACATTAAGGAGTATAGGCAGAAGAGAATCTCGTGCTGCATTTTTAAATGACTCGGCAAGAAAGATATCACTAAACGGAACATGGAAGTTTGCATATTTTGAAGCACCGGAACTTTCACCGGCAGACTTCATGCAAAAGGATACAAAGTTCCGGAACTGGAAGACGATTAAAGTTCCTTCTGTATGGCAGATGCAAGGGTATGACCGCATGCATTATACCGATGTACTTTACCTGTTTCCGCTGAATCCGCCGTATGTGCCGAATGAGAATCCAACCGGTATCTATAAGAAAACGGTGGTCCTTGATGATGAATGGCTGAAAGAAGATATCATTCTGAAATTCCACGGTGTGGACAGTGCATTTGATGTATGGGTGAACGGAACTCATGCAGGTTACAGTAAGATCAGCAGACTGTCCAGTGAATTTGATATCACACCATATGTTCAGGTAGGAGAAAATGAGATTACGGTCCGGGTATATAAATGGTCGGACGGTACCTATTTAGAAGATCAGGATATGTGGTGGTTCTCCGGTATATTCCGGGATGTGGAACTGATCTGCGAACCGCGGGATGGAATTCTCGACTGCGTGATTACATCGACTCTGGATGACAGTTATAAATGCGGCGTCCTTAACGTTGACATCCGTTCGAAAGAAGCGGCCGCCATCGGTAAGTGGAGTCTTAATAAAGAAGGGAAATGCGTTGCCGGCGGTAGTTTTGCGACCCAGGAGCATCAGGCAGGGATTCATGAGCTGATCGAAGATGCAGCACCATGGAGCGCCGAAGTCCCGGAGCTGTATAGCCTTCAGGTAAACCTTCAGGGTCACAGCATTGAAGTAAGGGTTGGTTTTCGGTCGGTAGAGCTTAAGGGTGATAATTTTACCGTAAACGGGAAGGTAGTCTTGTTGAACGGTGTAAACCGCCACGAGTATCACCCTGAAACCGGACGGTATGTGACCTATGATCAGACCAGAGAGGATATTATCCTGATGAAGCAGAATAATATCAATGCTCTCCGGAGTTCCCATTATCCGTCCAGTGAGTATCTTTATGATCTATGTGATGAATATGGTCTGTATGTTATTGATGAAGCAGATCTGGAATGTCACGGTTTTGAGTGGGCGGAGAACTATAGCTGGGTATCGGATGATCCGGAATGGGAAACCGCCTATGTGGAACGGGGAGAACGCATGGTGAAACGCGATCGGAACCATCCTTCTATTATTATGTGGTCATTAGGAAATGAGTCATCATTTGGCTGCAACTTCATGCGCATGGCAGAAGTGATCCGGCAGACCGATGATTCCCGGCTGATTCATTATGAAGGGGACTTTGAAGTGGCGACGGCCGATGTTTATTCCACGATGTACACCCGGCTTGAACAGCTGGAGGAAATTGCGGTAACCGATATAAAGAAAAATAAACCCCACGTCATGTGCGAATACGGGCATGCCATGGGAAATGGCCCGGGCGGCCTAAAAGAGTATCAGGATATGTATCGGAAGTACAAGCGCCTGCAGGGCGGCTTTTTGTGGGAATGGTACGATCATGGATTCAAGGTATCCGGCACAGAAGATTACCGGTATGGGGGAGATTATGGTGATTTCCCGACCAATGGAAATTTCTGCATTGATGGCTTGCTGCAGCCGGACCGGACTCCGTCACCGGCGCTGGCGGAATATAAACAGATAATCGCACCGCTGAAAATAACATCTGCCGGAACCGGACAGCGGGAGTATCAGATTATAAACTATTATGATTTTCTAGATCTCTCGGTGTTTTATCTGGACTGGTGGATTTCGTTTGATGATCAGACGGAGCAGGAAGGACGCATCCTTCTTCCAGCTGTAAAGCCGGGAGAATGTGAGAAGATATGGATTGGTTATAAACCGTTTCAGGCGCAGAAAAATACCGACTATTATATGAACCTTTCGGTTTGCTTAAAAGAAGATGCTAATTATGCCAAGGCCGGTCATGAAGTCATGCGGGAACAATTTCTGCTAAGTGAGCATTGTACGGATATCGGAGAACATGAACCGGGTGAAGAACTGCAGACAACAGAGGACGGGACCTGCCTTACTGTCTTCAACCGGAACATAACGGTAAGGTTTGATAAGCTGTACGGCAAGCTGCTCACGGTCGAAGCCCACGGGCAGACCTGGCTCACGGAAGGGCCGGAGATGACGGTTTATCGTGCGACCATTGATAATGATATGTACAAGAAGGATGATTGGATGAATAAGTATTTCATCCACCTGTCCAGCGAGCAAACGGAATATTTTGATGTCCGTAAAGATGACGGCAGAGTAATCGTGACCATCGGGAAGTATTTCAGCTGTCTGAATCAGTCATGGGGCTACCATTGCCAATATGAATATTCTATTTACAGCGATGGATGCATTTCCCTGCATCTGGATGCGAAAGAATTTCAAAAAGGGAAATTGGAACCAACCTTTTTACCGCGTATCGGCGTAAAGCTCAAGGTATCTGAGGAACTAAAAAAGGTTATGTGGTACGGCCGGGGTTTCGGCGAGAATTATGCAGACAGTAAAGCGGCCAGTTATATGGGAGTGTATGAGGCTGATGTAGAGGAAATGGCGGTAAATTATGTATATCCGCAGGAAAATGGCCACCGGGAAGATGTGCGGTGGTTCAGTGCCGGGAAGTCCGGACATAGTCTGCTGTTTAATTCCGATCAGCCGGTCGGGATCAATATCCAGGAATATACCCAGGAGAGTCTGGAGAAGGCCAGACACATAAGTGAGCTTGAGAAAGCGGATGATATTATCGTCCATATCGATTATTGCCACTCTGGTCTGGGAAGCAACAGCTGCGGCCAGGAACAAACCGAAGCGGCAAAAGTAAAACGTCAGGACTTTTCTTTACGGTTCCACATGCGTGTGGTGGAAGAAAGAACAGAGATTATTGAAGCAAAGAAACGCTTTCTGACATAGGCGAGGGAGAGAGACATGATACGGGACAGATTTTCCACTATATTAAAAGAAATGCTTAGTGAAGATGAATGGCTGATATTGCAGGAGAGCTATAATCCGGCGGAGAATTTAACATATGAAAGCCTTTTTTGCCTGACAAACGGATATCTTGGTACCCGCGGCAGTTATGAAGAGGGGACGGCCAGAAGCATGGCGTGTACCTATATCAATGGTATTTTTGACAAGTCGGAGACCTTTATGCGGGAATTGGCTAATATGCCTGACTGGCTGGGGATCCGGCTGTATGTTGAAAAAGAATTGATCGGGATCGAAAATTGTGAGATCCGGGAATTTACCAGGGTGCTGGATATGAAAAAATCTCTGTTGGCGAAACGGATGATCCTGCGGGATGTGAAGGGAAGAGAGACCCTGATTGAGGGGGTGCGGCTGGTGAGCCGCGCCCATCTCCACCGCATGGGTATCCGCCTGTATGCGACACCGCTGAATTACCAGGGCCTCATAGAGGTGGAGAGTATTATCGATGCATCGGTGATTAACTTTAGTGATGCACCGCGCTTTAAGGTAAAGCATACCTATCTGACCGATAATTCTACCATCGGTGAGACCGGGGCATATGTTGAGGTGGCGACCAGGGACCGGCACCAGCACGTAGGGATCGGTAGCAGTATGGAGATCAGCCGGGACGGTGAAAATATTATGAAAAGCCGGGTTTTCCATCCGTTTGGCGAACAGGCGGTAGAATTCCGGGATTTTGAACTGGAGCAGGGAAGTACGGCGGTTATCACGAAGTATTCATCCATATATACGGAACGCGAATGTGAGCAGAACCATTTAAAAGAATATGTGAGCCGGGAAATAGACGGCTTTATAAAAAGCGGCATTGAATCTGAGATAGAGGGACATGCTGCTGTTTATGCGCGCATGTGGGAAGAGGCGGATATCCGCATTGAAGGAGATTTTGAACTGAACCGGGCGATCCGGTTTAACATTTTCCACCTTATGAGTACGGGAAGCGAGGGGGATGACCGCATCAATGTCGGAGCAAAACTCCTGCACGGAGAAGAGTACGGCGGACATGCTTTTTGGGATACGGAGCTTTTTATGCTGCCATTTTTCGCCCATGTGTTTCCGCGGACAGCGGCCAATCTTTTAGCGTACCGGTATCACTTGCTGGATGCCGCCCGTGAAAATGCTGCCAAGAATGGTTACAAAGGGGCGCAGTATCCATGGGAGTCGGCAGATGACGGGACTGAGCAATGTCCGGCCTGGACGATCGAGCCGGACGGTACCTGTTACCGCTGCTACGTTGCCGATTATGAACATCATGTGACGGCAGCGGTTGCATATGGGGTTTACAATTATGTAAAAATCACCAGGGATACTGATTTTCTCTACGGTAAGGGGCTGGAAATACTGATTGAAACGGCTAGATTCTGGGCCTCCAGATGTGAGTATAACCAAACAGGGGACCGGTTTGAGATCCGTCAGGTTACCGGTCCGGATGAATGGCATGAGCCGGTAGACAATAATCTCTATACTAATTATATGGCAAAGTGGAATATGAAATATGTGTTAGAACTGGTGCAAAAATGCCGGGAAACGCAGAAAGAGGTTTATACGGGACTAAATGTTTCCGAAGCGGAACTGGCGGAATGGGATTACCGGCAGGAGCGCATATATTTGCCGCAGGAAAAAGACAATAAGCTGCTGGAGCAGTTTGAGGGATATTTTAAACTTCAGGAAGTGACCATCGAGGCCTATGATGAGAAGGACTGGCCGATCAGACCAGCCATTTTAAATCAGGTGGATAAACAGCAGACTCAGATCATCAAGCAGGCGGATGTAATCATGCTGATGTACCTCTTCCCGGAGGAATTTGATGAAGAGACCAGAAAGCTTAATTATGCTTATTATGAAAAACGGACATTACACGGTTCATCCTTGAGCCCAAGTATTTATTCCATCATGGGATTAAAAGTGCATGATGCTTCCAAAGCGTATCGTTATCTGCAGCGGGCGGCTTTTTTGGATCTGAAAGACCTGCAGAAGAATACCCGGGAGGGAATTCATGCTGCCAATGCCGGCGGTGTCTGGCAAACGGTTATCTTCGGCTTTGCCGGGGTGTCGGTATTAGAAGGCGGGATTTTGTGCATTGAACCCAGATTACCAGAAGCGTGGAGCAGCATCGCGTTCCGGCTGCATTTTAGAGAGGCGTGGCTGGAAATAAATATCAGCGGCAGCCAGGTAGACATTAAATGGCTGGCAGGCGATAAACCTGAGGTGCGGATCAATGGAGAAAATATCCGCCTTGACTAGATAACAGGAGGAATAAATGAAACAGAAATTAGCAATCGCCGGCTTAATTGTTGTGACGGTCATCTGGGGCGGTGGCTTCACCGCCAGCGATATGGCCCTGGAAACGCTGCTGCCCTTCCAGATCATGACCATCCGGTTTTTTCTGGCGGCAGCGCTAATGGGCGGTATGAGCATAAAAAAGCTGAACGGCATTGAAAAAGGTGAGTTGAAGGCCGGGGTATTGATGGGCGGAGCGCTTTTCATGGGGTTTGCCTTTCAGATTATCGGCCTGCAGTATACGACAGTATCTAAGAATGCATTTCTGACGGCGACAAACGTAGTGTTGGTCCCGTTTATTGTATATGTAATTTATAGAAAACGGGTAAAATCCGGGGAGATAATAGGAGCGGTACTGGCCATTATTGGTGTTGGGGTATTATCACTGGAAAACAATCTGACGTTGGGATTAGGTGATGGCCTAACGCTTATATGCGCGGTCGGGTTCGCTTTTCAGATATTCCTGACCGGAGAATTTGTACAAAAGCACCGTGCAGCCGTCTTAAATTTCATCCAGATGTGTACGGCATTTGTATTGTCGGCAGGATGCCTGGTACTGTTTGGTCAATTAGATTTTGCCGTATCTGGCAGAAGTATGTGGAGCGTGGTATATCTGGGAGTAGTCAGCACGGCTGTTACATATTTACTGCAGACAACCTGCCAGCGGTATGTAGATGAGACCAAGGCGGCGGTCATCCTTTCGCTGGAGTCAGTGTTTGGAACCCTGTTTTCGGTCTGGCTTTTAGGCGAACATATAAATGTGCGGATGATGGTGGGGTGTATCATAATCCTAACCGCAGTTATCATATCAAATGTCTCAGATAAGGAGCAGTTAAATGAAGTATAAAGCAGTTATTTTTGATCTGGATGGCGTAATCTGTCATACCGATGAATATCATTATCAGGCATGGAAAGAGGTGGCGGATAAATTAGCGATTCCTTTCGACCGGAAGATAAATGACCACCTCCGGGGAGTGAGCCGGGCAGAGAGTTTTGAGATTATTTTGGAGCGCTGTGAAGGAATACTTTCGCAGGAAGATAAGGAATTATATATTAATGAAAAAAATGAAATATATAAAAAGCTGCTGCAGGATATGGGGCCTGAAAATTTGACCGAAGAAATCAGAAATACGCTGGAGATATTAAGGCGCCGTGGTGTCAAATTGGCCATCGGCTCATCCAGCAAAAATGCCGGTTTCATCCTTGAACGGCTGGGGCTTGGCGGTTATTTTGATGCAGTGTCGGATGGAAATGACATCCAGCGGTCGAAACCAGCTCCTGACGTATTCCTGCGGGCAGCCAGGCTGCTTGGAGAATCACCGGCCGGGTGTTTGGTGGTAGAGGATGCCGCAGCCGGTGTGGTAGCGGCACAAGCAGGCGGGATGGATTGTGCCGCTGTCGGAGAAGCAGCGAGAGTTCCCGGGGTGACTTATAAGTTAGAGCATTTAGCCGATTTGGTAGCAATTCTAGCATTTGCCACTGAAGGAGGATTATGCTAAAATAGTGATAAAATGTAAATGAAAGATTAAGAAGGAAAACTCATGGCCACGATAAAAGAAATAGCAGAAGCGGCGGGCGTATCTATTGCGACAGTCTCGCGGGTATTGAACTATGATGAGAGTCTGGTCGTTCAGGATCAGACCAGGAAGCGTATATTTGAAGCAGCTGAACAATTAAACTACACAGTGAAAAAGAAGAATCGGAAACATAAATTGAAAATCGGTGTTATATATTCTTATTCACTGGAAGAAGAGCTGGAGGATACCTATTATCTGTCGGTGCGGATAGCCATTGAAAAAAGAATAGAGGATAATGGCTACAAGAAATATCAGATCACCGAGAAGGACCGCAGGGATAATCTGGTTTCTCTCGATGGAATCGTATGTCTTGGAACATTTAGTCAGTCAATGGTGGATCGGGTTGAAAGTTTTGGGAAGCCGACCATATTTGTCGACACGGTGATGGATACGGAGAAGTTTGACTCAATTGCTCATGATATCAAAATTGCGGTCAATAAAGTCTTGGATTATTTAACCGGTCAGGGGCATGTAAAGATTGCCTTTATCGGCGGAAACGAAGTTGATTCTGACGGAAAGGAAGTAAAAGATAAACGGCTGCATACCTATCGCAAGTATATGGAACGGGCGGATATGCTGCGGGAAGCTTATATTAAGATTGGGCGGTACACGCCGAAATATGGCTATCTCCTGATGAAAGAACTGCTGGAGCAGAAAGAACGGCCTACGGCAGTATTTGTAGCAAATGATTCACTGGCGATTGGATGTTATAAAGCGGTTAGTGAAAAAGGGTTAAAGATTCCCGATGATATCAGTATTGTCGGATATAATGATATTTCAGCAGCCAAGTATATGGTTCCGCCGCTTACCACGGCCAGGTTATACATGGAATTCATGGGGCAGCGGGCGGTGGACATGATCGAAGAGAGGATCTTCTCGGGAAGGGAAATTTGTGTACAGACCTTCATACCGGCCAAGCTGATTCTTAGAGAAAGTGTGAAGAGGTTATAATATGGATAAGGAAAAGTATAGAACGAACTAAGAGGGTGCCTTTTGGGGGCACCCTCTTAATCTCGCTTTATATCCGTCCGATATTTCTTGCTGCATAATATGCCTGAGTTGTTGCCTGCATTATATTTGCAGGATGATTACAATCGCCGACTGAGTAAAATTCCGGTGCGCAGAAGCGAAGGGCATCCACTTCTTTGCTCAATGGCTGCTGGCCAACGGAATATATTACCGTATCGGCCTTGTAGAAACGCTGTGTTCCTTTGTTATTTGCCAGGACACCTTCAGAGGTTATCTCACAGGCACTTGTGTTAGTTTCAAGATTTATTTTGTGGATTCGAATCTGCTCACACACAGCTTGTCCGTGCAGTTCATTGTTTCCAAAGTTTGGTTCAGGCAGCATCTCCAGGATTGTAACATCCCGACCATTTAAGGCAAGATGAATACCTAATTCACATCCCACTAAACCGCCGCCGATCAGAACAACTTTACTGCCGGCCTTTTCAAGATTATAATATATATCTTCAGCACCGATAACATTGGGCTGATCATATCCTTTAATGAAAGCTGGAATAACAGGACGAGAACCCAAAGCGGCAATAACTGCATCTGGTGCGATATCATCAGCTAATTCTTTATTTACTGCGGTATCCATTCTGACTTCGATTGATGGGTTTGATGATATTCGCTTTGCCTGCATTGTCAGATAATGGTCCAATTTTTCCTTAAAGGATACTTCAGATTCACACAGCAAGACGCCGCCCAAACGATCTGTCTTTTCGCAGAGGATAACCTGATGACCTCTTTCGGCAGCGGTAAGTGCAGCCTGCATTCCACCAATCCCGCCGCCTGCGATAAGTACTTTTTTTCCGGATACTGCCGGAGGGGCGAATTTATTTTCTAATTCCCGTCCAATAACAGGATTGATCGCACAGCAGAACTGCTTTGTATCCAGCAGACCTGAGAAACAGGTATAACACCGAAGACATTGATTAATGTTCTCATCTTTTCCCTGACGAGCTTTATTTGGAAGATCTGGATCTGCGATTAATCCTCTGGCGATTGCAATCATATCAACAGTGTTGTCGGCAAGTACAGATTCCATTAAGGCCGGATCGCTAAATGCGCCTACAGCAACAACAGGAGTTTTCACTATTTTTTTGACTTCAGCGGCGTACTTCAGATTACAGGCATCTTCTAGAAACATAGATGGATGAACAATGACAAATGACTCAACGACTTCATGATTTCCAACCGAGCAGTGGATCAAATCCACGTGTCCGTCAATCATTTTTGCCATATCCAGACCATCTTCGGCCCCGTATCCAGCTGGATTTAATTCGTTAGCACTAAAGCGAAAATCAATCAGAAAATCTTTGCCGCATTTTTCTTTAATTCGATCACAGACAGCAACAGGGAAGCGCATGCGGTTTTCCAGGCTGCCACCCCATTTATCTTTTCTTGTATTAATGACCGGTGACATAAATTGATTTAAAAGCCACCCATGACCACCGTGAACCAATACCATCTGAAATCCGGCTTGTTTTGCACGAAAAGCTGCGTTTGCAAATTTTTCAATTGTATTTAAGATGACTTCTTCGGGCATTTCCGGAATTAATACGCCATGTAGAGACGCACCGGCTTTAGTTCCGCTCCCGATGGTTTCTACGGGAGCATAAATCTGGTTGCCATTAGCATGTGAAACACTGGAATACATACCGGCATGCTGAAGTTCAATCGATGGGACAGCCCCATGCTTTGCAATAGCATCTGCAATAAGTGCGATACCGCCAATACAGGCGTCAGTGTCAAGCTGGATTCCTTTGGGGATATCAATACCGTGAACGGAATCGATATATCCTTCACCGACATTAACAATAGCAGCGCCTCCGCGGGCTTTCTCTTCGTAATAAGCCGCCGCCGCCTGCGTTGGAAGATTCTCGGCATCCAAATGCAAAAAGCCGGTCGGGGCACCGAGAATACGATTGCGGAGTGTGGTTTTTCCAAGCTTTAGTGGTTTAAATAGATTAGGATATTTCATTTCATACATAATGGGAACTCCTCTCTGATTGTTATTTTTTTATTAATATGCTATAATTCTACCAATGAAAAGAGTGGTTGAACACAAACAATCATTTGTGTATACACAATGGATAGTTGTGGTGGGGGAAATCATGGATATACGGGAGCTTGAATGCTTTATCGAAGTATGCAAACACATGAACTTTACGAAAGCAGGGAAGGTGCTGCATTTTTCGCAGCAGGGCATCAGTAAGGTAATCGGACGTCTGGAAGCCGAATTAGGTGTTCCTCTTTTTTATCGAACAAAGACTAAGCTGGAGTTAACAGAGTATGGGCTTTATTTTTATCCAAGGGCACAAAAGCTCTTTAGCGAGTATCAATTGATACAAAGGGAAATGCACACATTCATTGAACAAAACGATGAAAAACTGCGTTTAGCTATGCCCAAAGGAATGACGTGGGATTTGATTGGTGCAACACTTATAAATTTCTATAATAATCATCCGGATATTAATTTTGAACTTTCACAAATGGATGAATATGAATGTGAAGAAGCACTTTTGAAGAGAAGAGTAGATATGGGGTTTTGTGTTGCGCCTGTATTATCGGAAGAGTTTGAGATACATGCTTCATATAAACTGAAAACCTATTACATGGTAAGCGAAAAAAATCCTCTGTCAGAAAAGGAAAAGCTTGCACTCATTGAGTTGAAAGATCAGAAGTTTTTAGGATTTGGAATAAACAATAAAGGGCATGACAGGTTGGTAGACTATTGCCATAATGCAGGATATGAGCCGGAGCAGTTTGCAGAAGTAAGTGATATGAGAATGCTGCAGCAGATGGTAAAAAACAATCTGGGAGTAGGCTTTTATGTGGGAAGTGATAAAAAGAATGTTCATCTTGATGGGATAAAGATCATTGAGGATGAGAATGAAGACTGGCCATGGGAAATACTTCTGGTAACTTTGAAAGATCATTGTCTAAAACCGCTTGAAAAGAGTTTTATAGATGAATTTGATAAGTGGAAAACAGAAGGGTCGCTGCACTAACAAGCACCACTTCCCAGATTGTCCGAAAACGATATCGGCAGATTTGCAAATCTGCCGATATCGTTTTTTTTTGGACAATCTTCTCCTTTCTGTTTAAGCAACAACCAATAGTTGTTAAGCTATCACTACTTAGCGTTTGATTAAAAAATAACAAGCTTATACAATTAGTCTATACAGATATTCGAATCTATTCTAAAGGAGGAAGCTAAGATGAAGAATAAGAGATTATTGACCCTGACTATTTTGCTGATATCAGCAACGGAAATGGGAGCCATGGGGATTGCGCCCTCACTTGCGGCGATTGCAGGTGATTTTCCGGACACACCGATTACAACAATTCAGAATATAATGAATTTCCCTGGGATTACAATGATCATTATGGCTCTGATTACCCCGAAGTTAATTCAGTATATATCTAAAAAAATTCTTTGCCAAATTGGAGTATTTTGTTATGCGGTCATTGGATTGCTGGGATATCTTATGAATGACACTGTGTTTATTTTATATATGTGGGCCGGGGTACTCGGAATTGGATTTGGTTTATTAATGCCAACGTCTAATGGCCTTATTGCCGATTTCTACGATGAAAGTGAACGCGGCGGAATCATGGGTAAGCAAACCATGTTTACTAATCTTGGAGGAATTTATCTTACTTATGTCGGCGGCCTGCTGGCAGCCATCTCCTGGCATATGAATTATCTTGCTTATTGCATCGGATTCATTCCGTTTATAATGGGAATTTTATTTATTCCCAAAGAAGACATGAAACAAACGAAAGAAGCTATTCAAACAGAGAAAGTTAAAATAAATCCAAAAGTATTTATGTACGGAATTTTTATCTTTATTTTTATCGCAACCTACGGTGTATTTAATAATAATATGGCGTTCTTAATAAACGAGAGGGGTATTGGTGATGCGGCAACATCCGGCACGGTCACAGCATTATTTTTAGTTGGCGGAGTGCTTGGCGGAATCATATTTGGACCATTGAATAAAAAATTACATGATTATATGTATTGTGTTGGCTTTGGGTTTATTGCTATCGGCTATACGGTTGTGTATTTTTCAAACAGTTTTGTCACGTTGGCCATCGGGGCTGTAATATCAGGTATGTCGATAAGTCAATGTATGCCGCAATCATTATTGGGCGCAACGAATTGTTCTAAAGTAATTGCAGTTACAGCAGCATGTTCTGTGATTCATATCAGCGGACAATTGGGAACATTCCTGGGAACATATTTTTATACACCCATTCCAGGCCTGATCTCCAGTGCTGCCGATTTTCGTTATGTTTTTGCAGCTGTAATGGCAGTCCTGATGATTATCGTCTGTGCTGCGGCAGTTACTATTGCAGAAAAAAAGGAAGCAAAGAATAATTGACCGTGTCATTAAACAGGGAGGTTGAATGAAATGAAAAGACGAGATCCAAAGACAATGGCTCCATGGCTCCTCATGCTGGCAGTTCTTTCTATTGGGTTACAGGATTCGGCGGCATCGGCGATATCACCTGCGATTGCATCCATATGTGCTTCTTATCCAAATATCGATCCGTCAGTAATTCAACTTATGGTTACATTTCCTTCATTAGCGATATGTATTATGTCACCGCTATATGGATATTTGACGACACGTATTGCACCGAGAAAGCTGATATTATTTGGACTGGTTATGTTTGTTGCAGGCGGAATGCTGCCGCTGATCATTGATTCACTGCCGCTTATTTTGTTTTGCCGAATTATTCTTGGGATTGGAGCAGGGATTACACTTCCGGGAGCAATATCGATAATACCTGTCTTTTATGATGGACAGAGGAAAAATAATATGCTGGGTTGGAATATGACAGTAGGGAGCTTTGGCTGTATCTTTATGCAGGCGGTAGGGGGCTTTGGTGCAGAAGTAAACTGGCATTTGAGCTTCTTGGGCTATATCATTGGAGTATATAGTCTGATAATCACATTTCTTTTCCTGCCGGATATTCCTAAGTCTGTTGTGGTGGATAATGAGGGAAGAACAAAAAATTCGGTCTTAATCATGCTGAAGAAGATCCCGGCAGCCGGATATGGTGAACTTATATTATATTTTATCGTAACTGTATTTATGACAATGCTTACTTCAAATCTTTCTTTATATATTGAGGGGGAACAGATCGGTACGGCATCTGCAACCGGACTGGGGTTATCTATATATATGGCCGGAGCATTGGTTGGCTCAGCAGGATTTGGTTTTTTAAAGAAAAGAATGAATTACTATGTGATACCATTAAGTTGGCTGATTTTAGGGTGTGGCTATTATTTTGTTACATTGAGCGGTACGATTTCAATATTGTATGCTGCTTTGCTGCTGTCAGGGGTTGGTGTCGGAATTATTGTCCCGGGATACTATGGCCGGCTTGAAGAATTATCGGATCCTTCAGTAGCGGCCTTTGCTACAGGGTTGGTTGCGTCAGCGCAGGGGATTGCAACTTTTTTGAATCCAGTTGTTGGAAGTTGGTTTGTGATTTATGCAGGATTCCAGTATGGCAAGAGCTTAATCGTTTTGGATGCCATAGCCTTAGCAGCCGGAGCTGTGATTATTGCCTTAGGAAGAACAGTAGTAAAGAAAAAACAGATGGGAGAATAAAGAATGGCCAAATTTAATAATTATGATTATGTATTCACACCAATTAAAGTTGGAAATATAATTTTGAAGAACAGACTTCAATTTTCACCTTTAGTATGCAGTCTTTCAGGAACAGATGGCGGAGTGACCAATGAGTATTTAGAATTTGTGAAAATGCAGGCGAAGACAGGTGTAGGCCTGGTAACAATTGGCGCTACATCAATAGATCATGATACGGGAACAGATTATGTCGGAGAACTGGATATAACGAGCGATAATAATATGGTCGAATTATTGAGATTGTCAGAGGCAGCCCATCGTTATGGTGCTAAAATTTCCATAGAGTTGGTCCATGCCGGGCGCGGAGCAGATCCGAAACTGCTCAGGGTGCCGGAGGCAATTGCGCCAAGTGCGATCCCTGTTACTGGTGGAAATACCCATATTCGTGAGATGACATGGCGGGATATGGAGAAAATTAAGCAGGAATATGCCGATGTGGCAGAAAGGCTGGTTAAAGCAGAATTTGATATGTTAATGATTCATGCTGCTCATGGGAATTTAATCGCACAATTTTTATCGCCGCTTTTTAACCGGCGTACTGATAATTATGGTGGTACTGAAGAAAACAGAATGAGATTTCCATTAGAAGTTTTAGAAGCGATCAGACAGCGGATTGGAAATAAAATCGCTATTGATATGAGAATCAGCGGAGATGAAATTATTCCTGGCGGGATGCAGATTGATGAAACGATACGTTTTATTAAAAAGGTACAAAAATACATTGACACCGTACATATATCGCAGGGACTTATCGTAGAGCCGGAGTATTCATTTTATACAATGCCTCCATTATACCATCCACATTGCCATAATGTTAAGTATACGGAAGCCGTAAAAAAAGATAAAGAAATTACAATACCGGTTACCGTAGTTGGAAGCATTACCAGCGTTGACGAAGCGGAAGAGATTATTCAATCAGGTAAAGCGGATATGGTGGCGATGGCGCGGCAGCTGCTGGCAGATCCGAAGACGGTCCGCAATGCGTATGCGGGACATCCGGAAAAAACGAGACCATGTTTAAGATGCTATGAATGTACACCGGCAAAAATATGTCATATCCGCTGTGCTACGAATCCGATACTCGGGCGGGAAGCGGAATACCCGGATATTCCAATTGCCGGAACCAGAAAAAAAGTAGTGGTGATCGGCGGCGGTGTGGCAGGCTGCATGGCCGCGAAAACACTTGCGGCGAGGGGGCATGTGGTAATTCTGATTGAACTGCAGGAAAAAATCGGTGGGAAACTGCATGAGATAAGCGCTCTTCCGTTTAAGGAGGATATGCGCAGGCATTTAGAATGGCTGATAAGAAGTACGACCGAAAGCGGTATTGATATTATGCTCGGCCAGAGGGCTGCGCTGGAAACGGTCCTGGATTTGAATCCGGATGCTGTTTTTGTGGCAACAGGTTCAGAACGATTAAATCTGCCGATCCCCGGAATCGATAATGATAATGTTCATCATGTCCTTGATGTAGATACCGGCAGGGTGGATACCGGTGCGGAAGTTGTGGTCTGCGGCGGCGGTTTATCTGGTATGGAATGTGCACTTGGCCTTTCGATGGAAGGGAAGAAAGTTACGGTTATTGATATGATTCCGGTAAGTGAGTTTGCTCATGAAGCGGCCCCTTCAGTAAGAACCATGCTGCTGCATCTATTAAAAGAGAATCAGGTAACACTGGTTGGAGACAGTAAAGTACTGCGGTTTACCGGTGATGGTGTAGAAATTGAAAGGAAAGACTGGAAACATGCTTTAGTAAAGGCTGATTCTATCGTTACTGCTTTTGGAATGAAGAAAAACAATTCTTTATTTGAGGAAGTGAAAGATTATATTCCGGAAGTTTATGCAATAGGAGACTGTGATTTGGTATGTAATATAAAACGGGCAAATGCCACAGCATTTCATTACGCCGCAGAATGTTAAGAAAGAAAAATGGAATGATCACATAACTTTGAGCGAAGGGGCAGAGAAATCGGCCCCTTCACTTTATGCAAATATACACCTTCCTTTAATTAAAGCATTGCTCGGTCCGGTTAATGATCTCATCCTGCAGTTCGCGGCTCAGGTTTCGGAAATGATCGCTGTATCCTGCTACCCGTACGATCAGGTCTTTGTATTCTTCCGGATTATTTTGAGCATCGATCAGGGTCTGTCGGTCGATGACATTAAACTGAATGTGATGTCCGTCCATGTTGAAATAGGTACGGACCAGATTAGCCATCTGGGTCAGTCCTTCATCGCCTGCAACAACACCTGGTGTAAACTTTTGATTCAGCAGTGTTCCGCCGGTCTGCAGATGATCCATTTTGGCTGCCGATTTCACTACTGCGGTCGGTCCATTGGTATCGGCACCTTTTTCGGGAGAAATCCCCTCGGATACCGGCTTGTGGGCCAGACGTCCATTGGGGCTGGCGGTCATAACTTCACCGAAATATACATGGCAGGTGGTAGGCAGCATGTTAATGCGGTAGAAACCGCCATTCATGTTTTTGCGTCCGGTTACCTCTTTGCGGTACATTTCAAAGATGCTCTTCATGATAATATCAGCATAGTCATCATCGTTTCCGTATTTCGGCGTCTTATTCCTGACTAAGTTGAGAATCCGCTCGTGGCCTTCGAAGTTATCGTTAATGGCCTGCATTAATTCTGACATGGTAAATTTCTTTTCGTCGTATACATTATATTTAACAGCAGCCAGACTGTCGGTAATGGTACCGATCCCAACCCCCTGAATATACTTAGTGTTGTACCGCGCACCGCCGGCGTTATAATCTTTACCGGCAGAAATACAGTCATTGGTAATGATGGAAAGGAACGGCGCCGGCATATAATTAGCATAGATCCGTTCAATCACATTGCTGCCTGCCACCTTGATATCAACAAAATGTTTGATCTGTTTCCGGAAAGCATCAAACAGTTCATCGTAGGTCTTGAAGTCTTCTGCATATCCGAGTTCCAGCCCCAGCTGTTTGCCGCCGACCTTATCAAATCCATTATTCAAAGTCAGCTCAAAAATCTTCGGAATGTTGAAATATCCGGTCAGAATATATGCTTCATTTCCGAAGGCACCGGTTTCCACACAGCCGCTGGTTCCGCCGCAGCGGGCATCTTCCAGTGATTTGCCGGCATTCAGCAGTTCCTGGATAATCGCTTCGGTGTTATAGAAAGCAGGCTGTCCCCAGCCCCTGCGTGAAACTTCGCAGGCCCGCTTAAGGAATTTCTGCGGTGTCTTTTTACTGATCTGGACATTGGAACTGGGCTGCAGCAGCTGCATCTCTTCCATACAGTCGAGAATCAGATAGCTGACATTATTAACCCCGTTTTCACCTTCCGGTGTAATACCACCGGTATTGATGTTGGCGAAATCGGTATAGGTACTGCTTTCTTTCAGGGTAATACCCACTTTCGGCGGTGCCGGCTGGTTATTGAATTTCACCCACAGGCATTCCAGCAGTTCAAGGGCTTTTTCATCATCAAGGATACCGCCTTTGACATCTTTTTCATAAAATCCGCTCAGATGCTGATCCAGCCGTCCCGGGCTGTAAGCGTCCCAGGGATTAAGTTCAGTGGTCACACCGAGATGAACGAACCAGTACATCTGAATGGCCTGCCAGTAGGTCTGGGGCCGGTGTGCCGGAACAACATCACAGTTGGCTGCGACCTGCAGTAATTCCTGTTTCCGTTTTTCATCGGTTTCTTTGTCCGCCAGTTCCCGTGCGTATTTAGCATAACGTTCGCCCAGGATCATGATTGCATCACAGGCGATCTTCATGCCTTCCAGCTGGTTCTTCTTGAGGATGGCTTCGGGATCCGCCATAAAGTCCAGCTTATCGATGGAAGCCTGAATCTCAGCTTTATAATCCAGAAAGCCCTTTTCGTATATTTTGTATGAGCCAACCGTATGACCCGGTCCGCGCTGTTCCATGAATTCGGTATAGATACCGGCTTCATAAGCATCTTTCCATTCCTGAGTCATGCTGTCCAGGATCCGCTTTCGGATGGAACGTTTTTCCCAGAATGGGATTACATCATTCTCCTGGTAATCATAATCTTCATCAGCAACCTTAAAATTGATCAGATCGCGGTCATTCATGACATGCATGTCGTGAATGGTGTGGCAGCATAATTCAGGGAAGGTCGGAGAAGCTTGCGGAGAGTCCCCTTTTTCACCGACGATCAGTTCGCCTTCACCAAGATATAATTCCTTGGTGGAAAAGTAATCTTTTAATACCTGGGCCCGCAGTTCCGGTATGGAGACACTGCCTTCATATTTCTGATAAGTATCAGTCATGCTTCTGGTCCGGCCCATATCGATGTGGGCCGGTGTCTCCAGACTTTCCCGCCGTAATTTTTGGATCCTTGCGTTCATTCCTCTTTCTTCCATTGATTTATCCTCCTATCTTTGTGTTATGGAATCCGGCTTGTTTAAATAAAGCTGCAAAATGCTCCATTTCTTCAGGAACCGGTGCATGCAGTTCCATTCCTTTGTATTCCTGCCCCATTTTACCGTATTTACCGGAACCGGTATTGTGGTAGGGCAGCAGATTGATCTGAGCGGCGCGGATGGAGTGGTCCTTAAGATATTTGATGATCAGTTCCATTTCCATATCGTTGCCGTTGATCTCCTTGATCACGGGAATCCGGATAAATATCCGGGCCCCGGCCTGACTTAGCTTATCCAGGTTTTCAAGGATCTTTGTATTGTCAACTCCGGTATATTTCTTGTGTGCAGCGGGATTCATGATCTTAATATCGTATAGAAACGTATCAATATATGGCAGAATCCGCTCAAAATCCGCAAAAGAAGCGTAGCCGCAGGTGTCGATAGCCACCGGGATACCATGGCGGTCCAGCGCCTTCAGCAGAGATTCTATGTAATCAATATCCTGGGTCATGACTTCGCCGCCGGACAAGGTAACCCCGCCGCCTGATTCTTCATAAAACATCTCATCTTTCTTCAGTTGGGTGACCAGCTCTTCAATGGTGTATTCTGCTCCGGTGATCTCGCGCAGATTCAGTACACAGTAATCAAGACAGGTACCGCAGGTCTGGCATTTATCGAAGTCAGTGATAATGCAGCCGTCTTCATCTAATATAGCCTGATGAGGACAGGAGGCTTTGCAGTTGCCGCAGTTAAGGCATTTTTCCCGATCGTGCAGGGTCTGTTTCCGATAGTTTTGGGTCTCCGGATTGTGGCACCATGTGCAGGTCAGAGGACACCCTTTAAAAAAGACAGTGGTGCGGATACCGTCGCCGTCATGTATGGAATATTTTTGAATGTTTGTGACTACCGTCATGATCTGCCTCCTTCATATTAGACCAGAGTTCGAACTATAGTCTAAATATAGCAGTTTCATCACTGATCGTCAATAAATTATCAAAGATTTTGTTAAAATCGTGATAATCAACAAATTCAGTACGGTGGTTTTGTGTATAAAAACCTTATTCACAGCATTCGGGGCTATGAACGAGATTCTTTTAAAGCGCTGTTTTTGCCGATTGTAAAATGATCCTGTTTTAATATTAAAAAAGCTTGCTCATATTGGTTATTCCGCATGTGAATCACCATCTGTTTGAGATTCTCATTGGTCTGTTGAATAGCCATACCGTTCTTGACTGAATACTGACCTATGCGGATGAGCTCAGCCAGATTGTTTTCATAAATACGATTGATGCGGCTGTTTTCGTAAATACTGATAATTTCCATATGCATTCTGGTATCAGCAACTTCCCACTCAAAAAGATTATTGGCCGCCGCGCACATGCGGACTACTTTTTCTTCAATTCGATAGGAGTATTCATCGTGCCTTCCGCTGTCAAAGATCATCTGAAAAGCTATACCTTCTAATACTTCCCGCAATTGATATATCTCGGTGATATCCTGCCCGGTGATGCCTTTTACGGTCATCGATTTATGATAGTCACTGACGATAAGGCCTTCGGTCTGCAGCATCTTGATCGCAGTACGGACCGGGTTGCGGCTCATCTTTAACTCCTCTGCAAGTGCCGTTTCAGTAAGCGGCATACCGGGAGGATAAGTCAGGTTCAGAATATTTGTTTTAATTTTCTCGTAGGCCTGATCGGCGAGAGAAAGGGTCTGAGTTTTCATAATAATACCTCGCTTTATGATAAATGTGCACATTATTTATAATTGTATACATATTAGAATAAAAACACAAGCAGAAGTTGATTGACAAACACTTTGTTTAATGGTATATTGTACACAAATAAATAAAATGTATACAAATCAACTCAATGAATACAAAATAAAAGGAGATTAAAAAATGAAATTAGGATTTATCGGATGCGGAAATATGGCCGGAGCAATGCTGGGAGGTATTATCGAGAATAAAACTTATGCACCGGAGGAGATTATCGGTGCGGATGTATTTGCTCCAAGCAGAGAAAAGGTAAAAGAACAGTATGGTATTACCGTTACCGCAGATAACAAAGAAGTGATGAAGAAAGCTGACATTATAGTGCTTTCGGTAAAGCCGCAGTTTTGCGAAGAAATGATTAATGATATCAAGGATGAAGTCCGTGAGGACCAGATGTTTATCACCATTATTCCTGGTAAAACACTGGCCTGGTTGGAACAGACATTCGGCTGTCCGGTAAAAGTGGTGCGAACCATGCCCAATACCCCGGCGATGATTAAAGAGGGGATGACCGGAGCATGCAGTAATGAGTATGTTACTGAAGCGGATATGGAGCATGCCCTCGCAATCCTCAAGGGATTCGGGAAAGCAGAAATTGTAACCGAAAATCTGATGGATATTGTGACCGGCGTCAGCGGCAGCTCGCCTGCCTATGTATTCATGTTTGTTGAAGCGATGGCTGATGCTGCAGTAGCCGGCGGAATGCCGCGGAATAAGGCATATCAATTTGCAGCGCAGTCAGTGATGGGAAGTGCCAAGTTGATGCTGGAAAGCGGAAAACATCCGGGTGAGTTAAAAGATATGGTATGCTCACCGGCTGGTACGACCATTGGTGCGGTGCGGGTTCTGGAAGAGAAAGGTTTCCGAAGTGCCGTATTTGAAGCGGTGACCGAAGCGGCAAGGATTGCAAATATTTTATAAAGAAGGTATACTCTTAGTTAGGATATATACCAAGGTGTACTGTGGTCGGTCCGCGGTACACCTTTTTTTGGAGGAGGAAGGCTTGTGACGATTGATAACAAGAGTGTAAAAGGCAGGATAGTAAACGCCGCGTGGCAGTTATTCCGGGAAAAAGGGTATGACGATACGACAGTAGACGATATCATTCGGCTCTCGGGAACATCCAAAGGATCATTCTACTATCATTTTGAAAGTAAGGATGAGATGCTGGGAACGCTGGCCGTTATGCTGGACGAGCAATATGAACGCCTGGAGACGGAAATCGATGTGGATATGAACAGCTTTGATAAATTGCTGCTGCTGAACTATGAAGTACACCGGTTTATGGAGGATAGGATCAATCTGGATCTGCTGGCCTCACTGTATTCCACTCAGCTTACGGCCAAGGGGGACCGAAACCTGTTGGACCAGAACCGGAAATATTACCAGTTGGTTGCGGCGATTGTTGAAGAAGGTCAGCGACGAGGCCAGATTACCAGAGCGAAATCAATCCGGGAAATTACGAAATATTACTCGCTATGCGAAAGAGCGTTGGTATCTGACTGGTGCCTGAACCGCGGAAGCTATTCATTGGCTTCTTACAGCAAAGAGTATATGCCGGTAATGATGGAATATTTTGCCGGGGTCAAAAATAACTAAATGGATAAAAAATCAATCCGAAATGAGCGTTTTAAATGCCGGATTGGTTTTTTTTTAATAATTTTTAGTAAAAAAATACCCTTTTGGGTGATGTGCAGGACTAATTTGGCGGTTAAAATGTAACCAAATTCAAATCTAGGAAGGCGTGGAATACATGAGAAAACCAAAAATACCGAGTGAAGAGAAGTTAAAAGCGGTAGACAGCTACATAAAGGGAAGAGGTTCTCTGCGGGAACTGGGCAAACAATATGGTGTTCATCACTCTTGCATTGAAAAGTGGGTTGCCCGTTATAATGCATTCGGGGCAGAAGGATTGGAAGCAGCTGCGACCAACCGCCGCTATCCGGAAGAGTTAAAATATAATGCCGTTACGGCGTATAATTCCGGTGGCAGAACGCTTAGTGATATCTGCATAGATTACAAAATCAGTTCAATATCCCTGCTGCAGCGCTGGATTAAAAAGCATCAGGAAATAGAGTAGTAACCCTTTTTATGGTAAAGGTGGAATAAATTTAGTGTTGTCAATTCCTCTGCCCCCTTGTAATCTTTAGGTAAGTACAGAACAAAGGGGTGAGTATTATAACAAGTTTAAGGAAAGACAGAGCAGTCGTGATCAATGCCAACAGCATATCATGGAAGGTTATGGACCGGATCATTGAGAATCTGGAGGACGGGAACTATGTCATGCTTGATGTTAATGTTTCCAGTAAGGTTCGGGAACTGAGGGTTCAATCAGTGTATATCCATAATCTTCGGGAGAGGTATGGGAAAGAGCTGATGCAGGAATTTGTTGAACAGGGAGATGCAGAATTGCCATGTTGGTCACTGAAAACTAAATAATTTAATTACATAGAGCATCTTATCTGTGGGTGAGGTGCTCTGCCTTTGAAAATGTCTTGTAAAGTATATGGGATTTTCTTATAATGAACATACCCTTCATTGTCAATGCAGGGAATAAAATCAATAAGGAGAACTTTTTTATGAGACAAAACTGGAATGTAAGAGATATGCATGGGATGGAACATACGATTATTTATAAATCGGGCTTTGGCATCAGCGTAACAATTGATGGTGTGAAACAAAAAATAAAATCCATGAATTGGGCGGTTGTAATGATTGATCATCCGATTCAATTCCCGGGAGTTGAATGCCGGTTGGTTGTTCTTGGAAACAAACCTAAGTTGGCAGTAAACGGTAGATATCTGGGCAGCGGAGAAGAGTATATGCCGTTGAGCGCGGTGCCTAAATATGCAACCGTTTTTGCTGCTGTCAGCTTAATCCTCGGTGCTGTTTTAAATGGTATGCTTGGTGCAATAATAGGAGCGCTTCTTGGAGCCTGCTACATAAGAATTGCAGCGGCCAATTCAAAGGCAATGACGATTGGTATATTCGCTGCCGGTATATTTGCGCAGTTTTTATTGTTTTTCTTTGTGTCATTTGCATTAGGACCGGTTTTATACAGGTAATGGGCTGATCTGTTCAACAGGCACTGCCTTTTTTAAAGATATGGCAGTGTTTTTATACGGTTTATTGCTAAATGTTAGACAAGCGAAATATTTAACAATCCCTTGGCACAGGTGAGGAAGCGTTTGACAAGGAATAGTTCAACGGCATATAATAGTAACAATGGCGTATGTTATTGAGTTTTATTCTTATAGGGGGAATGACTTAAGTACTATATGAAGAGAAATGTTCTAATATTAACGAATGTAAGCGGATTTTTGGATAAATTTGAAAAAGACAATGTCAAAATAATGCAGAATATGGGCTACACCGTACATTATGCAGCGAATATGAAAGAACAGAATTATGAGTTTGATGAAACGGAAATTTCTAAAATGGGAATCATGCTTCATCATATTGACATTGAAAGATCTCCCTATTTTCTCAGTCATAATACGAAAGCATTTTCCCGGTTAGTTAAGATTGTACGGCAAAACAACATTAAACTTATCCATTGCCATACGCCGGTAGGCGGAGTCCTTGGAAGACTGGTCAGTATCTGGTGCCGGGAGCAGGATATAAAAGTTATTTATACTGCACATGGATTTCATTTTTATAAGGGGGCACCGGTTAGAAATAACACTTTATATTATCTGGTCGAGAAGTTTTTTTCCAGAGCAACTGATGTTTTGATCGTTATTAATGATGAGGACTATAAAAGTGCCGGGAAACTGTGGCTGAAAAAGGGCGGCCAGGTATATAAGATACCGGGGGTTGGTCTTGATCTGGAGAAGTTCCGGCCATTATCTGAGACAATGCGGCGGGCAAAGAGAAAAGAATTAAATATAAAAGATGATGAATTCTTTATCGTTTCAGTAGGTGAATTGAATCAGAACAAGAATCATCAGGTTGTCCTTCAGGCACTGGCCAAAATGAAGCGGGAACATCACAGGATTAAAATCAGATATGGCATCTGCGGCAGTGGATTCTTTAAAGATAAGCTGCCGGAATGGATCCGGCAGCTGGATCTGGAAGATACCGTTAAGATGTATGGATATCAAAGGAATGTAGTTGAGATCGCCGGATATGCGGATGCCTCTGTCTTTCCTTCAAAACGGGAAGGATTGGGAATGGCAGCACTGGAATCGCTGGCCATGGAGGTTCCGGTAATCGCTTCCGATAACCGCGGTACCAGAGAATATATGAAGCATAAGAAAAATGGATATGTATGCAGGTATGACGATGTTGAAGGCTTCATTAAAGGGATAGAATACGTGCACGGCCTGAATGAAAAACAGCGGGAAGCGATGAGCGTTTGCTGCCGGGAAACAGTGTGTGCATTTGATAAAAAGTATACAAATGAAATCATGGAGCGCATTTACAGAGATCTTGAAGAGAGAATGTGATGGGGGCTATAGAAAAGGTAGAAATTAGTGTTATAATGGGTGTTTTTAACCCAGAGGACAGAGGACAATTATATCAGGCTGCCATGTCAATCATTAATCAAAGTTTTCAGCAGTGGGAAATGATCATCTGTGATGACGGCTCCGGTGCAAAATACATTGATACGATTAAGATGACGGCCGAACTGGATTACCGGATTAAATATATCCGGAGCAACCGTAATCGCGGGTTGGCACATGCACTGAATCAAGGTATTCCGGTTTCCCGGGGAAAGTATATCGCCCGTATGGATGCGGATGATATTTCAAAGCCATATCGATTGAAGCGCCTATATAATTTTCTGGAAGCGCATCCTCAATATGACTGGGTTGGCTCCAATTCCGAATTGTTTGATGATGATGGTGTATGGGGTATCGGCATAACGCAGGAGATCCCGGCTAAAAAAGATTTTCTGGAACATTCCCCGTATATTCACCCCTCAGTGATGTTCCGCAGAGAAGTTCTGATAAAGATGAATGGCTATAAGGTATCAAAATTGACGGCCAGATGTGAGGATTATGAGCTATTCATGCGGCTGCATAAGCATGGATATCAAGGGTACAATATTCAGGAAGAGCTGATAGAGTACCGGGAAAATCATAATTCTTATGTCCGCAGAAAATATAAGTACTGTATCCGGGAAATGCAGGTTCGTTTAAAAGGGTTCCGGAAATTAGGCATCTTAAATATACAGACATCACCCTATGTAATCAAGCCCCTGATCGTTGGCCTGCTGAGCCCGAGAATGCTGGGGTATATAAAGAGGAGCGTAAGGAATAATTACTATGCTGAAGGACAAAAGAACAGTCAGATGTAACAGATATGAAAAATATCTGAAGAATAATTTGCGCATGTATAAACCGGTCGCGGAAATGAAAATAGATAACCATGATGTAATGGCTCGGGTCAGTAACTATGTATTGGCACCGGGCCTGTGTGGATTTGTTTTATGGACACTGAATGAAGCAGTGAAAAGCGGTAAAAAACGATTATATTTTTTGGCGCGGGATGGCTACCTAATGTATCAAAGTGCCAAAGTTTTTTGTGAAAAGCTAAAATTGCCGATCGAGTGCAGGTATCTTAGCTGCTCCAGATATTCCATACGTATTCCGATGTTTCACCTAAATCCGGAGGAGGCGCTGGAATATGTGTGCCGGAGCGGTATTGATGTAAATATGAAAAAAATATTGAACCGTGCGGGACTTACCAGGGAAGAACAGGCGGTAGTACTGAACGGGTTAAATCTGAATTTGAGTATGAGCGAAGTAATTCCTTATGCAAGTCTTAGTGGGATAAGGGATGTCTTGAAAGAAAACCAACAATTTATGGGATATATGTATTCTCATTCGAAGGAAGCGATGCCGAATCTGATGGGTTACTTACGGCAGGAAGGGATGCTTGATAAGGTAGACAATGCGATTGTAGACAGTGGCTGGGTAGGGTCGATGCAAAAGACTCTAAACCAGCTTCTTGCGTATATGGGGTCTACCAGAAAAATGGAAGGGTATTACTGGGGATTGTATGAGTTGCCGGCGGGTGCTGTCCGGGGAGAGTATCATTGTTATTATTTTGGGCCGGAAGGGAATCTGAAAGAGAAGGTTTATTTTAGTAACTGCCTGTTTGAAGTTATATTTAGTGCGCCCCATGGGATGACGCTTAAGTATGAGCAGGTTGGAGAATGGTACATTCCGGTGTATGGGGATATTGATCAGGGGCGGCAGGAATTTCTTCGTGTGACGGAAGGTTATCTAAACCAGTATACAGAGTTGTTGGCGTGTGGAATACATGGGCTTGGTGATATTAATTATCAAGACGTTAGAGAGACGATCAAGAAATTGATCAGATCATTTATGGGCAGACCGGAGAAAGTGGAGGCAGAAGCCTATGGATGCTGCCTGTTTTCCGACGATGTCCTGGAAAATGAAATGCAGCCGGTTGCGGCAGCTATGGATGGAAATGAATTGAAGGATAATCACATACTCAATAAGGTGTTGGTTATGTTTGGTCTGAAAAAGGTAAATATTAAAGAGAGTGCATGGTATGAAGGCAGTGCGGTGAGGAATGGACAGGCTGTCGGATGGCATCTTTGGCAGTATGCGCTGTATAAGTATTTACTTTATATGAGAAAAATGATTGTTTGGAGAAGAAGTAATGGGTAAGGCTGAAGAGAGAAAGCAGTATTGGTTTGTTATAAAGGAACTGACTGGAAGAGAAATTAAAAGGAAATATTCCAGGTCTTATCTGGGGATAGTGTGGAGTGTGTTGAATCCGCTGCTTTCGATGGCTATTATTTCGTTGATCTTTTCGCAGATATTTAGGCGGTCGATTGAGAATTTTCCAATTTATTATTTGACTGGTAACATTATATGGCAGTTGTTTACCGGGGCTACCAATTCAGCAATGACTACGTTGGTGGATAATAAGACCCTGTTGATAAAAGTAAAGTTTCCGATGCAGATATTTATCCTGGCCAGGGTGTATACGGCCCTTGTGAATCTGGGGTATTCATTGGTTGCCTATGTTATTATGCTATTCGTATTCAAAGTGACGCTAGGTTGGACAATGCTTTTTTCGCCTGTTATTATATTTCTTCTGGTATTATTTTCTTTGGGTATATCTTATATACTGGCAACGGCATATGTGTTTTTTGGCGATGTAAAGCATTTGTATTCAATTATCTTAACTTTATGGATGTATTTGTCTGCTATTTTTTATCCGGTGGATCAGCTGCAGGGTTTTATTCATACGGCAATCATTAATAATCCACTCTTTAATTACATTGATAGTATGAGAAAGGTAATTATGCTTGGGACATTGCCGACTGTCAGTGATGTTGTCAGGATGACGCTGTGGGGGATTGGTGTATATTTTATTGGATATCATATTTTTAACAAACATGCGAATGGGATTATGCAAAAGATATAATTGAGAGGTAATTATGGGAAAATCATTAAAATATGTAGTGGGAACTTTTATTTTCATACTTTTTAGTGTGCTCATTTTATCAGATGTACAAGTATTAGCTGATGGTGAAACGGCGGCATTCTTCGGGACTGAAGCCTATGAATGGGAATGGGGCATTTCCTCACCTATCGGAGTGTATGCCCGTTCAAAGCAGAACATAGATACATTCGAAATGAATGTAGTTTATGATGCGGATATGTTGGAATACCAGTCTGGAGGGGAGTTAATAGAGCCGGGTTTGGTCAAAGTAAGTGCATCGGGCGTTGGTTTAGCAGAATATAAAGAGATGCTTTCATTCATTCCGCGAATAGCAGGTAATTCTGCTATAACAATTCAGGGGCTTCATATCAGGACAACAAGTGGGGAAACAAATGAGGTTGCAGCAACCAGTGTTATAGTAAATGTTCCAATACCAGAAGGATGTGCTTTAGAGGATATCCGGTTAAATGGGGAGAGCATTGAGGGCTTCAGCAGCGTGCAGACAAGTTATAGTGCAGAAGTGGCTGCGGACATCACCCAGGCGGAACTGATCGTATCACCTTCAGAAATACAAACAGAAATATCAGATACATTTCTTGCTGTGGGTAATAATGTAATTACGATTACCACCACAAATAGCGAGGGCAAAAAAGCGCGTTATACATTGAATGTTAACCGACTTGAAAGCACAGAACAGGTGATGGATCAAAGTGAAGAGCCTGCGCATGCCGAGCCAGCTGTTGTCATGCAGGGATCCAATTCTGCAGCAAAGCGGAATCAGGTGGTTTTTACAGTTGTTATGGTAGTTTTAGTTCTTTTATTATTTTCGCTTATCATATTGAAAATAAATTTGATGCGGAAAAATAAAGAAGAGCGGATAAGACAGAAGCGAAGAGGGCGTCAAGCAAATAGAAGAGCAGCTAAGGCGAAAATCAGGCATGAGCAAAAAGCTGATAGAGCGGTCACAGAAAAAACTCCGAAAATACGGAAGGATAGGCGTGAAGTTGAGATTGCAGTAAATCATATCACGATGGAGTTCAAACGTGAGAAAGATGAAGCGACAAGTATTAAAGAACTGTTTATACGTACCATAAAAAGACAGCGGAGTTATGAAATGTTTACAGCATTAAAGGATGTTAGCTTTAGAATCCGTAAAGGGGATGTTGTCGGTATAATCGGTACAAACGGTTCTGGTAAAAGCACAATACTTAAAATTATATCCGGAGCTCTGGACCCAACGAAAGGAACGGTTGAAGTGGATAAGAGAAAAATTCAGCTGCTGACTCTTGGAACGGGATTTGACTTTGAACTGACCGGCCGGGAAAACGTATATCTTAACGGAGCGATTATCGGGTATACCAAAGAATATATTGATGAAAAATATGATGACATTGTTAAATTTGCGGAACTGGAAGGTTTTATGGAAGAAAAGGTACGGAATTATTCTTCGGGTATGGTCTCCAGATTGGGATTTGCCATAGCGACCATTCGCGATACGCCGGAAATATTAATTTTGGATGAAGTTCTAAGTGTTGGGGATATGTTTTTTAGAAAGAAAAGCGAGGCGCGTATTAAGGAAATGATACATAGTGGATCGACGGTATTAATCGTGTCACATTCCTCTAGTGTTATTAAGAATAATTGTAATAGAGCGGTTTGGATCGAGAAAGGGCGTATGCGGGCTATTGGTAATCCGGCGAAGGTATGTGCTGTTTATGAAAAAATGCAGGAAATTAGCTGAAAGTTGAGAGTAGTATGAGTTTTAAGGATAAAATGTATCATGTTTTGGTAAATAGAGTTCCGGGGATTCAGGAGAAATATAAGAAAAAGCGAAGCCAGGTAAAAGGTGTTGGAAAATATTTGGTATGGCTGTATCTATTTTGGCTGAATATTTCGTATTATGTATTTCGTAATAAGAAACTGGCGCAAAGTGAAAAGCATCCGTATTATGAAGAAAAGATATTATATTCTGAGGATAGTGAATCGGCTCTATCAAAGCGAGAATCTCCAGAAAAATTTGCTAGTAAACTAGCCCAATATGACGTAATCTCTTTTGATGTATTTGACACTTTAGTTTTACGTCCATTTTCTAGTCCGACTGATTTATTCTATATTTTGGGCGACAAATTAAAATATCTGGATTTTCATCGGATTCGTTGTGTAATGGAGTGGCGGGCTAGAGAAAAGAAATATAAAAGGGATAAGCATTATGAAGTAAATTTAGATGAAATATATTCTGTTCTTTCTGAAGAAACGGGGATTGACAAAAACCAGGCTATGATTGATGAAGTTGAGCTGGAATATATCTACTGCTTTGCAAATCCCTATATGTTTCGTGTTGTTGAAGAACTTGTTAAGTATAAAAAGAAAATTATCATTACATCTGATATGTATTTGAATACTGAACAGATCAAGACATTGTTGCGGCGATGTGGATATTTAGAATTTGACTCTTATTATGTGTCATGTGATATGAAAAAGTCTAAAAATAAAGGTGATATATATAATGAGATTAAGTGTATAGAAGGTCAAAAGAGAGAATACGCGCACGTGGGCGATAATTATTCAGCCGATATAGATCAATCTCAAAAGCATGGATTCAAGGCTTTTTATTATACTAATGTTAATATGGCGGGGATGCCTTACCGCCCAGATGACATGTCTGTAATTACAGGAGGGATATATCGTGGGCTGATAAATGCGCATATACATAATGGACTCAATAAATATTCACGGGAATATGAATTTGGACATATTTATGGCGGCTTATTTGTTGTAGGTTACTGCCAGTTTATCCATGAGTATGTAAGCAGCCACGATATAGACAAGGTACTTTTTTTGGCAAGAGATGGCTATGTCTTGATGAAAGCGTATACTAAAATGTATCCAGAGGAAAAACATAAAGTGGAATATGTTTATTGGTCACGCTTAGCAGCCACGAAGCTGGCTGCAGGACATTATAAGTATGATTATTTCCGTAGATTTTTATACCATAAAGTTAATCAGAAATATACTTTAAAAGATATTTTTTCCACGATGGAGTTGGAGATATTATTGCCCCAATTATGTGTTGCTAAGGGATTGAGTCCGACATTGGAATTAACAGATTTCAATGTGGATACTGTGAAAAATTATTTGTTAAGTAATTGGAAACAGGTTCTTGATTGCTATGAAGAACAGGTGCAGGCTGGAAAAGAATATTATCAGGAAGTACTTAAAGAGTGCAAAAAGTCTGTAACGGTTGACATAGGATGGGCCGGCAGTGGAGCAATGACCTTAGATTATCTTGTGAATAATGTTTGGAAGTTGAATTGTGACATAGTTGGAATTGTTGCGGGGACAAATTCCTGCCATAATTCGGAAGCAGATACTAGTGAAACCTTTCTGCAAACAGGGAAGTTGATTAGTTATATGTACTCCCAAAGAGAAAATCGTGATATATGGAAATTACATGATCCGTCTAAAGGGCATAATTTATTATGGGAAGCACTTTTGGATGCGCCAATGGGAAGTTTTATCGGATTTTATTTGGACGATAATAATAAATATATTTGTAAATTAAAAAAAGAAAACAATAATGTTGAAAGGATTAAAGAAATTCAAAAGGGTATACTTGATTTTGTTAGTAACTATAAAACCATATATAATTATACAGGCAAAATTGCTTCTGTTAGTGGTCGAGATGCTTATGCTCCGATGATAAATACGGAAAGTAAATTAAATAAGAAATTTACGAAAAGTATTATAGACCTGCTGGACAGCGCTAATGTTGAATAAATCAATTTTAAAGCTTAATCAAATCATTATAATAATTTAGCTGATTTTATAAATTTACTATATGAGAGAGGAATGCATAATTATGGATAACAACATTATAGTTAGTATTATTATGCCGATATATAATACTGCTAATTATTTGAAAAGGGCAATTGATTCAGTTTTGAATCAGAGTATAAAAGAGATAGAATTAATACTAGTTGACGATGGGAGCACCGATAACTCAGCAGAAATATATAGTAGTTATTTGTCAGATTCAAAAGTAAGGTTAGTAAATTTAGAACACCGGGGGCAGGGAGAGGCAAGAAATGAAGGATTAAAAATAGCACGCGGGAAATATATAGGGTTTGTCGATTCTGACGATTATATTGATAGTGATATGTATGCCGCGATGGTTGCAATTATAGAAAAAAACAGATGTGATGTTGTTGTATGTGATGTAGTATATGAACATGGCAAAGAAAAAAATATTCAAAAATCAGTTGAATCAGACTTCACGAAAGAAAATTATTTAATGAATGGGATTAATCTTTGTTCATCATGTAATAAATTATTTAAAAGTAAAGTATTTGAGGGACTGATGTTTCCAGATATAGCATATGAAGATATGGCGTTAATTCCTCTGGTAATAGCAAAGAGTGAGTCTATAATATATATTCAGCAACCATATTATCATTATTGCAAACGATTAGATTCCACGTCTATGACTTATATTGGAAGACGAGTTAAGGAAATGATACCTGCCATGGACATACTGCTTTCAAATATTTCAGAGGAATTTAAAGATTATATCGAATATTGGATAGTAAATAGTATTTTTTATTGTATCAATGAAGATAAAGGTTTTTTAATTGCTAATTTCGCAGATTTTGTAAGATATAATTATAGTAGATTAATAAAAAATAAGTATATATCTAGGGAGTTTAATTTGAAAGTTAGGTTAAAAGAATTAAAGGAAATTCAAAGTATTCCGAAAAGGATTATATGTGCAAATATTGGGGAACGTGTATCCAAAGTTGAGTTAGAGAAATTTAAAGAACACTTACTGGAAATGAATCCTGATTATGAAATTGTAATTTTTAATAATGAAGATATTAAAATGGAACAAATGCCGATATCTATCAAACGTGCATATAAAATAGAGAATTATGAAATTATTAATGAGTATATAAAGGCACAGGAAATAGTTAAGGCGGGGGGGATGTCTGTTTCTTTACATTTAGCACCTGTATCATCAATTGACTATATTAGAGATGGAAATGGTGTATTAGGTTTTAAAAGCAGACAGGTCATTTCTTTGGATTTTTGGGGGAGTGTACAAGGTGGTATTATAGCAAAATTAATTTCAGAAATTCTAGAAGAAAATAGTACAGAAGATATTGAAATGATAGAAAATATCCTATCGAACATAGTTAAAGAGCAATTTGGTGCTAAACTTAATGGGCGAACTCAATTTTTAGAAGGTAATATTAAAGTTTATAATCCAGGCTATTTTCTATTTGATATTGGTGAGAAAAACCAAGTTATGTATAGCTCAATTCAAGAGAAAAAACAACTAGTAGACAGTGGCTTATTAAGAGAACTGGCTGGGGGCACTAATATTTTACGTGAATTCAATACTAAATACGAAGCTGATAAGAAAAAAAATGATATATTATTTTCAGTTGTTTGTTTAGTATCTAATAGTGATGAGGTAGAAAAAAACTTTATTAATCATTTATTTTCTGCTGATAATTCTTTTTCTGATAAAATAGAATTAATATTATGGGGTGAAGAGAACATTGATAAAGATTATAATAATGCGTCTAATATAACATTTTTATCGAAAAAAGATTACACATTTGCACAAGTAATAAGAAGTGTAAACGGCGAATATTGTGGTATTTTTACAGACTCGTTTGTTATGGGAGGGGAAATTTTAAAGTCTATTTATGTTCATATGATAACAAGCCGGAATGTATTGGATATATTTTTTCTTGAGAATGGAATTGAGAGCCGTTACGATGTAGTGGATTTACAGCTAGTGGCTGAGTGTAAAAAAAGAGGCCTATTTAACGCAATTGTAAAAAGTGATGTACTATTAGAAATTTTGAATGGGATTAATTTTGACATTGATCAAGAGTTTGGTGCTTTAGTTAGAGTACTGATGGATAAAAAAAAGTATGGTATATACTTTAATTCCCAAATAGTAAAAGAAGAGGCTGATATACAAAACGTGTTTAAAACACAAGAAGAAGCGAAATTATGGATAGACAATAATATTATGCCATTAATAGGGGATTACATAGATGCAGAGTGGAAGAACTATAAATTTCTTCAATATATGTGTATGTATAATATTCAAGCGGTATTTTGGGTCAAGGAAGATTGGGAAGAGACAGTCCGGACATCTGCATTTAAACTACAGCTTTCTGAGATTTTAGAAAATATTTCAGATGACATAATCCTACAGCAACAAGAAATATATATTGAACATAAAATTTTTGTGCTTAATATTAAATATCGAGAATATATGCCATTAAATATGCTTCCTTCTGATGTGAGTATAGGGTATAATAGGGAGATTTTGAAAATGTCTTCACTTTATACTATGATTGATTTAATGATATTTGAGCATGAAAAACTGGAAATCAGTGGACGAACGATGTGTCTGAATTATTCTGAAGATGAAGAAGTTATTATTTATGCCAAAGTAAATGGTGAAATCTTTGTATCTGATAGTATTGATCGTTCTGACATGGATCGGAGAGCATTAAATACAACGTATTTTAAGAGCTTAGGTTTTAAGTTTACAATACCAATCCATGATGAAGTGGGACTATATGAGATAAAGTTGTTTTATTCGTATAAAGGTTATGAAGTAGCCCGTAATAAACTAGTTTTTGGTCCATTTTCGCCGTTAGGAAATGTATTGGAGACAGGATACTATTATTCATATCCAAGAGCTTTTTATTATAGTGAGGGAGTAATTTATGCAAGACAATGCGGAAGAAAAGGTTTAATAGAGAGAGAATACAGATACCAGAAAGATATCAAAAATGATACGGAAATAATAAATAGTAAAGAAATTGTACGCTTAAGAAGATGGGCACTTATTTTAAAAAAAATAATTCGTAAACCAATATGGATATTATCAGATAAGATTAATGCAGGTGATGATAATGCAGAAGTTTTCTTTGAATATTTAAATAGGAATAAAAAGGGCGAAGTTAATTCTTATTTCATTTTAGATAAGAATAGTCAAAACTACAATAAACTAAAAAAGATTGGAAAAGTTGTACCATACTTATCATTTAAACATAAGTTACTATTTTTGTTATCAAAGAGAAATATTTCATCACAATCCAATGATTACGTGCTTTTTCCATTTGCCAAGGATTACCATTATTTTCGTGATCTTACTGTAGATACTAAGTTTGTTTTTTTACAACATGGCATTACACAAAATGACCTGTCATCATGGTTGCACAAATATAATCGAAATATCTCATGGTTTGTGACAGCAGCAGTAAAAGAGTATGATTCGATTTTAAATGGAAAATATCATTATACTGAAAATGAAATATTATTAGCTGGTTTTGCCAGGTTTGACAGGTTATATCATGCCGAGGATAAAATAATTACAATTATTCCAACCTGGAGAAAATATTTGTTTAATAAGTATAATAGTGATATAAATAAAGCTATTATTGAAAAGGGTTTTAAAAACACATTATACTACAAATTTTATAGAGAATTACTAAGTAATATGAATCTGCACGAGTGTGCTGAAAAACATGGATATAAAATTGCATTGATGCTGCACCCTAATGCAAGACCATTTACAAATTATTTTTCGGATATTAAAGATTTAATCATTTTTGACCAAAATGAAAATTATACAGATGTATACGCTAAAAGTAATTTGATGGTGACGGATTATTCATCGGCGGTATTTGACTTTGCATATCTTCGTAAACCAGTACTTTATTGTCAGTTTGACAGTGAAGATTTCTTTGGTGGACAACATTCAATGTTGAAAGGGTATTATGATTATGAAACAATGGGATTTGGTGAAGTAGAATATGATGTAAATGGAACAATTAATAGAATAAAAAAGTATATCGAAAACGATTGCCAACTGAAAGAATTATATCGAAAACGGATAGATGAATTCTTTGCTTTCGATGATTTTAATAACTGTGAGCGAATTTATGAAGGAATTAAGTAATTACTTGTTGGCATTCGAAGAACTGGAAGGATAAATCAATATGTGATTGTCCTTTCCAGTTCAAATTTATTATATAGAGAATCTAGCAATGAGATAGTCTAGTGTAGTCTTTGGTACTAGTGCTTCAATATTATTAAAATCTTTATTATCAAGTAATTTTCTTACCCGCGATGCGCTTATTGGTTGGCTGCCTGATTCTTTTCGTGGAATCACCTTAAATTCTATTCCATGCTGCGGCAATATGCGTTGCATAGTATCGTTGTACTGCTGTGTGATTTTATCAAGAGGTTCATCTCCTGCAAAACGAATCGTAATTCCAAGTGCAGGTGCAATTTCTTGAGCAAATAAGCTAACATCGTATGAGGGATCGATTGCCTTGTTTTGTAATTCCGATTTGTTAAAATAATCTTTAAATGTCAGTTGTGATATTATAAACTTACCACTTGGTAATACCGTAACATTTGTTAGATCTTTTGTTCCTTCTTGTACAAGTTTTAACCGATCTTTAAAAGGAAAGACAGACTTATCTTCTTCGACAACAAATATATATAGATGTTGTACTTGCAATGCTGCATATTCAATCAAGTACTTATGTCCTAACGTAAATGGATTGCAATTCATAACAATAGCACCATTTTTCACGCGGTATGATAATAAGCTTTGCTTGTATTCATTAAGCTGGATATCAAATTCTGTAGGTACTTTTTCATGAGACTGTAAATATTGTGAAGTCCCATATTGACTTATTGGAACAATATCTTTAATCATATTTTGATAGAGTTCAAAATTATCGGCACCATCGAAGAAATTATTCATTTGCAAATGTGTATATAGGGCATCTGCAAGTTCGTGAGCCCCATTGCCATTATAATGCCCAGCGTTATTACAATCAGAAAAAACCTCTCCATATCTGTGAGGATGGAAAAATAAATCGTTGGTCTTTAGTGCTATTTTATTATAGAATGGTCCATTGCACCAACTGAGTGTTGATTCGAAAATAATCAAGTCATTGTCTTTAACTGGTAAATCAAATAAAATATCAATGAGATTCTCGTGCATACCAGCAACACAATAATGATAGTTTTCTACCCGTATTGATAATCCGTTTTCATTAAATAGCTTTTGCAGCCAAGAAGCAGATGTATGTTCATCAATTTGTGTCATTAATCCTGCACAACCACCGATGATATAACATGTTCGATTACTAGATTCAGGTTGATATGCAGTGACTCTGTGCCCATTTTTATAATTAACACGTCCAACATGTAAATCTTCAAATTTTCTTATTCCATTTTCAGTGATATAAGATTTCACGGCTTGTGTAGTTGCTATAATTTCATCAACTGTATAATCAAAAAAAAGATTATCGATGGGTAAAGTCTCTTTATTTTTTAACATTTTATTTACATTAGCGCAGGTAATGTTATGCTCAAACAACTTTTTCTCATGGCTGGTACGATATTGCTCTGGAGCAAGAATGGGGCGTTGATATATAATTAGTGGAACTTTCGGATGCATATTAGCAAACCTTTGAAGCGGTTGTATACTTTCAATATATACATTGTAATATTGATATACGGCTCCATCAATAATCCAATAGTAACCGCCTTTTTTGTTCACAAGGTCTTTAATTGGATTATTTCTACTAGTTGCTGTTAAATCAAGTAAAAGCGTTCCCCGAGTAATAAATTTTTCATCAAAAACTTTAGTATTATAACTTTTCATAAAATGAGAAAAAAGAGGATTTTTTACTATAAACGGATTTTTAGAACATATGCATTTTAAATTTATCCTATTATCTCTGAAAAATTGATACCATAATAATTCTATATTAACAGTGGTATCTTCTTCTGCCAGAATAACAACGCTTTTTATTCCTCTTGCATTTATAAACTGGGGAAATGGACAAATTGAGATAAGAAAATTAAATTTGTCTATCATCTTATTATTCATTTATCACGTATAATCCAATTATCTTAGATGGTAATTGGATTTTCCTTTCTCCCAGATTCTCTGGGGTTTTGTTTCCATCTCTGATATATTTGAAAAGGCACTGTGGATTTGTATCTATTTTTTTACAGCTTAGACTGTTATGAGGTGACTCAGACCACAGCTTTTCGTCTGCTACTGTTAATCAGTTTGTTAACGCTCGACGTTTCTATTTACGTGATTACACTGCCGAACTCTCTGGGGAAACAACAGTGCCAAATATTTTTATCAGGAGGTGTATCTCTATGTCTTTGTACTTTGTTGGAATCGATATTTCTAAGTACAAACATGATTGCTGTATCTTATCCGCAGCTGATCAAAAAGTTGTTTCCAAGTTTACATTTAATAATGATAAACTTGGTTTTCAACAACTACTTACTGTTTTTAATTCTCTCTTCACTCCAGAGGACATAAGAATAGGGTTTGAATCAACAGCTCATTATGCTCTCAATCTTGAACTTTTCCTTGAAAATGCCAACCACAGCTTCATGGAAGTTAATCCAGTTTTAATCAAGGAGTACAAGAAATCTACATCTTTGCGACGAACTAAAACCGACTCTGTTGATTGTGAATCAATCGCTCGTTGGTTAATGACTGTTGAGTACAAACCCCATTCAAAAGGATTTTACCACGCTTATTCCTTAAAGTCATTAACTCGTTTACGTGACAGATTAATTCGTCAGCGCTCTTTTTACCTTGTAAAGATTACCAATGTGCTGGATCACACGTTTCCTGAATTCAAGCCCTTTTTTAACCAACGATTATCCAAGACCGCTCTGTATCTTCTTGAAAACTATGGTTCTGCCGAAAAAATGGCAAGGATGAATTCAGCATCATATGACAGACTTCGTTCTATATCACGAGGTAAGTTTTCCCCACAGCAGTTCTTACAGTTAAAGGAACTTGCCACAAATACCGTTGGTGTTAATAATTCCATCTTTGATGTTGAACTTAACAGTTTGCTGGCTCTACATAAGTCTCTCGTAAAAGAGATAGGTACTCTTGAAGGAGAAATCAACAGCCTAATTGAAGAAGTTTCATCCTCATTACATGTCAGTTCCTGGTATCGGTTCAATATCTGCTGCCATTATCTATTCTGAATATGGCGATATATCGAACTTTTCAAACCCAGGTCAAATGCTTGCATTTGCTGGAATAGAACCTGGTGTAAATGAATCTGGAACAGAATCACACAGAGGACGAATGGTGAAGCGTGGTTCATCTCAACTCCGTTATGTTCTTATTAATTGTTGCCTTCCTTTAATCCGTTTCGATATGACGTTTGCAACTTACCATGCCAAGAAACGCGGAGAAGGCAAGCCACACAGTTTGTCACCTCATATTGTTTGTTAATTCATTTATATATATTTAAAATTACAATATGTTTATTATACATTATAATTAAAGTGATCGTCAAGCAAACCCGCAATGAAACAATTGTACGAAAATAATCTCTTTCTGGCAGTCAATTACATCACTTGATATCAATTAACATAAAATCAGGTTAAATGGATATAATAAAGATGTGAAAGATTTATAAAATAACTTGATTGATTAAAAAAAAATTAGTATTATTATGTGAAGGAATAATTATTAAGACTTTAGTGAAATAACTATTTCAATAAAATATAAAAAAGGATACCATAAGATGAAGAACAAAACAAATAAGAATAAGAACATGCGAAAACAGTTAGGATATGCACTTTTAGTGGTTTACTTAATAGCAATGATAGTGCTATTGGTATTTTGTGCAAGTCTCAATATGCTGCCAGTAAAATACATAGTTATTATCAGTCTCTTACTTTTGATTCTGGGAGTATTAATGGCAATCATGCATGAAAAGCAGATGGCTTCTATTATAGCAAGTGTATTATCCGTAGTTTTAACAGCAGTATTTGTAATTGGTTGCTTTTATATTTATAAGACTAATACAACCATTGCAGATGTATCAACTGCCGACGTCCAAACCGACATTATCGGTGTATATGTCATGGATACAGACAAAGCCAAAACCATTCAAGATGCCAAAGACTACACCTTCGGCATTCTTAACAAAATAGACCGTACAAACACCGAACTTGCTGTCAACGATATCGAAGTAGAACTAAGTCGGGAAATAACCGTTTCCGACTATGAAAACATGTTCATTATGATGGATGACCTCAAAAACGGAACCATTGGTGCGATCATCATGAATCAGGCGTATTTAGGCGGTATTGGTGATGTAGAAGAGTATGCCTGGGTTGACACCGATCTGCGCAAGATCATGACCATTGAAAATCGTACCGAAGCGCAGTATTTGGCAGGGGTTCCGGATGAAATTCCGGAAACGTTTGTCATGTACCTTAGCGGTATTGATACCTACGGCGGAGTATCAGCCCGCTCCCGTAGTGATGTAAACATTCTGGCTGTGGTAAACATCAAGACAAAAAATATTCTGTTACTATCGACACCGCGTGATGCATACGTAACCTATTCAGTAACCGGCGGAGTCAAGGATAAGCTGACACATGCGGGTATCTATGGAGTAGAGGCCTCAATCGACGCACTGGAAGGAATCTACGATATTAATATTGATTATTATTTACGGCTTAATTTCTCTGGTTTTGTAGATATCATTGATGCTCTCGGAGGAATTGATGTATATTCCGATTATCAATTCTCCGTCCAGAACATCCGGTCGTATGATGTCGGATACAATCACGTAACCGGTTTGGAAGCCTTAGCCTTTGCCAGAGAACGCTACAGCTTCGCCGAAGGCGATGCCCAAAGAGCCAAGAATCAGATGGAAGTAATCCGTGCAGTCATTTCCAAAGCTGCATCTTCATCCATGCTGATGAATTATAACTCCGTAATGAATGCCGTTTCCGGCAGCTTTGAAACCAGCATGCCGCAGGATCAGATTGCCAGTCTGGTAAAGATGCAACTATCCGATATGGCAGAGTGGAATATAACTTCATTTGCGCCAACTGGAACCAGCAGCCGTTCAGAAACCTATTCTATGCCGGGTCAGCAGTTGTATGTACTTGATCTGAGTCAGGAATCAGTAGATGAAGCGAAAAAACTGATTACCGAAGTATATGGTCAATAACAGGCAAAGGGGACGGAGAAAATAAAATGATAAGTCCAATCAAACTGATGAAAATGTTGAATGAAAGGCAGACGATTGCAAAGAATCACCCGGAGCTCATTCCCTTTTTGAAGGAAACATTTGGAACTGATATAAACAAGGGAACACTAATCGAGATAAAGGTTAAGAAACCAGGTCAGGAAGACGCAACCACAACCATTGATGTGCAGGAATCGGAACTGTCATTATTTAGAAAGGTTCAGGATATTGTAAATGATATTAGCTGATTTCAAATTTTAATACTTTACACAATTAAAGAGTTATGCTATACTAATACCACTTGGATTGAAAAATACCAATTATTCAGACAGGAGTAACGATTATGAATAAGACACATACAAGTGCTGTTACAACTGTATACTTTTACTTTAGCTATTTTTTTCAGGATTCTATTTGAATTTTACTGCAAAAAAATGGCTTAATTGCCGTTGAGTATTTTATCGTAGCGTAGATACGACCCGCAGTGAAATTCATTGCGGGTCCTTTTTTATGTATTTAGGAAGCCATATCAAACAGGAGGAGAGAGCATGATAGTAGTATTGAAATCAAACAGTAATGAAGAACAGGTGGAGAATTTAAAACAATGGCTCCATAGTATGGGATTGGAAACCCATATATCAGAAGGAACAGCCCAGACCATCATCGGATTGATCGGTGACACTTCGGTAGTGGATATGGATCTGATCCGTTCCCTGGATATTGTGGAAAAGGTGCAGCGGATCCAGGAGCCGTTTAAGAATGCCAATCGTAAGTTCCATGCCGAAGATACCGTTGTAGATGTCAGTGGTGTAAAGATCGGCGGCGGCCATTTTCATATGATTGCAGGTCCCTGCTCAGTAGAATCAAAAGAGCAGATCTGTTATGTGGCAGATCAGGTAAAAGCCTCCGGCGCCGGCATGCTGCGTGGTGGTGCATTTAAACCGAGGACTTCGCCCTATGCCTTCCAGGGGCTGCGGGCTGAGGGAATTGATCTGTTACTGGAAGCGAAAGCTCAGACCGGTCTGCCGATTGTCTCGGAGATTATGAATATTTCCCAGCTGCCGTTGTTTGAAGAGGTTGACCTGGTGCAGGTAGGGGCCAGGAATATGCAGAATTTTGATATGCTGCGCGAACTGGGCCGGATCAACAAACCGATCCTGCTCAAAAGGGGATTGGCAAATACCATCGAAGAGTTGTTGATGAGTGCCGAATACATTATGGCAGGCGGAAATGAAAATGTAATCCTATGTGAACGTGGAATCCGAACCTTTGAGACTGCATATACCCGGAACACCCTGGATATTTCAGCAGTTCCGGTACTCCGCCGGTTAACCCATCTGCCGATCGTGATCGATCCCAGTCATGCGACCGGTCATGCTTACCTGGTAAAATCAATGGCAATGGCAGCAACAGTGGCAGGCGCAGATGGAATCATGGTAGAGGTGCATAATGATCCAACCCATGCTTTGTGTGATGGAGCGCAGTCGCTGACACCGGAAGCATTTGATGAGTTGGCAAAAGCGGTACTGGAAGTGCAGAAATTTGCGTGCAGATAGGAGACGATGAGAATGGTAGTAGGAATTATTGGATTGGGACTGATTGGCGGTTCCATGGCAAAAGCGGTAAAGTTCAATACCGGCAATAAGGTTCTGGGATGGGATATTTCCGACACGGTCCGGTACCGGGCCAAACTGGTCGGGGCGGTGGATGATTTCCTGGATGAAGGGAACCCGGGAGAATGTGATATCATAATTGTTGCACTATATCCAAAGCAGGCTTTGGAATATATTGAGTCACATAAACAGGATTTTAAAAAGGGATCTATCGTAGTTGATTGCTGTGGAATCAAGACCCATATTTGTGAAATGGTGCTGCCGCTGGCTCATGAATACGGCTTTTCCTTTGTCGGCGGACATCCGATGGCGGGAATTGAACGTTCCGGATTTGCATTCTCTAATGCAGATATATTTAAAGGAGCGACCATGATCCTGACACCGGAAAAAGGAGCCGACCTGACTATGATGAACGATCTGAGCTTCTTTTTCCGTTCACTGGGATTCGGCGGCCTGCAGATCACTACCTGGGAGGAGCATGACCGGATGATCGCGTACACTTCACAGCTCGCCCATGTGGTTTCCAGTGCTTATATCAAAAATGACCTGTCCCATAAGTATAAGGGCTTCTCGGCCGGAAGTTTCCAGGACATGACCCGTGTAGCGAAGCTAAATGAAGTGATGTGGACGGAGCTATTTATGGAGAACCGGGAATATCTCATAGTTGAAGTGGAACATCTGATCGGGCGTCTGAACTTGTATCTGGAAGCCATCCAAAATGCCGATGCAGACAATATGAAGCAGCTTCTAAAGGAAGGCCGGGAGAAGCGGCAGTCTATTGAAGAAGAGCCGGAGTTCGAGTAAAGGAGATATATGAAGAGAGTACAGGTAAAAGCGTCCAGGAATTATGATGTGCTGATCGGAACCGGTCTGCTTGGCCGGATCAGTGAGGTGATCTCACCGCAGCAGAAGGTTGCGGTGGTGACCGAAGAAACGGTGGCTTCCTATCACCTGGACAGACTGAATAAACAATTGAAAGAATTGGGTAAAGAGGCAGAAATATTTATCTTCACGCCGGGAGAGCAGTCTAAGAATATTTCGGTGTTATCGGATATCCTGGAATGGCTTGCCGGGATAAAGATGAGCAGAGGAGATCTGCTGATCGCCTTTGGCGGCGGTGTGACCGGAGATCTGGCGGGATTTGCGGCAGCCGTATTCCTGCGGGGGATTTCTTTTATCCAGATACCGACCACTTTTCTGGCGGCAATCGATTCTTCGGTCGGAGGGAAAACTGCGATTGACCTAAAGGCCGGGAAAAATCTGGCCGGTAGCTTTTATCAGCCGGTGCAGGTGATCTGCGATACGGAACTTTTGGCAACACTGCCGCCGGAGATTTTTGATGAAGGAACTGCAGAAGCGGTCAAATATGGAATTCTCGGTGACAGAGATTTGTTTGATCAGATCAAAGCAGGTAACACCAAAGCAGATCTGGAAGAGATTATTTACCGCTGTGTATCGATGAAACGTGATGTGGTGGAAGATGATGAATTTGACATAGGCCAGCGGCAATTGCTGAATCTGGGACATACATTTGGACATTGTGTTGAAAAGTTGAGTAATTTTGAGATTTCCCACGGTCATGCGGTCGCTGTCGGTCTGGCTCTGATCGCGCGGGCAGCAGTTACCTTCGGGCACTTGGCGGCAGCCGACCGGGATGAGATAATTGGCGCTTTAGAAGCAAATGGTCTGCCGGTATCATGTGGTTATGACTGGATAGAGATGATGGATGTGATGAAGCAGGATAAAAAACGACGGGGAGACCGGATCACC